>Ga0075420_100001396_pt1 | contig 20508 bp, 21 predicted proteins | sample SoiMetdeltSBSDD4_FD_75296 | JGI IMG/M metagenome (GOLD analysis project Ga0075420, IMG submission 75296) | Bulk soil microbial communities from a Populus tree surrounding site in Tennessee, USA - Soil MetaG P. deltoides SBSDD4 | ecosystem: Environmental > Terrestrial > Soil > Tree plantation... | reverse complement strand
CCGCCAGGAGGCGACGGCCCGCTTCATCAGCCGCCACCTCTACAATTTCTTCGTCGCCGACGAGCAGCAGGTCCCGGCCTGGAGCGTCACCGATCCGGTCGACCCTGAGGCGATCAAGACGCTGATGCAGGCGTTCAAGGACTCGGATGCCGACATCCGCTCCGTCATGCGCGTCCTGTTCAACAGCGACTTCTTCAAGAATGCTCGCTTCACTCGGGTCAAGGCCCCGATCGAGCTGGTCGCCGGCGTCATCAAGCTGGCCGGGACCCACCGCGAGGTCGAGCCGGGCCTGACCGCCTTCGACGCCGCGACCCGCGTCATGGGCCAGACGCTGATGGACCCGCCCACCGTCGAGGGCTGGCACACCGGCAAGGAGTGGATTGACGGCGGCACGCTCACCGAGCGGATCAACTTCGCCGTCGGCCAGCTCAGCGACGTCAGCAAGCCCGGCCCGCGCGCGCTGGTCCAGCGGATGGAGGCGTTCGGCCGGCCGGTCCGCCCGGAGGAGGCCGTCGACAGCATCCTCGACTACGTCGGGCCGCTCCAGGCCCAGCCCGAGACCCGGTCGGCGCTGGTCGACCTGGCGTCCCAGGGCGGCGAGCTCCGCTTCGGCACCGAGGAGGAGCGCGAGCAGAGCGTCGAGCGGATCGGCCGCCTGCTCCGCCTCACCGTCGCCTCGCGCGAGTACCAGTTCGCCTGATTCGACCCGTCGAGTGACGAGGCCGCCAGGACGGCGGCTCGGAGGAAGAACACAGCATGGCAGTCCACGCAAACGGTAACGGGTTGAAGAAGAAGGACCCGGTCCTGGTCGTCGTGCAGCTTTCGGGCGGCAACGACTTCCTGAACACCGTCATCCCCTTCCAGAACGGCAACTACTACGACGCTCGCCCGCTGGTGCACGTGCCCGAGGGCCAGTCCCTGCCGTTCACGGACCACCTCGCGTTCCACCCGGCCGCGGCTCCACTGCGCGACATGTACCTGAACGGCGACGTCGCGATCGTCCAGGGCATCGGCTACGAGAACTCCAGCCGTTCGCACTTCCGGGCGATGGACATCTGGCACACTTGCGAGCCGCTGAAGATCGCCACCGAGGGCTGGCTCGCGAAGGTCACCCAGGAGATCGACCCGCAGGGCTCGAACCCGCTGACCGCCGTCAGCTTCGGGCGCGGCCTTCCGCGCGCCCTGGCCGCCCCGGGCGTCACCGCTACGTCGGTCGACAACCTGGACAACTACGGCCTCTTGAACACGGTCCAGATCGCCGAGCAGCGGCAGGAAGACCTCCAGTTCTTCAAGCGGATGTACACCCCGGCGATCGGCACCGGCATGGTCCTGGACTACCTGGCCCACACCGGGAACGGCGTCCTCTCCGGCGCCGACATGCTGAAGGTCGCCCCGAGCATGTACTCCTCGACGGTGACGTACCCGGACTGCGCCATCGGCAAGTCGCTCCGCGACGTCGCCCGGGTCCACACCGCGAACCTCGGCACCCGCATCTTCTACACCCAGCACGGCGGCTACGACTACCACGCCCAGGAAGTCCCGAGCCACCACCGCCTGCTGACCGAGCTGACCGGCTCGCTCGCCGCGTTCCAGCAGGATCTCCGCGAGCACAACGCCTCCGACAACGTCACCATCCTGGTCTTCACCGAGTTCGGGCGGCGGATGAAGGACAACGGCAGCGGCACCGACCACGGCTCCGGCGGCGGCGCCTTCATCATCGGCGACAACGTCAAGGGCGGCCTCTACTCCGAGTACCCCTCGATCGAGCCGAGCGACTGGCTGAACGGCGAGGACATGCGCCACACCTTCGACTTCCGCGGCGTCTACGGCACGCTGCTGGAGCAGTGGATGGGCATCGACCCGACCGCCATCGTCGGCGGCACCTACGAGCAGCTTCGCCCGTTCAAGTCGGCCATGGGAGCGTAACGCAATGGCGATCGAGTCTCCCGTCGCGCAAGGCGCCGCGACCAAAACCTTCCCGTACGCGCTGCTGCGGGCCGGCTACCCGTACTTCACCACGCTCGGCATGCGCCGCGTCACCACCGCCGCCATGGACATCGCCATCGGCGGCGAGGGCCGCTTCTACGTCATCTGCCGCGACGACGGTCAGGGCGGCCTGATCCGCCGCTCGAACTGGGACGACGAGGATCTGGGCACGATCAGCGGCGCCGGCACCGAGCCCGGCAAGCTGATGTGGCCGGTCCAGCTCATCCCGGATAAGGACGAGAACCTCTACGTCTCCGACGAGGGCACCCATCGGATCTCGGTGTTCCACCGCGACGGCACCCTGCTCTCCCACTGGGGCGAGCACGGCACCGGCCCCGGCCAGCTCAACCGCCCGTCCGGCATCGTCTTCGACGCCGACGGGAACATCCTGGTCGTCGATACCCAGAACCACCGGATCCAGAAGTTCACGAAGGACGGCCAGTTCATCGCGTCGTTCGGCGAGCGCGGGTCCGGCCCCGGCCAGTTCGACCAGCCGTGGGGCATCGCCGTCGACATGTTCGGCGACGTCTACATCGGCGACTGGGGCAACGACCGCGTCCAGAAGCTCACCGCGGACGGCCAGCCCCTGCTCAGCATGGGCCGCTCCGGCTCCGGCGAGGGTGAGCTGCGGCGGCCGGCCGGCGTGGCCGTCGACGCGCACGGCGACATCTACGTCGCCGACCGCGGCAATCACCGCGTCTGCCTGTTCGACAAGACCGGCCGCTACGTCGAGCGCTTCATCGGCGACGCGACGATCTCGAAGAGCGGGCGGGCCTACATCCTGGCCAACCCGAAGGTGCTGCGTGGTCGCGAGATGACGACCCTCGAAAGCCAGAAGCGGTTCAGAGGGCCGGCCTCGGTGCGGATCGACGGCGACCTGATGTATGTCCCGGACTTCGGCAGCCACCGGATCCAGGTCTACAAGAAAGAAGCGTACGTCCTGACAACCGACGACATCTGGCCGGAGCAGAACCACCCGTTCCTCTACAACGTCTGACGCATGGCGAAGCCCCACCCCCTGACCCCCTCCCCACTGCGGTGGAGAGGGGGAACCGACTGGGAGTCGCACGCTGCTCCCCTCTCCATCGCAATGGGGAGGGGCTGGGGGTGGGACTTCTCATGCCGATGATGTTCGGGTTCGCCGAGCACCGCCGCCAGCTCCTCGAGGCCGAAGCCCGCCGCTTCGCCGACGAGGCCCCCCCGTACGGTGCGATGGCCGCCTGGATCGTCGGCGCCATGGCGCGCGGCCGGGTCGGCCCCGAGACCGAGCTGGAGCTGGTCATCGTTCAGATGACCGACGAGCCGTTCCAGCGGCGCGGCGACTTCTGGGAGAGCCACCTGCGGCCCCGCGTCGGCACCCGCTACCTCGTTTACACACCCGAAGAGGTGGACGACCTGAGCGACTCGGACCCCCTGCTGCATGAGGCGATGACCGCCGGCGAGCCGATCGTTGGCTAGCCCGACCGCCCCCAATCGCGTCGTCTCAGCCTGGCTGCGCCAGTCGGAGCACGACCTCTCCGACGCCCGCCTCGTCCACGACGCCGGGCGCCACGCCCTAGCCTGCTTCCTGGCCCACCAGGCCGCCGAGAAGGCCGTCACGGCGTACCTGCTGGCGAGAGGCGCCGAGCGCGTCTGGGGCCACGCCCTCGCCGATCTCTGCGAGGACGCCCTGGCGCTCGACCCCTCATTCGACCTGATCAAGACCGTCGCCCTCCTGCTGGACAAGCACTACCTCGGCGCTCGCTACCCGACCGCGCTCCCCGGCGGCGTCCCCGCCGAAGCGTACGAGGCCGCCGACGCCGAGCGCGCCCTGGAAGTGGCCGGCGACGTCCGCCGCTTCGTCGACGAGCGCCTCAGCGCACTCGGCCTGACGCCGTCCGCCTGAAGCTCCGACCGCCGCGAGCTACCGCAGCAGCTCGTTCGCGATCAGGAACTCGGCCACGCTCCGCGCCGCCACCTCGTGCCCGAGGGCGTTCCAGTGGACGTCCACGTCGTAGTACATCCTCCGGCCGGCGTCGGCGGCGTCGCGCAGCGGCGGCAGCAGATCCACGACCGGGATCCGGTGCGTGTCGGCAAGCTGCGCCAGGCGTCGGTTCGGGCCGCGCAATACCCAGCGGTCGTCGTCCGGCTCGTCGCGGGCGGCCAGCAGCGCCTGCCAGTCTTCCTTGTGGACTTGCCACTTGCCCGGCACAATCACGAGCGCGTAGCGTGCCCCGTGGCGCGCGGCCTCGTCGCGGGTTGCCACCAGCAGCGCCTCGACCGTCTTCCAGGCCCGCGTCTCCTGCGGCGACTCCTTGAAGCGGAACACCTCTAGCATCTGCCCCTCAATGCCCTGACCGTCGCGGTCGCGGTAGCGAAGCTTGTCCACCACGCCCGTCTCATACGCCCGGAACACCGCCGAGCGCCGGCTCAGCCCCCCCAGCAGCAGGTCTCCTCGGTCCGGCGTCCTGCGGCGCCACTCCGGGAATTGGAGCCGCCCCTCGTCGTCTACCGTCGCCACCGGCCGCTCCAGGTCGCGCAGCTCCCCCCGCGAGCGCGGCCAGACGTCGCTCACGTCGTTGCCGACGTAGAAGAACTGGAGCACCAGATCCGGCCGGAGGATCGGGCCGGCGTGCCGGAGGTACAGGTGCTCGTGGACCTGGCTCCAATCGAACGTCCCGGCATTCAACAGTTCGGCCGCTGGCGCCTGCCGATCCTTGAGCCAGATGTCCAGCCGGTTCGGCAGCGCGTCGGCCTCCGAGACCTGCTTCGCCTCCAGGAACGAGTCGCCGAGCAGCAGCACGCGCCGGATCGCCGGCGACTTCTCGGTCGGGATCTCCGGGCCGCGCAGCCCGAATCGATTGAACCGCACGTGCGTCGTGAACTCCGACTCCTTGATCCAGGCCGTCGCGCCGGGTACGTGGTAGTGCCCGACGACCGGGTGCCCCTCGGCCCAGACGCCGGTCTCGTAGTTCCCGGGCACGATCGGCCCGAGGACGCGGAAGGCGATCTCCAGCAGCAGTAGCGGCAGCGCCACTCCCACGACGACGAGCAGGGCACGGCCGGCGAGTTTCAGGGGCATCGCGATCCGGGGTCAGCCCTGCCGGGACGGTTCCACGAGGTAGGCCCGGATCTCGTCGGCGTACGTCAGCTCCGAATCGTCCTCCGGCGCGTAGCCGATCACCCGCCGCGCGTTGACCAGGCTCCAGAACGCCCGCGCGTTGCCCGAGATACCGTAGAACGCCTGCCACGGGATCCCGTGCTCGTTCCGAATGTCCGGGGCCTCGATCGACTTCACGAACAACTGCGTCAGGTCGCGCGGGCTGATGTAGGCGCCAAGGTCGCGCTTGTAGCGCACTTCGTCGCCGTCCGTGCCAGGCCCGTTCGGGAAGAACGTCTTCGCCTCGATCGGGCGGGGCGCGCCGATCCGGACCTGGACGTTCTCGACCACGCGGCCGTTCGCGCCCGTCGCGAACATGAATCCGAGCGCCTCGTAGGCAAGCTTCGCCCAGCCGTAGTAGTTGTCCGACTTCGGCGGCGTCAGGTCCGGATCGACCACGTCCATCTTGCCGACGTGGATCAAGTGCTCATACCAGTCAGCGGCGTGGTTCGAGCTCGCCATTACCACCCGCCGGACGGCCTCCTCCATCGAGAGCTGCAACACCCGCTGCGCCATGTCGACGTTCAGTCGCTCTCCGAGGTAGCCGCGCGTCATGAAGCCCGTCTGGGCGTTCAGATCGGCGCTTTCCGGGCGGAAGTAGGCGAGATGCACCACGGTGTCCGCGCCCGCGAACAGCGGCCGAACGGCGCTGTCCTCGACCGTCGCCAGGTCCACGACCTGCGCGCCCGGGACCGGCCGGCCGTGCCGATCGGTGTCGCGAACGTCGATCAGGCGCAAGTCGTACCGCTCGCGGAAGGTCGGCAGCAGCTGCGAGGCGATGTAGCCGGTGGCGCCGGTGACCAGGACAGTCCGGCGAGCGGGACTCGACATAACAGCTCCTTCGCGGCGAGCCTGTCCGGCGGTGAGGACGCCTTCGGACGGGCGGTCCGTTGCGACCGAAGGCCGGCCCGGCCGACCGCCCGAGGATACCAGAGCATGTGTTACCCGAACACCGGGAACGCTCCCTCACCCGCGGATCGCCGACCGCGTCGCGACGCTCGTCGAGGCGGCATCCTTACCAGGCATTCGGTCCCCCGCCCACGAGCGTCCTCCATTGACCGCAGCCATCGGTGACGATGATCGGCGTCACGGTGGCGTCGCCGCTCGCCACGACACGCGCGACCGTGAACGAAACCACGGTCGGCGAGCCCGGTGGCGCGTAGTTGAAGCCCAGGCTCTGGTTGGTCGGCCCGCCGGCCGGGGACGTGATCGACACCCGGGCGTTGTCCAGCGGCTGTCCAACCAGGCCAAACTGGATGTGGCTGATCGCTCCACAACCGGCGCCCGCTGTCACGGTGGCGCTCAACAACGGTGGCTGTTTGATGACCTGCAAGCCGACCCTGGAACCGGCCGCCCTGACGAACGAGGCAACGGGGGTCAGGTTCGCGGTCATCGTCAGATTGCAGACCGGGTTCGTGCCCGCTGCTGCGCAGGCACCGGACCAGCCCTGGAACAGGGAGCCGGCCGGAGCCGTCGCCACGAGCGAGACGGGCGTCCCGTCGAAATAGCTCTCGGTGCAGTCGGCACCGCAGTTGATCCCGGTGCCGGTGACGGTACCGACTCCGTTCCCCGACCTGGCCACCGTCAGCGTCCGCAGAGGCGCCACGAACGACACGGAGAGCACCAGGTTCCCGGTGGCGCCGCCGAAGCCATCGGCCTGGATGCGATACGTCGTTCCGGCGGTCGCGTTGAACCTGAGCAGCGAAGTGAGACCGGGGCCGCCGTCGTCATCGCAGCCGACCGAGGTCAGGCCGCCAATGGAGCTGCCGGTGTACACCGCGACCAGCGTGTCGTAGTCGCTGCCCTCCGTGGTGACCTGGTACGTCCCGGATGCGGGGGCGGTCCACCTGTACCACACGGAGGTGTCGGGGAAGCCGCAGGGGAGCGGCTCGTTGAGCTCGCCCGTGGCGTTTGCCGTGTTCTGGGTACGCGTCTGCGGCAGCGTCCCCGTGATGTTGATCGACGCGTTGAATGAGTCATTGCTCGGGCGCAGGACGTCGCGCTCGCGACCGAAGCGCACGACCCGCGGCGTCATCGATGGAGTCGTGCCCTCGTACGCGAAACAGCTCCCGACCCACTGGTTCCCGAGCTGCCCGCCCTTGCGCGTCCGCAGGTAGTCGCCCCATCGGTCCTGATCTCCCGATCCGGTGCCACTCTGCACGAGGAAGTTCGTGAGCGGCACGAGGCCGCTCACCAGGTCGTCGTCGAGGAAGGCGAAGCAGCGCGGGTGGGAACTCCCGCCGGCGGTGAAGATCGTGCCGCCGATGTGGCCGCGACCGTTAATACCCGTTGACGGCAGGATCCAGGCAAAATTCGCGCTCCAGATCGCCTGGTCCTGGACGACGGCCTTCGTGCTCTCGTTGAGCCGGATCACCCGGACGTGCGGGAACGCGAAGTTGCCCAGGCCGCTGTTCCCCTGCGGGGCGTCCCACATCCAGCCGATGAAGCCCTCGCCGACCCAGCCGGCAATGTGACGATCATCCTCGCGGCCGCAGGGGTTCCGTCCGCCCGGCGAGGTGCAGGTGTAGGCGCTCGTCAGGTACGACGCATGCGAAACGTTCGTGAACGTCGGCGTGTCCACGCTCTCCGGCCACGAGTACACCGCCATCGTCGTGGTATCGATATGCCGCGTGAAGTACATCGTGCTCGTGGCGCCGTGCGTCGCGGTGTAATTGAAGAAGGCGCCCGTGTTGGTCCAGAACGTGTTGTAGTAGCGATACGATATCCCGCCTCCCGCGTCGAGCTGATCGAGGGGGATGCGCAGGATGGTCGTGCAACGGAACTGGCCGGCATCCGTGGCGGCGGACCTCGATCGGAACGCGTTCGACGCGAGGTACAGGAAGTTGTTGCTCAACGAGAGATGGGGGAAATCGAACCAGTCGCCGTCCTGATCGTTCCCGTCGCAGTGGTCCTCGGGCCGAAAGTCGTAGTAGATCCAACTATTGTTGGCTAGGGCCTGCGCGCTGTTCGCGACTGCGAGTCGCTGGACGTTTCCGGTCGTGCCGTTCGCCGTGTACTGGATTAGCCAGAACGTCAGGTCCCGGCTGGGATCATAGATCGTGTCCTGATCGCAGCAGAAATTCATGCCGTTGACCTGAGGGAACAGCGTGTCCGGGTTGATGAAGGTCCACGTCGAGCCGCCATCATTCGAGCGCGCGGCGTACCAGTTGTACGTCGCGAAGATAACCCCCTGACGGTCCTCGCTCACGCTCGGCTCGTTGACGTGGCTCCTGGACGGCCCGGCGCCGAGGGAGTAGGTAACCTGGTTATAGTCGCCTGCCGCCTTCGGCCCCACCACCCTGACAGACGTCTCGGGCGGCTTCTCACCCTCGCGCCAGTCGGGCGGTTCGGCAGAGCGGGCGGATCCGGTCGCCGCCTCGGTCGGGGGATCGGCCGGACGGGTGTCGAGACGCTGCGCATCCGGCGCCTCGCGTGTCTTCACACTGCCGGTGGCCCGCGTCTGGGCGTGCGCATCTTCTTTCGCTCGGCGCTGCGCGTCCGACAACTCCGGTGGCCGGTCCGACGTCGGCGCCTGCGCTCGGGCCGGCGACATCGTGCGCTCGCCGCCCGCCGAAAACGACCCATCCGGACTCTGTGTCGCGACGCCCTGGGCCCACGCCTCGTCACGGCCGGTGAAGCCCGACAGCGCGAGCGCTCCCACCACGACAATCACCGTCACCGCCACGATCAAGCGTACGGCCCCGATGACCACGACGCACCCCCTCCGTATCAGCTCCGGCCGTCGATGCGATCGGCGGTTGACGCCGTTCGACCTGACCGGCTCCACCCCGTCCCGCTGCAGCGAGCGTGCGAGTCGCGATGCGCGACTCGCGTCACCGTCGCCGGGCTCCCCATCCGGCGGGTGCTGACGTCAGCCAATCCTGCGAGTGCGGCCTGGCAGCCCTGAGATCATCCTGCGGGCCCCCGGTCCCCGTGCGCCCCACCCCTCCGCGCCCGAACGTCACGATCGTAGGACGAGAAATTCTCGTGCCGTGATGCTCCATCCCCACAGGTCAAGCACGAGCCGCGATCGAGCCCGAGAAGCCATGTTCGCGGGCATTCGGCAGCCCGGTGCAGGCGGCAGCTAACATAACAAGTGCGTCAGGTTTCGTCAATCCCGCAAGTCCTCACATGTCACAGCCGACCGTAGCTCTCACCGGCCGGGACACCGGGGAACCGACGGACGCAGGGAACCGGCGACGAGGTCCGCGCGTTTCTCGATAGGGCGGAAGCCTTTCGAGCTGGCCGAACCAATGGCGAGGAATCCGAGCGGAACCGTGTCCCAGTTCGGAGGGATCCCGATGCGACGCATGATGGCCGTGCTGACCCTGACGAGCATCGGGCTGGCGGTCGCGGCGAGCGTGAGCGCCCAGTTGACATCTCCTACCCCCGGGTCGGGTCCCGTTCCTGAGGCCGGGCCGGCCTCCAGCGCGGGCTCGGGACAGGTGCCAGCACCCCAGCCGTCGCTGCCACTCGGCCCACAGCCCGTCACCGGGAGCGGCCCCGGACCGAACGACCCGGCCCCTGCCACCCAGCCCGTAGGCTCGGCGATCGATCCCGCTTCCCTCGCTCCGAACGGCGGCGTCGACGGGATCGTGGTCCGCGTGCCGACGTGTGCCGGCCCGGGTCGACCGGGCGAGGTCTGCGAGATGCCATACCAGGCCGTGCTGTGGGTCAGGAACGGCAGCGGCGCACTTGTCGGTTACTTCGAGACCGACAGCGAAGGTCGCTTCTTCCTGATGCTCCCACCCGGCCCGTACACCGTGGAGCCCGGCGTGCCCGGCGGGGCTACCGGCTCCTCCAGCCCGGGTCGGCTGAGGACCGTAGGGGTCACCGTCGTCGAGGCCAGCATCACGCCGCTTCGCGTCGCGATCGACACTGGTATCCGCTGACTCTGCCCCGGACTCGTGCCGAAGTGCCGAGGTCAGGACGGGCTTCGACCGCGCCGCTGCCACGCATGGACCCGTCTGGACCACCGCTTCGCACGGCGGAAGCGCTTAACATCACCAGGGCGCGCAAGTTGCAACGGCCGCCCTTCGACGGCAGCAGACACCGCCCAGAGGAGCCCGATGCCCCACGACGACCACCTCCACCAGCAGGCCGTCGAGCGCGGCGACTATGCCGACGAGACCCTCTACGACCACGACTCCCTCACCGCCAGCCTGATCCACTTCGCCGACGGTAGCCACGCCGTCCGCCTCGACCTTCTGGATCGCGGCCTCTCGCTGGTCGTCGACACGCCGGCCTGGCTCGACCTCGACGTCGTCCTTCCCGAGGTCAGCCCGGATGAGCCGACGCTGGGCAGCGGCTTCGTCACCGTCGAGCGCGAAGACGAGGACGGCGAGACGAGCTACCGCGTCACCATCCAGGGCGGCGACGTCGTCGGGCGGCTCAGCCTCATCCTCCTGGAGGACGAGGTCGCTCTGGTGAAGCGCGCCCTCGATGCGAGCCGCGAGGTCGTCGAGGCCGCCGACACCCTCGACCACGAGGAGCAGATCCCCGCCCTCAAGCTCCTCCAGGACGGCTGGACGTCGCCCGACGACGCTTCGAGCACCTGACCTGATATCGTGCCCTGGCGCGCTCCGGGCCGGGCATCCCGCCCACGACGTGAGCGCCCGACTACCGCACCTGATGAGGAGTGATCCCACCCAATGCCAGACGAGTATCTGAAAGACGCGCCGCCGCGCGTGTTCGACGTCCACGTCCACTACGGGCCGCGCCCGAACGCCAATCCGAACCGCTCCATCGAGTTCCATCGCGAGATGCTGGCCTACGCCTGCTCCCGCCTCAACATCCGCAAAGTCGCCCTCTTAGGCCGCAAGGGCGAAAACGACTGGCAGTCCGCGCTCGACGCCCACGAGGCGTTCCCAGACCTCTTCATCCCGCTCGCTCAAGTCTTGCTCGACGAGGACGGCCCGGAGCAGATCACCCGCCTCCACGGTCGCGGATTCAAGGGCCTCAAGATCACCGGCCCGAAGAAGAACTACGACGACGAGTCGTACTTCCCCCTCTACGAGCGCTGCGAAGAGCTGGGCATGCCGATCCTCTTCCACACCGGTATCCGGGGCGGCCCGATCGACTACCTCCTCTTCCACCCCCGGGATCCCGAGCTTGCCGAGCGCACCTCAATGGAGATGGAGGAGCGCACCCGGGGCCAGAATCGGGGCGCCGCCCGCATGCAGCCGATCTACCTCGACACCCTCGGCATCGCCTTCCCGCGCTTGCGGATCATCGGCGCCCACCTCGGCTACGGCCTCTACGACAGCGCCGCCGCCGTCGCCCGCTGGAGGCGGAACGTCTCCTTCGATATCTCCGGCGGCGCCGTCGTCCGACGCCACATCGTCGACCGTGAGATGATCTACAAGGAGATCCTGCCGGAGAAGCTCCTCTGGGGCTCGGACTGCGACGTTACCCACATGAGCCGCGAGCTGACCGCCTGGATGGACGCCTTCCACAAGATGGGCATGCCGCCCGAGGACCAGGACAAGATCTTCTACCGCAACGCCGCCCAGATTTTCGGCGTGGAGTAGCGCGGATGGTGCCTGAAGCTGGTCCTCCTGTTCCGTACCGCGAGCCCGTTTGCTTCGCTCAGGGCAGACTCCGCGAGCCGGACCCTCCAGCCGACCGCGGCGCCCCGTACTTCCTCACCGCGAGCGTCAGCGAGCCGGACCCTGTCGTCACGGTCATGCACGTCCCAGTTGAGGTGACCGCATGAAGATCACCGCCCTCGAGACCGTCAACGTCGACGCTTACCCCCAGATCACGTTCGTCCTCGTCCACACCGACGAGGGCATCGTCGGGCTCGGCGACACCTTCTTCGGCGCGGCCTCCGTCCAGACCTACGTCCACGAGGTCGCCGCGCCCCTTCTGCTCGGCGAGGACCCGCTCGCGATCGAGGCGCTCTGGAGCACGCTGTTCGCCCAGACCGTCCGAGGCGGCCTCTCAATGCGCAGCGCCGAGGTCCGCGGCCTCTCCGCGATCGACGTCGCCCTCTGGGACATCGCCGGCCAGGCGCTCAACCTGCCGCTCTACCGCCTGCTCGGGGGCCCGACCCGCCAGTCGCTCCGGGTCTACAACACCTGCGCTGGCTACCGTTACGGCGGGCGCCGGCCGGCCGGCTGGACCGCCAACTACTCGGACGGCCAGGTCGAGGGGCCGTACGAAGACCTCGACGCCTTCCTCAACCGCGCCGACGAGCTGGCCGAAGACCTCCTCTCCGAGGGGTACACGGCCATGAAGATCTGGCCGTTCGACCAGTTCGGACCGGCCACCAACGGCCAGCAGATCTCGGCCGAGGAGATCGCCAGAGGCTGCGAGCCGTTCGAGAAGATCAGGCGCGCCGTCGGCAACCGCATCGAGATCGCCCTGGAGATGCACTCCGTCTGGGGCCTCCCCGCCGCCCAGCGCATCGCTCGCGCCGTCGAGCCGTACGACCCGCTCTGGTTCGAGGACCCTGTCCGCATGGACAACCTCGACGCGCTCCTCCAGTTCCGCCAGTCGACCCGGATCCCGACGACCGCCAGCGAGACGATGTCGACCCGCTGGCAGTTCCGTGAGGCCTTCGAGCGCGGCGCCCTCTCGGTCGCCATGTTCGACATCGGCTGGGTCGGCGGCCTGTCCGAGGCCCGCAAGATCGCCACCATGGCCGAGACGTACCACCTCCCGATCGCCCCGCACGACTGCGTCGGCCCGGTCACGCTGGTGGCGTCCGTCCACCTCGACTACGCCGTCCCCAACGTCTTCATCCAGGAGGTCGTGCGCGCCTACCTCCACGGCGTCTACCCGAATCTGGTCACCGACCTCCCGAAGGTCGAGAACGGCCAGATCCGCCCCCTCGAAGGCCCGGGCCTCGGCACGCGCCTCCTCCCCGACCTCCGCTCCCGCCCGGACGCCACCGTCCGGCGGCGTAGCCAGCAGTGAGGGATAGGGGCGAGGGGCGAGGGGCACTGTCATGTTGAGCGCAGCGAGACATCTCCCATCCCTGGCATGCCCGTCCAGGGGAGATCCGTCGCCGCGCTCCGAATGACAAGGCCAAGCGCTCGTGACGACGAGATCGCTCGCCCTCGCCGCGAACACCGCTCCGGCGACGCCCTACCAACGCGAACAGCTCTGACACGATGACGCGGATGCCTGTCCGATCCCGGGCATCCCGTTCATCCGGTCCAGCTTCGTGTCCGCCGACCTAGCCGCCCGTGTTGACGATCCGGACTCGCGCCCCGCAGGCCCGACACTCGGCGTTCGGGCCGTCCGGACGCTGCGACCCCTCGCCCAGCGTGACCTCGCCGCGCCGGGCCGCCGCCTGCGCCCCCGGCGACTGCGCCGCCGGCCCGTAGACGATCGGCCTCATCGTCTTGAGCCCCTGGCACGAGGGGCACTGGACCGGACTCCACGGCGACACGAACACCTCCGGTGCCGGCGCCCCGCCCTGGCCCCCGGACGGCCCGTACCCGCCGTGCCCGCCGCCCCACGGGCTCGGCCCTGGCGCCGGTGGCGGCGGCTGTGGCGCGGCCGGCGCCATCGTGAACCGGAACACCGAGTCGCCGATCCGCACCACCGAGCCGTCGCTCAACGTCGCGCTGTCCCTGACCGCCCGGTCGTCCACCCGGGTCCCGTTGCGGCTGTTCAGGTCCTCGATGATGAAGCCCCGGGCGTCTCGCACGATCCGCGCATGGTGGCGTGAGACCCGTGAGTCCTCCAGGCTGATGTCGTTCGACCGCGACCGCCCGATCGTCACGACCGGCGCATCCAGCGGATACTCGATCTTGCCGAGGCCGCTCTCCAGGATCAGCTGAGCCGGCCCCTGGCCGGACGGCAGGATCGGCGTGTCGCCGGGCGGATACGGGCTGGGCTGCGAATACGGCGCCGGCTGCGAATACGGGCCGGGCTGCGGGTATGGCCCCGGCTGCTGGTGCGCCCCAGGCTGCTGGTACGGGCCCGGCTGCGAGTACGGGCCGGGCGGCGGGTACGGCTGGGGGTCGAAGGGCGGCCGGCCCGTCGGGAGCTGGGCGCCGCACTGCATGCAATACGGCCACTCCTCCGGTGGGAACTCCGGCGGGTTCTCGTTGCCACAAACGGAGCAGCGCACGGTACGCCTCGCTCGCTCGATCTAGCTTGCGGATTCGAACCGGAGTCGGGCCGGACCGATCCGGATGACGTCGCCGGACTTCAACGCGCGCGGCCCCTGCACCGGCTCGTCGTTGACCTGAAGCTCCGACGCGCTGCGCGACCGCTCGATCTGCCAGCCGTCCCCCGCCCGCACGATGGTCGCGTGATCGTACTCCACCGAGTCGGCCTCCACGGTCACGTGGCACCCGATGCTGCGCCCGATCGTCGTGCGAACCCGCCCGAGCGAGAACTGCCGGCCGCGAACGGGCCCCTCCAGCACCACCAGCCGGGTCCCCGTCCGGACGCTCGGCAGGGCGGACAGGATCACCGTGTGGGACTCGTGCTCGTCGCTCACCGGGGGCGGGACGGGCGCCGTCGGCGGGGGCGACGCCTCGGGTGGCTGGGTCGAAGGCTGGGAGCCGCCGAAGCTGGTGGAGAACGACGGCACGGCCGATGTCGGCAAGTCCTCCATCGGAGGCGGCGGGGCGGGCTCGGCCGGACTTGACGGACGGTTGAAGTCGGCGTAGGCCGGCACGGCCGACGTCATCGCCTCGCCGTCGTCGTGGGCCGGCAGGTACGCCGTCGCCGGCAGCTCCTGTCCCCGCTGCGCCGCGGGCGGGCTCGGCTCGTATGGTAGGTAGGCGGTCGGTCCGGCTGTCGGCGTGGGAGACCCGGTCGACTGCGTTAGATACGGACTCGGCGCATCGGGCGGTTCCGGGATCGCGCCCTGGCAGTCGCCGCACGGACCGGAGAGCGCCGCCGTCATCTGCTCGGCCCACAGCGCCTGGCCGCGCTCCCAGAGCTGCCGGCTCGCCTTCACCGAGGGCATCCAGAACAGCAGCCCGTCCAGCAGCCCGTCCGGCGGCCGGCCGGCCCAGGCCGTGCGCGGCACCATCCGTCCCGTCTCCAGGCTCAACGTGTGATCGATCGACGCCGCAACCGCCTCCAGGTCCGGCGGCGGCAGCTCGCGGCCACAGATACCACACACGCCCCCACCGCCCGTCGCCTGCTGCGGCTCGCCGGTCGCGTACGGTGGTCCGCCACTCATCGGGTCCATCGCCATGCTGCGGCTGCTCCTGCCTCTGGCTGATTGTAGCAGCGACCGCGCCGATCCGGGCGCGGGCGTGCCGGCCTCAGCGGCGCCGGCGTCCCGAGCGGCGGCGTACTCGGCCCGGTCGCGCCCTGGGCAGGTACCGTCGCACCCGCTCGCTGTCTTCCCAGGCGGCCCGCCGCCCCGGGTAGACCCGCCGCCAGTAGTACGCGACGTAGCCCAAGCCGCCGAACAGGGCCGCGAACCAGAGGAACAGCCACAGCCGCTTCGAGAAGAACGGCACAATCTGCCAGCGGAACAGCAGCAGTAGCAGGCCGACGGCGCTGAACCCCAGCACCCACTTCGCGAGGCGGACGATCAGCCGCTGATGGAGGCGGTTCTCCGAGGCGAGTCGGGGCGCCAGCAGCCAGGCCACGATCGCCAGCACGAATGCCACGCCCAGCACGATCGCGAAGGCGAGCACCAGTGGCCCGTCGAGCGAGGTGCCGGGGTCGGTCCACCAGTAGCCTGGCAGCAGCCGTTCGAAGATCTCCACGGCAGGTGATGGTAGTGACTGCGCGCCCGCCGGACAACTCGCCGCCCAAAACGCCCGGAAGCGGCGCGTCAGGTGTATACTCGATCCGGATCACCCCCATCTCAGCAGGGTTGGGCATGGCGACCGAGATCGAGCAGAAGCTGAACGACGAGCTCAAGGACGCGATGCGCTCCGGCGACGAGGTCCGTCGCGACGCCGTCCGGATGCTGGTGAGCGCGCTCAAGTACGAGGCCATCGAGCTGCGGCGGCCCCTCGCCGACGAGGATGTCGAGCAGGTCGTGCTCAGGATCGCCAAGCGGCACCGCGATTCGATCGCCGAGTTCAAGAAGGGCAATCGGCCCGACCTCGTGGCGCACGAAGAGGCCCAGCTCAAGGTCGTCGAGCAGTTCGCCAGCCAGCAGATGATGTCGCGCGAGGAGATCGAGGTCGCCGTCCGCGAGACGATCGACGAGCTTGGCGTGAGCGGGCCGCGCGCGATGGGACCGCTCATGACGACGCTCTCGGCGAGGCTCCGCGACAAGGCGGACATGCGCCTGGTCAACGAGGTCGTGCGCTCGATCCTGGCCGCCAGCGGCACCGGGTCGAGCTGACGCGGCCGTCGTTCGATCGATGTCCTGCATGACCCCCGCCCGGGCTGGAGTAGCGCGATGAGCTCTGTCACCGGCTCGCTGCCCAGGCTCCGCCGCAGCCGCCCGTCCCCCCGGGCCGAGTCGCCCCGGCGCGCCTGGCGGATCGTCGTGATCTTCGGGCTGCTCGCCCTCGTCGTCTGGGGTCTCCTCTGCGTCAGCGTCATTCCGCTCGCGCTCGACGTCCGCGAGGGCGAGGTCAGCCAGAAGAACATCCGCTCCCCGCGCAAGCTGACCTACACCAGCCAGGTCCGCACCAAGGCCGAGCGCGAGCGCGCCGCCAGCGCGGTCCAGGAGGTCGTCGAGATCGACCCGGCGATGGTCCAGCGTCAGCGGGCCGGCCTGAACCAGCTCCTCCAGGACGTCTCGGCTGCGCGCAACATCCCTGGCGCAACGCCGGATCAGAAGAAGAGCCAGCTCGCGCGGCTCGGGAATCCGCCCCTCGAAGCGCCCACGATCTCCTTCCTCGCCGCCTTTGACGACGCCCGCTGGTACATGGTCTCCAGCGAAGCCCAGCGCCTCCTCTGGGATGCCCTCAAGGACAAGCTCCCCGAGTGGCGCGTCCCGGAGGTCGTGCGCGAGCTGCCGCTGCGGACCAGCGACCAGCTCACCGAGAACGAGCGCTCCCTCGCCGTGGATCTGGCGAGCCGCTTCGTGGCCGGCAACCTCGTCCCGAACCGTGAGACCACCACCCGCCTGCGCAAGGAGGCCGAGGAGGCCGTCGCCCCGGTCCAGGTCACCGTCGAGAAGGACGAGACGATCCTCCGCGAGGGCCAGGTCGTCACGGCCGCCGACATCGAGAAGCTCGACCTGCTCGGCCTGCGCACCCCGACGACCGATTGGCGCCAGGTCGGAGCCGCCGCTGCCTTCGCGATCCTGACCATGTCGATGCTCGGGGCGTACATCGGCGCCTTCTTGCCAAACCTCGCCACCCGCGACCGCGGCCTCGGGCTGATCGCCCTGCTGGTCATCGTCACCGTGATGGCGGCCAAGCTAGTGCTCCCCACCTGGCCACAGCTCATCTACGCCTTCCCGCTGCCGGCCGTGGCCATGCTGATCGCCACCCTGATCGACGGCCGCCTCGCGATCGTCGTCGCGGCGCTGCTCGGCGTGCTGGTCGGCTTCGTGACCGGCAGCTCGTTCGAGGCCGCCACGCTGGCGCTGGTCTCGGGCGTGGTCGCGTCCGGCGCGGTCTGGCGCCGCGAGCGGCTCCAGGTCTACTTCGTGGCCGGCCTGATGGTCGCCCTGGCCCAGATCGCCGTCGTGGTGGCGTTCCAGCTCGCTCAGCGCGGCGAGGACGTCCAGCAATTGCTGATGGTCGCCGCGTTCTGCGTCGTCAACGGCCTGGTCTCGGCGATCCTGGCAGTCGGCGCGACCTACGTCCTCGGCCGGATCTTCGGCATCACCACCACAATGCAGCTCCTGGAGCTTGCGAACCCGACCCAGCCGCTCCTGCGCCGCCTCCTGATGGAGGCGCCCGGCACCTACCATCACAGCATCATGGTCGGCAACCTCGGCGAGCGCGCCGCCGAAGAGGTCGGAGCGGACCCGCTGCTGGTCCGCGTCGGCGCCTACTACCACGACATCGGCAAGCTGAAGCGGCCGTACTTCTTCGTCGAGAACCAGGCCGGCGGCGAGAACGTCCACGAGACGCTGGAGCCCGAGGTCAGCGCCGACATCGTCCGGGCCCACGTCCGCGACGGCGTCGAGCTGTGCGAGCAGTACGGCGTGCCGCCGGCCGTTCGGGCGCTGATCCCGCAGCACCACGGCACCCGGCTGGTCAGCTTCTTCTACGATCAGGCCATCGATGCCGCCCACGAGACCGGCCAGCTCGCGCCCGATCCCGCCCGCTTCCGCTACCCCGGCCCGCGCCCCCAGAGCAAGGAGGGCGCCATCCTGATGCTGGCCGACTCGGTGGAGGCCGCCGCCCGCGCCAGCCGCGACCACTCGGCCGAGGCGATCACGGCCCTCGTCGACAAGCTGGTGATGGGCCGCGTCGCCGAGGGCCAGCTCGACGACTGCGACCTGACGCTCCGCGACGTCCAGCGGATCAAGGACGCCTTCCGCGCCATCCTGATCGGCATGTACCACCCGCGCATCGAGTACCCGGAGCGACCGTCCGTCCCGGTGCACGTCGTCGCGCCCGCCGACGTGTCGTCCGCTGCCGCCGACGTTGCCCGTTAGGTGCGCCCGCGACGTCATGCCCGAGACGCCGCCCCCCGCCGCGCCGCTCGACCTCGACCTCCGCATCCACGTCCGTCGCAAGAGCGGCGCCCGCCCGGATCGGCCGACCTTGCGGATGGTCTGCGCCGCCGCGCTGGCCGGCGAGGGCGTGATCGGACCGGTCATCCTCACGCTGACCCTGGTCGACGACGACGAGATCCGCGAGATCAACCGCCGACACCGCCGGATCGACCGCCCCACCGACGTGCTCTCGTTCCCCTTGATCGACGGGACGGACGGCTTCGCGCTGCCACCCGGCGCACCCCGGGAGCTCGGCGACGTCGTCGTCTCGTATCCGCGTGCCATCGCCCAGGCCGAGGAGTACGGCCATACCGTGGAGCGCGAGTTGGCCTACCTCGTCGTCCACGGCGTGCTCCACATCCTCGGGCACGACCACGAGGACCCCGCCGAGCAGGCGATCATGCGCGCTCGCGAGGAGGCGGCACTGGGCGTGGTCGGGCTGGTGCGCGCACCGTGACGGCCTCGGAAGGCGCGCGCTGATGGCGGCGGACCGTGTCCCGCCGGCGCCCTCGCTCAGCGAGTCGACCCCCTCCTTGAGCCGCACGCTCCGCAGCTTCGGCTACGCCGCCGCCGGGCTCTGGTACCTGGCGCGGACCCAGCCGAACTTCCGCGTCCACTTCGCGGTGGCTGTGGCCGTCGTGGCGGTCGCCATCGGGGTCGGCGCCCCGGCCGTCGAGATCGCCGTGCTGGTGCTCGCCATCGGCCTGGTGATGGTCGGTGAGGCCTGCAACACTGCCGTCGAGGCCGTCGTCGATCTCGCTAGCCCGGCGGTCCACCCGCTCGCCCGGATCGCGAAGGACGTCGCGGCGGCCGCCGTGTTGATCGCGGCCACGCTCGCGGCGGTCGTCGGGTTCGTCATCCTCGGGCCGCGCCTGCTGGCGCTGCTCTGGCGCTGACGGCCCGAACGCCCCGCCCCGGAGCCGACGTCAGCGGCGCGTCGGCGGCCGGTCCTGCTGCGAGCGACTCCCGAGCCAGCCGGTCAGGATCGCCAGGACCCCGCCAATCGTGATGTTCTGAGCCAGCGGCTCGACGACGTCGTACGCCGAGTCGATGCCCCCGTTCGGCGTCCGGTTCAGGAACGACGCGGCGATGGCGATGGCCGCCACCAGCACCGCCGCGATCACGCCGGCCTCGGCAGCCTCGCGCACAACGCCCGTGATCCGCCCGACCCGAAACCCGATCAGCGAGTAGAGCATCACGTTCGCCAGAAAATCGGCGTCCGCGATCGGCCATTGACTCGTCGCGTTCGCGCTCATCAGCACGAGCGCCAGCGTGTCGATCGCGGCGATCACCAGGCCGACACCGACTCCCCAGACTACGGACGGCGGCACCCACGCTCCACGACTTGTACGGTGTGTGCGCACTATAGGCGTCCCGGAAGCGCGAGCGCCACCGCGCCCGTTTTCGAGACGAGCGCGGTGGCGGGTGTGTGGCGCGACGGAAGCGCGAGCCGCGGGGTTAGCTGCGCTCGACCTTGCCCCGCGCCTTGTCGGCCGCGCCTTCGGCCTTGAGCGTCGGCGAGTCAAGCAGCTTGCCGGCCGCCTTCTTGACGTTCCCCTTCAGTTCGTGCGCCGCCCCTGTCGACTTGCGCGCCGCGCGCCCGCCCTTCTTCTGGGCCGTACCCTCGGCCTTCAGCGCTTTGTCGCCGGTCAGCTTGCCAAGCCCCTGCTTGACGCTGCCCATAGCTTCGTCTTTGGTCCCGGCCATGTTCGTGAACTCCTCTCGGAACGTGTCGCTGGTCGCGCCTGGCCGACGCTCGGCCGACAACGACGCGACGCTAAGCCGTCAAGGCAGGATGCGTGCCGTATGGCCGGCCCGGCTG
>Ga0075420_100001391_pt1 | contig 20529 bp, 21 predicted proteins | sample SoiMetdeltSBSDD4_FD_75296 | JGI IMG/M metagenome (GOLD analysis project Ga0075420, IMG submission 75296) | Bulk soil microbial communities from a Populus tree surrounding site in Tennessee, USA - Soil MetaG P. deltoides SBSDD4 | ecosystem: Environmental > Terrestrial > Soil > Tree plantation... | reverse complement strand
CCTAAAGATGCAGTTGCTATCAAGGAAAATCGTGGAAGTGTGACTGATAGATGGTAAGCAGTAGCAGCACTACTCGCGCCTGCTTCTTTCTCATTACTCTTTATTGAATTAAGGAGAACGGCAGAAAAGTAAAACAATCCTCCAATCCATGCAGATACTGCCATAAAGTGAAGCCAGTCAGCAAATACTGCAACTGAAGGAAGAAAAGTTGCAGCTGAATTATGGCTCAGCATACTGTTTGAAAAAATACTTACTGCGCCAGCTGCCAGGATAGCTACTAGAATAGCTGATGAAAAAGAGGAAGAAGTAGTAGTACTTGTAGAAGATGTTTTTTGGACATCTGCTCTCTTTTCCACTACAAAATACAGCAATGCAAGTGATGCAATTATTGCAGATGTTGCTATGCGTATGCCCCAGACTAATCCTGCTGGAGAACCAAAAATCAGGGATTGTACAGTCGACAGATATTGATCACTAGAACTACCGCCGTCTGTTTCAAGGTTGCTAGCTTGCAAAAATACTAATGCAGTACCGCTGATGGCAATAGCTAGGGCTCCAGCAATTAATATGAGGACGAATCTTTTTTTAGCAACCAGATTCAGGTCAAACGAAAGCTGGTTGAGGGGATTAGATAGTTTAGAGAAGAGTCCTCGTCTTCTACCACCCCTCTGTAGTATAAAATAAGCCATAACTCCCCCTACAATTGCCGTCTGGGCTACAATAAGAGGCCATCTCAGCAATGCGTCAGCAGTAGATGTAACATACGTAATTGTCTGGGTCTGTGGTTGTTGCTGATTATTATCCCCAGCTACACTATCAGGAGTGACGTTCCCTATACCAAACACGTAGCTTCCTTGTGCAATGTGCCCGTCATCAAGTGACAAAGCTCGCCAAGAAACAGTATAAACTCCATCTTGTTCAAGTTTGGTTTCGTCCAACGTCACCGTGGCTTGTCTTGGGTTTGAGCTGCTTATTGTAAAGTCATCATTATCAATTCTGTCATTTTGAGAGTTTAATACGCGTATGTAACTGGTTTGTGGATCTGGTCTTTCAGAAAAAGATAGTACAAGTTCAGAAGGGATAGCACCTGTTTGCAATATCGAGTTTGGTTCTATAGAATAAGTAGAAGGTATTGCATGGCCATATGCAAGAGGGATTGTAGGTTGGGTAATAACTACAATAATGAAAAGCCATGTTGCTGCTACAATTGTTGCTGCAAGCATCATAGAGAGTAAAGATTTTGATCCAGAGGATGAGGAATATGGAAATATCATTGTATTCTTATTCTCTTGTAAAATAAAAGAAGGTTAGAGAGCATTTTGACTCTCACCCTTGGTGTGGTTATTGCGCGTGTTGAACATTCTAGTCTGTCATCGTAATTCTATCGTTGTCGCTTCACGTTGTAGGTGTACTGGTAGTATTGTTACCTGTGGAACCCTCCGCTGGGTTCATTGACTGAATTTCACTTTGCAACTGTTCTAGACTAGTTACAATTTCATTGTTTGACATTAAGGGTTCAGGAAATCCTGCATCTGTTACTGGTGCTGGACAGCCATATCCACCTTCAATACCCTTTCTAACAACACCTTCCGATACCTGAACAGTAGAGTTATCAGCAGCAGCAGCACCTGCTTCACCTGTTGGAGTGCATGTAAATGTCAAGTCTACTGGTGTGTTATTGATTGTTCCAAATAGCCTGTAAGATATTGTAGTTGCAACAGTAGGATAAAAGGGTGCTTCATAAGCTCCCGGTTCTCCAAACGCAGGCTCAAGCTGCAATGTTCTAGTGTTGTTGCCAGCAGCAAGTTCAACTTGAACTGTTTCTTCCAACCCTTCTACTGGAGCTGCTCCTTCTGCACTTGAATTCATCGGGTTATTTGGATCTGCTCTTAGCACTCGGAGGTCAACTCCACTTTTATCGTCTACAAATATTGGTTCATTCAGTGAGCCTATAACAATGAGGTAGTCCTGATCGCCTATCGTATACAATTGTCGTTCATGGGCAAAAGCTTGTGGCGTTGAAACTGAAACAAGAGGTAGCAGTGCAGCCAGAGCTAAAGCTCCAATCAAAGTCGATATCTTGGAATTTTTTTGCATACCTGATATCAGCAAATAATCAATGTACATCTCTTTAAGGATGTGGTTCATTCGCCGAATGAACTAGGCGGCAAGAGAGGACGAATGATATTGCGTATCCACACTATGTGTCTCTCTTCTTGTTCAAAATACCATGAAATATTAGGTCATTATATCCTGCCAGGGTGGCAAACGAGAGGAGGAAGAAAGGGAATTTATTCTTCGATGATTGAACCACAACTATTATTATTATCCGACTCCCTTAGTGAGCAGATTATGAAAGTAACCCAACGTATGTCTCCACTAGGAATGCTTGCTTTTGCAGTAGTAGCAGTAGGAGTGCTCGCTTTTATCTCGGGGGCTCCACTAGCATCGGTAACTCCTGTATTAGCACAAGAGACAACAAATGCAACGACGACAGATACAACAACTACTACAACCAATGCCACATCTCCGGAAACAGAAGCCACACCTGAAGGCGGAGGGACCGAGACCCCCCCACCAGCTATGACAGAAGAGCAGGGACAGGAATCGACCGCAGGTGAAACCCACCAAGACACATTTACTGTAAGAGATTCAGTGTTTGCATTACTTGCAGACCAGACAATTCCAGCAAGTGGCTTTATCCATCTATATGACACCACACCATACTCAATCATAAGCGGTCATGTAGCTGCAAAGATTCCATGCGATGATGAGTCGGCACCTCTGCTTAACATATTAGTTGGAGCAGCTCCACAATTTACACCAGCACCTCTTGAACTAATTGCTAATCTTTCCACAGCCGGCGAGCTATGCCTTTACCACGTGGACTTACCAGCACCAGGACCTGAACAACAGGCTAACACTACTAACACAACAACCACTGCTGCTGCCAATACTACTACTGCTGCAATAATTACAGATATTGCAATTCAAAATCCAGGCGATGAAGACATTACTCTTCCATCTACAAGCACCGTAGTTATCGGCATTAACGAAATAGAGAAAGGCGCTCATACACATGAAGAAGGAGAAGGAGGAGAACAGCCCCCGGCTGGCACTCCTTGACAGAGAATAGCCATCTACAATAATAAACTTCGAGCAACAATTCCTTCTCATTTCTTTCTTTTTTTTAATTTCTTCTTCTTTGTTTCTTAAGAACAAGACTTGCGTTGCTTTCAGAACTTATTCAGTTCTTGTTTAAAACTGACTTGTAACACTTTTTCTTACAGCTCAGTCGCTTTCATAGGGCTACTATAATCAAATACATATTATTATTCTCATTTTCCAGTTCTAAAAAAATAATGAGGCATAGGAACTTTCCAGCTATCGTTCCTGATGCGACGTATTGGAGGAATAAGCGGGTCGAAAATTCCTGAGCAACAATTTCTTTTCCGCATGACCTTATTCGGCTTATGTACCAATGTCTTTATTAGTCGTTCAAAACCAACTTATTCTAGATGCAAAAGGCGTGGAGAAGTAACGCTGCGCAGGAATCAATAAGCAAACCCATTCTCTTGGCGCTTATAACCGCAGTTGTAGTAGGTGTTGTTGCACCGCTTGTATTACCTCATGCCACCCACCCTTCAATGATATATCACATTCTATTGCACATGGCAGGTCTTACTATAGCAGCATTCCTAAGTGTTGTGTCATTCCTATCATATTCGAGGAGTCCAACTACAAGGATGCTTCTTATGGCAGCTGCATTTGTAACCTTGGCCGTAGTTGAGCTTTTGTATTTACTCCAAGCCGGAGGAATATACGTTGGACAGTTAATCATTCCATTAGCTAATATCGAGCTTTCCCATGTGGTGCTCTTGATAATGGTCAGCCTTTTTGGTCTTGGAGTATTGAAGGTGAACAAATAGAGGATGCAGATTACTAATGAAACAACAACAATAACAGCAACAACAACCTTAGATGCCAAAGTCTTGCTTTTGAACCATATAGAACAAACACCTGGAATACGTTACAGAGAGCTTTTGAGGCTCACAGGCTTTATCAATGGTGTTCTTAGTTATCACTTGGCAGCACTGGAAAAGGCAAACATGATAAAGGTCGATAGACAGTCAAGGATGACAAGATACTATCCTATTAGCGTTTCAGATAGCGAATCTGCTATATTGAAATTTATCAGGCACGAACCTATCAGAGAAATTTTGATCTTTATTTTGGAACATGAAATGTGCACATTCACGGAAATTGTTGAACATACAAGAAAAGCTCCTTCAACTGTTTCAACACACTTAAAGCGGCTTAAGGAGGCCCGAATTATTTCAGTTAGGTATGGCGAATACCATCAGCTTTACCAAGTAGTAAAAGGGGAGTTGGTTGCAGAGGTGCTCTCAAAGTATATGCCTAGCTTTGTTGACAGAGTTGTAGATAATTACACTGAGATGCTAGAAGAACTGTAATAATAACGGTTGTCATGCACTTGCCAATAATTAGGACAAGCTTCTGTTATCTGTACTTTGTACAGATGGTTAAAGGATGAACTCTCGATACCTGTTGATATGTACAGCATAAGTGCTTCTTTTGAAGAGAAGATGAAGAAGAAAAATGAAGGAAAAGAAAAGGGAGGAGGAGGTGGGAATCAAAGTAGAAAAAAACAGGGGAGACGCTGACATCTCCCCCTGAAATGAATAACCAATGGCACTCGCAGGGACGCGAAGTATAGGTATTTGTCATAGCGACATCTGAAGATATTAATAGTATGGTACATTTGCGAAATGTACTAGAATTGGGTCTCGAGGCACATGGAATGCTTCTGGATTTAAGATAATCCACTCTGAAATTAAGTGGACACTTGGCTGTAGCCTTAATACCCATTCGCAAACTGAGTGTTTTTCTACATGAACTACGATGTCTTATTGCTAAAGATATTAAGGAAGAAATTCTTAAAGAAGATTATATTACTTCGAACACCATGTTCCGCAGATCTATTTTACAACAGATCAGATGAAATTGAATCACACACGCAAGAGCATATAATATCTTCGGTTGCTGTACCATGATACCCTTAAACCGCTGACCCTGAGTGCAAACGAAACATCATCAAGTGAAGCTGGTAATGCTACTTCTCCTAGTAATAATGCTACCTTGATGAGCCAAGAAGAAGGACAACAGGAACAATCACAAACATCTACTGGAAAGTTGACATCATCAAATATCGACGAGCTTGAAGCAGGTCTAATGCTCCTAAGAGATAACATTGCGAACAAAGCAACTCCAATGGAGGTTATGTCGACTGCGCATATTCAAAGTCATCCACTGCTGATGCAGATGTATGGATTGACTATGGCACCATCACAAGAAGGATGAGGACATTTAGAACATTCTGACCCTTAACTGTCTTTTCCTTTTTCTTCTTTAAAGATAATTACAGAGTGATTCAGTAGGCCCTTCATGAACCCTTTCTGTCATCTGTTTTTGAGGTGATCCATTTTATGGATTATCATAGTGAGGTCAAAGAATCTTGTATCGACCTACCCTTGCAAAAGGCATGTCTAGGCGAACGGTGGATCCATCAAATTCTATTACATGTAGCTTAGGAATTCTGTACTCCTTAAATTGCGAGGATAGAACATAGATTGACTCTTCATCCTCATCTGCAATGTATCCTAGCGGTTTTCCGTCTTTTGTTCTTAGTCCCTTATGTATAACGCTGTCCCAATTCAAGACAGCTGGTTCGGGATATGTTGTCTGCATTCTTTTTTTCACCAATCAAACTTTCGAGAAGCACACTATTAACCATAGATTAACCTTGTCAATTAACAATATTAAGCAAGGCGTTTTATTGACAATTGCTATAACAAAACTATGACTTCGGAGCTAATAGAAAAAAAGAAGACACCCCCTGAATTACACGAGTTGCGTCTACAATATCAAAGGTTACGGGAAACCTATCAAAAAATCCTTCCAAAAGTTGATCCTCAGCTAATTGACGACTTGCTTTCACGCGAACAACAGGAAGAAGATCCAGACAACAGACCGATGTATACCATTGAGGTTTTCACAGGAGATGGAGTAGAGACTGAAGCAGCTAGATGGTATATCTTTGAGAAGACTGGCATGATGCCCGCCATATATGACCACGGAACTCATTTTGTCACGGACCAAAAGCTCACACTTGAGACCCTCAAGGAAATATCAGATAGCGGTGACGTAATAGAAGTAACTGGTGAATACTCTGGTAGCTTTGCTTCAAATGGAGCTACGCATGAACGCCATTTGACTAGACAAGATTTGTTGTAGTCTGACTCCTGTAATGGATGTATTTTTTTTCATTCAATCAATCACCCACTATGTTCAATGATGATAATGGATTGCTTAGATATGCAATAAGACTTCCGATGTCAAGACGATAATTTTAGATAGATTAGAAAGGAGCTCATTTAGACATTAGCAGCAGACCCATCAATCAATCCTTATGAAACATCGCTACGAGGTTGTTTGCACCTACGAGGGTCTAGGTTATGATAAAATCCTAAGGCTTGAAGATTTAAATCAAAAAGAGAAAAGGAGTTCCAAGGACATTGTAATCTTTTTGTTTTTTCATGAGGTTTGGTCTTATCCCGAAAAGCTCCAAGAATTATGCCCAACGGGCCCCAAAATATACTCATGATAAACCCGCTTGCAATTCTAAATCCAGTTACTAAGTCCATTGGCGCGTTTATTGTATCTGGGTTTGAAGGCATCGCCAAATATGCAGTTATCATTATGATTGCATAAATTATTGCTGGTAATACTACTACTGTTAGTCTTGTCGCATTATTCTTCTTTTGTGCTTGGTTATCTTTCCTAATTTTCCCATACTTAATTGCAACACCCAGCGCTGCAAATCCCGAGAATGCTAGATAGGTAATGTACAAACTTTGCCTATAGTATATTGTCTCCAGGTCCCCTACAGCTGGCGGGTTTGCTGGATACTTTAGTGCTGGAACTAAGAATAGCGAAAACCACATAATGTCAGCCAAAATCAAGGCTTTCTTTTTATTGTTGCTCGAACCAGGAATTGAATTTCTGCTTAAAGCAAAGACTATTCCAAATAACGCTGCAATTGATGTTCCCAAGGTTGTGGCAGCAGCAATCTCGCCACCTCGCTGCTCGAGCCGATAGTTATTAAACTCAGTGAGGTTTATTATATAGCCTCCTTCTGCAAGTGCTTTTTCATTTTCAAGAGCAATTGCTTGTTCGATGTAGGGTTCTACAATACCTTGGTTTAAGATTCCAAGAATTGTTCCCGCAATGGCTCCTCCAGGGAGTGTTATTGCTATGAAAGTTATCGTTTTCATCTATATCAGGTCATCTCTCTCCCTCTTTCAAGGATGTCATTGACAGGGAAATCCTGCAGCATATCTCATATCATGATAGAATTCATGCATTCACAAATCTTCGTATGCTTGCTCACCTTGAGCGATGCTAAAAAGATGGCCTTGGTCAAATCCAACCATAAATATTCCAAATAGCAAGACTCCAAGCAGAAAGCCTAAAGCAATTTTTGGTACTTTCGATGTTTGTGTTGTTAACTGATGATGTGGATTATTGTTGTAAATTGAAGACACTTTCGATCCAAATTTATTGTTATTGTATATAAGTGGTTGGATGGTTTATCCGACACAAATTGATACTAGAACCAATAGCGGAGATGAGATTCCGTACTTTGGTGCTCTACTATAAACAACCAAAAACGGCTAATTTTTGGCTCCGACCAATATTGCTATTCTTTGATCTATACTAAGAAGAAGAAGATTCTGATTCTGGCCACCAGATTGGATTAGGAGGGATAGTTTTCTCTCTAGTAAATTTCATTTCTGCTGTCTTGTCTGGCTGTTTCTGTCTGTTTTTCGCTGTTTCGATCTCGCCTAATCTGTGTCTAGAGTATTCTTCACTATCTGAAAAAGTTGATAAACATACGCAACATGTAAAGTGTAGATTCAGTGAATCATTTGGAACAAGGGATTCTGCAGCAGATGTTTTTTTCTCCTCTCTTTTTTCGTTTCTTATTCTGATGACCTGGTCTCGTTTAACTGAAATCGCTATCATTCCGCCGTCTTGCCAAAGCTGAAAGTGTGTTTCAAACTGCTCTAGGGGTGGTATATTGAAGCAGGCTACAGGATTGCTGTCAAATTCACATGATTTTTTCAGCGTCAAGTATTTTTCATGTAACTTGCTCAACCAAGCGTCAACTATTTCTGAATGGTCTGAAAGAATTGCCTCAACAATTTCTGGTGTGTAAACAGCAATTTTAATCAAGAGTGCATTATTTGGAACAAGCTTGTAGTTGCTAATGTCCAATCCGCATGATGGATCGTCAAGTGCGAGGACAGGGTCGTCAATATTTTTCATGACCGTAACATATATCTCTAAATGAATACTTAATGATGGCTTAACATGGTTAAGCATCGCTATTGTCCCTTATTCTTCGCGTGGTTTTGTCCCAATTTTTTGCATTGCAATTGTACTCTTCCTATCTGACCTCTGTCATCGCTACAAGTGATATAGGCAAAAATCATGCACGTATATAGTTCTTGAGTGATAATCCCACTTCACTAACGTAAAACCCGCAAGGCCTAGAGGAATCCGGCGATAAAAATTCAAAATTGAGACTCGGTGCATTATTAGAAGGTTTTTGCTTGCCTAACTTTTTTCTTCCTCCTTTCTCCTTCTTCTTCTTCTGTATTCTATAGCCTCAGATACTGACACTTTTGACAAAGCGCAAGCTCCTGAATGGTTATTTCGATGCCATCCTTGGTAGTGATCGTGCTTGAACTCATAGCATGAACTTCTCCATTTCCATCAAGCTTGATATACCCATACCTGACATCTACATGTCGTCGTTGCATTTGAACCCGTGTAATTAGCGGGGCAAGGGTATTTGGTTCCTGAATGTAACATCACTTATAATCCGACTTGAACTAGTAATAATAAAAACCAGTTTGAATGAATCAGCGCATTACAAAGAACTCCTCAGCTTTAATAGCATCAGCGATCTATGTAAAGGCGGATTAGAATTGAATTGAAGGGTTTTGATGAATATTTAGTTCCCACTTGCGAATGGAGTAATGCGCTATTACTGAACAGAAACGGTCTAGCATATGTGATGATGGATAGATATATGCCTCCAACTCAGGATCAGGAGGTTCTGGCGCTGATACATGGAAATAAAGAGAATCCTCGTACCACATGACGGTAACCAGATGTCAGATAAGGCGGTACTGTATGCTTCAAATCTTGCAAAAGCGCTAGGTGCCGAAATCAATCTGCTTTACATAATAGATGAGATAGAAATTCCTGGTACACTCTTGTTGGAAAATGATAGAATCTCAATAGAAAGGGCGAGGAGAAGCATTCAAAGAGAATTGGAACAGAATTGGAATAGGTTTGCGCAGGAAAAAGTAAAGAGTCTTTGGGCAGAGAAGATACGCGCATCATCTGAGATCAGGTCAGGAGACGTTTCGGACCAAATACTGAGATTTGCTAAGGAGAACCAAGTGGACTTGATTGTAATGGGCAGTAGGAAGCTTGAAGGAGTTTCGCAAATAGTTGTTGCATTAGGCAGCGTAGCAAGGAAGGTTTCAGAGAGAGCCTTCTGCCCGGTTATGTTGGTCCATTAATGGAGAGAGTTGTTATCAACTCAATCCAATACTACCATTCATCTCACACAGAATCTTAACTACCTTGATATAGTTTCGAATAGTTGACCCACTAATTTCTCTACGGCAATAGCGGCCTTTGCATTCTGCCAGATAAGCATCATTTTATTAATATTTTGCATTAACAACATAGCTATTCTGCGAGATCTAAAGACAGGTTTGTATATGCGCAAAGAAAAAAGAAGTTTGGAATACCCTTCGCCATGGTTGCGATGTCAAGAGCTGCAAAGTTGGCAATCTTCTATAGCATCATAGGAATAGCAATTGGGATAGGTTTGATACTTCTTCTGGTAGACGCAGAAATTCTTGTGGGGCTATTTCCGATTGGTGTAAGTGAAGACAATGATAACAACAACAATAATCCCTTAGCCGACCGTCCATTTAGGTACAAAACCTATTACAAGGCGATGCTGACTGTAGGCGAAGAAGGAGCATATGCCGCTGTGGCGGGAGGCGGAAAACCACCATATACATTTGAATGGGAATTTAGCGATGGGATTACCATGACGGGTGAAAATGTTACGCGCAGTTTTGATTCACCTGGTATCCAGTACTTTAGTCTAACAGTTACTGATGCCGATGGCAAACAAGTTAAAAGTACAGAGTTGAATACTAGAATTGTGCCATGAATATCTAAAGAAGAAGAGACCGCACCCAGCAATACTTCGATCAGCACAAATTGATGAAGTATACGTTATTGTTATTATTATTACTATCATCATTTACTATTGATATTATTCAATATATCGGTTTCTTGAGATAATATAGTTATGATTTATTCACTATACATAATCACATTGTAGGGTTATTTCTCTATTAAATGCTATAGTGTTGTTAGATATTTTTCCAATATGATTTTAGGGGATGAATCCGGTGGGAGCAGACAGCGATTATGCTACCAAGATATCAGAATATGGGCAAAAGAGCCAGGACATCCCTACAACGCTATATGTCCAGTATTGGTGTAGAAACGCAGACATGCCAAGAAAATAGAACAGAAAATGTAGTTGATAAGACAGATGGAATATGGACCGGACCTACCTTAGCAATTTTACTGCTATTTGGAGTGAGTTTGATCATAATAATCTCCAGTTCTACTATGCCAGAAGCCCAGGCAGCAGTAGATAAATTCGGAGTAGAGGCTGTCTATGCTACGAAAACAGGCGGTCAGCAATGGTTTATGAACATGGATAACCCAACATCCGATTCAAGGTTTGCACCAAAGACCACGCTTACAAAGAACACTGATGGTTCTTGGAAAGTCAGATCAGACGCGGTAAGGATGAATGTATATACATCTACAGGCTATGACCAAGGCAAGATTACCACATACAATCAAAGAACGCTGGCAACAAAAGGATACATGCAATCATCAAATGACTGGAAGAATATTGAGATGACTGGCTATGTCAAGCTAATTTCAGGCTCTGGAGACACTTTCACTTGGTATGCTAGGGGTGGAAGACACTCAGATTCCTACGAGTGCGAAGGAACAGCTTACAAGAGCTGGTTGTGGTATAATGGGAGAACAGAATTTGCAAAAGAACAGGTTCACCCGGATACTACAACAACAGCTGAAAAATCTGCAACCGGATCATTAACGGGAAAGTGGATTGGTTTCAAGTTTGTGATGTACAACTTCCAACAGAACGGCAAGACCTTTGTGAAGTTGGAAACTTGGCTTGACCCTGATAACGACAAAGATTTTGTCAAGGTAGATGAAAGAATCGATTCAGGGGGTTGGGGAAATGATGGTGCCGCATGTGGAGGGTCTTCAGACCAGATAATCACTTGGGGTGGACCTATCGCCACATTTCGATGGGATGACGCAAATAATGTAGACATCAAATGGTTTAGTGTAAGAGAAATAACATCACCAACAGAAGAACCACCAACAGAAGAACCATCACCATCTTCCTCATTAACCATAAGCTTTGCAAATGTAAATGAAGAGCAAACACTATCAGATGAATACGAAGTAGTTGTGACTGCATCTGACGCAAGCAAGGTATCAAATATCAAGTTATATGTTGACTCGACATTTATCAAAACAGAGAACAGTGCACCATATGAGTTCGATACGGATACAACTGAATTTAGTGATGGGAACCATGTACTTAAAGCAGTAGCCACAGACACATCTGGAAGTACCGTGACAGAAACAGTCACAGTAGCATTTGATAACTGATAATGATAGTGATAATAATAAAAATCAACTCACAGTTAGGAGTATTATTGGAACATGAAATAATAATTACAAAATAATCTATCAATGAGAGGGAGCCTTTGGTAAGAAAGCTAATATAACAGCATCAAAACGATTTGAGGTGAAAGAGCAAATGACTGGAAGAATATTGAGATGACTGGCTATGTCAAGCTAATTTCAGGCTCTGGAGGAATTATCTTTGCATAGGCTACCAATTGTTCATTGTTAGAGCATATTGACGGATATTGGACCTCTAATAAAGTCAATTGTCCTCCACTTTCTGAGATTATCCAATCTACAAGGTCCAATATAGTTGCATTTAGCCTTATTTCATTCTCTTCTTTGTCATCGATATTAGCAAATAAGGAGGCATAATAGAGTCCATCTATAGGGTACGCATCATTTACAATTCTGCTTGCGTTTATACTAGGCAGAAGTTGTTATTGTCGTTGTGGGGCGGTTGGATCCGTGCTAGAATTGTGGAATTAGAGGACAAGATCTAAAGCCCTGTGTATACATGTTTGATGACAATATGCTACATAATAAAAAGCCTGAGTCTTAGTATTAAGCAGCTCCATCGAAGGGAAAAGGCCTAGCAATGGATGACTCCTTATAGATTATTCTACATCGCAAATTGTAACCTTTGACAAATGCGGAAACACTAGTGCAGATGACTGATTTCAACGAAAACTCATAAGGCCTTTGTCTAACGATCAAAAATATTGGAGGATGCCCACTATGAAAAGAAATCAAAATCCAACTGGTTTTAAAAATAACGATAATCATGATTATAATTATTCCACCCTGAATGAGAAGATTGGCTTGTCTATTCATGCACCGGATGATTGGCAGAAAATTATTTCCCCACAAGAACTGCAAAGATTAGTCAAAAGTGGAGATCAGGTTGGTATACATGTCCTTGTTGGAGATATACGCAAGTCCACTTTTCTAATGAAAGAATCTATTTCATCTAAGCGTTTTGCACTGATCACCCGTGATTTTATGAATGCTGTTAAGGATGCTGCTAGCAAGAATGAAGGATGGTTTGACAAGTTTACTGGTGATGGATTTATTATTTATTGGATTTATGGAGATAATGCGAATCAGGAAAAATATATTTCAGAGATCCTATCCTTCTGTGATGCACTACTTACTATTTTCCCAGAAGTCATGGATGAGTACCGCACAAACTCTACGAATTTTCCTGCTGACATTGGTCTGTCTCTAGGAGTTGACTCTGGCCTGTGCACATTGGTCAAAATTGAAGATTTGAATGTCATTGGCCCTCCAGTCGTGGGCGCTAGTCGAATGGTGGCGGAGGCAGGACCGTTTAAGGTGCTTTTCAACGTATCAATTGGTACGCGGCTAAACAATGACAAAGAGCGACTAGACAGAGATTATGGGATACGCATTGAAAAAAAAAGCATTAAAACAGCAGAATATGAAGAAACGGGACAGGAAGCATACTCTGTGCGATTTCAGAAATGAATAATATATCTCAGCGATCTCCAAACGTAGGGTAGCCAATATACTGCAATGACATTATTTCTTTATTCTAATCATCAGCATTGACATTTCTGTCTGATAGTTTCCGCGCTTTTTGGACAATCTTTGATTAGTCACTATTCTCCAAATTATTCAGCAAACCCTTCATTCTTTCCAGTCCTCAGCAGCAAGTGAGAATTTGTTTGAAGGAGGTTTGTGTCTCTCTCACTGTTCCGTTCTTTTGGACTGCAAAAGGCAGTTACACTAAAGACAAAGCTATAGAACAAATACATGTATCATAGCATGGTATTAGGGACAATAAAGGCAAATAAGATTGCTGTAACTTTGTTTTTCTTTTTCATAGCAGGTCTTTGCGAAATCGGTGGCGGCTACTTAGTATGGTTATGGCTGCGGGACGGGATGAGTTGGGTGCTGGGTGCTGCTGGTGGCTTTGTTCTATTTCTATATGGAATAGTGCCAACATTTCAACCATCACACTTTCACAGAATTTACGCCGCATACGGTGGTATCTTTATCGTCATGGCTGTATTTTGGGGATGGATTTTTGAAGGCATTGCTCCTGATACGTATGATGTTATAGGCACCTTAATCACTGTCGCAGGCGTCGTCATTATTTACTATGTACCCAGAAAGGGAGAAGAGAAATCACTGTGGCATTCGAAGCTATAGGAGTAATTATTGCAAACCCTATAGCTTCAGTGGCTTTATTCTTTGCAGCTGCCATTGCTGAGATAGGAGGTGGCTATCTAGTGTGGCTATGGCTACGTGAAAAGAAAACTATTGCACTGGGTGCATTGGGTGGCATAATCCTCTTTGTCTATGGAATAATTCCCACATTCCAGCCAGCTGAGTTTGGGAGAGTGTATGCTGCATACGGTGGTATTTTCATACTGTCATCAATCATTTGGGGCAGAATGGTTGATAAAAAGAAGCCTGATAGGTACGAGATTATTGGCTCCCTAGTCGCCGTCAGTGGTGCCCTTATCATACTTTATACACCTCGTTGAAGAAAATTTAATTATAAAGTTGTAGACAATAAAACTTGTTAATGTCTCCAATAGTCGTTAGTTGTGCGGGTGATAATGAGCTCGCTAAGAAAATTAATGATTATTTAATGGATAAAATCAATTCATCAGATGATACTATTTACATCTCATTGGCTGAAGATGAACTCGAAGTAGTATTAGAAGAAAAGCTTGGAGTTTCTAAGGATGATATCAAGAAACTCTTACATGATTTCATACAGTCAGATCCTAAGTTGCTTGGGGATCGTTATTCAATTACGGAGTTTGATGACCTATTTGTTGTGGGCATTCCAAAGAGTTTGGATGAAATGACGGTCAATTGTGAAATGTGTGGATATATTGCCTCTGGTGAAGAGGATTTGATCATACACAAGAGAATGCACGGGTTAGTTTTTGTTCTATAGTAGTCTCAGCTTTAGAGAATTCTCAAAAGCCCAGCAATTCAATTTTTTTCGTACAATGCACCTCCTTATGCTAAAGTATCTCAGGGTTCTGTATGGTAGTAAACGCGATTAACTCTGTATTAATGATGGTGTTATTTTAGGAGCAAGCGATTATCTTCGTATATGAGTTAGGAAGAAATCTGGAGGTATTATCCACCATGATTGCGATGTTATGAACTGCAAAGTCGGCAATATTCCATTGCGTCATATGAATAGCAGTGTAGTTGGCATTATGTTTCGTGGAGACGATCAAACTCTACGGGAGATATTTCAGACAATAGTAGATCAAAGTAGCGATAACCTCCAGGGATGCAAAAGCTTGCCATTTGCAACAGGAGAAAACTAAGGGTCGAGACTTGATGTCGGCGAGGGAAGTTAATGGTACGATTTGTCAATACTTACCTGATAGCGCAACCTACTTCGGTTATTGTACTACAATCATTATTAGATAGTCTTGATTAGCAAGAATCATGAGTGCGAAAAAAGTCACATTTATGCCATACTATATGAGATTTGTTTTGGTGATGTTTATCCTTGCTGGCTCTCTAATATTTTCAACCAGCCCCCTAGCATATGCTCATACTTTCTCAACTAGTGAAAGTGTTGATTTTCTTTCACTGGTAGAACAGATCAGAGCAGAGACAGCATTAGTATCTATGAATCTGGAAAATAACAATGTAACACTAGCCCAAACTCATGTCGAAAAAGCCTCGAGTCTCTTAAACAATTCCACGCTTGATGAGATTTGGGAGGTAAATACCAGAATTGCAGATAGTCTAGAAACTGGCCTAGAACAGTTAGACGGAAATGTGACATCATTGGCTTCAACACCACAAGGGCAGACACCTCAAGATAGAATCCAGAGTGTAAACGAGACAGTTATGACACTGGATGATCTTTTAGCTGAGGCCGTAACCGTTCGTATTGAAAGTGATCAGCAAAATAATGCAACAACCTGGGCCTTGGTTGTTGCAGACTTGGTAAATACTGTATTAAGTGACTATGGAAACGCAACAGGTTCCTTCGATCTCACAAACATGTCCAATATGGAAGGGATGGAAGAAGGCCTGCAAATGGAGAGTAGCGATAACATGACAACGATGATGAGTAGTGGTGAGGGACAGACGCAAATGTCTGACAGTAGTATGGGAAATGACACCACCATGGCAATGCAGACAAACTCCTCTAGTTCTGCTTCTTCAACGAGCAATATGACTACAACAACAAATATAGTGGACCAAGCAGCTTATCAGAGTGCACAGTATATCTCAAACAATACCATCTTACAGTTGTTCACTGAAACCCTTAAACCGCTGACCCTGAGTGCAAACGAAACATCATCAAGTGAACCTGGTAATGCGACGACTTCTACCGATAGCACTGCAGTGATGAGCCAAGAAGAACAATCGCAAACATCTACTGGAAACTTGACATCAAATATCGACGAGCTTGAAGCAGGTCTAATGCTCCTAAGAGATAACATTGCGAACAAAGCAACTCCAATGGAGGTTATGTCGACTGCGCATATTCAAATTCATCCACTGCTGATGCAGATGTATGGATTGACTATGGCACCATCACAAGAAGGATGAGGACATTTAGAACATTCTGACCCTTAACTGTCTTTTCCTTTTTCTTCTTATTAGAAGAGAATTACGGAGATTCAGTACCCTCACTGCCAAGTAGTGATCAATCATGGACTCATGTGAGCCTTCTTGATGCTCCAGGCACTGATTCGCACCCTATTGTAAGCTTTTCCTACCTTCGGCTATACAAAGAGCTAAGTACCAACATTGACAGCCTGGAAAAGGCACAGGCCCTAGTTCAATTTGTAAATTGGGCTATTACAGATGGACAGCAGTTTGCGTCACCACTGCATTACGTACCCATTCCAGATAGCGTAGTCCAATACAACCAGCAAACACTGAGATCGCTTACCCTCAATGGGCAACCAGTGTTTAAACAGGGTCTCGGATGCTGGATTGACCCTCCATTACCACACTTTCTTTTTCCTTTCCGTATTATCCTAAGACCTTCTGCTAAGAGCAATGGATAGATAGCAATAGCATAAGGGTTTCCTCTACGGACCGTCTTTACATCGTTGCTGTAAAAATAAACATTGAGAATAGCAACAATGAGGTAGACGGTGCCGCTCCGTAACTCTATTAGGAAGTGGGGGAGATTTATGAATAGTTATCGGAGTTTCCTGTCAATCTCATCACAAATGACTTATCATAGTCATAAATATTGCATCGTCATAAAAGATTTCAAGCCACATAGATCTAATAGATGACTTGAGACTATAGGATCACTATTGACAAAGGATATCTAGGGAGCTCTAATTATCAAGAGAAGATATGTGTGCCATGCCAAGTGCAATTGGACAGGATTTGAGCGACCGAAGTAACTGCCACTATTATTTTGCGGTTTGCGAGTCGTGCTTTCTGATATCTACGATTTTGGAATCACATGAGGACTGTAACATTGCGTATTGCCCTAGATGTCTTGAAAAGGAAAAGATATCTCTTATTCCCCTCAGTCCTGACGAAATATATACACTGTCACTTTAATTTCCTTGCAATATAGTAGTCTTAAACCAAACCAAGGTGGTAAATCCAACAGGGTTGCATTAATTTGATAGTTAAAACATTTCTTGTATTTGATTGCGAACTTGAACTTTTTTAGACTAGAGGAGACAAATTTTCAAACTTCTTAATAATGCGATTGATGGTGACCTTTGAGCACCTGCTTATTACCCCGTAGAGTTGATATTGAACCCTTGATTTCATCATGAGAGTTCATTCTTATAATTAGGCAAAATATTGTGATGTTAGTTATTAGCTATTAGATTTATGAACAAATCTTTGGTGATGATGATAAATAACTGCTGGTTGCTAATCTTTTTTTAGTGTGTGTGATATTTAAGTGAAATTGCTTGATGGGAGAGTTGCAGTCATAACAGGCTCCACGAAGGGGAATGGAAGAGCGATTGCAAACACCTATTCTGAGCAAGGAGCCAATGTAGTTGTAACAGGAAGAAGTCTAAGTGAAGCTCAGAATGTAGCAGCTGACCTTTCAAATGAGTATGGTACTGACCCATTGGGATTGAAGACAGATGTAACCTCTGTTACAGAAGTAGAGGAGATGGTAGACAGAACACTTCACAAATATGGACGAATCGATGTGCTCGTAAATAATGCGGGCTATCCGATTCTAGATGATGTATGGGATGTAAGCTTTGAGCAGATATCGGATGAAATTTTAGAAAGAGTTCTGGATGTTGATACTGAAGGCACTTATAGATGCTGTCGTGAAGTGCTGCCTTTAATGGTTGAAAAAAGACGTGGAGTTGTAATCAATATTTCATCAACTCCTGCAATAAGTGGATACATAAAGGGCGCACCCTACACTGTAGCCAAGGCAGCTAATTTAGGAATTACAAAGCATATAGCTGCTGAATTTGGCAAGTATGGAATAAGGTGCAATGCGATTGCTCCTGGGACTATTGCCACGCAGAGAAATTGGGAAAGGTTGAGTACTGAGCAAAGAGTAGATATTGTATCTTCAATTCCACTTGGAAGAGCTGGTAAGCCGGAAGAAATTGCAGGCGTGGCACTGATGCTTGCATCTGATTATTGCTCTTTTGTCAATGGTCAAGTCATTGTTGTTGATGGAGGAGAGACAATACGATAATGATCAAGAACATTTGTAATGGATTAGTTCTAAGCTAGCTCATGGATTATCATGCGTAGACACAGAGACTAATTAAAATATGATTCATTTTGATTCCACAATGCATCTATACTGGAAGCCAAAAAGATCATGCCCTGACATTTCTTGTTTGAATTTCTCAATATCCAACCTACTTTTTGTGCATACTCCACTAAATGATGGTCATCTGATGCTTTCTGATGATTAAACAAATAATCATGCATTTGCCAGAATTTATCCTGAGTTGCAGCTGCTTCAGCTGCTTCAGCTACATGCTGAGCATGTGGATGTATCTCTCTTGGAGGAGACTTACGAAATACAAAATACATCTTCTCATCAAACCGCCTCATTATTTCCTTGACCACAGAATAAACCATGCCCGTATAGGGGCATTCATAATCGCCATATTCTACTATAGTTATGGGCGCATCAATGGAGCCACGAATGTGATCTGTACCAATATTGACGGGTACAGTCAATTTGTTATTTTCTTCTTTTTTGAATGGGACTTTTTTTCCTTGTTTCAGTTGTCAATATTTCTATATATATGATTATAAAGCAAATTGCCATCGTGCTTCTTTTTTCTCTTATTATTTAATCTTATATCTAAGTTGTAGCTACTCACTTAAATGGTATCCTAATATGATATATCATCATGAAACCTTGCAGTCACCTTGAACAGGCAAATCTTGAAGTACAGGGAAAAACAAAAGGCTGTGAAGAGTGTGAAAAGATAGGATCTGACTGGGTTCAATTACGATTATGTTTGTCGTGTGGTCATGTTGGCTGCTGTGATTCTTCTCCTAATAAACATGGAACAAGACATTTCAAAGAAACAGGGCATCCTGTCATAAGATCATATGAACCTGGTGAAAATTGGAAATGGTGCTATGTAGACGAAGCATTTATGAAATAACCAGGGTAGCGAAAAATTATAGTCAGGAGAGGATTTATTGATTGACAGGTAATAAAGAACTATCAATGGAATCAAAAAGTGGAGTGCAGAAAGATCAACAGAAGGAAAAGCCAAAAATCTTGCCGCTTCCCAATGGGCCTTACTATCTGATTAACGATATGGAACCTAAGATTATCGAAAATCTTCAAAATTCGAACGGGGAACCACTTTCAACTATACGCGGAGTGTCCTTGTGTAGGTGTGGAGCATCAAAGAATAAACCATTTTGTGATGGGACACATGGAACCATTGGTTTTTCAAGTGAAAATAAAGGTAATAATGCTAGTGAGCAGACAATCAAAGATAAAAGAAAAAATTATGTTGGCAAAAGAATAACCATACATGATAACAGAAAAATATGTTCTCATGCAGCAGAATGCGTAAACAATTTGCAATCTGTTTTCAACCCAAACTCGCGGCCATGGATTAATTCTGGTGCTGCAGAGATGGAAGAAATAATCAACACAATAAGAAAATGTCCTTCTGGTGCCCTTAGTTATTCTATTGATGATGTAGAATATAGGGACCAAAATGAAAGAAAGCCACTAGTCACAGTATCGAAGGATGGACCATATCTTATTACTGGAGGCATAGATCTGATAGGAGATAATACACAGTTTGCAGAAGGGTCTTCAAAGGAGCATTATACATTATGTAGATGTGGTGCCTCTACCAACAAGCCTTTCTGTGATGGTGTGCATAAGACAATTAACTTTAAGGATGACAAAAACTGATTATATTCAAAACTTATTTGCTATATCGCTTTCATTATAATGTAAATGATTGTATCTCTAAGGTAAAATTTGCGGGCATGAGTTACAATTGAACAGCTCGGATATGAAAAATCCAATATTTCCAAAATCTATTAACTCTAGGCCATATTCAAAAGAATTCTTCCATCTCTTTCTTTTGCGAACAATGCTTGTAATGCTTCTTTAGCATTTTCAAGATCAAACTTTTTCCATAC
>Ga0075420_100001387_pt1 | contig 20555 bp, 20 predicted proteins | sample SoiMetdeltSBSDD4_FD_75296 | JGI IMG/M metagenome (GOLD analysis project Ga0075420, IMG submission 75296) | Bulk soil microbial communities from a Populus tree surrounding site in Tennessee, USA - Soil MetaG P. deltoides SBSDD4 | ecosystem: Environmental > Terrestrial > Soil > Tree plantation... | reverse complement strand
GTCAGCCTTCAAAGTCCCAGCTCATCTACGTCCTCTGGGGGACGGACCGCTTCACGCGAGACGAGCAGGTCCGTGGCCTGAGGCGGCGGATGCTGGCCGAGCCGTTCGGCGAGTACAACCTGTCCGTGCTGAGCGGCGACGACGTGACCGTCCGCGACGTCCGCGCCGTCGCGGACGCCCTGCCGTTCATGGGCGATCGGCGCCTGATCGTCGTCGAAGGGCTGCTCGGCCGACTGGCCGGCCGCGCGAAGCCATCGTCCAGGCGCGGCCGGAGCTCCCGCGCGACGTCCGCTGGCGCCGCGAAGAAGTCGCCGGCGAAAGCGTCGGGGAAAGCAGTCGACGCCGAGTCCGACGACGGCCCGGTGACCGAGCTGATCGCGATGCTTCGCGACCTGCCACCCTCGACCGCCCTGGTGCTGGTGGAGGACCAGATCGACCCGGCCCTGGTCGAAAGCTGGCTCCCTGGCGATCGGGCCCACGTTCGCGGCTACGAGCGCCCGCGCCCAGCCGACCTCGGCCGCTGGATCGAGCGCCGGGCGAAGCAGCACGGCGGCCGAATCGAGAGCGCCGCGATCCGCCAGCTTAGCCAGCTCGCCCCAGACGATCTCGGCCTGCTCGACACCGAGGTGCTGAAGCTGATCACCTACGCGGACGGCCGGGCCGTCACCCTCGACGACGTCCACCTGCTCTCGGCCAGCCCGGAGGTGACGATCTTCGGGCTGCTGGACGCGCTCGGCCAGAACCAGCGCGGCCCGGCCCTGACGCACCTTCGGCAGCTCTTCCAGCGCGGCGAGCGCTCCGAGGCGATCGTCCCCCAGATCGCAGGCAGCCTCCGGCGGCTGATCCAGGCCCGCGAGCTGCTGGACCAGGGGGTACGTGGCGCGGCGCTGGCCGGCAAGCTCGGCGTCCATCCGTTCGTCGCCGAGAAGACGGAGCGCCAGGCCCGCCAGTACCGCGTCGAGCAGCTCGAAGCCGCGTTGCGCCTGCTCTTGCGCACCGACCGCGCGATCAAAACCGGCGAGGCCGAGCCAGAGCTGGCCCTCGAGCTCTACATCTGGGACTGGCCCCGCGCCTCCTGACGGAACCTCACCCCCCAACGATCGAGAGCACCTTCTTGAGCAGCTCGTCTCTCGCTCTCGCCGAGTCCGCCGTGACCGTCACGTGCCCGAGCTTCCGCCCCGGCCGGGGCGACTTGCCGTACAGGTGGAGGTGCGCACCGGGGATCGCCAGGATATCCTCCGTCGCCGGGACGGTGCCGATCAGGTTCACCATCGCGCTGTATCCGCGCGGCGCCGTCGACCCGAGCGGCAGCCCGAGGATCGCCCGCAGGTGGTTCTCGAACTGGCTCGTCTCCGCCCCTTCGATCGTCCAGTGGCCGGAGTTGTGGACCCGTGGCGCGATCTCGTTCGCCAGCAGCGAGCCGTCGCGGTCGTCCACGAACAGCTCCAGCGCCAAAAGCCCGACGTACTCCAGCGCGTCCAGCAGGCGCCGCGCGTACACCTCTGCCTCTGCCTGTAGCGCGCCGACGTCCGCCGCTGGCGCCACCGACACCCGTAAGATCCCTTCGCGGTGCGTGTTCTGGACCAGCGGGTAGCACGCCGTAGCGCCGTCCCGACCACGCGCGGCCAGGACCGAGAGCTCCCGCCGCAGGGCGATCCGCTGCTCCAGCACGCACGGCACCCCGCCCAGGTCCTCGAACGCCGTCGTCACGTCCTCTGGGGCGCTCAGCACGATCTGCCCCTTGCCGTCGTACCCGAGCCGTCGCGTCTTCAGGATCGCGGGCAGTCCGATCCGCCTGACACCGTTCTGCAGATCGTCCTGGCTGTCGATCGCCGCGTAGGCCGGCAGCGGGATCGCCAACCGCTCGAACAGCCGCTTCTCGGCCAATCGGTCCTGGGCCGTCGTCAGCCCCACAGAAGGCGGAAAGACCGGCAGGCGCGATTCGAGGATGCGCGTCGCCTCACCCGGCACGTTCTCGAACTCGTACGTCGCCACGTCCAGGCCATCGGCGAACCGTACCAGGGCATCGGGGTCGTCGTACGCACCGACGTGCAGCTCGGCGAGGTGCCCGGCCGGCGACTCCGCCGAGGGATCGAGCAGCCGAAACCTGAGCCCGAGCGGGTACCCCGCCAGCGCGAGCATCCGTCCCAGCTGGCCGCCCCCGAGCACGCCGACGATCACGCGCTGGGAGCCTCGCGCGGATCGGGGTGCGCCAGCACCGCCTCGGTCAGGTCAGCGCGGTATCTTCGCAGCGCCTCGCGATGCTCCGGGTACTTCACACCCAGGATGCCGGCCGCCAGCAGCGCCGCGTTCACCGCCCCGGCCCGCCCGATCGCCAGCGTCCCGACGGCGATCCCGCCCGGCATCTGCACGATCGAGAGCAGCGAGTCCATGCCTTTCAGCGCATGCGACTCGACGGGCACGCCGAGCACCGGCAACACGGTCCACGAAGCGGTCATGCCGGGCAGATGGGCGGCTCCACCGGCCCCGGCGATGATGACCTGGAGCCCGCGCGACTCGGCCGTCGTGGCGTACTCGCGCGCGACGTCAGGCGTTCGGTGAACCGAGGCGACCCGCACCTCGTACGGCACACCGAGCCCATCCAGCGTCTCGGCAACGTGGCGCATCGTCTCCCAGTCCGAGCGCGACCCCATGACGATCCCGACCAGCGGCGTGGCCTTCTCTTGCATGCCGCGAGTGTAGCACCCACGGAGGGGCGAGGGGCTGATCCAGCGCCGGCGCTGTTCGCCCGGCGGCCTGGCCACGGGACAGCCCGAAGCCCCGAGCGGTCGCCCGGGGCTTCGAGGTCGGAGCAGGGTCGGCGTGAGCGCCATCCTGGCGCTAGCCGCCCTGGTCCTAGTAGTTGACCGTGGCGCTGTTGTAAGCGTTGATCTGGGCCGGGGCCTCGTTCGCCCCCTTCACGAGTAGCTTCGACTGCTTCGGCATCTTGCCCTGATACACGGGGCACTTGATCTTGCGGCTGATCGTATCGCCCGGCGTGAGGTTCGGGTAGTACTCCGTCGGCTCGGGCTTGAGCGGCACCATGGCCTGGACGGTGAAGTAGTAGCACAACTTGTCGATGGTCACGACGCCGCTGTTGCCCGCCGAGTTCTTGTCATTGACGATCAAGAACGTGGGCGTCTGGATGGCGTTGACCCCAACCGCGATCGGATCGATCCAACCGTAGAACTTCACCCAGACGTCGGTGGGTACGGCCGCTTCGGCCGGCTTGGCGGGCGTGACGAACGGCACGGCGATGGCAATGGCGGCGGCGAGCGCGGCGGTGACGATGCGCGGAGCGAGCTTCATGGTCCGACTTTCTCTGTCTGTCAGGCTCGATCGTCATAGCGTCATATCGCTACTGATCTCAGTATTCGGCCGGTGCGGGCCCGGCACCGTGCCGCCAGGAACAGCCGTCGTGAGTGATCGCCAACAGCCGCCGTGACAGATAGCCGACACTGGCCGCGCCGAGAGGTGGATTGTCCGAATCGACCGCGGTGGGCTCTTGGAACCTGGAATTCCCCGCTCGTGGCGGATCGTGCCGCCCTGCGGTCCGGTACACTTCGGGCGCCGGATGGGCGGCGGACCGGAGCGAGCATGGCCGGAGGAGAGGCGTGACCAACGTCCTGGTCGTGGGAAACGGTGCCCGCGAGCACGCGCTCTGCCACGTCCTGCGTCGCTCGCCAGGGCTCACCTCGCTGCGCTGCACCCCCGGCAACGCCGGCACCGCGACGGTCGCCGAGAACGTCTCGGCCAGCCTGGACGACGTCGAGCAGGTGCTGCGCGTCGCCCGCGAGCAGCAAACCGATCTGGTCGTCGTCGGCCCAGAAGTCCCGCTGGCGGCCGGACTGGCCGACGGCCTGCGGGAATTTGGCATCCGGACGTTCGGGCCGGACGCGGCGGCAGCCCGGATCGAGTCGAGCAAAGCCTGGGCGAAGGAGCTGATGCGGGGGATCGGCGTGCCGACCGCCCGCGCCGTCGTCGTCACCAGCCACGCCGAGGCGCGCAAGGCCGTCGAGCAGGTCGGGTACCCAGCCGTCATCAAGGCGGACGGGCTCGCCGCCGGCAAGGGTGTCACCGTGGCCGCCGACGCCGCCGACGCCGATGCGGCCCTGGAAGACCTGTTTCAGCGCCGCTCGCTCGGCTCGGCCGCCGACGTCGTAGTCGTCGAAGAGTGCCTGACCGGCCCCGAGCTCTCGATGCTGGCCCTCTGCGACGGCGAGCGCATCGCGCTGGTGCCGCCCGCGCGCGACTACAAAGCCGCGTACGATGGGGGGCGCGGGCCGAACACCGGCGGTATGGGGGCGTACACCCGGCCCAGCTTCGCCACACCCGGCCTGCTGGCGCGCGTCAGCGTCGAGATCCTCGAGCCGACCGTCCGCGAGCTCGCCCGGCGAGGCTCGCCGTTCGTCGGGGTGTTGTACGCGGGGCTGATGATCACGTCGTCCGGCCCGAAGGTGATCGAGTTCAACTGCCGCTTCGGCGACCCGGAAGCCCAGGTGATCCTCCCGCTGCTGGAGTCCGATCTCCTGGAGGCGCTGATCGCCGTCGCGGATGGCAACCTCGATCCGGCGTCGCTCAGCTGGTCCGAAGACACCCTCTGCGGCGTCGTGGTGGCCTCCGGCGGCTACCCGCTCGCCTACTCGACCGGCCACCCGATCGATGGCCTCGCGGACGTCCCGCCCGAGACGCTGGTCTTTCACGCCGGCACCCGCCAGCGCGAGGACGGCGCCGTGGTGACGGACGGCGGGCGTGTGCTCACCGTCGTCGGACGCGGCGCGTCGCTGTCTGAGGCCCGCGAGCGGGCGCACGCCGGTGCCGCCGCGATCTCCTTCGAGGGCGCTCGCTACCGGAGCGACATCGGCGACGAGGACGTCCCAAAGTGACAGTGATTTCGAGAATCGTGGAGGACTTGTGGCGGTGACGACAGCGGCAGCGCAGGCAACAGGAGGGACCGGGCGGCGCTGGCTGGCGCGCGTGCAGGTCTCGCTCAAGCCAGTGGTCAACGATCCGGCCGGCCTCAGCATCTCCGAGGCGTTGCGGCATCTCGGATTTGACGGCGTGGACGGCGTACGCGCCGGCAAGTACTTCGAGATCGAGCTACGAGCTCCCGACCGCGCCGCCGCCGAAGCCGCTGCCGACGCGATGTGTCGCCAGCTCCTGGCCAATCCCGTCGTCGAAGAGTACGTCGTCATGGTTGGCCGCCCCCGCCGTTGACGTAGGCGAAACCAGTCGGCCCATTCGACGCTACCGCCTCTCGGCGGCTGACCCTTGACTCCTCGGCAGAATCCGGACGCGCTGACCCTCGACGATCAGCCGGCCCTCGGCGAAAAGCCGCACCGCGTCCGGTAGCGCCTTGTGCTCCTCCGCGACGATCCGCGCCGAGAGGCTCTCGACCGTGTCGTCCTCCAGCACCGGCACCGGTCGCTGGACCAAGATCGGTCCCGCGTCCAGGTCGTCCGTGACGATGTGGACGGTACAGCCAGTGACCTTGACGCCGTACGCCAGCGCCTCGGCCTGGGCATGGAGCGTCTGTCCGAACGCCGGCAGCAACGACGGGTGGACGTTCAGCATCCGACCGCGCAGCTCCGCCACGACCTCCGGGCGCAGGATCTCGTCGAAGCCCGCGCACACCACCAGGTCGACGTCGGCGGCGAGGAGCGCCGCGAGGATGCGCTGATGCCGATCTACCCGCTTCGGGTAGCGCGAGCGGTCGGCGGTCAGCGTCGGGATGGCACGGGCGCGGGCGTGGGCCAGCCCGCCGGCCTCCGCGCGATTCGAGACGACCAGCACGATCTCGGCCGGCACTTCGCCGCGCTCGATCGACTCGATCAGCGCCAGCAGGTTCGAGCCACGGCCCGAGATCAGCACCGCGACGCGGGTGAGCCGGCCGCGTTCGAGGGTCACGAACGAAGCGGCCAGGATGGCCGCGCTCCCAGGGGGCTCACGGGGCGCCGAGCAGCCGGACGCGCGGCGCGTCGCCGGCATCGCCGATCACCGTGCCGATCGGCAGCGCGTCGGGCGCCAGGCGCCGAACCGTGTCGGCATCGGCCGGCGATGTCACGAAGACCCAGCCCAGCCCGAGGTTGAACACCCGCGTCATCTCGGCAAATTCGATCCGGCCCTCGCGCTCGATCAAGTCGAAGATCGGCGGGACGTGCCAGGTGCCCCAGCGCAGCTCGACACCCAACGCCTTAGGCAGCATCCTCGGGATGTTCCCCTCGAAGCCGCCGCCGGTGATGTGCGCCATCCCCCGTACGATACCGGCCGCCAGCAGCGGGCGCATCGCCGGCAGGTACGAGCGGTGCGTCGCCAGCAGCGCCTCGCCGACCGTCCCGACCAGTCCCGGATACCCATCCTGGAGCGGGAAATCGGCCAGTACCTTGCGCGCCAGGGTGTAGCCGTTCGTGTGCAGCCCGCTCGACTCCAACCCCCAGACCAGATCGCCGGCCTCGATCTGCGAGCCGTCCACGATCTGGTCCCGCTCGACGATCCCGACGATGAACCCGGCGATGTCGTAATCGTCCGCCGCGTACACGTCTGGCATCTCCGCCGTCTCGCCGCCGACCAGCGCGCAGCCGTTCGCCAGGCACTCGGCGGCGATCCCCTCCACGATCGAAGCCAGTCGTTCGGGCACCAGTTTCCCCATCGCGACGTAATCCAGGAAGAACAGCGGCTGCGCGCCGGACGTCAGGATGTCGTCCACGCAGTGCGCCACCAGGTCCCGGCCGATCGTGTCGTAGCGGTCCAGCGCGATGGCGACCTTCAGCTTCGTCCCGACGCCGTCGGTGCTGCTGACCAGGACCGGATCCTTCAGGCTGTTCCCGAGCGCCACCAGCCCGCTGAATGCTCCCAGGTCGCCCAGCACGCGCGGTCCGTTCTGGCCGCCAGCAGCGGCCAGGCCGCCCCAGGTCGAGCGGACGGCCGGTTTGATCAGGTCGACGGCCCGCTCGCCGGCGACGATGTCGACGCCCGCCTGCGCGTACGCCGATGCCCTCGGCGCGCTCCCGGTCACGACCGCCCCCTGGGAGCGCGGCCATCCTGGCCGCCCCGGTAGACTGGTGGTCCCGGCACCCTACCCACGCCCGTCACGACCGCTCCAGCACGAACTTGCCCTGGCCCTGCTCGATCGGCAGCGGGTAGCGGCCGTGGAAGCAGGCGTTACAGAGCGTGCTCTCCGGCAACCCGATCGCCTCCACCAGCCCGTCGATGCTCAGGTACCCCAGGCTGTCGGCGCCGATGAAGTCGCGGATCTCGGGGATCGACATGTTGGCGGCGATCAGCTCCTCCTGGGTAGCCGTGTCCACCCCGAGGTAGCACGGCCAGAGCATCGGCGGCGACGAGATCCGCATGTGGACTTCTCGAGCGCCCGCCTTCCGAAGCTGCGCCACGACCCTCGGCGTCGTCGTCCCACGCACGATGCTGTCGTCCACCACCACCACGCGCTTGCCTCGAAGCACCTCCGGCAGTGGGTTCAGCTTGAGCGCGACGTTGCCACTTCGCTGACCCTGGCTCGGCTGGATGAACGTCCGCCCGATGTACCGGTTCTTGACGAACCCTTCGCGCAGCGCGATACCAGAGGCCGAGGCGTACCCCATCGCGGCCGGGACGCCAGCGTCCGGTACGGCGATCACGATGTCAGCCTCGATCGGGTGCTCGCGCGCCAGGATCTCGCCCATCCGCTCGCGGACGGCGTAGACCAGCTTGCCGTCCACCACACTGTCCGGGCGCGCGAAGTAGATGTGCTCGAACGAGCAGGCCGCCCGCTGGGGGAAGCCGACCATCGGCAGCGTGACGGCGGTGCCGAACCGCTCGCCGCCGGCCACGGCCTCGGGATCGGTGGCGAAGTGCTCGGTGTGGATGCCCAGCTCGTCGATCTTCAGCAGCTCGCCCGGGTCGATCTCGCGGATGAACTGCGCGCCGATCGTGTCCAGAGCGCAGCTCTCGGAGGCGACGACCCAGCCGCCGCTCTCGGTCCGGCCGAGGCAGAGCGGCCTGATCCCGAGCGGATCTCTGACGGCGTACAGCGCATCACTGGTGAGCATGGTCAGGCAAAAGGCGCCGCCCAGGCGCGGCAGGGTCGCCCTGATCCGCGCCAACCAGTCGTCGCCCTCGGCATGCGCGCAGAGGTGACCCAGGATCTCGGAGTCGGTCGTAGACGTCAGGGTGATCCCCAGCCGCTCCATTTCGGCCCCGAGCGTGCTGGTGTTGGTCAGGTTGCCGTTGTGCCCGAGCGCCAGCGACCCGAGGTCGCTCTGCACCACCAGCGGCTGGGCGTTCTCGACGCGGCTCGACCCGGTCGTGGAGTAGCGCGTGTGCCCGATCGCCGCGAAGCTGCCGACGCCCAGCCGGTTGAGGTCTTGCTCGTCGAAAACCTGGCTGACGAGACCCATGCTGGTACGAACGTGGAGGTCCGTGCCGTCCGTGGTGGCGATGCCGGCGCTCTCCTGCCCCCGGTGCTGGAGCGCGAACAGCCCGAAGTAGGCGAGCCTCGCGACGTCCTCGGTCGGAGCGTACACCCCGATGACCCCGCACGCCTCACGCAAGCCTGTCGGTTTCGCCATGTCCGCCCACTCGCTAGAAGGGGGTGTTCCAGGCACGGGCAAGCTCCTTTACGGAAACGGAGAGATCATCTGACCACGAGAGCGTGTCGCCCCCAACGCGGCCCAGGAGGGTAGTGATTCCGCCGAGGTTTGACTCAGCGAGCAACGACGCCAATCCAGGCATTTGATCTGAGCGACACGAGAGCACAAACCGCGACTGGCCCTCACCGAACAACGTGGCGTCAATACGACGTACCTGATCTCGTTCCTGGGCACGATTCAGCAGGTGATCACGACTGCTTGACTCCGCAGAGAAGCCGAGGCCGCCGGCAATGCAGCACTCCGCGACCGCGACGGCCAACCCGCCCTCCGAGCAGTCGTGCGCCGAGCGCAACAGGCCGCGCCGGGCCGCCTCACGCACAAACTCCTGCACCGCCCGCTCGATGTTCAGGTCCAGGGAGGGCGGCGGGCCTAGAACATCAGTGCGGCCGAGGCGGTGTGCTAGATACTCCGAGCACTGAAGCTCCGCACCGGCCGGGCCGACCAGGAACACTACGTCGCCCTCGGCGACGAAGCCGCTCGACGGGATCTTCGAGCGGTCCTCGATCAGCCCGACCATCCCGACGATCGGCGACGGCTTGACGGCGACCCCGTTGCTCTCGTTGTAGAGGCTCACGTTGCCCGAGACGATCGGCACGTTCAGTGCCCGGCACGCCTCGCCCAGCCCGTCGATCGCCTCGGAGAGCTCCCAGTACACCTCCGGCTTCTCCGGATTCCCGAAGTTCAGGCAGTCCGTCACCGCGATTGGCTCGGCGCCGCGGCACGCCAGGTTGCGCGCCGCCTCGGCCACGGCGATGGCCGCCCCCCGACGCGGATCGGCGTAGACGTAGCGCGGGTTGCAGTCAGTGGTGAGCGCCAGCGCCTTGTTCGTCCCCCGGATCCGCACCACGCCCGCGCCCAGTCCCGGCTCCACGACTGTGTCGGCCCGAACGGTGTGGTCGTACGTCTGGAAGACCGGCCGCCTACTCCTGATGTTTGGCGAGGCCAGCAGCGCCAGCAGCACGGCGTTGTAGTCGGTCGGCTCGGGCGGCAGCTCCGGCATCGTCGGGGCCGGCCGTGCCTGCCCCTGCCGCGTGTAGGTCGGCACCTCGTCGGTCAAGAGCGGGATCGGCAGCCGTGCCACCTCGACGCCGTTGTCGAGCACCGCGAAGTCGCCGTCGTCCGTGATCTCGCCGGCGAGATCCGAGTGCAATTCCCAGCGCGCAAAGTGCGCCTCGACCTCGGCCACCGCCGCCGGCGGCACCACCAGCAGCATCCGCTCCTGGCTCTCCGAGAGCATCATCTCGTACGGCGTCATCCCGGACTCACGGCGGCTGACCTTCCCGACGTCGAGCCGCATCCCGCGCTTGCCTCTCGCTGCCACCTCGACGCTGGACGAGGTCAACCCGGCCGCCCCGAGGTCCTGCATCGCCCGCACCACGCCCTTCGGCAGCAGCGCCAGGCACGCCTCCAGCAGCAGCTTCTCCAGGAACGGGTTACCGACCTGGACGTTCGGGCGGCTCGCCTCACGGTCGTCGGCCAGCTCCGCCGAGGCGAACGTCGCCCCATGAATCCCATCGCGGCCGGTCGGCGCCCCGACGATCAGCACGACGTCGCCGGGATCGCCGGCCTTCGCCAGCGTCAGCCGCTCCCGCTCCACGATCCCGACGCACATCGCGTTGACCAGCGGGTTCTCGGCGAAGCTCGGGTCGAAGTAGATCTCGCCACCCACGGTCGGCACGCCGATGCAGTTGCCGTAGTGCCCGATCCCTGCCACGACCCCATTGAACAGGTACCGGTTGCGGCCCTCGCCCGGCGGTCCGAACCGCAGCGAGTCGAGCAGCGCGACCGGCCGCGCGCCCATCGTGAAGATATCTCGAAGGATGCCGCCGACCCCGGTCGCGGCGCCCTGGAACGGCTCGACGGCGCTCGGGTGGTTGTGCGACTCCATCTTCAGGACCGCCAGCAGCCCGTCGCCGAGATCGACGGCCCCGGCGTTCTCGCCCGGCCCCTGGACCACCCTCGGCCCTGTCGTCGGGAGGCGGCGCAGCAGCGGGCGCGAGTTCTTGTACCCGCAATGCTCGCTCCACATCGCCGACAGGATGCCGACCTCGACGTGGTTCGGAACCCTCCCAAGGCTCTCGACGATGCTCGTGTACTCGGCGTCGGTCAGGTCCGGGGTGGGGGAGGCGACCATCACGCGCTCGATGGAGGTCATCGGGCGGTCGACCCCGCGCTGCCCGCCCCACACTGGGCCGGCACCCCCACGGCAATCTGCTCTTTCGCAGCGCCGATCCCGACCAGCGCTTTCAGGAGCGGCAACCCGTCCTGCGACGGCAGCTCGGCCTCCGCAGCGCGCTCGGGGTGCGGCATCAGGCCGACGACGTTGCCGCCCTCGCTCATGATCCCGGCGACGTTTGCAAGCGAGCCGTTCGGATTGGCGCCCTCGGTGACCGAGCCATCAGGCTCACAGTAGCGGAAGAGGATCCGACCGCTCCGCTCCAGCCCCTCGAGCGTCTCCGGTGGCGCCGTGTACCGCCCCTCGCCGTGTGCGATCGGCAGCTTCAACACCGTTCCGGTCTCGATCCCACGCGTCAGCGGCGACGGCTCGCCCTCGACGCGGCAGTGGACCCACCGCCCGGCGAACGAGCCGCCGGCGTTCGGCAGGAGCGCGCCGGGTAGCAGCCCGGCCTCGCACAGCACCTGGAACCCGTTGCAGATCCCGACGACGATCCGGTCCCGCCTCGACAACTCCGCCACCGTCTTCATGACCGGCGAGAACCGCGCGATGGCACCTGCCCGCAGGTGGTCGCCGTACGAGAAGCCGCCCGGCAAAATGATGGCGTCGAAGCGGCCAAGCTCCGTGTCGGCGTGCCAGACTGGCTCGACGTCCTGCCCGAGGACGTCGCCGAGCACGTAGCGCGTTTCCTCGTCGCAGTTGGTCCCTGGGAAGACGACGACCGCGATGCGCATGCGGCTCCTGTTGCGAACGGTCCGATCGCCAGCCAGCCAGCCGATCCCGTCGAACGGTGGTCCCAGACGATCGGCTGCGCTGCCTACGCCGACAGTATACCGGTGGGAGCCCGTTTTCCCCGCTACAGCCGTGTTTCAGCCCGGCCGATCACGATCCCGGCGCGAGCAGCTCCTGCCAGGTGCTCGCCGTCAGCAGACGGCGCAACAGCTGCTCCAGCGTCGCGATGTCGTCGGTTGCGGAGAGAGTCACGGCCATTGCCTCGTCTGGGGTTCCGAGCTTTTCGGTGCCTAGCCGTTGCCGTCGTCACCCGATCGCCGAGTGAATCTGGGTCATCTCCGGGCCGGTGCCGAGTACAATCCCCGTAGGGTCGCGCTCCCCCCTCCCCGGCGGCTCGGAGGTTCCTTCGTGCAATCCTCTCTCCCACGGCCCTCGGCCAGCCCGGCGTCGCCCGGACGCCACTTCAAGCTCCTCGTGGCTGGCGGAGCGATCGTTCTCGGCATCGCATACCTGATCGTGACCGCGCTCCAGACCTCGACCGTCTACTACATCACGGTCGGCGAGTTACTGCAGCGCGGGCCGGCCGGCGGCGCTCAGCAGGTCAGGCTGGCCGGCGACGTCGTGCCGGGCTCGGTCGAGAAGATCGACGCCGGCCTGGCGATCCGCTTCCTGGTCCACGACGGCAGCGGCCAGATGCCGGTCTACTACAAGGGTGGCCCAGTTCCGGACATCTTCGGCGAAGAGGTTCAGGTCGTCGTCGAGGGGAAGGTCGGACCGGACGGCACGTTCCAGGCCTCGACGCTGCTCGCGAAGTGCCCGTCCAAGTTCGAGGCTGAAGGCGCCGCGGGGGCCTGACCGATGGCCGACTTCGGACACATCGCGATCGTCGCGGCGTTCGTGATCGCGGCGTACGCGGCCATCGCGGCCCCGCTCGGCGTGCAGCTCCGGGCACCAGAGCTGAAGGCGAGCGCCTACAACGGCGTGCTGGGTGTTGCCGTCCTGATGACCGTCGCCAGCGGAACGCTCCTGCTGGCATTCATGACCAACGACTTCTCGATCAAGTACGTCGCCGAGCACTCCAGCCGCGAGATGCCAAACTCGCTGGTCGCGGCCGCGTTCTACGGCGGCCAGGCCGGGTCGCTCCTCTACTGGGGTTGGACCCTCTCGCTGTTCAGCGCCCTCGTCGCATACCAGCAGCGCCGTGCCGACTCCACCATGATGGCGTACGTCCACATGACGCTGATGGCCGTCATGGCGTTCTTCGGACTGATCCTCGGGTTCGTCGCCAGCCCGTTCGAGAAGATGGCGGTCGTCCCGTCAAACGGCCTCGGTCTCAACCCGCTCCTCTACGACCTCGGCATGCTCTACCACCCCCCGATGCTGCTGGCCGGCTACATGAGCTGGACGATTCCGTTCGCGTTCGCCGTCGCCGCGCTCGCCGCCGGCCGCCTGGACGCCGGCTGGATCAGGACGACGCGCCGGTATGCGCTCGTCGCCTGGGCAATCCTCGGCATCGGCAACATGCTCGGCGGCTGGTGGGCGTACCGCGTCCTCGGTTGGGGCGGCTACTGGGGTTGGGACCCCGTCGAGAACTCCGCGATCATGCCCTGGCTCATCGGCACGGCGTTCATTCACTCGGTGATGATTCAGGAGCGCCGAGGCATGCTCAAGGTCTGGAACATGGCCCTGGTGCTGGTCACGTTCTACCTGGCAATCTTCGGTACCTTCGTCGTCCGAAGCGGCGTCATCACGTCCGTCCACTCGTTCGCGCAGTCGTCAATCGGTCCGTTCTTCCTTGCCTTCTTGTCACTCGTCGTCGCTAGCACGCTGACGCTGCTCTTCGTCCGCCTGCCGCGACTGCGCTCCGAGAACCAGCTCGACTCGATGCTCTCGCGCGAAGCGAGCTTCCTGATGAACAACCTGCTCTTCCTCGGCCTGGTCTTCGCCATCTTCTGGGGCACCATCTTCCCGCTCGTCTCCGAGGCGGTCCAGGGCACAAAGATCACCGTCGGCCCTCCCTTTTTCAATCAGGTCGCCGGCCCGATCATGATCGTACTGATCGCGCTGATGGGGGTCGGCCCGCTGATGCCGTGGCGAAAAGGCCGCGCCGAGAGCCTGATCCGCCTGTTCGCACCGCCGGTGCTGTTCGCCGTCCTGGCGGCGATCGGGGTCGGCCTCTTCAAGGGGTTCGACCAGCCAAAAGCGCTGGCCTCATTCGGCGCCTGCGCCTTCGTAGCGGCGACCATCGCGACCGAGCTTTCGAAGGGCACGCTCGCCCGGCGGCAGGCCACCGGCGAGACCGTACTTGGCGCTCTCGGCAACCTGATCAGCCGCAACAATCGACGGTACGGCGGCTACGTCGTCCACCTTGGGATCGTCATGATCGCGGTCGCCGTCACCGCGTCGTCGGCGTACCAGCTTGAGCAATCGACCCGCCTCCAGCCCGGCGCGTCGATGGCGATCGGCGAGTACCGTCTAACCTTCAACGGCCTGCGCGAGCGCTCCGAGCCCGGCGTCCGGATCGTCGAGGCGCAACTCGCCGTCGAGGCTGATCGTGAGCTCGTCGGAACCCTGATCACCGACAAACGGTTCTACCGGGGCTTCGAGCGTCAGCCTAGCACCAGCGTGGGTATTCGCACCTCTCCGGCAGACGACCTCTACGTCGTGCTGGCCGGCTGGGAAGCAGACGGCAGCGCCAGCTTCATGGTCTTCGTCAACCCGCTCGTCATCTGGATCTGGCTCGGCGGCATCGTCGCCGCGGCCGGGACGCTGGTGGCGATGTGGCCGCAGCCGCGTCCCGGCCTCGTTCAGGTGGGCGCGTCCACGCGCGGCCTCGCCGTCGGAAGGGCATAGCCGCGATGCAGCCAGGATCCTTTGCCGACAAGGAGGCGACGCCTTCGCAGGACCACTCGGGCGGCCAGACTCGCTGGGAGCGCGGCCGTCCCGGCCGCTTCGTCTCTCGCCCCGCCCCGTCGACTCGTTCGAACAGCGATCCTAACTACGCGACCGTCACCTTCCGCGCCCTGCTCGTCGTGTGTCTGACGCTCAGCCTGTCACTCGTGACCGCCGCTCGCGTCGCGCACGCTGACCCGCTTGACGACGAAACCCGCCGCATCGCCAAACAGCTTCAGTGTCCGGTCTGCGCCGGCGCCGCCGTCGCCGATTCCCCGTCGGACCTCGCAGGCCAGATGCGGAGCGTGATCCGTGCGAAGCTCGAGTCCGGCGAGAGCGAGGAGCAGATCATCGCGTACTTCGTCGAGCGATACGGCGACAGCGTACTGATCGAGCCGCCGCGTCGCGGCATCGGCCTCGCCGTCTGGCTCGCGCCGATCGGCGTGCTGATAGCTGGCGCCGTGCTGCTCTGGCGTGTCCTGAAGCTCTGGCTGCGCCCGCGCCCGTCGCAATCGCTCGGCGCAGCTGGTTCCGCTGGGGTGGATCACCCGCCGACGACGCCGTATCGCAACGGCACCTCCCATGTCGACGAGCCCTCACCCGTCACCGCCGTTGACCGCGCTCGCGCCGAGCTCGACCGGTTCCGGGCGAAGGGCTGACTGCGATGGAGTACCTCCTGGGCGCGCTCGTGGTCCTCGCTGTTCTCGCGTTCGTGGTGGTTCCGCTCGTTCGCCGTCAGCAGACAGAAAGCCTTCCCCCGATCGCCCTCGATTGCCCTGACGAACGGGCGGCGATCTACCGCGAGCTGTTGGAGCTCGAGTTGGACCAGAAGGTCGGTAAGATCTCCGAAGCCGACTTCCAGGAGCTCAGCGACGGACTCCTCGCACGCGCGGCTGCGCTGATCTCCCAGGAGGACTCCCTGCTTAACTCCGACGACGCCATTGAGCGGGAGATCGCCGCCGCCCGTGCGTCCCTCCGAGAAGCGTCACCCGAACCGGCACCATCAACCCCCGCACCCTCGGCCCCCGTCACTCCGACGTCATCCGCCCTTTCCACGGAGACCCGGCCATGACGCCGCGCTCTATCCACCGCGTCGCTCCCGGTCGCGGAGCGACCGACTATGGTAGACGTGGAATGAATTCCACGGCCTCGGTGATGCGACCTCGGCCCACGGCCTGGGTACGCATTTCGACCCTTCTTCTACTCATCGCCATCAGCGCCGCGACTCTTTCAGCACGCACGGTCGCCGCCCAGGAGAACGGCGCGATCGAGGGCGTCGTCGCCAACGGCACCGCGGGCGCAGCGACCCCCGCCGACGTCGAAGTCGTCGTCCACGTCCTCCAGAATCGCGCCAAGATTGGCGAGCATCGCGTCCGCACGGACGGCTCAGGCAGCTTCCGCCTCGAAGGCCTGACTACAGGCCCGGCCACGATCTACTTCCCGATCGTCCAGTACGGCGGCGTCCCGTACTACCCAGATCGACCTGTGACCCTGGACGGCACGACGCCGGCCCGCACCGAGATCACCGTTTTCGAGACCGTGGCGAATGCTGAGGCCATCGCCTTCGACCGGCTCAACATGCTCGTCATGGACGTCACGCCGACCGCGCTGACCATCATGGAGATGGGCGCCGTCACGAACAGCTCCGACCGCACCTTTGCCGCCGATCCCCAGGTCACCGGCAGCGCCCGAACGCTGCGTTTCCTCCTCCCGCCGGGCGCGATGCAGGTCACCCCACAGGCCGGCCTCCAGGCCGACTCGCTGGAGTCGACGGCGGACGGCTTCGCGTCGACCGATCCGATCCGCCCAGGGCGCCGCGAGATCGCCTTCAGCTACGAGTTGCCGTACACGTCGTCAACGCTCGATCTCGCCCGCTCGTTCGCCTTCCCGGTTGGCACCTTCACCCTCTACGTGCCGAGCGACGTCGGCGCCGTCGTGCCGGACGCCGTCGCGCTCGCCGGAACGGCCGAGCTGGGCGGCAAGCAGTTCCGCCAGTATGCCGTCCAGCAGGTAGCCCCGGGTACGGACGTTCGACTCCGTCTGACCGGACTGCCGGCGCCGCTGTTCGCTCGACCTCGTGACCTCGGACTGGCCGTGGTTGGCGTCAGCGCGGCATTCCTGATCGCGTTCCTCGTCGTCGCACTCTGGCGCCGCCGCGCAACCCCGACCCATGAAGCGCAGATGCCACCTTTGCCAGGCGTCGATCCACCGGCCGCGCTCGGCGCTGAACGTACCGCGCTCGTTCGGTCGGTCGCGTGCCTTGACGAGCAGTTCGCGGCCGGCGCCATCTCCGAAGTCGAATATCGGGCCGAACGAGCGAAACAGAAGTCTCGGCTGCTCGCGGTCGCGCAGGCGACGGTCGGGCCGTGATGAGAGGAGAACTGGTCGTCGAGGTCCGTGGGCTCAGCATCGCCCTGGGCGATCAACCTGTACTTCGCGGAGTAGATCTCGCCGTCGAACGAGGGACGCGCCTGGCGCTGGTCGGCCCGAACGGCGCCGGCAAGAGCACGCTCCTTCGAGCGCTGGCCGGCCTGATTCGCCCAGGCGCCGGCGAGGTGCTCGTCGCCGGCTGCACGCTCAAATCGGATCCCTGGCACGTTCGGCGGTCCATCGGTTTCGTCGGACACCAGGCGATGCTCCACCCTGACCTTACCGCCCGCGAGAACCTCGCCGTCTTCGCACGCCTCTACGGCCTGGACCGCTTCGAGGAGCGCGTCGAGCAGGGCCTGCGCCAGTTCGGCCTCGTCGGGCGCGCCGACTCGCGGGCGTCCACGTTCTCGCGTGGCATGCTCCAGCGTCTCGCCCTGGCCCGCGCCCTCCTCCACGATCCTGCGCTCCTCCTTTTGGACGAGGCCGAAACTGGCCTCGATCTCCGGGCTCACGAATGGCTGCTCGCGGCCTTTGGCGAGCGCGGCGGCCCAAGGACGGTGGTTCTCGCCAGTCACGATCTCGCCTTCGTCCGCGAGGGCGCAGACGACGTGGTTTTCCTGCGGTCCGGCCGAGTCGTCGACCGCGTTCGGACTGCCGATCTTGGGCCTGATGCCCTTCGTGAGCGGTACGCTGACGCCCTGGCCACTCCTCCGGCCGCTCGCCCGGGTCGAGCCGTTGGCCTCGCGGACTGATCGAACCAGTGTCGCGCGCCAATGGCCGGTCGCCCTTCTTTCGGACGGTCAACACGCTCGTCTGGCGCGACCTTCTCTCAGAGTACCGCTCCCGGGAGATTCTCGGCGGCGGCATCGTCTTCGCACTACTCACGCTGGTCGTCTTCAACTTCGCGATCGACCTGCGCCTGGAGTCCGCCGAGGAGGTCGCCCCCGGCATCCTCTGGATCGGGTTCGCGTTTGCCGGCATGCTCGCCTTCGGCCGGTCGTTCGCCGCCGAGCGAGAGCGAGGCACGCTGGATGGGCTCCTGCTGGCCCCCATCGATCGCGGCGCGATCTACCTGGCCCGCGCGATCACCAACGCCATCCTGATGTGCATCGTGGAGCTGGTCAGCCTGCCGGTCTTCGTGGCGCTCTACAACGTGCGGGCCGCGTGGGGCGAGTTGTTGCTGACCACGGCGCTCGGGACGATCGGCTTCACGAGCGCCGGCACCCTGGTCGCCGCCATTGCCGCGAACACCCGCGCCCGCGAGATCATGCTTCCCGTACTGCTGTTGCCATTGACGGTCCCGGTCTTGATCGCCAGCGTCAAGGCCACCGCTGTGGCGCTCGGCGCCCAGTCGGTCGAGCCGCTGCCCTGGCTCCAGCTTCTGCTCGCCTTTGATGTGATCATGGTCGCCACGTCGTTCCTCGTGTTTGAATACATTCTGGATGAGTGAGATGCAGCGTCTGGACCTTCCGCCATCACAGGCTCACCCGCTCGCGGGCCTGTTCTCCGAGCGATCGGGCGTCAGCCTTGCCCTGGTCGCCATGCTCTCGATGGGCGCCGCGCTCTACGCCGCCCTCCTCTACGCGCCCACCGAACGCATCCAGGGCGACGTCCAGCGGATCTTCTACTTCCACGTTCCACTCGCCTGGACCTCGTACCTCGCCTTCTTCGTCGTTTTCGTAGCCAGCGCCGCCTATCTCGTCAAGCGCGCGCCCCTGATGGACGCCGTCGCCCGTTCCTCCGCCGAGGTCGGGCTCCTCTTTACCACGATGATGCTGATCACCGGCTCACTCTGGGCCCGACCTATCTGGGGCACCTGGTGGAGCTGGGACGCCCGCCTCACCACGACGCTGCTGCTCTGGTTCATCTACGTCGGCTACCTGATGCTGCGTTCGTCTGTGGACGACGAGGAGAAAGCCGCCCGCTACGCCGCCGTCATCGGCATCGTCGGCGCCGTCGACATCCCGATCATCCACCAGTCCGTCGTCTGGTGGCGCTCGCTTCACCCGGAATCGGTCGTCCTCGCCTCGGGCGGCCCGGCCATGCCGGGCAGCATGCTCACGGCATTGCTCGTCTCGCTGGCCGCCTTCACCATTCTCTACGTCGTCCTGGTGCTGATGCGGACCCGATTGGAGCTCGCCCGAGTCGACCTGCGCGCGCTGCGTCGACGGGCGCTCGAAAGGGTGGCCTGAGCGGTGGACGGTAACCTCATGTTCCTCTTCGCCGCCCTGACGATCGTCTGGGTCGTCATCGTCGGCTACCTGGTGGTCCTCAGCGGACGGTTGAGCGCCCTCCAGCGCGAGCTGGACGCCCTCAAGCGACAGGACTCCTGGACGGAAGACGAAGACGCCCCCCGCTAACCTGCTTCACCCGCTGACCGCCTGACGTCAACCGGTCAGACGCGCCGGCCCGCAATGCTGAAGGGAGAGCTCTCGATGTCCGAGGAAACGACGAACGGCAGCGCCTCGAACGGTGGATTCGTCGGTCATTCCGGCTCGCAAAGCGCATCGCGCTACGGCGATCCGGGCCTGGCCGGCTTCATCTCGCGATCGTTCGCGAAGTCGATGGGCTTCTCGGACGAAGACCTCCGTAAACCGGTCATCGGGATCGCCCAGACCTGGTCCGAGTTCAACAACTGCCATCAACATTTCAAAGAGCTCGCCGAGGCCGTCAAACGCGGCGTCTGGCAGGCTGGCGGGCTGCCTCTTGAGTTCCCGACCATCTCACTCGGCGAGATCTTCCTCAGCCCGACCTCAATGTTCTTCCGCAACCTGATGGCGATCGACACCGAGGAGATGATTCGAGCCCAGCCGATGAATGGCGTCGTACTCCTTGGCGCCTGCGACAAGACGATCCCCGCCCAGCTCATGGGCGCTGCCAGCGCCGACATCCCGACGATAATGCTAAGCGGCGGCCCGACCCTCTCCGGCCGCTGGAACAACCGCGATCTCGGCGCCTGCACGGACTGTCGCGGTTTCTGGACCGAGTACCGGGCCGGCGCCATCGACCAGGCCACCCTCACCGAGATCGAGGACTCGCTCTGCCGCAGCGACGGCCACTGTACTGTGATGGGCACCGCGAGCACGATGTCGAGCGCCTGCGAAGCACTCGGCATCGCGCTGCCGGGCAGCGCCGCGATCCCGGCCCCGGACTCCCGCCGCCTGCGCATCGCTGAGGCGACCGGCAAGCAGATCGTCAAGGTGGTCGAGCAGGATCTCCGTCCGTCGCGGATCATCACCCGCCCGGCGTTCGAGAACGCGATCCGCATGATGATGGCACTCGGTGGCTCGACCAACGCCGTCGTCCATCTGCTCGCCGTGGCCGGACGTCTCGGACTCGACATCACCCTCGACGACTTCGACCGCCTGGCCCGCGAGACGCCGTTGATCGCCAACGTCCGACCGAGCGGCAAGTGGCAGATGGAACAGCTCTTCGAAGCCGGCGGCATCCCAGCGGTCATGAACGAACTGCTGCCGCTGCTGAACGGCGACTGCCTCACGGTCACCGGCCAGACGATCGCCGAGAACGTGAGGGACGCCCGCGTGCGCAACCGCGGCGTCATCCTGCCGCTCAACCAGCCGATCTCGGAAGAGGGCGGCCTGGCGATCCTGCGCGGCAACCTCTGTCCGGACGGTGCCGTCATCAAGCACGCCGCCGCCACGCCGTCACTGCTGAAACATCGTGGGAAGGCGATCGTCTTCACGAGCGTCGAGGACGTGACCGCTCGCATCGACGATCCG
>Ga0075420_100001386_pt1 | contig 20556 bp, 17 predicted proteins | sample SoiMetdeltSBSDD4_FD_75296 | JGI IMG/M metagenome (GOLD analysis project Ga0075420, IMG submission 75296) | Bulk soil microbial communities from a Populus tree surrounding site in Tennessee, USA - Soil MetaG P. deltoides SBSDD4 | ecosystem: Environmental > Terrestrial > Soil > Tree plantation... | reverse complement strand
CGCCGGCGCACGCACGTCGTACGCGTTCGAGGACGAGCAGGCCTACTACGCCGACCTTCGCGCGTCGCGCTTCGGGATCACCGCCAAGCGCGAGGGCTGGGACGCGATGCGCCACTACGAGCTCGCGGCCAGCGGCGCCGTGCCGTGCTTCCGCGATCTCGAGAGCAAGCCCTCGCTGTGCGCTCCGCACGGCCTCGTCGCGGGCAGCAACTGCCTCACGTACACCGACGCCGCCGAGCTGCTGGCTCGGCTCGAGGCGATGTCGCCGGCCGAGGAAACGCGGCTGCGCGACGGCGCGATCGGCTGGGCGCGCGCGAACTCGACGGGCGCTCGCGCGCGCCAGTTCCTCGCAGCCCTGGACGTCACGGCGTGAAGGTCGCCCTCAACGCGATGTTTCTCGACCCGGGCGCGTCCGGCGGGCCGGAGACGTACCTTCGCGAGTTGGCGCGCGCGCTGCCGGCGGCGGTGCCGGAGCTCGAGCTCGAGATCCTTACCACGCGTCGCGGTGCGGCGGCGTTGCGGGCCGACGGGTTCGCCGGTGTCGTCGCGCTGCCCGCGGACGAGAGCCAGCGCCTGCGGCGGCTCGCCGCGGAGCTCGTCCTCGCGCCGCGCGTCGCGCGCCGGCGCGGCGCCGACGTGCTGCACAGCCTGGCGTCGATCGGGCCGGTCTGGACTCCCGGTGTCGCGCACGTGGTGACGATCCACGACGTGACGTTCTTCCGCATGCGGACCTTCGGCACCGTGACGACGGTCGCGATGAAGCAGCTGATGACGCGAGCGGCACGCAACGCTGACGCGCTGATCGCACCGGCGGCCGACGGCGCCGACGACATGGCGCCGGCGCTCGGGGTCCCGCGCGAGAAGGTGACCGTGGTCCCGCACGGCGCCGGGCGCGTGTCCGACGTCGAGCCGGCGCCGGAGGATGCGGTGCGCGACCATTACGCGCTCGGGCGGCGGCGCGTCGTGCTCTGCGTCGCCTCGAAGCGGCCGCACAAGAACCAGGAGCTGCTGGTCCGTGCCGCCGCGGGTCTGCCGGACGACGTCGTGGTCGTGCTCGCCGGCCATCCCGAGCCCTACGACGCCATCCTGCGCGAGCTCGCCGCCGAGCTCGGCGTAACCGATCGCGTTGTCTTCGCCGACTACGTCCCCGACGCCGAGCTCGAGACGCTGTGGCGGATCGCCGCCTGCGCCGCGTTCCCGACGCTCGCCGAGGGCTTCGGGATCCCGGTCGTCGAAGCGCTGGGCCGCGGCGTCCCGATCGCCTGCTCGGACATCGCCGTCCTGCACGAGGTCGGCGGTGACGTGCCGCACTACTTCGATCCCCGCGACCCTGCCGCGGCCGTGGCGGCGATCGAGGCTGCGATCGGCGACGACGACGCCCGCAGCACCGGCCCGTCCAGGGCCGCCGGCTTCTCCTGGGAGGCCGCGGCGCGAGCCACCTACGCGGTCTACGAGCAGGCGGTCGCGGCGTGATGACCGCCGACGTCGTGATCGTCACGTTCAACTCGGGTGACGCCGTGGTTCGCTGCCTCGAGTTGCTTGGCGATGCTCCGGCGATCATCGTCGACAACGCCTCGACCGACGGCACCCCGGACCGCATCGCCGAGCGCTTCCCGGACGCGCGGCTCGTGCGCAACGCCGACAACGTCGGCTTCGGCCGCGCCGTCAACCAGGGCGCCGCACTCGGAGAAGGCAGCGCGATCGTGCTCCTCAACGACGACGTCGAGCCCGAGCCCGGCTTCGTCGCCGCGCTGCTCGAGCAGCTCGAGCGCGACGAGCGCGTCGGCATGGTCGCCGGGCTGCTGCTGATGCCGGGCGGCGAGGTCGTCGACGGCTTCGGCGTCGAGGCCGACCCCACGCTGGCGGTCTACAACCGCCTGCGCGGGCGTTCGCCCGAGGAGACCCCCGGGCGGCTGCTCGGGCCGAGCGGCGGCGCCGCCGCGTACCGCCGCAGTGCCTGGGACCAAGCCGGCGGGTTCGACGAGCGGCTGTTCGCGTACGGCGAGGACGTCGACCTGGCGCTGCGACTGCGCGGCGCGGGCTGGACGGCGGTCGCGGCGCCCGGCGCGCGCGGCATCCACCTCGGCGGCAGGTCGTTCGGCGTCGACTCGCCGCTGCAGCGGCGGCTCGGCGGCGTCGCCCGCGGATTCCTGCTTCGCCGCTGGAGCGTGCTGCGCTCGCGGGCGGCCGGCCGGGCGCTCGCACACGAGGCGCTGGTCGTCGGCTGGGGACTGGTACGGCACCGCTCGCTCATCCCGCTCACGGCCAGGATCGAAGGCTGGCGGCTCGCATCGGGAGGTCGTCACGTGCTGCCGCCGGATGCGGTCGACGAGCGGATCGGCTTCGCCGAGTCACTGCGCCGGCTGCGGAGCGCGCGATGAAGATCGGGCTCAACTGCGTCTTCCTCGTCCCTGGCGAGACCGGCGGCATGGAGGTCTACGCGCGCGAGCTCGTGGCGGCGCTCGCCGGTCGCGACGACGTCGAGTTGGTGGCGTTCGTCTCGCGCGCCGCGGCGGGAGTCTTCGCCGGCGACGTCCGCGAGGAGGTGCTGCCAGTCGACGCGCGGCGGCGCGTCGACTGGGTCCGTGGCGAGCAGCTCGAACTGCCGCGCCGCGCCGCGCGGGCGGGTGTCGAGCTCGTCCACAGCCTCGCGAGCACTGCGCCGGCGCGCGGCCCCTTCCGCCGCCTGGTCACGGTTCACGACCTGATCTACCGCGTGCTCCCGGAGGCACACTTCGGCATGCGCGCGCTGGGCATGCGCGTGCTCGTCCCGCTGGCAGCACGCCGCTCGGATCGGATCATCGTCGACGCGGCGTCGACGCGCGACGATCTCGTTCGCTACCTCGGCACGGACCCGGCCAAGGTCGACGTCGTCCCGCTCGGCGTCGGCCAGACCCAGGCGGTCAAGCCAACGGCCGGTGCCGAGATCCGCGCTCGGCTCGGCCTCGGCGAGCGGCCGTTCGTGCTCAGCGTCTCGGCCAAGCGCGCGCACAAGAACCTCGCTCGGCTGATCGAGGCGATCGCGTTGCTCGAGCCTGACGGCAGGCCCATGCTCGTCCTGCCCGGCTACGCGACGCCCTACGAGGCGGAGCTGCGTGCGATCGCCCGCGATCGTGGTCTCGAGGCCGACGTGATCTTCCCGGAGTGGGTCTCCCAGGCCGACCTCGAAGGCCTGTACGCGGAGGCCGAGCTGTTCGCCTTTCCCTCCCTGTATGAGGGCTTCGGCCTGCCGGTCCTCGAAGCGATGACGCGCGGCGTGCCCGTCGTCACCTCGGGCCGGGCATCGCTGGCGGAGGTCGCCGGCGACGCCGCGCTGCTCGTCGATCCCGAGGATCCGCGGGCGATTGCCGACGCCGTCGCCCGCGTGGTCGCGGATCCGGCGCTGCGCGAGCGCATGCGCTCGGACGGCCGCGCTCAGGCCACCCGCTTCACCTGGGAGCGCACGGCGGAGCTGACGCTGGAGAGCTACCGGCGCGTGCTCGGGCCGGCCGGCGAGTCGCCGTCGCGGTAGGCCTCGACGACGCGCTCGAGCGAGGACGCGAGCGACAGGCGGACGGCGTTAAGGGTGAACCAGTCGGCCGTGCTCTGCCGCAGCGCGCCGCCCGCGGCATGGACGCGCTCGACCGCGTCGGCGAGGACCTCCGGATCGGCCGACTGCGCGACGTAGCCGTTGACGCCGTCCTCGATCAGCTCGACGGCGGCGTTGTCCTCACCGGCGACGACGATCGCCGGCACGCCACGCGCTGAGGCCTCGACGACGACGAGCCCGTAGCCCTCGCGGCTCGACGGCGCCAGCACGCACAGGGCACGGCGCATGTGCGCATCGAACTGGTCACCGACCACGAACCCCAGCGCCGCGACGCGGTCGTCGCCGTCGATCGCGGCGCGGACCTCCGCGTCCTGCGGTCCCTGGCCGAAGACCTCGCCGCGCAGGCCGGGAATCCGATCTGCCGCGGCGCGCATCGCGTGGACCGCCGCCGGCGCCCGCTTCTCCGGGATCAGCCTGCCGGCGAACATCACGACCGGCTTGGCGGGCAGCACCCGCGGCGGGCCGAGGTCGCCCTCGTACTCGCCCTCGAGCACGGTCGCCTCGTTCGGCAGGCCCTCCTCGCGGAGCCGGGCCGCGTACAGACGCGAGAACGTGAACGCTGTCTGCGGAACGCGCGCACAGAGCCGTTGCACGGCATGGCCGATCCGTCCGCGCCCGGCGCCAAGGTAGTCGCGCCAGTAGTGGGCGCTCCACACCTCGTGCCAGTCGACCACGATCGCGAAGCGCCCGAGCGTTCGTGCCAGTGCAGCCGCGAGCAGCGAGAAATAGGGAAACGAGGCCGTGTGAACCACGTCGTAGCGTCGCCCGTGTCGGAGGAGGTGCCAGAGCACGCCAGCGCCGAAGACCAGTGGCGGCAGGATCCGGCGGCGGGCGTCGACGTACAGCGCCATCCGTGGTCCCGCGGTGACCACGCGGACACCGGGGATCGTCCCCTGCTCGCCGCGATCCCATTGGCGCAGCGTCAGGTAGGTCACCTCGTGCCCCTCCTCGGCGAGGCGCTGCGCGAGGTTCCGGTACCAGCGCTCGGCGCCGCCGACGGTGTACGGGTAGAGGCAGTCGTAGATCACGCAGACGCGCATAGGCGGCCCGGATGCTCGCAGAGGCCGCTGATAGTGTGGGGTTCCCGCTTGGAGGGGCGCCACTTCCGGGCCGCTGACGTGTTATCTGCACCGAGATATCCCGAGTTCGGGCCCCGGGTTCGCCATGAGCACCGTTGAAACGGAAACAGTCGTCGGGCTGACGCCCGACCGCGTCGCACCGACGCCGCACGTCTCGGTGGTGATCCCCTGCCTCAACGAGGCCGAGAACATCTCCGAGTGCGTCAGCCGCGCGATCGAGGTGATGCGCGAGAACGACATCGCCGGTGAGGTCGTCGTCGCCGACAACGGATCCGAGGACGGCAGCCCCGAGCTGGCCGTCGCGGCGGGTGCTCGCGTCGTCCACGAGCCGCGCCGCGGCTACGGCAGCGCGTACATGGCGGGCTTCGCGGCGGCCCGTGGTGACCTGATCGTCATGGCCGACGCGGACCTGACGTACGACTTCGCGGAGATCCCGCGGTTCGTCGAGCACCTCGAGGCCGGCGGCGAGATGGTCATCGGCGATCGGATGCAGAACATCCAGCCGGGTGCGATGCCGTGGCTGCATCGCTACATCGGCAATCCGGTGCTGACGGGGATCCTCAACCTCTTCTTCCGCACCGGCGTCAGGGACGCACACTGCGGCATGCGGGCCGTCCGCCGCGACGTGCTGCCTCGGCTCGATCTGCGCACGACCGGGATGGAGTTCGCGTCGGAGATGGTGATCCGTGCCGCGAAGGCCGGCCTCGACATCCGCGAGTTCCCGATCGAGTACCACCCGCGCGGCGGCGAGTCGAAGCTCTCGAGCTTCCGCGACGGCTGGCGGCACCTGCGCTTCCTGCTCGTGCACAGCCCGACGCACCTCTTCATCGTTCCCGGCGCGATCCTGGCGTTCCTCGGCATCGTGACGTCGCTGATCTCGGTGACGCAGATCGACCTCTTCGGGCGGCAATGGGATCTCCACACGATGGTCGGTGGCGCGCTGCTGACGATTGTCGGTGCCCAGGTGCTTGCCCTGGGCCTGGCCGCGCACACCTACGGCACGTACTTCATGGGCGAGAAGGATCCGTGGTTCGACTACATGCGTGCCCGCTTCCGGCTTGAGCACGGGCTGATCCTCGGCGGGGTGATCATCGTCGCCGGCCTCGCGCTCGCCGCCACGATCGTCGCCATCTGGGTGCATCGCAGCTTCGGGCAGCTCGGCGAAGAGCGGCTGGCGGTGCTCTCCGCGACGCTGATCATCGTCGGCATCCAGGTCTTCTTCTCGTCGTTCCTGCTCAGCATCCTCGGGCTGCGCCGAACGTGAGCGACGGCGCGCCGCGCCGTTGGCGTGTCCCGTCACGGGACGTGCTCTTCCCGGGTGCCCGCAACGTCTGGCTGACCGCCGCGGCCGTCGGCGGGGTGCTATTCGTGATCCTCCTCGCCTCGCTGCTCAAGCACGAGGAGGTGTTCACCGGCTCGAACTCCGTCCAAGCACGCGGCGCCGTGATCGAGGTCCCGTCTGGCTACACGGTCTGCGTGCGCCGCACGCGCGTCCCGACGGAGACGGGGCGGATCCGCTGGAAGATCGATCCCGGAGGAACGCCTCGCCCGGGACTCACGGCGACGGTCACGACGACCGACGGGCAGGTCTACCGCGGCCGAGCGCCGCCGACGACGAAGGTCGTCTCGCTCGAGTACGTCGACGTGCCGCTCGACCGCACGATCGGCGGTCCGAAGCCGTTCGTCATCGCCGATGTCTGCCTACGCCCCCAGGGTGGCCGCATCTTCCCCTGGGGCTTCTCCGGGATCGGCATCGGCGACATCCCGCTGACGCTCGCCGCGCCCGGCCGGCACGCGACCGCGCGCGGCCCCAAGCACGACCACGTCCAGCGCGACAGCAGCCGCCTGGCGATGTGGTTTCTCCCGCGTGCGCACGAGACTCAGGCGCGGATCGTGGCACTGCCCGACATCTCCCGGCGCGCCAGCATCTTCCGGCCGTCGTTCATCGGCCCCTGGATCTACTGGCTGATCCTGCTGCCGTTGTGGCCGCTGCTCGGCTACGCCTCGGTCCGGCTGCTGGCGACGGCCGAGACGCGCCGGCGCGTCGCGCTCGGTGCCGGCGTCGCGCTGCTGACGTTCGCCCACGCCGCCAGCTGGGCGGTCGTCACGCCGGCGTTCCAGAGCCCGGACGAGTCGGAGCACTTCGCCTACGCCCAGTACCTCGCAGAGACCGGCAAGGCGCCGTCGGCGAACCCGGCGTCGCCGCTGCCGCTGTGGTCGAACGAGGAGGGCCTCGCCGTCGACGCGACGCGCGAGTTCTCGATCGTCGAACGCCAGGAGGCGAAGGCGCCGTGGCTGCAGAGTTACGAGGACGCCTGGCGATCGCGAACGGACAACGACGGCCGAGGCCAGCCGCGCGACAACGGCGGCGGCTACCACCCGGTGTCGAGCGCGCACTCGCCGTTGTACTACAGCACGCTGGTCCCCGCCTACGAGCTGACGAAGGGCCGCACGGTCTTCACGCAGCTGCTGGCGATGCGGTTGACCTCCGCGATCTTCGGGGCGCTGACGGCCCTGTTCGCCTTCCTGCTCGTGCTCGAGCTGCTGCCGAGGCGGGCGACGCTGGCGGTCGCCGCCGGCATGTTCGTCGGCTTCGAGCCGATGTTCGGCTTCATCTCCGGCGCGATCAACAACGACAACGGCGTCAACGCCGCCTGTGCGGCGATCGCGTGGCTGACGATCCGCGCGCTCCGTCGCGGCGTGGACTGGCCGCTCGGGCTGGCGCTCGGGCTCGCGCTCGGGCTCGCACCGCTGTTCAAGGGCACCGGCTACGAGCTCTACGTGCCGTTCCTGCTCGTCTCACCGTGGCTTCTGTGGCGGGCCTACAAGCGCGGCCTGACGAGCCTCGGTGCGCTCGGCCTGATCGCGGTCGTCGTCCTCGCGACCTATCTCGGCTGGGACGCGGTCCGCGAGCACTTCGGCCGCACGGCCTTCACGACGCCGGGCGGCGGGACGCCCGGTGTGAGCTTCGGCGTCCGCGATCACATTCGCGACTACCTGTACTTCGTCTGGCAGGTGATCTTCCCGTTCAAGTTGCCCTTCATGGAGAACATGTGGGTGATCAAGTGGCCGCTGTTCAACATCTACGCGCAGCGCGGCTTCGGCTCGTTCGGGTGGTACGCGATCCTGTTCGCGAAGTGGGTCTACGTCGTGATCACGCTGGTCTGGGTCGGCCTGCTTGCGCTCGCCGTGCGCGCCGTCGTCGCCCATCGCGAGTGGGCGAAGCAGCGGCTGCCCGAGCTGCTGTTCCTGGCGGCGATCCCGATCACGGTCGTGTTCGCCGTCGAGGCGGCGTACTTCACGCTCGCGGTGCCGTTGAGCGGCACGGCCGAGCAGGGCCGCTACGGCTTCACCGCGATCGCGGCAGTCGCCGCGATCGCGATCGCGGGCTGCGTCGGCGCCGGGCGACGGCGTGCGGCCTACGTGGCGACCGGTCTCGTCGTCGCCCTGGCGATGATGGTCTGGGCGTCGCAGTGGCTCGTGCTGACGACGTTCTACTCCTGACCGGCGCCGCCGCGGTAGGCCGCTGGACGCTTCGCCGGCGAGTCGCCGTCAGCTAGCCGACGGCGGTGACCTGCAGGCCTGCGGATCCGCGTGGGGCCCGGATCTTGAGCACCGCCGGGCCGGTCGCCGGAAGCGACACGGTCACCGGGACGGTGTTGCGCGAGCTCGGCGCGGGCCGGATCGTGCGCTCGACGTCGGGCCCGGCGCCGGTGATCCGCACGGTGACGCCTTGGGGCGCGGCGCCTGCCACGCCGGGCGGAACCGCGAACGTCAGCCGCAGACGTCGCCGCGTCTGGCCGGAACGGGTCGGGAAGACCCGCATCGTCGCCGACTTCCCGGCGACGATCGTGCCGGCGTCGTCCTGGGCGGCGAGGGTCCAGCTGGCGCGGTACGGGCGCGGCGCCTTGACGAGCACGAGCGTGCCGTTCGACGCGACGACGCGTTGGCCGATCAGGTCGAAGCGGCGGTCCGCGATCGCCCGCACGAGCCACGGCCGTGCATCGAGGACCGGGATCCGTCCGGTGCGGGGATCGAGGTCGAAATAGCGGGCGAACTCCTGCTCGTAGATCGGCTGGCCGGTCTGCGCGTAGACCCGATCACCCTTCTTCGACCAGAACGACGTGTCCCAGTAGACGCCCATCGTCGTCCGCGGGTCGTAGACGAGGCTGAGGACGATGCCCGCCTTGGCGTCGGCGGGGAGTGCCTTGTCGAGCCAGTCGCGGGCGTTGATGAATGCCTGCGGCGCCCCGGCCTGGGTGTCGCGGATGCGCTTGAGCGTGTAGCCGGTCTCGGCCGCGGTCCAGGTCAGCACCACCGCGCCCGTCGCGACGGCGAGCGCCCAGTTGGGCAGGTAACGGCGTCCGGCGACGCAGGCCGCCACCAGCACGACGCTGACGGCTGCCATCGCGTGCTCGGGTGAGAGGTTGGAGATCCCGAGGGCAGAGCCGACCTGCTGGGAATGTCCTGCGAGCACCACCTGATACGTCGACGTCACGGCGACCAGCGAGGCGCCGATGTTGAGGAAGGTGCTGGTCGCGATCAGCCACGCGAGCCCGGCGCCGGCGACCAGCATCTGCCACGCGGGGAACCGGCCGGGACGCAGCACCGTCGCCAGGCCGACCGCACAGAGCGGTACGAGGTAGACGACGTAGCGATCGTTCGCCCCCGCCGCGAACCGGATCGCGAACGAGCCGACTTCGAGCAGCAGCACCGTCGTCGTGGCGATCGCCACGCAGCCGAACGCGCGCTCCTCGCTCGTCGCGTTCCTGCCGAGGCTTTGCATTGCGGACGCGATCAGCGCGACGGCCGGCAGCACCCCGACGGCGACGACCACTTGGGCGACGAGGTTGTGGAGGATCGATCCGATGCCGGGGGGGAGCAGGTCACCCCTCAGCGTCACACCGTAGGCGCCCAGCGACGAGCGTCCCAGTGGACCGAGCAGCGCCAGAAGCAGGGCGAGCGCGGCGACCGTGATGACGACGCGGTGATGCCGCCACAGCGACCGGCCGGCGTCGAGGACGAACGCGCGACGACGCCCGGTCGGCCGATGCCAGGCGCCGAGCAGCTCGTAGGCGACGACGGCCGCGCCCAAAGCGCCGGCCAGCGCCGCGAACTGGGTGCGTGTGAAGAACGCGACGACCGTCGCCCCGATCGCGATCAGGTCGCCGCGCGGCCCGGGGCGAGCGAGCGCGGCCTGGTAGGCCAGCATCGTCCAGGCGAAGACGCAGTAGGCGACCGGCTCGGTCATCAGCGACGCGGTCATCGCGACCCACGGCACGACGATCGCCGCGGCCGCGGCGAGGAGCGCCAACGGGGTCGAGGCGCCGATCCTGCGCGTCAGCAGGTAGGTCGGGATCGCCGTAGTCGTCATCACGGCGGCGGAGATCAGATGGCTCGCGTCGAACGCCGTCGGTGTCGTGAAGGCCGCGTAGGCCGGGGCGATCAGCAGCTGCGCGAACTGGCTGTAGTTGTTGAACCAGAAGTCCCCGCGAAGGCTGGGCGAAAGCTCACCCAATTGCAGGGCATTTCGCATGTAGCCCAGCTCGTCGGGCATGATGAAGTAATTCTGGAACTCCAGGACGTACCAGGCGAGAACGATGAAGACGACGCCCATCAGGGCGGTCAGTGCGAACGCCGGGCGGCGCGCGTAGGTCAGGAGCACGTGCTCGTGAGATTCGACGGCTCGTCCTCGCCCGAGATGACGGCGGCATCGCGACTCTCGACGTCACGGACGCGATCCTCGAGCAGCGCGAGCCGCTGGGCGAGCACGCGCGTCTGGTCCGTCAGGCGCGACACGGCCGCCGAGAAGTGCAGCAGCAGCAGCAGGATGAACCCGAACGCGATGAAGAACAGCGCGTTCGGGGGGTAGGCGATGCCGATCCGCTCCGCGATCCACGTCAGCCCGCCGCGCCAGATCGCGAGCGCGAGCAGGATCGTCGCGCTGGCCAGCCAGGTCAGCGCATAGCGCTCGAGCAGCCGGCGGCGGCGCACGAGCTCGAGCACGCCGACGAGCAGCAGGACGGCGAGGACGATCGAGACGATCTGAATCCGCTGATCCATTAGATGCCGCGCTCCGACGTGACCGGTGCGCCGTCGCCCTGTGCGATCACCGGGCGCCGGCGGAACATGCCGACGAACAGCGCCAGCAGCACCTTGATCATGTAATACGCGGACTTGCCGGAGGTGATCGATGACACGCCGCCTCCGCGGGTGAACATCCGAACCGGCACTTCGCGCATCCGCAGCTCGTGGTGGTGGAGCATGAGCACCGCCTCGACCTCCGGATAGTCGTGCGGATAGTCGCGCGCGAAGAGCTCGATCGCGCGGCGGTTGTAGAGCCGGAAGCCGGAGGTCGGATCAGTCACCTGCTGGCCGACGAAGCGCGACAGGATGAAGGCGAAGATGTGGATTCCGGTGCGGCGGCTGATCGGCGCCAGGTAGTCGCTGTCCTTGGTCAGGAAGCGCGACCCGCAGACCATGTCGACCGGCGGATCCTCGCCCATCGTCGCGATCAGATGGTGCAGCTGCGACGGGTCGTGCTGGCCGTCGCCGTCGACCTGGGCGAGGAAGTCGTACCCGTTCTCGCTTGCGTAGACGAAGCCGGTCTGGACGGTGCCGCCGATGCCGAGGTTGAACGGCGCTCGAACCACGCGCGCTCCGGTCGCCAGTGCTCTCGCGGCGGTGTCGTCGGTCGACCCGTCGTCGACGACGAGCACGTCGAACTGCGGCGCCTCGCGGGCGATCGCCTCCACCACTGAGGCCACCGTCGCGGCCTCGTTGTACGCGGGCACGACCGCGAGATATCGAGCAGAGTCAGCCACGGCCTCGGCACAACCATAGCCACGGGTCATGACGTCGACCGCCGGTAGGGTGGGCGCCGATGGTCGGTCGGCTGCGCCGGATACCCAAGCCACTCTGTGTGCTTCTCGTGATCGCGGCGGTCGAGGCGGCGGCCTGGGCGACGGCGTTGCCGCCGCTGCAGGGGCCCGACGAGATCGCGCACCTCCAATACACGCAGGAGATCGTCGAGACGCCGGGGATCCCGTGGCGGAGCCGCTCCGGCGGCGAGCCGGTCAGGTACTCGACCGAGATCGCGACCGCAGTGCGCTGGGGCCAGCTCTCGACGCTCGCCGCCAACCCTCCGGCACACCCGGCCTGGACCGCCGTCGACGAGGACCTCTGGCGCCGGCACGACCAAGGGCTCGGCCATCGCGATCGCGCCGACGGCGGCTGGGTGAGCGCGCTGCGCAACCCACCGCTGTACTACGTCTACGAGGCGGTCCCGTACCTGGTCACGTACCCGGCGTCGATCTTCACCCGCGAGTACGTGATGCGGCTCGCGAATATCCCGTTGCTGCTCGTCGTCGTGGCATCGACATGGCTGCTGCTCGGCCATCTGTTCCGGCGCAGCCGCTGGTTGCAGACCGTGGGCACCGCGGTCGTGACGCTCAACCCGCAGCTGACCCATCTCGCCGCGATCGTCAACCCCGACATCGCGCTCGCGGCGATCTGGTCGCTGGCGCTGCTGATCTGTGTGCGCACGGCGGAGGGCGGGATCACGCGTGGGCGTGTCGCGGGGCTCGCGGCGCTGTCGGCGGCGAGCGCCCTGACACAGCCCCGAGGGGTGCCGCTGTTCCTGGCGGCGCTGCTGGCGATCGGGCTGGCATGGCTGCGCGCGCGCCGGTCGGCGGGAGCCCCACCGGTGCTGGGCCCGGTCGCGGCCTGGAGTGCCGCCGCGGCGAGCGTTGCGGCGGCCGGCGTGATCTACGTCTGGTATGCGACACGCGGCGAGCTTTCCGCCGGACCGGTCCGGCAGTTCGCCTCGTACCTGTGGCAGTTCTATCTGCCGAAGCTCGGCTTCCTGGCGCCGAATCCGCAGTCGGGATGGACCGTTCGCGACGTCTACATCGATCGCTTCTACGGCACGTTCGCGCAGCTAGAGGTGACCTTCCCTGCCTGGCTCGACCATCTGCTGGCGCTCGGCTCTGCGGCCGGGGTCGTCGCCGTCGTCGTCGCGCTGGTCGTCCACCGCGGCGCCGTCGCGCGGCGGCGAGCCGCGCTCGCGGTGATGGCCGCCGCGGCTCTGATCTACATCCTCGCGCTGCACGCCGCGGCGTGGCGCAACATCCTCATCGCGCCCGGCGACCCGATCCTCACCGGGCGCTACCTGGTGCCGTTGATCGCGCTGTTCGGCGTCTGCGTGGCGATGGTCGTCTCGGCGCTCCCGCGCCGCGTCGCCGGCTTCGCCGGCGCGGCGATCGTGAGCATCGCGCTGGTCGTGCAGTTCGCGGCGATCGGGGCGGTCTTGGAGCGCTTCTATGCGTAAGTGGGTGCTTGTCGCATATCTCGGGGGCCTCGTCGCGGTCATCGCCGTCGCGGCGGCCTGGGCGCTGAAGGACCGCGACTTCCCGGCCTCGACGGCCCAGCCGCCGCCGCTGTTCACGGCGCCGACGATCCCGATCAAGCCCGGGCAGGCCGCCTGCTCGAACGACATCACCGTCGAGTCCCACAGCCGGCAGATGCGGTTCCAGGTCGGCACGATGGGCAAGCCCGGGCCGGAGCTCGAGCTGACCCTGCGCTGGCCGGGCGCCGTGCAACGGCGCACACAGGCCGGCGGCTATGCGGACAACGCCGTGCTCGGCGCTGAGTTCGATCCGCCCTCCGAGCCACGCTTGGCGACGGTCTGTTTCTCGAACCGCGGGAGAGTGCCGGCCTACCTCTTTGCCGCCGACGGCACGCGTCCGGTGGGGCGCGAGGTCTTCGGCGGCGACGTCTCGCGCTCGACGACGACGGTCGACGGTCGCCGCATCGCCGCGAACGTCGTGCTCAGCTTCTACGAGGCGAAGCCGACTTCGATCCTCGCGCGCACGTCCGCGACCGCCTCGCGGATCGCCGTCTTTCGGCCCGTCGGCACCTGGTTCGTGTGGCTGCTCGGTGCGCTGTTCGTCATCGGCATCCCGGCAGGGCTCGCCTGGGCGCTGCTGCGCGCCGCGGGCGACGACGACCGCGTCTGACCTCGCCTCAGCGCTCGGCGAGAGCGCTGCGAAGCCCTGCTTCGACCTGCGTCGCGGCTGCGTCCCACGTGCGCTCGCGCGCCCACGCGGCGGCCCGATCGCCGAGTTCGGCCCGTCGCGCCGGATCGTCGAGCAGCAGCGCCAGCGCCGTCGCGAGCGCGGCCGGTGTCGGCTCGGCGAGCGTGATGCCGCTGTCGCCGCCGAACGCCATCCGTGTGCTCGGGCCGTCGAGCTCGACGGCCGGCAGCCCGCAGGCGGCCATCTCCTGCGCGACGAGCGAGTGATTCGTCAGCGACAGCACCATGCCGGCCGCCGCGCCGCGGTACGCGTCGGCCAGCTCCTCGCCGGCGAGGACGCCGAGTTGTCGTGTGGGAAACGGGAGCGTGCTCTCGGCCTGGGCCTCGCCGAACAGCGCGACCGTGGTTCCGGGACGGATCCGCAGCAGCTCCTCGAGTGCCAGCAGCCCGAGCGGCACCGCGCGCCGCGGCGTCGACCGCCGCGCGTAGAACAGCACCTCGTCCTCGTGGCGCGGCCGATCGCCGGGCCGGTACGTCTCGTGGTCGATGCCGAGGTCGAAGGCGGTCGCGGTCGCTCCGTAGCGCTCGCCGACCAGCTCCGCCAGCCACTGCCCGGCGGTGACGCAGTGCAGTCCGTGGCGATAGCTGTCCTCGGCCCACAGGCGCTCGACCGAGGCGCCGTAGAACTCCGGCTCGTGGTCCTGGACCAGGTACGCGCGCGCCCCGCAGCCACGGAGCCCGAGCACGGACGGCACCGTCTGCCACCCGGTCGCCAGTGCGACGTCGGCGCCTGAGAACGCGGAGAGATCGTCGGCGACGGGTGCCGCGAACGGTCCGAACATCGAACGGAAGGCGCCGGCGCCGCCGGATGCCTTCGCCGGGTCGTCGATCCACAGCGACAGCCGGTGCCCGCGCGCCTCGAGGCCGCGGACGAGGTTGGCGATCGTCGTATGGCCGCCGCTGCCGCGGCGAAACGCCGGCACGACGACCGCGATCCGCAGCGGCCCGTCGCCGGCAGGCGCCTCGGCCACCAGCGGTGCCGGCGCCTGCGCCGCCGGCCGGCCGATCGGCGCCGCGGCGACGCTCGTAGCGGGCTGCCGGCCCCGGCGTCGCCAGCTCATCGCCGGCGCCTCGCCTTCGCCCGCCTGGCAGCGCTCCACAATGCCCGTGGGCCGGCGGCGATCCAGCGCAGCGGCGGCCGCTCGATCACGCGCTCGAAAGCAGCGAGCCCGGCGACGCGGTAGCGCAGGCGGTCGCGCTCGGCGACGCGCATCGCCTGCGACTCAATCGCCGCTCGCGCGGTCGCGAGCGCTGCCGCCGCGCCGTCCAGCGGCGCCGCCTCGGGTGCTCGCGCGAGCGCGTGCAGCGCCCCGGCCATCATCGTCCCGGCCTGTTCCCACGACGGCCACGCGCGCGCGGTCTGCAGCGCGTTGGCGCGCAGCAGGTGCAGCAGGGCACGGTCGGTCGCGAGCGTGTCGAGCGCGCGCGCCGTGCCGCGCTCGTCGTCCCACTCGACGATGAGGCCGTTGAAGCCGTGCTCGACGTACTCCTCGTGGCCCGTCACCGCGGTCACGACGCACGTCGCGCCCCGGTGGAAACCCTCGAGCGGCGGTCCGAACATCCCTTCGACGCGACTGAGCTTGAGCACGACGTCGCTCTCGGCGTAGAGGGCGGACATCTGCTCGGCCGTCTGGCGCCCGAGCGCCCGGTCGACGCCGTCGAGCGCGGCTCCCGACCGCGAGACGAGCGTGACGTGGCGCGGCGCGGTCATCGCGCGCGTCGCCGCGACCGCCTCGCCGACGCCCTTAAACCACACGTCGGCATCGCCCTCGACGAGGATCCGCAGCGGCTCGGTGCGGCGGATCGGCGCCGTCTCGAGCGGGGCGAAGACGGCCTTGTCGACCCCGTTGCGAACCAGCAGGCATCTGCGCTCGGGGTACAGCTCGTCGAGCGTGTCCGCGATCCAGCGCGCTTCGGTGATCACATGCAGCGGCAGGTCGTGGGTCAGCGCCGCGCCGAGCCGGTCGGGCTGGTCGGGGCGGTAGAAGCGGTCCTCGAGCGACTGGACGAAGTACGCGTGGCGGCGCGCATCGAGCTCGAGGCTCGCCGCGACCGTCTCCCACCAGGTCGCGACGACGATGTCGTAGCGCTCGCCGCGGGCGCTCGGCATCGCGCGCACCGGGACGTCCTCGAGGCCCGGATAGCGCCAGTCGGGCTCGTCCTGCTCACGCGCGAGGACGAGCTCGACCTCGAAGCCGTGACGGCTCACGAGCTGGCGGGCGTGCTGGACGACGACGCCGACGCCGCCGGACAGCTGGAGGTCGTTGACGACGAAGGCGACCCTCACGCGTCGTCGCCGGACGCACCCGCGTCGAGCCGGCGCTCGAGGTCGTGCACGTAGTCGCGCAGCTCGGCCAGCTCCTCCTCGTGGAATGCAAGGTTCGCCTCGCGCTGCCGCTCCCAGTTGCGCTGACCCTCGAGGTCGGTCATCTCGGCGGCTGCGACGCCGCGAAGCTCGGCGGCACGCGGCCCGAAGGCGACGATGAAGTGCGATGCGACGGGGGAGGGCCGCTGCGCGACCGTCAGTGCAGAGTTGTCGCCGGCGCTTCCGTCGATCACGAACGCCGAGCCGCTGACCGGCACCTGCGCGGCGGCGACGTGGTCGCGCGGCAGCATCCGTCGCAGCTCCTCGAGCGCGCCTTCGCCCCACATCGTCAGGTGATACGGGTTCTCGATCGTGCCGAAGGCGTCGTTGGGGACCGACAGCACGGTGGTGTAGTCGTGCTCTCCGGCGAGGTCGATCAGCAGCTCGAGCAGCGGCACGAACGTGCGTAGGTGCTCGACGACCTCGAAGCAGGAGATCACGCCGCCGCCGTCCGCGCGCAGCAGCAGCTCCCGCAGGCTGGCCAGGTCGGTCTCGTCGGAGAGGTCGGCGGTCAGCGTCTCGGCACGGGCGGCGCCGAGCTCGGCGACCGCCTGCGCGGCCGCATCGGGCTCGAGGTCGACGAGCACCACGCGCGCGGCACGGGCGTCGCCCAGCGCCGCCGCGGCTGCGACACCGGTGCCGCAGCCGAGGTCGCACCAGGTGGCCGCGCCACGGACCAGCGGCGCCGTCAACCGGTAGCGGAGCTCGTGCTCAATGCGGATCGTCGGATGCGTGTCGCGGGTCAACCGCTCCTGCCACTCGGGCACGCGGGCAGCGTACCCTGCCAGGGTGCCTCCGGCCGCCTCCGTGTTCCGCCGTCCGTCGCCGCTCGACGCGCCGCCGTATCCACAGCCGCGGGTCGGCGAACCGGCGCGGATCGCCTTCGTCGGGCAGGGGACGTTCTTCGACGCCTGCGCGCTGCACGACCGCAGCGCCCGCGCGACGCCGGCGTTCATCGAGTTTCGCTCCGGCGCCGACGCCGAGGCGATGCGCGCCGAGGTCGATGCGCACAGGCCGCACGTCGTCGTCGTGTTTCGCCCCGAGATCCTGCCGCACGGCGTCTTCGCCGACCTGCGCGTCGCCGTCCTTGGCTTCCTCACCGAGCCGATTCCGCGCACCCGCCGCGGGGCGCACCCGGATCTCCGCCGCCGCCGCGCCGATCTTCGCGGGATCGACCGCGAGAACGTCGACCGCATCGTTGCCTTCGACCCGCTGATCGTGCCGACCGCCGACGAGTTCTTTCCGGTCTGGCGGTCGCTGCCGCTTCCCGTCGCCGACCGCTTCTACGCGCCCGCACGGAGGATGCAGGGCGCGCCGCACGCGTTCTTCGTCGGCCGCTCGACGCCGCATCGCGAGCACTTCCTCGAGCGTCCGAAGGCCGAGCTCGACCTGCTGCACGTCGCCTTCGGCGTCGGCGCCGGCGATTTCGAGCAGCTGATGCGCGAGCACGACGTCGCGATCAACATCCACAACGAGCCCTATCCGTCGTTCGAGAACCGCGTCTGCCTGCACCTCGCGGCCGGTCACCTCGTGCTCAGCGAGACGCTGTCGCCGACCCACGGCCTCGAGCCGGGGATCGACTACCTCGAGTTCGAGCGTGCCGACGACCTCGCCTTCATGCTCGAGAACGTGCGCCGCTTCCCGAACATGCACCACCGGATCCGCGTCCGCGGCCGGCGCAAGGCCGAGGGCTACCGTGCGTCACGCGTCTGGCCGAACGTCGCCGAGGATCTGCTGCGCGACCTACGCGTCTTTGGCACGCACCGCTCAGCTGCGGCGTAAGCGGCGGCTGAGCCCGCGCGCCGGTCGCAGCGCTACGAGCGCGATCCGGCGCAGGGCGATTCCGAGCCGGTAGGCGGTCGTCTGCTGGACCTCTTCGAGCACCGCGATCGACGCGGCACGCTCGAGCTGCCAGCGCTCGGCGTCTGCCTGGGTGGCGGCGATGTCGCGGACGAGACGTCGCGAGAGTGGCCGCAGCGACGGCGGCGGCTCGTCGCGAACGGCGCGTAGCGCGGCGGCCATCTCCGCTCCTTGGTCGCGCCACGACGGCCAGGCGTGCGCGGTTGCGACCGCGTTCCGGCGGAGGTAGGACAGATAGCGGCGGTCGCGCGCAAGGAGATCGAGCGCGGCGGCGGTACCGGTTGTGTCGTCGAAGTCGACGAGGAGGCCGTTGACGCCGTGCACGACGTACTCCTCGTGACCGGTCACGGGCGTGACGACGCACGTCGCGCCGCGATGAAACGCCTCAAGTGGTGGGCCGAACATGCCCTCGACCCGGCTCAGCTTGAGCAGCACGTCGACCTGGCCGTAGAGGCCGGCCATCTCACCGTGGCTGAGCGGGCCGAGGGCGACGTCGACGCCCTCGACGCTCGCGCCGTCCGGGCTGACGAGGGTCACGTGGCGCTCCTCTGACATCGCGGCGGCAGCGGCGACCGCGGCGTCGACGCCCTTGAAGCCGATCGCCGGGCTTCCTTCGATCAGGATCCGCAGTGGCCCATCGGGATGCTCGGGGGGCGCGTCGACGGGCGCGAAGATGTCCTTGTCGATTCCGTTGCGGACGACGATCGTCGGCGCCGCGCCGTCGTGCAGCGCGTCGAGCGCCTCGGCGATCCAGGTCGCCTCGGTGATGTGGCGCACGGGCATATCCTGCGCTAGCGCGGCGTGCATTCGCTGAACGTCGCTGGGTCCGTAGAAACGGTCCTCGAGCGACTGCACAAAGCTCGCGTACCGCTCGGCGTCGAGCTCGAACAGCGCATCTGTCGTCTCCCACCATGTGGAGACGGCGATGTCGAACCGCGGCTGGTGACGCGCGACCGCAAGGTCAACGACGTGCAGGTGCTCGAGCCCGCGAAAGGTCCAATCCGTGTCGTCGCGGCGCCGCGTCACGACGAGCGTGACATCAAAGTCGTGGTGGGCTGCGAGCTGCCGCGCGTGCTCGACGACGACGCCGACGCCGCCTGAGAGCTGCAGGTCCTGAGTCAGGAAGGCGACGCGCACGCCGCCATCGTATTTACGCTGCGGTCGTGGCCATATCCCCAGCCCTCCAGCCGACGCCGCTTCCGGTTCCCGATGTCTTCGCCGGAGTCGAGCGCAGCATGGTGCACTATCCGCTCCCCGAGGACGGCGAGCCGCTGCGCGTCGCGTTCGTCGGCAACGCATCGCGCGATGAGCTGACGCTGCCGCCGGCGAGCGCGCGAACGCTGGTTCCGCTGTACGTCGGGCTCCGCGACGACGGTGACGAATCGCGCGAGATTCTCGCCGGCTTCGCTCCGCACGTGGTGGTCGTGTTCAATCCCCAGCGGCTGCCTCCAGGCTTGTTCGGCGATCTTGTCGCCGTCACGTTGGCGTGGGTCACGGAACCGCTGCCACGGAGGACGGTCACGGGCTTCGACCCGCCCGAACTGGCAGCACGCGTCGCGGCCCAGCGCAGCGCCGACTACGCGGGCTTCGACCGCGTGCTCTGCGTCGATCCGCTCGCGGCAGAGGGCACGTCGCCGTTCTGGCGCTCACGGCCGCTGCCGGTCTCCGACGCGCTCTTCGCCCCGGTCGGATTGGCCCGCGCAGACGCCCGGATCCTCTTTGTCGGCCGCTCGACGGAACACCGCGAGGCGTGGCTGATGACGCCGAAGCACGAGTTTGACCTGCTGCACTACGCCCACGGTCTGCACGGAGACCGACTGGTCAGGGTTTTGGCCGCGGCCGACATTGCCCTCAACGTCCATCCAGACCCGTACCCGCGCTTCGGCTCGGCGCTGCCGATGCATCTCGCAGCGGGACACCTCGTGATCAGCGAGCCGATCGCGCCGCTGCACGGTCTCGAGCCGGGCATCGACTTCATCGCCGTCGATGCTCAGCACGAGATGGGGACGGTGCTGCACCAGCTGCGTCGCCGCCCCGACGCTTACCAGCGCGTCCGGCTCCGCGGGCGCGCGAAGGCGGAGCTTTTTCGCGCCTCCGTCGTCTGGCCGCGGATTCTCGGCGACCTGCTGCGCGAGCTCGCGGCCGACCGCTAGAGCTCTTCGGCGATCAGCGGCGCCCGGCGGTCGAACACGACGTAGCCGAGCACGAGCACGGCGACGCAGATCCCGGCGGGCACGAGCAGCAGCACGTCGGAGCCCATGACGTTGGCGGCGCTCGGGTGTCCCGGACCGAGCATCGCGTGGCGAGCCTGCTGGATGATCGCCGCGAACGGGCTGTACATGAACGCCTTCGCGAGCGACTCGCTGTGGTCCTGGACGGTCTGGATCACGTAGAAGATCGGCGACGCGTAGAACAGCAGCTGCATCACGATCTCCCAGATCGGGTCGATGTCGCGATAGCGGACGAACAGCGACGACAGCAGCATCGCGAGCCCGGTGCCGAGCGCGGTCAGGAGCAGTATCAGGAACGGCAGCTCGAGCCAGGTCCAGCGCGGCGTGCCGCCGTCGGC
>Ga0075420_100001384_pt1 | contig 20594 bp, 23 predicted proteins | sample SoiMetdeltSBSDD4_FD_75296 | JGI IMG/M metagenome (GOLD analysis project Ga0075420, IMG submission 75296) | Bulk soil microbial communities from a Populus tree surrounding site in Tennessee, USA - Soil MetaG P. deltoides SBSDD4 | ecosystem: Environmental > Terrestrial > Soil > Tree plantation... | reverse complement strand
CGGGAGATGAACGAGCGGAGGTGCTTGAGGATCTCGTGCGGATCGAGATCGACATCGGCGACCTCGCTCGTGTCGATGAGGAACGGGACGGCGTCGACGCGGAACCCGTCGACGCCGAGCTCGAGCCAGAACCCGGCGACCTTCGCGATCTCGTCGCGGACCTGCTGGTTGCCGATGTTGAGGTCCGGCTGGTGCGAGTAGAAGTGGTGGAGGTACCACTGCCCCGCCTTGTCATCTTTCGCCCAGATGCTGTTCTCCGCGTCGGGGAAGACGATCGACGCTTTCGGTGTCCTCGTCGGCCGGTCGCGCCAGACGTAGAAGTCGCGGAAGCGGTTGTCGGGCGACGACCTCGCCTCGCGGAACCAGGGATGCCGGTCGGACGTGTGGTTGACCACGAGGTCGACGATGACGCGTATCCCGCGGTCCTTCGCCGTCCTGATCAGCGCGACGAAGTCACCAAGGGAGCCGAGGCGGTGATCGACCCCGTAGTAGTCGGTGATGTCGTAGCCGTCGTCTCGGTTCGGCGAGGGCTGGAACGGCATCAACCAGATGCAGCTGACGCCGATGCCGGCCAGGTAGTCGATCCGTTCGGTCAACCCGCGGAGATCGCCGATCCCGTCCGCGTCCCAGTCGAGGAACGTCTCGACGTCCAGGCAATAGACGACGGCGCTCTTCCACCAGAGATCGCTGGTCCGGGCGCTCGTCATCTCGGCGTCGGTACCCGGCCGAGGCAAGGGTCAATCGGCGCGCGGTGCCGATCGGTCGAGGTGCAGGGAGGGGCAGGAGGCGAGCGGTCCGTCATCCCAGGGACTTTCGGCCCTGGGGCAGCCCGCCGACATCCCTAGCGTGGGATCGAGCAGGTCTGCTGAGGAGGAGTCGCGATGAGGACAACCACCACCGCGCACGAGCTCACGGCACCGCTCGGTTCCGTCCACGCGGGACGCCTGGTGTTCACCCGAGGGGTCTCGAACCTGACGATCGTGGTCGACGCGTCCATGGACGAGCTCTACCGGGCTCGATTCGACGGAATGATGCCCGAGGTCGGCGTCCACGGCGGGACCGTGACCGTGAGGTACCGGCCGAGCCTCCTGCCTAGCCGGGGAGAGATCACTCTGTCCGGCCGGGTCCCGTGGAACATCACGGGCAGGTGGGGGATGTCGCACGTCGTGGCGGATCTCGAGGACCTGGACCTCGGAGGCCTGGTGATCTCGGGAGGCTGCTCACACACCGCGGTTCGGCTGCCTCGGCCAAGGCGGTCGGTCGGAGTTCGGATCGGAGGCGGAGCGCACGACGTCGAGCTGGTCCGACCCGCCGGCGTTCCCGTTCGGGTTCGCATCGGCGGCGGGTCGTCGAAGCTGGCCATCGACGATTTCCGACTCCGGGCGGGCGGCGGGAAGACCGACTGGCGGAGTCCGGACTACGATCTGATCGAGGCTCGATACGACGTCGAGATCGGCGCGGGAGCGAGCGAGGTCACCGTCCGAACGTGATTGCGGGCCCACCGGCAGGGTATCTCGTCGGAAGAAGCTCAACGACGGGAGGCTACCGATGGGACTCTTCGGAACAGTAGTGGCGTTCGCCGCCGGCTACGTCGCCGGCATCAAGATGGGCGACAAGCCGGTGGCCGCGATCCGCGACGTCGTCGATCAGGCACGGGAACGAGCCTCGACCGTCGCGGATCGGGCGGGCGTGTCGGGGAGTCGCGTCGGCGGCGGGATGAAGGGTGTGACGGCGGCCCCGAGGCTGGACGTCCGGGAGATCCGCGATGTCATGACCGCCGTTCCGGAGACGATCGAGTCCGACGCACCGATCCGCGAAGCCGCGGAAATCATGGCCCGGGCGGATATCGGCAGCGTGATCGTCGTGGAGGGTGGTCAGAACGAAGGCATCATCACGGACCGCGATATCGCCATCAGGCTGGTCGGTGAGGGAGGCGACCCCGCGACCACGACGGTCGCGCAGGTGATGACTCCGTTCCCCGCCTCGATCGAGCCCACGGCAACCGTCCACGAGGCCGTGCAGGTCATGCGCGAGCACGACATCAGGCGCCTGCCGGTGGTGGAGGACGGACGCCCGGTCGGCATGATCGCCCTGGCAGACTTGTCGTGGAGCTCCGAGGCACAGGCGCTCCTCGCAGATATCAGCTCCGCGCCACCGAACAACTGAGGCGCTCGGGGGCAGGTGCCGTCGGCTCGCGTCCATCGGCTGCCGGCCGGCAGGTGTTCGAGTTCGGCATCATCGTGGGGCTGTGATCGAGCGGGATCGCCACCGGTGCTGACGAACGGCGATCTCGGCGAGCTGCTGTGGACCGCCTCGCAGGAGGAGGCGGACCATCGGCGCAGGGCGCTCTCGCGAGCGTCGAGGGCGGCGCACTTCTGGGCCGAGGAGGCGGGCGCGGTTGCTGCCGCCGGCCGTTCGCTCACCGAGCTCCGTTCGGTCGGGCCCTGGGTCGCCGCGCGTCTCGAGGCGTGGCTCGAGGATCCTCCCCCGATCCCCGAACCCGACGAGACGCGGCGCGGATACCTCACGTACGCGGAGGTCCGCCGGGTGCTCGACGCCGATCCGGCGTGGGAGTCCACGCCGTGCGCCGACCTCCAGATGCACACGACCTGGAGCGACGGCGGTCTGCCGCTCGAGGAGATGGTCGAGGCCGCGAGGTCGCTCGGGCGGCCGTACGTCGCGATCACCGACCACTCGCAGGCGCTGCAGATCGCGAACGGCATGACCGCGGACGAGCTCGCCGAGCAGGGCCGCGCGATCGACGCGATGAACGCCGCGTTCGACGGGGACGGTGACGCGTTCCGCGTGCTCCGCTCGCAGGAGGTGGACCTGTTCCCCGACGGCTCGATCGACATGGACGACGATTCGCTCGGCAGCCTCGACCTGGTGCTCGGCGCGTTCCACTCGGCGCTGCGGTCCAAGGAGGACGAGACCGAGCGCTACCTCGCCGCCCTCAACCAGCCGCACCTGCACGTGCTCGCGCACCCGAAGGCCCGGATGTTCGGGCGGCGGGCCGGCCTCGAGGCCGACTGGCGCCGCGTGTTCGCCGAGGCGACGAGGGTGGGCAAGGCGGTCGAGCTCGACGCGACCCCGGCGCGCCAGGACCTCACCGTCGAGCTCGCGACGATCGCGCGCGAGGAGGGCGTCGAGTGGTTCTCGATCGGGAGCGACGCCCATACGGCGCTCGAGCTCGAGTTCCTGCCGTTCGGGATGGCGACCGCGGCGCTTGCTGAGATCCCTCGCGAGCGGATCCTGAACTACCGGCCGGTCGAGTTCGTGCGGGAGTGGGCGCGCGGGGACGGGTCCGATCGGCGGGCGATGTGAGTCGTCGATCGCCGCGACGACCCGGGCAGGTGGTCCGCGTAGGTGTCACGGTGGCGATCGCTGTCTCGGTCGCGACCCCATCGTGGGGTGCGCCGACCGTCGATGAGCGAGAACTCCTCGGTGCGTCGGTCGATGGCAGACCGATCCGCGTCTTCGAGCGGGGCGATCCGGACGATGTGCGCGTGCTGGTCGTCGGATGTATCCACGGTGACGAGTGCGGCGGCGTTCGGATCGCCGACCGATTGCGGAGGGGACGGCCGCGGCACTTCCTCGACCTGTGGATCCTGCCCACCCTGAACCCGGACGGCCGGGCCGCGCACACGCGACAGAACGCCCGCGGCGTCGACCTGAACCGCAACTTCCCGTACCGATGGCGGCCGGGGCCCGAGGGCCGGTACTACCCGGGGGCTCGCCGCGCATCCGAGCCCGAGACCCGGATCGCGATGCGCCTCATCCGGCGGATCGAACCCGACATCACGATCTGGTTCCACCAGCCGCTCGCGCTGGTGGACGCGTCGGGCGACCTCCGGATCGAACGGCGATACGCCCGCCTGGTCGGCCTGCCGCTCGTCCGGCTGGGCCGACTCCACGGGACCGCCACGTCGTGGCAGAAGCACGTCCTTCGTGCCACCGAGGGCTTCGTCGTCGAGCTCCCGGGTGGCCAGCTTCGCCCTCGCGAGGTCCGTCGATACGCCCGGTCGGTGTACCGGCTCGTTGTCCCCGCGCGGGGCGCCGAGACCGAGAGCAGCCGCGCCGGCCACTGATCGGCCGCAGGTTCGACGGTTCGTCCAGGGAAGCGATACTGGAGGAGCGATGCAGACGCGCAGGTATCCCGGGGACGACGAAGCCGGAGCGTCTGGAAGAGAACCTCGGGGCGGCCGAGGTCGGACTCACGTCCGAGGATCTCACCGAGATCGAGCGCGCAGCCTCGGCGATCCGCGTGGAAGGCGATCGATACCCCGAGCACCTCGAGCAGATGACCGGTCAGTAAGGGTCGAACGCGCTCGAGCTCCCCTCGAGCCGCCGGAAGGGTGACGGGATCACCGTCTCGCACCCGTACGATGTCGGGATGTCCGGCGGTGACCATCCTTCGGACCCCGCATCGGAGCCGGGCGAGCTGACGGCGTCCGAGCTCGCGGCCAGGGCCGGCGTCGAGCAGGCCGAGATCGAGCGCCTCGTCGGGTACGGGGTCCTCGTCCCGCGCGGGGGACGAGCGCCTTTCCGGGCCGCCGACCTCCTGAAGATCCGGGTCGCGCGCGCGTGCGAGGAGGGCGGCCTGCCGATGGACGGCATGGCCAAGGCCATCGATGTGGGCCTCCTCTCGTTCGCGTTCGTCGAGAGTTGGCCGTTCGAGCGATGGAGCGCGAGCCGCACGCAGACCCATCTCCAGCTCGCCGAGGAGGCCGGTCTCCCGTTCGAGTCCTTCAGCCGGATCGTGGAGGCGTTCGGGTTCGCCCGGCTCGAGCCGGACGACGTAGTGGCCGAGACGCAGCGCCCGGTCGCGCTGCTCATCGGTCGCACCATCGATCTCGGGATCGTCGACGAGGTGGAAGCCGTGCGCTTCGGTCGTGTCTACGCGGAGGCGTTCCGACGGATCACCCAGGCCGAGACCGAGATCTACCACTCGGGCGTCGAGATGCCGCTGCTCCGCAAGGGCATCGGCGAGCGCCGGATGATGGAAGAGGGGTCGGCGATGAGTCCGTTGATGACCGGGCTCCTCGACGGCGCACTGATGGCCACCTACCGCCGCCAACAGGAGCTCACGTGGGTCGAGCACCAGATCGAGCACATCGAGCAGGCCTTGGAGGACGCGGGCGTCTCGCTGCCGACCGGTCCGCCGACGGCGATGTGCTTCCTCGACCTGTCCGGCTACACGCGGCTCACGGAGGAGCACGGCGACGAGGAAGCCGCCGCGCTCGCGTCCAGGCTCTCCGACATCGTTCAGCAGAGCTCGCGCAACCATCGCGGTGAGCCGGTGAAGTGGCTCGGGGACGGCGTCATGTTCCGATTCCGCGATCCGAACGGCGCCGTCGTCTCGGCGCTCGACATGGTCGAGGAGATCCCCGCCGGGGGGCTGCCGTCGGCACACGTGGGCGTGGCCGCGGGGCCGGTGATCCGTCAGGGAGGCGACTACTTCGGACGGACGGTGAACCTCGCCGCCCGGATCTCGGACCGCGCCGCCGGCGGACAGGTCCTGGTCAGCGAGCCGGTCACGAAGGTCACGTCGGTCCCGGATGTGTCGTTCGTGCCGCTCGGACCGATCGAGATGTCCGGCCTGAAGGCACCGGTCGATCTGTTCGAGGCCCGCCGAGGCTGATGGGATCGAGATCTCAGCGCCTGCGGTGCGCGCTGCGTCGGTGCTGCGCGCGGTGGACGAGCACGACCTGACGATCTTCATCGATCTCGTAGATCACGCGGAACTCGCCTCGTCGGGCGGAGCGCAACCCCTCGAGCTCACCCCTGAGTGCCTTCCCCGCCGGCTGCGGGTTCTCGGCGATCGAGCCGAAGATCGTTTCCAGGACGGCGGTTCTGACCTTGTTCGGCAGCCTGAGATGCCGGAGGCCCTCCGGCGTGATCTCAACCTCGTATGGCACCTACACGTGATCCTTGAGGGGGAGCCTCTTCCCTTCGGCCGCCTCCCGGCGTGAAGTCCGGATGGACTCGAGCAGGGCGCGATCCTGGAGGATGTCCACGGTTTCCTCGAGCGATTCGAGATCGTCCGGCGACAGCAAGACGGCCGCCGGTCGCCCGTTGCGCGTCACGACGAAGCGCTCGTGCTCCCGCGACGTGCGGTCCACGAGATCCGACAGGTGCGCCTTGGCCTCGGTGAACGGGATCGTCTCGCTCATAACTGGTCAGGATTCTAACCACATCGTGGGGTCGCACGCTAGCCGCCTTGAGCCCGCTCACGATCGCATGAACGAGACGCCCCTCTCAGAGCCGCCCCAGGGCCTCCACGAGCCGGTCCACGTCGCCGCCGTCGTTGTACGCATGGAGCGAGACCCTGAGCCCGCCGGCTCGACCGCCGCAGATGACCCCGAACTCCGACGTGAGACGATCCGAGGTCTCACCCGGATCGTGATCGGGGTGCCGCAGGGACACGATGTGCGGCGCGGCCGACGGATCGCTCGGTGGCCGGAACGGATGCCATCCGAGCCCGGCAACGCGACCGACGAGGTGCGTCGCCAGCGCGCGCGCATGCCGGTCGACGCGGTCGAACCCGAGCGACGAGAGCATCCCGATCGACGCCTCGAGCCCGATGGCGGAGACGTACGACATCGTCGAGAGCTGGAAGCGACGCGCATCGTCGGCGAGGCGAAGGTTCAACGGATCGAAGTCGAACGGGCGCTCGGCGCCCATCCAGCCGACGAGGCGCGGGAGGCGATGCACCAGATCGGGAGCGAGCGCGAGCAACGCGGCGCCACCGTGGGCCGACAGCCACTTGTAGCCGCTCGTCACCAGCGCGTCGGCACCCCACGCGGCGGTGTCGACGTCCCCCGCACCAGCGAGCTGCGTCGCATCTACCACGACGCGGGCGCCGACCTCGTGCGCCCGGGCCGCCACCCGCCGGGCATCGACTCGCGTGCCGCTCGCGTACTGGACGACGCTGAAGGCGACGACCACCGTCGTCGGGTCGATCGCGTCGACGAGATCCTGGGTGAGGTCTCGGTCGGCGCGGTCGTCGACGAAGCGCAGCGCTGTCTCGCGACGCTCGGCGGCCGCGAGCCATGGGTAGGTGACGCTCGGGAAGTCCGATCGCACGAGCAGGACGGTCCCGCCGTCGGGTTCGAGCAGCGAGGTCACCTGGCCGAGCCCCTCGCTCGCGCCCGCGACGACGGCGACGGCATCGGGCGAGGTCCCGAGCAGCTCGGCGCCTGCCGAACGGACGCCCTCCAAGATCGCGGCCTCCTGGTCGTCGCTGAGGTAGAGGTTGCCGAACTGCGCCGTCTCCCTCAGGAAGGCATCCATCGCGTCGATCGTCTCGATGGGCACCAGCCCGAGCGACGCCTGGTTGAGGTAGGTGCAGCGCTCGAGCGCCGCGTAGCGATCGCGCGGAACGAGGGAAGGGATCGAGGACATCAGCGCCTCCGTCGCTCGGGGACGTGCGAGCAGGTCGGCACGGCCGCGAGCGTACGGCGGCGGAGGGGCGGGCGCCAGCGTCAGGCGGTGGACGACGCACGGTTGCGACGCGCCGAGCGCGGGTACCTGAACGTTGCCAGGCCGGCAGGCCTTCGGTAGGCCAGAGAAGGGGGCACCCATGGATCAGGACGTGCTCACGCAGATCGAGATCGACCGCCCGCGCTCCGAGGTCGCCGAGTACGTCTCGGATCCGGAGAACGCGACGGAGTGGTCCCACAACGTCAGCAAGGCCGAGTGGAAGTCACCCAAGCCGCTCTCGGCAGGCTCCGAGTTCGCCTTCGAGGCCAAGGTCCTGGACGAGACGCGCGAGTTCACATACCAGGTCACCGAGTACGTACCGGGCGAGTCGCTCGCCATGAGCTCGACCTCGGGGCCGTACCCGATGGAGACCAGCTACCGGTTCTCCGACACGGAGGCCGGGGGCACCAAGGTGGAGCTTCGGAACGTCGCCCACGACGACGACATGGTCACCGCCCTCCAGATCGACAACCGTCAGGATCTCGCCCACCTCAAGGAGATCCTCGAGGAGGGCGGCTCGTAGGCGCCGCGGTCCGAACGTCTAGCCGAGCGGCTCTCGCCCCATCCTGACGCGGTAGTCCTCGTTGAACGAGTAGAGGAACCGGTCCTGGCGCGGGTACACGCCCGTCGTGAACGCGCGCGAACCCACGCCGGTCTGAGCTCGCTCGCACACGTCCCAGTCCTGCTTCGAGATCAGGTCCCACAGCTCGACCACGGGTTCGGGCTTGAAGCGCTCGGGGTCGGCGATCACCTCCGGCGGGAACAGGTACTCGGAGACGACCGTGGTGTGTGAGGGACCCCTCGGGTAGCCGATGTAGTACATGACGCAGTCGGGGTGCATGTTGAGCATCAGGTTGGGGAACTGGTACGACCCGTAGTACCGGCCGAGGTCCTCGGGCAGCAGGCCGGGAAGCGTCGGAAGGTCGGAGCGACCCTCGATCGTGAACGAGGTCGCGCCCTCGACCATCGCGTTGCCGCCGTCGCGCATCTCGTCGTCCCAGACCTCGCCGAACCGGAACAGCGGCACCACCTTGACGAGCTCCGGGTGCACCGTCGGGCAGTGCAGGCACTCGTTGTAGTTCTCGACGATGATCTTCCAGTTGGCCTCGACCTCGTAGTCGATCCGGACGCCGACCCGCAGGTCCTGCATCGCGAACCGCTCGAACGCGGTCATGGTCTCGGTCCCCTGCGTGAGCGACTCCATCAGCGGACGCGGCCGGTCCGCGAGGCTCACGAACACGAATCCCGCGTACTCGTCGACGCCGATCGGATGCAGCGGGTACGACGATCGGTCGAAGAGCTCGTCCTCCCGCACGTTCGGCGTGCCGATCAGGCGCCCGTCAAGGTCATACGTCCAGGCGTGGTACGGGCAGGTGAAGGCCTTGCGGCGGTTCCCGCACTCGTCGTCGTCGAGGAACTTCGTGCCTCGATGTGAGCAGACGTTGTAGAAGCCGTTCAGGCGGCCCTCGGCGTTCCGGACGACGAAGACCGACTCGCCCGCCACGTCCCGTACGACGAAGTCGCCGGCACCCGAGACCTCCTCGGAGCGCCCGAACGCGACCCAGTCCCCCCACCAGATGCGCTCTCGCTCCTCGTCCCAGACCTCGAAGCTCGTGTGGTCGCGCCCGGACAGGGTGGGCCGGGGGTGCCAGTCGTGTTCGGCGGGCTGGAGCCAGAAGTCGGTCGTGCCCGGCTGCGTGTCCATGACTGACCTCCCCGGACGGTTTGAATGGTCGTTCAGCGTGCCCAGGATACGCCGTGACGCGTCGAGCAGGAACCCCCGCGTGTTCGAGATCGGGATCGGGATCGAGGAACCGATGCGGGGGAGGGGCTACGGAACCGAGGCGATCCGCCTCCTCACCGATTGGTTGTTCGCGGAGGCGGGGGCCACCCGGGTGCACATGCCGACGGTTTCGGAGAACGTCGCGATGCGCACGGTCGCGGAGCGGCTGGGGTTCGAGCCGGGGGGCACGATCCATTTCGAGGGGCTCGAGTTCGTCATCTACGTCCTCACCCGGGAACGGTGGGAGAGGGAGAGACAGCTGACCTAGGCCTGACGATCAGTTGAGCTGAACGGAAGCCGGCGGTCCGGGCTGGGTAGCAGATGAGCCGGTCAGAGGACCGGCGCCTAGGGCGAGCTAGACCCGAGACAGAGACCAGCGGATCATAAGAGCGCATCCGCGATCTCGGCGGTCAGGTCATGAGTGCATAGATCGAGACGAGGCGGCGACATGGCTGCAGTACCCGCCAGCCTCCGAGGTGAGGAATCTCAGTAACCCACCGTGAACCGCAGGCAAGAAGTAAGGGAACCCACTCCCGGTGGGTTCCCTTTCCGTCACCACCACGCTCGCGCGGCGCACGGGCGGGTCGTTTCAGTGCCGGACGAGGTCAGACCGTCGCGGGCACGCCCTCGTAGAAGGTCCCCGACCTTGTTCGTCCGCAGCTCGACCCGGTCGCTCATGAGGTCGCGTACCCAGTCCGCGGACACTGCGTTCGCCGCGTCTGCGTCCTTGCGCGTTTCCCAAAGGCTGAGCGACAGACACCTCTTGTCGCCGGATGATGCGTGACCTCCATCATCTCACCTCGCGTGTCACGGCGGTCGCAGCCCGAGACTCGATCGGCGCGCAGCCCGGTCGTGGTGCATCGAGAAAGACGTACACTGGTGGGAGACAGCGACCCCCGTTCCTGACGGGAGACGAGGACGCACGGGGATCGCCTCACCGATCCAGTCCCATCTCGCTGGTCCCAGCGATGGCTTGATGCCCCGAACGCACCGCTTCGGCTCTGGCTCGCGTTGGCCCCGGTTGGTTCAGGGGCACGACGAACGGTTAGGAGAGCACACATGAAGCACGTACGTATCGCAACCTATGAGATCAAGAAGGGCTCGTTCCAGGAGCTCGCAGACGTCGCGCAGGACGAGATGCTGCGCGAGTTCCGCGACCAGCCCGGGTTCATCAGGTACGGCCTCGCCGACATCGGTGAGGGGAAGTGCCTGTCGCTCAGCCTGTGGGAGACGCGCAAGGACGCAGATCATGCGGTCACCGTGTCCGATACCTGGGACCGTGAGCACATCAGCGACCGGGTCGAGCTCCGGACGAGTCAGGTCGGCGACCTCGCCTTCTACGAAGGCGTTCCGGCCAAGGTCTGACCGACCGTCCGGCACCGAACCGACCCGCCCGCGCACCGCGCGAGCGCGGTCGTGACGAGGAGGGAACCCACGATGGTGGGTTCCCTTCTTTTCGTCGTCTCTTCGGGCTGCGTCCGGGCTCGGTGCTAGGGTCCGCTCGGTGCCCGAACTCGAGGATGTCCTCGCCGGCCTGAACGAGGCTCAACGCGAGGCCGCCCTTGCGGTCCGGGGGCCGGTCACGATCCTGGCCGGCGCGGGGACGGGCAAGACCACCACGATCACGCACCGCATCGCGTGTCAGGTCCGCGGTGGCGCGTTCGAGCCCTCGCAGATCCTCGCCGTGACGTTCACCGACAAGGCGGCGGGCGAGCTCCGGGCCCGGCTGGGGGCGCTCGGCGTCGAGGGCGTCGAGGCGCGCACGTTCCACTCGGCGGCGCTCTCGCAGCTCTCGCGACTGTGGTCCACGCACACCGGCGAGCCGCTCCCCGAGGTCCTCGACCACAAGGCCCCGCTCATCTCCTCGCTCGCGAACGCGCTGCCGCCGCCCCACAGGTTCCTGCCCCGTCGCGAGCTCGCGGGCGAGATCGAGTGGGCGAAGAACCGGATGATCACCCCGGCGCGGTACCTGATCGAGCTCGGCGATCACGAGCCGCCGATCCCGGCCGAGCTGATGCACCGCGTCTACGACGGGTACGAGCGGCGCAAGCGCTCGACGGGACGGTTCGACTTCGAGGACATGCTCGGGCTCGCGCTGCGGCTGTTCGACGAGCACCCCGACGCTGCCGAGCAGGTCCGAGCGCGGTTCGCCGCGTTCACCGTGGACGAGTACCAGGACGTGAACCCGCTCCAGGCCGGCCTGCTCGAACGCTGGCTCGGCGACCGCGACGAGCTCTGCGTGGTCGGCGACGACTACCAGACGATCTACGCGTTCACCGGAGCGTCGCCGTCGCACCTGCTCGGGTTCACGACGCGGTTCCCGCAGGCGACGGTCGTGCGCCTCGAGGAGAACTACCGCTCCACCCCCGAGGTGCTCGAGCTCGCCAACCGGCTCGCGACACGCCTAGGCGGGTTCCGTAAGTCGCTCCGGGCGACCCGGCCGCCGGGGCCTCTGCCGCTCGCGCGCGCGGAACCCGACGAGCAGGCGGAGGTCGACGCCATCGTGAAGGCCGTCCGAGCCCTCCACGCGCATGAGGCCGTGCCGCTGGAGGAGATCGCGGTGGTGTACCGGATCAACGCGCGCTCCGAGCCGTTCGAGGAGGCGTTCGCCGCCGCGGCGATCCCGTATCAGGTGCGCGACGGCGCGTTCCTGCGCCGCCCGGGGCCGCGCGCGGTCCTGCAGCGGCTGAAGCGCGCCGGCATCGGCTCGGTGGCCGAGGCCGTCGAGGCTGTCACCGACCAGCTCGGCTACGACCCGGAGGCCTCACCCGACGCCGACGAGGAGGTCACGCGCCAGTCCGACCTCGGCCGGATGCGTTCGCTCGCGACGGAGTTCGAGCGCGCCGGTGGGGGCGGCGCGGCGGCGTTCGGCGCCGAGCTCGCCCGCCGCTTCTCCACCGAGCACAGCGGCCGCGGCGTGAACCTGCTCACCTACCACCGCGCGAAGGGGCTGGAGTTCGACGCCGTGTTCCTGCCGCGCCTGCTCGACGGCGAGCTGCCGTTCCGATCGGGCCGTGCCAAGGCCGACCCCGAGGAGGAGCGACGGCTCCTCTACGTCGGGATCACGCGCGCCCGCCGGTACCTGTTCCTCACCTGGCCGGCGGCCGGCCGCGCGCAGCCGAGCCCGTTCCTGGACGAGATGGAGCTCGCGCCGTCGGTGCCTTCGAGGCCGAAGGCGGCTCCCGGTGCGGCGGTCACGGTCGGCCGAGGCGGCGCCCTGTTCGACCGACTGAAGGAATGGCGCCGGAAGCGCGCGAACGCCGACGGAGTGCCCGCCTACGTCGTGTTCCACGATCGGACGCTGGCGGAGATCGCCGAGCGTCGGTGCAAGGACTGGGCCGATCTCGCCGCGATCTCGGGTGTCGGACCCGCGAAGCTCGAACGCTACGCGGACGAGGTCCTGGCGGTCGTGGCGGCCGGGTAGCGCTCGAGCTCGGCCTTCACGGTATGGCCTTCACGGCATCTCGTTCACACGAACAGGGTCGCACGGGTCCTGGTGCCTGCCCGTCTCAGGAGGGATGGGCCATGATCCTGGCAAGGTCGCGCATCGAGACCATCCCGACGACGGCCTCGCCGTCCATCACCGGCAGATGCCGGAATCCGCCGAACAGCATCCGATCGAGTGCCTCCCCTATCAAGGTCTCGGGGCCGATCGTCTCCGGGTCTTCGGACATCCACTTGGAGACCGGTGAGACCCTGGCCAGGTCCGCGCTCGAGGAGTCCCCGAGAGCCCGGAGGATGTCGCGCTCGGTGAAGATGCCGACGAGCGTGCCGTCCCGGAGCACCAGCGCGGACCCCGCCCGTCCCGCGAACATGACGCGTGCGGTCTCCGTGAGGGTGGCCGTCGGATCGACCGTGACCAGCTCGGTGCTCATGATCTCGCGAACGGTCGTCGACGCGACCACCACCTCGCTCGGATCCTGGGCTCGGATCGCCTCACTACGGGGCAGGTCTACCGCGCAGGGATCTCGAGATCGTCGTGCCGCTTCCAGTGACGTAGCACGTCGCCGAACGAAGGGGCATCGGCGAGGGTCAGGTCGTGCGCGGCCGCGGCCCGACGGTTCCGAGTGATGAGAACGGCGGACCCCAGGATGACGACGGCGAGCGAAGCCCAAACGAACGGCCCCGACAGCACGATCGCAAACTGGGCCAGTGCCAGCAGGACGAGCAGGGCGAGCACGAACGCGAACAGGTTGCCTCGAACGGTCTTCGGCCAGTGGGCCATGGGCGCCTCCTCGGTCTCAGGGAACCGGGAAAGGCAAGGTCGCGAGTTCCTCGCGCGTGCGCCCCGTCTTGGGCGGTTCCACCATTGGTGGACCTCTCTAGCCTAACAGTTTCGCTTCACGAGCCGCCGAACGATCCGTCGGAACCAACATGGTGATGCATCCGCGCTCCCACCGGTCGGCCCGCGAGTCGATGTCACCGGCCGAACACGCGGTCTACAGTCGACGGGTGATCGGCCCGTCGGACCGGGCCGCTCACGGAGGGGACGTGATGTCGAACGCGCGACCGCCGACCCGCCGCCGCCGCTGGCTGCGCCGCACGCTCGTCGTCCTGGCCGCGCTCGTCTTGGTGGTGCCGATCCTCTACGGGTGGGCATGGCTGTCGACCGATCGCTCGTCGATCGCCCGGGCGATGATCTGGACCGAGGCCGACGTGGGCGACCGGTTGCGGTTTCCCGCCCGCCCGATCCGGGCTGGCGAAGATCCGAGCCCGCTCCCGGCGGGCGCGGAGCTCGATCTCCCGGCTCCCGCGGGTGAAGGCCCTGACCTCGACGGCTTCCTTCGCCGGACCGACACGTCGGCGTTCCTCGTGGTCCAGGACGACCGGCTCGTCTACGAGCGCTACTTCGACGGCGCCGAGCGGCGGACGCCGCAGACCTCGTTCTCGGTCGCGAAGTCGTTCCTGTCGACGCTCGTGGGGATCGCGATCGACGAGGGCTCGATCGGGGGCCTCGACGACCCGGTGACCGAGTACGTCCCCGAGCTCGCCGAGCGGGACCCACGGTTCGAACGCATCACGCTCCGCGATCTGCTCTCGATGACCTCGGGCCTGCGGTACGTCGAGCAGGACCTCCCGCTGCCGTGGGGCGACGACATCGACACGTACTACGGGACGGACCTGCGCGATCTGGCTCTGAGCGAGACCGAGATCGTGGCGCCTCCCGGGGGCGACTGGCTCTACAACAACTACAACCCACTGTTGCTCGGCCTCGTGCTCGAGCGGGCCACGGGGACGACGGTCTCCGACTTCATGGCCACGAGGCTGTGGCAGCCACTCGGGGCGGAGTTCGACGCCTCGTGGAGCCTGGACTCCGAGGCCTCGGGGTTCGAGAAGATGGAGAGCGGCCTCAACGTCGCCCCGGTGGACTACGCGCGCTTCGGCGAACTCTTCCTGCACGGCGGCGAGTGGAACGGCAACCGCATCGTCTCCGAGGAATGGGTGCGTTCCGCGACCGACGCGGACGCCACCACGGACCCGGCGGGCTTCTACCAGCTCTTCTGGTGGGTCGACACCGATCGTCCCGAACGGTTCTACGCGCTCGGGAACTTCGGCCAGTACGTCTACGTGGCGCCCGACGCGGACGCCGTCATCGTCCGCACCGGCAGCGACTGGGGGATCGAGAACGACGCGTGGCTCGAAACGTTCCGGGACATGGCCGACAGGCTCTCGGGGACGCCCTGATCATGCCCGTCCGCCCGGGCTTCACGTGGTCCCCGACCCGAGTGGGTACGAGTGCTCGTGGAGGGCGCCGACGACCGATCTCATGACCGCGGCGAGCAGAAGGAGGACCTGATGACCGAACGCGCGACCGGACCGCTCACGGTCTCCGAGATCAACCCGCGGTACTTCTCGGTCCCGGGCGAGGACCGGGCCGTCTACCTCACGGGCTCGCACATCTGGAACAACCTCCACGACGGGATGGGACCCGGCGCCGACTGCGCCGACGAGCCCGAGGCATTCGACTACGAGGGGTACCTCGGCCTGCTGCAGGACCGAGGGCACACCTTCATGAGGCTCTGGCGGTGGGAGAACTTCCGGTCCCGGGCCGCCGGCGACAACTTCCATCTGTGCATGCGGCCCCAGCCGTGGGCGCGGACGGGTCCAAGCGAGGCCACCGACGGCAAGCCGAGGTTCGACCTGGAGCGGTTCGATCAGTCGTTCTTCGACCGGATGCGGGAGCGCGTGATCGCCGCGGGCGAGCGCGGCATCTACGTCGGCGTGATGCTGTTCGACGGCTGGGCGTTGCACCTCAGCCCCGCGCCACTCCACGTCGAGGGCCACCCGTTCCACGAGGCGAACAACGTCAACGGGATCGGCATCGGCTCGATCCTCGACTATCAGGTCCTCCCACTCGACCCGCGGGTCCAGGAACTGCAGGAGTCCTACGTCCGCCACGTGATCGACACGGTGCACGACCTGCCGAACGTGCTCTGGGAGGTCGCCAACGAGTCCTCGGGAGGCGGGCCCGCCGATCCGGCGTTCGCGGAGATGCTGGGCCAGCCGACCGACGCGGAGTGGGGCGACTCGACCGAGTGGCAGTACTGGGTGATCGACGTCGTCCGCAAGCACGAGGCCGACCGCGGTTACGAGCGGCACCCGATCGGGATGACGATGCAGTTCCCCGTCCGGGAGCAGACGAAGGTGAACGACCCGCTGTACGCCGGCGAGGCCGACTGGATCTCGCCGGGCTACGACGACGAGGTTTTCGCCCAGGGCGGGCACCCGATGGCACCCGACGCGCCGGACACGCGCTGGCTCGTCGACCCGCCCGTCGCCGACGGGCGGAAGGTCGTGGTCACCGACACCGACCACTACGCGCAACACGCCGACGAGCTGTGGGCGTGGAAGTCGTTCCTTCGAGGTCACCATCCGATCCTGATGGACTACGGCCTCATCTCCGGCGTGAACCCGCCCGATCCCACCGCCGGCGCCCTGATGTCGTTCGAGGCGTTCGAGGCGGCACGCTGGGCGATGGGGGACACCGCCCGCTTCGCCGAACGGATGGATCTCCTCCGGATGGAGCCGCGCACCGACGTCAGCTCGACGGGCTACGCGCTCGCGAACGCGGGCACGGAGTACCTCGTGCTCGAACCGACCGGCGGAGGCACGTTCACGGTGCGCCTGGAGCCGGGCACCTACTCGGTCGAGTGGTTCGCCGTCGAGGGCAGGCAGTCGGGGGCGGCGGACCGGGTGTCGGTCGACCGCCCGGGGGACGTCGAGCTCGAACCTCCGCCCGCGATCGACGGCCCCGCCGTCGTGTACCTGAAGGCGGCGAGGTAGTCGGGGACGGCTCAGCCTGCGCCGACCGCCGGCTCGAGCAGCGACAGCGTCCCGGCGTCGGCGTCGAGCTCGGCGCGCACGCCGAGCGGCAGGGGGACGTTCGGCGGATCGTGACCGACGTCGGCGTTCCCGAGGACCGGGATGTCGCGTTCGCCCAGGACGTCGAGCACGAGCTCTCGGAGCGTCTCCGGCCCCTCGGCGGGCTGGACCTCGAAGGGGCGCCCGACGACCATGCCGGCGATCCGCTCGAGCACGCCCGCGTGCCGAAGGACGTGGAGGTCGCTCCAGACCGACGGCGTGGTCGTGAACGCCTCCTCCCAGAACAGGATCGCGCCGTCGAACCGCTCGGGCTCGAGCGCGAAGGAGGTGGCCTGGATCCGTGTGAGGCGATTCAGCATCCCTCCGATCAGCGGCCCCTGCGCGCGGCCCGGACGCCAGGTCTCCCATGGCTCACTCGACGGCAGGGTTCCGGGTGCCTCGTCGCTCGTCAGCACGCGGAGGTAGACGTCCGCGAGCTCCTTGCGGCGGGCGTCCTCGGCCTCGTGCCAGTAGCCGAACCCGTGGGTGGCGAGGTCGCCGTGCACGGTCACGAGCCCGGTCCGCGCGTGCATCGCGAGCAGGAGCCCGGAGATGTCGCTGAAGCCGATCACGGGCTTGGGGTCCGCCCGGACGGCCTCGAGATCGATGAGGTCGAGGTACGCGAACGTCCACTTGCCGCCGGTCAGCGCGACGACCGCGCGGACCTGCGGGTCCCGGAGGAAGTGGTTGAACTCCTCGGCGACCTCCGAAGGCGGTGCGGCGGCCCACCACCACCGGCGGTCCGGGTCGACCAGCGGCGAGACATGGACGGTGAAGCCCATCTGCTCGATCGCCTCGACGCCATGGGGGAGCAGCGGCGCCTCGTCGGGATCCAGCCCGCCGGAAAGCGCCGCGATCGCGACGACGTCCCCCTCCCGAAGGGCCCTCGGACGCAGGAGCATCGGCATCGAGGCTACCCCGCCCACTTCTCCGCGATCTTCTCGTCGGCGATCTTGCGCTGCAGCATGATGATCCCGTTCAGCAGCGCCTCGGGCCTCGGTGGGCACCCGGGGACGAACACGTCGACCGGCATGATCTGGTCGACCCCTTTGGTCACCGAGTAGGCGTCCCAGTACGGGCCGCCGACGTTGGCGCACGAGCCGAACGAGATCACGTACTTGGGCTCGGGCATCTGCTCGTAGACGCGCAGCAGCGCGGGCGCCATCTTGTCGGTCACCGTTCCGGCGATGATCAGCAGGTCCGCCTGCCGGGGGCCGTGCGCCACCGGGATGACCCCGAACCGCATGAAGTCGTGCTTGGACATCGAGGAGGCGATCAGCTCGATCCCGCAGCACGCCAGGCCGAAGTTCAGGAGCCACAGGGAGTAGCGCCGGCCCCAGTTCAGGACGAACTTGACCGGCTGGAGCCCCGCCACCGGGCTCCGCGAGAGGAGGATCATCATCGCTCCATCCAATCCTTGACACGATCCGTGCTCATCGACAAAGGAGACGGAACGTCGCCGGCTTCGTGACACCGCCCGCCGTTACCGCTACGACCCAACCAGGACCTCGTTCCCGTCGGGATCGCGCACCCGAGCGACCCGCTCGCCCCATGGTTGGTCCGTCGGCTCCTCGAGCATGTGGACCCCGGAGTCACGGAGCCGGTCGACCGCGGCATCGCAATCGTCCGCGTACACCCAGAGCGAGATGCGTTGCCCGCCGGGTCCGGCCCTCGTCTCGGCCTCGTACGCGAGGCCGAGGTGTGTGGAGCCGATGTCGAGACCGACGTACACGGGCTCGCCATCGGATGGGAACCGGTAGCTGACGGCCCCGCCGAGCAGGTCCCGATAGAGGCTCAGCGCCCTGCCCGAGATCCGGGGTGGAGAGGATCGCGCCTCCTTCCTCGGCCGTTCGAAGCTACGACCGTGGTATCAGCCCGAACTCATCGCCCTCCTTCATCATGGCCGGCCTCCATGGAATTCGAGGTCGGGAGCGTGGGATGTGGGTCTGGCCGAGCGCGATGCTCCCGACGTGAGAGAGTGGGTGTTCCGCACATCTCCAGGACCGTTTGCGTCGAGGCCGTGAGCAGCCCCTCCGAGCGAGGAGGCACGATGACCGACCTCACGGATCCGGTCCGGCTCGACATCCCTTCGAGGAGCCCAGTACGAAGGGTCGGGGACCCGGTCGCCCCTGCGGGCCCTGACCGGCCGTGCCAAGCTGTTGAACGGCCGGAAGGAGAGAACGATGACCGATCACAAGACCGGAACGCGCGAAGAGTGGCTTGCGGCCCGGCTCGAGCTGCTCGAGGAAGAGAAGGAGCTGACCCGGCGCGGAGACGAGCTGGCGCGGCGGAGGCGCGAGCTGCCCTGGGTCCGTGTCGAGAAGGAGTACCGGTTCGACACCGACGACGGTGCGCGCACGCTGGGGGAGCTGTTCGACGGCCGCAGTCAGCTGCTCGTCTACCACTTCATGTTCGGCCCGAGCTACGACGCAGGTTGCCCGACGTGTTCGTCGATGGCCGACACCATCGACGGCGCCTTCCCGCACCTGCATGCCCGCGACGTGACGATGACGTACGTCTCGCAGGCGCCCCTCCAGAAGCTGCAGGCCTACAAGCGACGGATGGGTTGGAACATGCCCTGGGTCTCCTCGGCCGTCGACGACTTCAACTTCGACCTCGGCTACTCCCACACCGAGGAGCAGGCCCGCGAGGCGTTCGCGCCGATGCTCGAGGCGGGACCCCCTCCGATCGTCGGGCGCAACGCGAGCTCCAGCGGCACCGACGTCACGGGCTACCTCACCCAGAACCCAGGGTTCAGCGCGTTCGTCCTGGACGACGGCACCGTGTACCAGACCTACGAGACCGCGGGCCGCGGCGTCGAGTTCCTGATGGGTTACTACGGGATCCTCGACCGGGCGCCGAAGGGGCGGGACGAGGAAGACGGGATGCAGATGTGGATCCGCCGGCACGACGAGTACTAGGCAGGGGAGAGGAGATGCTGAAGCGCAGACTCGGAACCCGCGGCCCGGAGGTCTCGGCGGTCGGGTTCGGCTGCATGGGGACGACCTCCTCCTACGGCCCGGCTCCGGTCCGCCAGCAGATGATCTCGCTCCTGCGCTCGGCGGTGGAGCTCGGCGCGACGTTCTTCGATACCGCAGAGGCGTACGGCCCGTTCGTGAACGAGGAGCTCGTGGGCGAGGCGCTGGCTCCGTTCCGCGAGCAGGTGGTGATCGCCACGAAGTTCGGGTTCGAGCTCGACCCGGCCGGCGACCGCGAACAGGTCGGCGTGAACAGCCGACCCGAGCACATCAAGCAGGTCGCGGAGGGCTCGCTGAAACGGCTGGGCGTCGATGGAGTCGACCTCTTCTATCAGCACCGCGTCGACCCTGACGTGCCGATCGAAGACGTCGCGGGCGCGGTCCGGGATCTGATCCAGGACGGCAAGGTCAAGCACTTCGGCCTGTCCGAGGCGGCAGCGGGAACGATCCGCCGCGCGCACGCGGTCCAAGCCCGTCACCGCGGTGCAGAGCGAGTACTCGCTGTGGACCAGGGACCCGGAAGCGGAGGTGCTGCCGACGCTCGAGGAGCTCGGGATCGGGTTCGTCCCCTTCAGCCCTCTCGGGAGAGGGTTCCTCACGGGGAAGATGGACGCGCACACGACGTTCGACAGCACTGACTTCCGGGCCGGGCTCCCACGCTTCACTCCGGAGGCACTCGAGGCGAACCAGGCTCTGGTCGACCTCCTCCGCACGATCGGAGACCGCAAGGGTGCGACACCCGCGCAGATCGCGCTCGCCTGGTTGCTCGCTCAGAAGCCGTGGATCGTCCCGATCCCGGGGACGACGAAGCTGAAGCGGCTGGAGGAGAACATCGGGGCGGCCGAGGTCGCACTCGCGTCCGAGGATCTCGCGGAGATCGACCGCGCCGCCGCTGAGATCCGGGTGGAGGGCGCTCGGTATCCGGAGCACCTCGAGCGGATGACCGGTCGCTGAGGCGACGTGCGAGCCCAGGACCAGGCACGGGCGCA
>Ga0075420_100001381_pt1 | contig 20622 bp, 22 predicted proteins | sample SoiMetdeltSBSDD4_FD_75296 | JGI IMG/M metagenome (GOLD analysis project Ga0075420, IMG submission 75296) | Bulk soil microbial communities from a Populus tree surrounding site in Tennessee, USA - Soil MetaG P. deltoides SBSDD4 | ecosystem: Environmental > Terrestrial > Soil > Tree plantation... | reverse complement strand
GCGTCGGCGACTACGTCCACATGCAGGGCGAGTACGCCGAGCGCGGCATTTTCGACGCCTACCAGGTCGACGTCATCGACCGCGCGGGCGACAACGACAACGACTGACCGAACGGCTGCGTTCGGCCCAGGTCACCAGGCGAGCCCGGAGCGACTGCTCCGGGCTCGTCTGTTCTTAACTCGTCTGCTTCAGTTCGGCCGTAGCGGCCGGCCCCAGGCGACGTCCGCGATCACCTCGTGCTCCACGTCCGACACCCCGTGCCGCTCCACCAGCGACCGCACCGCCTCGTCGAACGCCTCGACCGCCTCGGGTGTCATACGAGCCCGCGAGAAGCCGCTCCGCGCGTGGAACGACTCGACGTACTCGTCGATCGACTGGCGGAAGATGACCGGCCCGGTCTTCCGCCGCTCGTGGACCGCGAACAGCCCGCGCTCGGCGAGCGCATCCACCAGGTCGAAGCCCGGCCGGTACTCCCGGTTCGTCGAGTACCGCTGGAGGATCGGCACCAGCTCCGCCTGCCACCGGCGCGGCGGGTTGGCGTCGACGATGACGACCAGCAGCCCGTCCGGCGTGAGCGCGTCGTGCAGGCGTGGCAGCACCGTCGCCCACTCCATCCAGTGCAGGCTCGCCGCCGCCGTCGCCAGCGTGTACGGCGGCGCAAGCGGCGCATCCTCGGCCCGCCCCAGGATCCAGCGCAGGCGCGGGTAATCCCCGTTCGGCAGGCGCCGCCCTTCGGCCAGCATCGCCGGCGAGGCGTCGAGCGCGTCCACGCGCGTAACGTGCTCGCCCAGGTCCACCAGGCGCCGCGCCACGATCCCCGGGCCGCACCCCAGGTCCAGCACCGCGCCCGGCCGACTCGCCAGCAGGCCGGCCAGTAGCTCGAAGGCCTCCTCCGGATACGGCGGGCGGGTGTGGTACGACGCGACGACCGTCGGGTCTTCAAAGGCGGATCCGTACTTCGGTCCGAGGAACGACGGCTTCGCGATCATCTCGACGCCCCTCCCACCCGCCCATGATGCCATCCCGCCGGCCGACCATGATGATGTGGTCGGCCGGCGGGGAACGGCACTCGCGCGGTCAGGCCGAGGGCGCCATCCTCGCATAGGCGTGCAAGACCCGGCCGTCGGCGTCCTTGAACGCGAACGTCCGGCCGAACGGCGCGTTCCACGGCTCGGTGACCATCTCGACGCCGCGCGACTTCCAGGTGGCGTACGTTGCGTCCACGTCGTCCACGGTCAGGTACAGCGCGACGCCGTGCTCGGGCGTCTCGGGCGGTGCCTGCATGACCGCCCAGAGGGTGCCATCACGGGTGGTGAACTGGCTGAACGTGTCGCCCTCGTCCTCCTCCGTGCTCAGGCCAAGCTTCTCGGTGAAGAAGCGGCGAGCACGGGGCACGTCGTCGGTGGTCACGACGGCGTAGGTCAGGCCCTTGATCACGGCGATCTCCAGGTACGGTGCTCGGTCGAGTGAGAGGCGAGCAGCTCGGCGCGCTCGATCGCCCGCCCGCTCCTCGACCTGCTCCACCAGCCTACGCCAGGGCTCCTGACACCGTCCTGTCAGGAGCCGGAACCGTCACCAGTCGCCCCGTGTCGCGTGTCTCGCGAACGCCTCGATGGCCGCCTGCTGCTCGGCCGTCTCGACCGACCCGGGCCGCAGCTCGCGGATTCGGCTGATCGCCGCCTTCGGCTCGAGGCCCGTCGAGACGAGGTAGCACGCCAGCAGCGTCCCCGTCCGCCCGAGGCCGGCCGCGCAGTGAACGGCGACGCGCTGTCCACCGACGAGCGCTCGATTGATCGCGCGGACACCACCCACAAGCTGATCCGCCGTGGGCGCCGTGAAATCGGGCACCGGCAGGTGGACCCCGGTCAGCCCGTGGCGCGCGAGTCGCTCCGGGTCGTGGCCGCGCTCGTGGAGGTTGACGACCACGTTGATGCCGCGCTCGGCGAGGCTCGCCAGCCCATCCGGCCCCCAGGGATAGGCGCAGGCCAGGAGCCGATCGGGGTAGAGCCAGTTTCCGCTGTCCATGTGCTCCCCGCCACGGTAGCGGTGGCGCACCCCCGTGCGCCACCGCCCACACTGCAAACGATGGAACGGCGCGTTGTAGATCAGGGTACGGCACGACGCGACGACGAGGCGACCGGACAGCCTCAGGTGGCGGGGATCGGCACGGAGAGCGGTGCTGGTGAGGGTGCCGCGTGCCGCTCGGCAATCGCCAGCGCCTCCTCGGCAAGGCGGGCGCGTAGCCAGACCGGACTCAAGATCTCCACTGCCCGCCCCCAGGGGAGTAGCCAGGCCAGGATCTCCCGGGCGTCCCGGAGGGCGTAGACGAAGATCGGCCCGTCCGCGTCGCGCTCCTCGCGCAGGAGGACGAACGGCTGGCGCTCGCGGACCCAGCGCACCACCTCGCGGTCGAACCGGACCCGTACCTCCGAATGCCCGGCCAGGTCGCGCTCGAAGCGGCCGGACAGCGCGTGGCGGGCGCCGGGCGCGTACCGCTCCTCCAGCGCCTCCAGCCGATCGATCCGGTCCAGGCGGAACAGCCTGGCATCCTGCCGCAGCCGACAGTAGCCGGCGAGGTACCAGCTATCGCCGAAGTGGACCAGCCGGATCGGCTCGACGTCGCGTGGGTCCGGCTGCTCACGACGAAACGCGTGGTAGACCAGCCGCATCACCCGATGCTCGTCGATGGCGCGGCGCGCCAGGGCGAGGCGGCGGTCGTCCGCCTGGGTCGCCATCGAGGCGAAGAACAATCCCTGCCGCCGCCGCTCCATCTCGGCCCGGCGCTCGGGCGGGAGGACCCCGGCCAGCTTGCGCAACGCCTCCTCGGCGGCTTTCCGCAGCAACGGATCGACGCGGTTGCGGACCAGGTCGCCGCCGAGCAGCAAGAGCGCCGCCTCGTCGGCCGTGAAGCTGATCGGCGGCAGGAAGTACCCCTCCATCAGGCGGTACCCCTTGCCGGGCGTCGCCACGATCGGCACGCCCGTCTCGGAGAGCGCCTCGACGTCGCGGTAGATCGTCCGGACGCTCACTTCGAACGTGCCCGCCAGGTCTTCGGCACGCAGCTCGCCGCGCGCCTGGAGCTCCAGCAGGATGCCCAGCAGCCGATCCGTTCGGTTCATCTCCCGAACTGTAGCAATCCCCGTCCCTACCCTTCGGCGCGGGAGATTTGGGAGGGGGCCTCAGGCCCTCCGGCGACGCCCGTCCCGGACCGGCGCCGCCCGGCTCGCGACACCGGCGACGTACTCGATGGCCGCCTCGAACAGGTCGACGTCGCCGGCGTAGGCTGCGAGGTCCTCGTGCACGATCAAGACCCACTCGCGCATCGACTTGCCGTACGGGCGGAACGCCTCGATATCCGGCCGGCCGATCGCCGCCTGCGCCGTCGCCTCGGGCAGCTTGACGGCCACACCCTCGTCGTAGAGGCAGGCGAACATCTTGCCGCCCACCGCGAAGCCCGGGTGCCCGAACATCTGGCGCGGCGTCACCTCCGGACGCTCGGCGAGGAGCGCGGAGACGGCGGCGAGAACGTCGTCGCGGTACTTCTGCCTGGGAGCCGTCAGGGACATCGCGGCCATCGTCGTCCTCCCCAGAACACAGGTTCTACGGTTTCAACGACACCGTACACCCCGGGTCACGGTCGCGGGCGGTCAGCCCATCGTTGCACCCGTGAATGGTGCGCGGCTGTGAGGCGCCCGGGTCAGCCCGGCAGCAGATCCGCCAGCCGGAACGACGGGTCCGCCAGCTGCTCCAGGTGGTCCTCGATCGGGATCCGCTTCCCGATCAGCTCGGTCAGCGCCCGCCGGTCGCCCGCCCGGTTCAGCATCAGCGCGCCGCGCACGTAGCCGCCTCGGAGCGCCAGGTACGTGCAGTTTCGGCGCTCGATCGTGCCGCGCACCATCGCGATCTCGGCGCCGTCCAGCGAGCCGACCACGTTGATCGCGTGCTCGAACAGGTCGGACCAGAAGTACGGGACGTGCTGGAAGCGGATGCGCTTGCCGGCCATGTTCGCGCCGGCCACCTTGCCCTGCGTGACGGCGTTGTCCCAGTGCTCGACGTGGCGGCGCCGGGGCTCGCCATCCAGGCTGGCGAAGACGTCCGGGAAGCTCGCCACGTCGCCGGCCGCGAAGATCTCGGGGACGGAGGTCTGGAGCCGCTCGTTCACGACGATGCCGCCGTCAACCTCCAGGCCGGCCGACGCCGCCAGCTCGGTGTTCAGCTGGAGGCCGACCCCGACCACCGCGAACGACGCTTCGACGTCGCCGGCGTTGGTGATGACGTACTCCAGGCTGTCCTTCCCCTCGAACGCCGTCACCCGCACGTTGTGCCGGAACACCACCCCCCGCGCCTCGAAATCGGCCTGGATCGCCGACGCGATCTCCGGCGGCACGACGTTCGGCCAGATCTGGTCGTCCATGCTCAGCACCGTCACGTCCAGCCCGCGCTCGGAGAGCGAGGCGGCCACTTCGAGGCCGATGAAGCTGGCCCCGATCACCACCACGCGCGTCGACGAGCCGGCCGCCTCTTTCAGGCGCTCCGCCTCCGCCAGCGTCCGCAGCTGGTAGATGCCGGGCAGCGACTCGCCCGGCACGCCCACGGCGCGCGGTCGGCCGCCCGTCGCCAGCAAGAGGCGCTGATAGCCGACCGCCTCGCCATCGGCCAGCACCACCTCGCGCGACTCCGGCTTCAGGGCCATAGCCGGCCGCCCCAGCACCAGGCCGATCCGCTTGGACTGGTAGAAGTCGATCGGGCGCAGCAGCACCTGCTCGCGGGACCGCTCGTCGCGCAGGAACTCCTTCGAGAGCGGGGGCCGGTCGTGGGGCGGATCGACCTCGCCGGAGACGATCGCCACCGAGCCCCGTGCGCCGATGGCGCGGAGCGTTTCGGCGGCCGAGACGCCGGCCAGCCCGCCTCCGATGATGAGGTAATCGATCGTGACCACGGCGTTCAGTCTGTCGAATGTTGACCCGCCATCGTGGCGGGGTTCCCATGCTATCACAGCGCGTGACGCCTGCCGGCGTCCGATCTCGGGTCTGGCGGGCAGCCTTCCAACGAGATGCGCGGCGGAAGCCGACGAGCTGCGCGCAGGCCAGCGGGCAAGCGCAGAGCAGCCAGTACGTACTCATCTGCTCGCACTCCGTACCGCCCCACGATGCTCGGCTTCCGATCGCGCTCGATACTGGAGACGAGCGATGGATCGCTCGTAGCGCACCGAAGATGACGCGGTCAGGCTACGGCCGGCTGCACCCCCGCCCGGCGGGAGCGAGAAGGCGAGCGCGTGATCGGTCGAAGCGTCCAGCAGCTGCCGCGCGAGCGGCGAGGCCCGGCGGTCTCGCGTCGCACCGCGCTGGTCGGGCTGATGGCCATGACAGCAGCCACCCTGGGGATCGGCCGGGGTTGGCCGGCAAGGGGATGGCCCACGGCGCACGGCGAGCCGCTGCGCGTCCGCAAGAACGCGCAGCGGCTCACGGCGTCCGAGAAGGAGCGATTCGTCGGCGCCATCAAGGCGCTGAAGCAGAAGCCGTCGCCGTGGAACGCCGACCTCAGCGTCTACGACGCGTTCGTGCGCTGGCACGGCGATGCCTTCCTGGGCGACGTGATGCCTGGCCACCTGGCGCCCGCCTTCTTCCCCTGGCACCGCATGCTCACCCACCTGTTCGAGCAGGAGCTCCAGCAGGTCGACCCGTCCGTCACGATCCCGTACTGGGACTGGGCCACGGATCGGACGACGGACGCCGCCATCTGGCAGTCGGACTTCCTGGGCGGCGACGGCGATCCCTCGGACGGCTACGTCGTCAAGACCGGCCCGTTCCGCCAGGGCGAATGGGCGATCACGATCTTCGACGTGGAGGACCCGTACCACGTGCCGCACCTGATCCGCGCGTTCGGCACAGACCGGCGGGCACCCGACCTGCCGACCGCGGCCGATGAGGCCGAGCTGCTGGGGATCCAGCCGTACGACGCGGCGCCCTGGACCGACGAGACTGCCCCGAACGCGAGCGTGCGCCGCTTCGCGGAGGACGGGCACGGCTGCCCGCGCGCGAAGCGCAACGCGCCGGCCGCGCCGAGTGCCACCCTGCCGACCGCCGATCAGGCCGAGACGCTGAACAAAATCCGGCCGTCCCCTCGGTCGGCCGGCCACGGTACCCACGGCCCGGCCGAGCCGCGCGAGGGGTGCGTCAACGCCCCAGGCATGCACAACCGGGTCCACCTCTGGGTCGGCGGGAAGTTCGGCGACCCGAAGGCGCCGGCGGTCGGGCCGATGGCGCTGGGCGTCGCCCCAAACGACCCGGTCTTCTGGCTGGTCCACGCCAACGTCGATCGGCTCTGGGTGGAATGGCAGCAGCGGCACGGCCGGGTCTACGCACCGGAGGCCGGCGGTCCCGAGGGCCACAACCTCGACGACCCGATGCCTCCGTTCGACGCGATCGGGCTCCGGGTCACGCCCCGGATGATGCTGGACCACCACGCGCTCGGCTACGCCTACGACGCCGAGCCGATGCTGGCCGGACAGGTCGGCCACCAGGCGCTCCCGGCTCGGCGCTCGCCCAGGTAGCGGATGGCTCCACGATGACCGTCCTCCGCGGCCAGGTGGCGATCGGGCGGTGAGTCGCACGGCGCCGCGCCGGACCGTGTGACCGGCGTCACAGGCCACCCCGCTGTCAGCATGCTATCCTCGCGCCGTCGTGCGATGCCGTGGTCGTCAGGGTGAGGCACACGACGGAGACCTGATGGACAATGCCGCGAGGATCGTGCAGCTCGAGGCCGAGCTGCGGCAGGCCCGTGAGGAGATCGAGCGCCGCGACCGCGCCCTCGCCGAGGCGCTGGTGCAGCAGGCCGCGGCCGGCCGCCTGCTTCAGGTCATCAGCGACTCCCGATCCGATGCCCAGCCGGTGTTCGACACGATCGTCGCCAGCGCCGTGGACCTCTGCGACGGCGTCATCGGGGTCGTCTACCTCTTCGACGGCGAGTCCATCACCCTCGCCGCCCAGTTCGACGCCCTGGGAGAGCAGGAGTGGGCGTACCTGCGGTCGCTCTTCCCGATGCCGGCGGATGACGGCACGGCGTTCGGGCGGGCGATCCTGACGCGAGCGGCCGTCCACATTGCGGACATCGGCGAGGATCGTCGGTTCCCCGAGCTCCAGCGAATCTACGGCTACCGGAGCATCCTCGTCACGCCGATGCTGCGCGCGGAAGTCGCGATCGGCGCGATCGGGCTGTTCCGCCGGGCAGCCGAGCCGTTCTCCGACCGACAGATCGCGCTGCTGGAGACCTTCGCCGACCAGGCGGTCATCGCGATCGAGAACGCGCGCCTCTTCGGGGAGCTGGAGCGGCGCAACCAGGAGCTTCAGGAGAGCAATCGCCAGGTCTCCGAGGCCCTGGAGCAGCAGACCGCGACGGCGGAGGTGCTGCGCGTCATCGCCACATCGCCGACCGACCTCGACGTGGTGCTGCAAGCCATCATCGACGTCGCGGCCCGGCTTTGTGATGCTGAGGGCATCCTGTTCCAGCGTCGTGAGCGCGACGGCATGCTCGCCACGCGCGTCGCTCACGGCGAGGTCCACGAGATCCTGGCAGCATATCGGCGCGCCGGTCTCGACAGCTTCGACGCGGGAATCGGGGTGTCGATCTCCAGGCAGTCGATCAGTGGTCGAGCCTTCCTCGAGGGTCGGACCATCGCTGTCGACGACGTCGCGAACCAGGATGAGTTCCCTGAAGCCCGTCAGAGGTACGAGCGCGCCAGGGATGACGCGCACTTCCGCACACACACATCAGTGGCGAGGCGATCACAGCTCGCTGTTCCACTGCTCCGCGCTGGCGAGCCGATCGGCGTCCTGAGCATGATGACGGTCGAGGTCAGGCATTTCTCGGAGAGGGAGATCGCGCTGCTGGAGGCATTTGCCGACCAGGCCGTGATCGCAATCGAGAACGCCCGCCTGTTCGAAGAGCTGGAGGCCCGCAACCGCGAGCTTGCCGACAGTCTGGATCAACAGACGGCGACCGGTGAAGTGCTCAAGGCTATTGCCTCCTCGCCAGGCGACATCCGTTCAGTAATGACCGCGCTCGTCGAAACTGTCCAGCGCCTGTGCAGTGGCGATGGCGTCACACTCCGCGAAGTCAATGGCGAGATGATGCGCCTCGTGGCTGCCTCGGGGACAGCAACGTTGAACAGAATGCTCGGAGACGCAATCCCGTTGAGTCGGCAATCGCTGGCTGGTCGTGCCGTTCTGGATGGCGAGACTTTCAATATCGAGGACATGCATAGCCCGTCCGCCCGTGCCGAGTTCACGCAGAATCGTCGCGATGGCTCTCGGGGCACGCTCGTGATTCCGCTTTGGAGCAACGCGGTTGCGATCGGCGCGCTGACGATCGGCCGCTCCAGGCCTGAGCGGTTCAGTCAGCGCGACGTTGCGCTGGCTCAGACGTTCGCCGACCAGGCCGTCATCGCCATCGAAAACGCGCGGCTGTTCGCAGCGCTCCAGGAGGCCAACACCCAGCTTGCCGAGGCGAGCCAGCACAAGTCGCAGTTCCTGGCCAACATGAGCCACGAGTTGCGGACGCCGCTCAACGCGATCATCGGGTACTCCGAGATGCTCCAGGAGGAGGCCGAGGAGATCGGCGAGGACGCGTTCATCCCGGACCTCCAGAAGGTCAACGCGGCCGGCAAGCACCTGCTGGGGCTGATCAACGACATCCTCGACCTCTCCAAGATCGAGGCCGGCCGCATGGACCTCTTCCTGGAGACCTTCGACATCGCCTCGATGATCGCGGAGGTGGAAGCTGTCGCGAGGCCGCTGGTCGACAAGAACGGCAACACGCTGGTTGTCGTCTGCCCCGAGGACATCGGTGCAATGGAGGCTGACCAGACGAAGGTCCGGCAGGCGCTGTTCAACCTGCTCTCCAACGCCGCCAAGTTCACCGATCACGGCCGGATCGAGTTGCGAGTTGCGAGAGGCGAGTTGCGAGTGGAAGAAAAAGATGAGGCCGGTCACCTACTCGCAACTCACAACTCGCAACTCGTAACTTTCGCCGTCTCGGACACCGGCATCGGCATGACCGAGGAGCAGCTCGGCCGGCTGTTCGAGGCGTTCACTCAGGCCGAAGCCTCCACCCGCAGCAAGTACGGCGGGACCGGGCTGGGCCTGGCGATCAGCCGCCACTTCTGCCGCCTGATGGGCGGCGACCTCACCGTTAGCAGCGTCTACGGCGAAGGCTCGACGTTCACCGTACGGCTGCCGGGCGGTTGAAGGAGCAACGCGCACGTTCGGCCCGACGATGGCGGTCCTGCGTCGGGCGTGACGGCGGCCTCATCATTGCAGAGAGGATCCCATGAGGCAGTGCCGCCACGGGTTTGGAGTACCCCGCGTCCTGGTCGTCGAGGACGAGGGACTCATCGCGTCAGTCGCAGCCGAGCTGCTCGCCGAGGAAGGGTACGACGTGCGAACGGCCGGCGATGGCGTCTCGGCGTTGGACCTCGTGCTCGATTGGATGCCGTGTCTGATCCTGCTCGACATCCTGATGCCCGTGATGGACGGCCGGGCGTTCCTGCACCGCCTCTGGCGACTTGAGGATCGAGCTGGGACTCCCGTCGTGCTGGTGTCCGGGGCCGGCGGCCCGATGCTCAGCGAGGTCAGCATGCGCGTCGCCGATGTGATCCGAAAGCCGTATGGACTCGAACGCCTGCTGGCGACGGTCGAACGACTGGCCACCTAGCCCGGGCGATGGGGCTCGGTGCCGTCCCGCTCGACGACCGTGCGCATGCATCCTCCCTCGGTCGTCTCGGCGCCGCCTCGGCCAGCGGTCCCTGACTCAGGCCGAGCGCGCCGCCAGCCGGGCCGCCGTGTCGTCGAGGCGAGCTTGCGCCGTCGCCTCGATCTGCGTCAGCACGTCCGATCGCTGGGTCAACGGGCCGGCGTCAAGGCCCGCCAACAGCTGGTCCACGTCCAGGCGCCGCAGGACGTACAGCTCGGTCCGGGTGCGCGCCCGCAGCGTCGCTGTGCGTGGCACGCCTCGCAAGAACGAGATCTCGCCGACGTAGTCGCCCTCGCCCAGCACGTTGACCAACCGCTCCTGCCTCTGCTCGTCGCGGACCAGCACCTCCAGCTCGCCCCGCCCGATGATGAACAGCTCGTCGCTGGTGCTGCCCTGCCGCACGATCTCCTGGCCCGCCTCGCGCACCATGAACAGCACCAGCTTCGCCAGGCCCTCCAGGACGGCCGGCGGGAGCTGCGCGAACGGCGCCAGCCTGCTCAGCCGGCGGACCGCCTGGCGTGCGCCGCCCAGGTTGGCATCGCCCACCTCATCGTTCAGGAGCTGGACGTACAGGCCACCCCGCTCCACCAGCTCGTCGTGGGTGCCGTGCTCCACGATCCGGCCGTCGTCCAGGACGTAGATGCAGTCCGCGTCGGCGATCGTGCTCAGCCGCTGGGTCACCCGGATCAGCGTCCGCGCCCGGTCCGGGCCACGGAGCGCCGCTTCGAGGTCGCGCTGGGCGTGGGTCTCCAGCGCAGCCGTCGCGTCGTCCATCAGCACCACCGAGCCGCCGGCGAGCAGCGCCCGCGCGACGCCGAGGCGCTGCCGTAGCGCCGTGGTCAGCACCGCGTCGCGGTCGCCCACCACCGTGTCGTAGCCGTTCGGCAGTCCCACGACCGCCTCGTGGAGGCCCGCCGTCCGGGCAGCCTCGAGCACGTCCGCCTCGGCCGCGTCCGGCCGACCCATCCGGACGTTGTCGTAGATCGTCGCCCGCACCACGAACGTGTCCTGGAGCAGGACGGTCACCTGGTCGCGTAGCGAGGCCCGCGTCGCCTGGCAGACGTCGACGCCGTCCCAGCGGATCCGGCCGGCCGTCGGTTCGTCCAGGCGCGGCAGCACCGTCAGCAAGCCGGCCGCCCCCGAGCCGGTCCCGCCCACGAACGCAACCTTGGTCCCGGCCCGGATCTCGGCGCTCAGGCCCCGAAGCTGGGCCTTGCCGTTCGGCTGGACCAGGATCAGGTCGTCGAGCGCTAGCGCGCCCGTCAGCGGGGGCAGGGTGACGGCATCGGCCGGCTCGTCCTCGGCCGGCTGGTCCAGCACTTTTCGCAGCCGGGTCAGCGCGTCGGCGGCCTGCTCCAGCGACTGGATCGCCCCCGCGAACGAGCCGGCCGGCAGGTACAGCCGCATCAGCAACAGGTACGCCGCCATCAGCCCGCCCGGCGAAAGCTGCTGGCCGCTGCTGACGATCACCAGCAGCCCGCCGAGCCCGAGCACCGCGAGCTGCGCCACGTTGGTAATCAGCCCGCTGGCCCGAGCGAGCGTCTGCCCCAGCATCGCCATTCGGATATTCAGGTCGCGGTGGATCTCCAGGCGCTGCTCGAACCGCTCGCGCACGACCGCGCAGGCGTTCCAGATCCGCAGGAAGCGTTGGCCGGCCAGGTTCTCGAAGAGCGCCTGCTGGATCTCGCTGGCCCGCCGCCCGCGCTCTCGAGATGCCTGGCGCATCGCCGCCCGGCCGTGCCGGGCGGCCAGCGCGAAGAACGGCAGCCCGGCGATCGCCACCAGCCCGAGCCAGAGGTTGAGCGAGAGCAGGGTCGAGCCGAACATCGCCATCGCGATGCCGTTGATGAGCAGCGACAGCCCCGTGGAGAGCGCCGCCGGCACCATGCCGATGTCCGTGAAGAACCGCTGACTCAGGTCCGTGGCGGACGTTCGGGCGTGATAGCTGACCGGCAGGCGCTGGAGGTGCTCGAAGAAGCGCCGCCGCAGGTCGAGCGTCACGCCCTCGCCGATCAACGCCAGCAGGCGCGTCTGCTCCAGCCGCGCGAAGATGTTGACGATCAGCATCGCGGCCATGATGCCCAGCAGCTTGAACAGGGTCGGCAGCTGTTGGTCCGGCGCGATCCGGTCGCCGGCCGCGCCGACGAACGGGACGTCGCGGCCGAGCGGCGTCCGGTGGAGGACGTTGTCCACCAGGAAGCTCAAGGCCAGCGGCGTGAACAGGTCGAACAGCAGGCCGAGCAGGATCAGCGCCAGGATCGCGCCGAGGTGCAGCCAGTAGGTGCGGAAGTACGGCAGCAGGTCCGTGAGGGCGCCCAGGACGGCGCGCTTCGAGCCTTGCTCGGCGGACTCCAGGGAGTGGAGCCAGCGCCCCTCGACGGCCGGGAGCGGCAGCCCGTAGATGCGCCGAAACGCCTCCGGGCGCCCGGCCCGCGACGCGCGGAGCAGCCGGCTCAGCCGCTCGGGGCCGCGCCAGCGGACGAGATGCATCGCGAACGCCGTGGCCACGACCGTCGCGACCGGGGAGTCGCGCTCGGCCCGCTGCTGGACTTGGTCGGCGAGAGTCGGGAGCTGGCCTTCCTCGTGCAGCTTTAGGACACGCTGCGGCGCCTCGGCGTGCTCGGCAGACCCCCCCTCGGCTGCGAGGTAACCGGCCAGCCCATCCGTCCAAAACCGGCCCAGGGCATGTCCCGGCCCGAGCAGCGCGTCCAGCACGAGCGGCGCCAGCACCAGCTCGGGTGCCGGCCCCGGCGACTCGGCGGTTACCACCACCGACGCTTCCAGGCGCGCTCCACCTTGGACGCGGGCATCCTCCGCCCCGTCCAGCAGCCGGATCCGCAGCGGCGGCAGGCTGTCCGCGTCGCGCCCGAGGAAACCCACAATCCGGTCGAGGGCCGCCGCGTACGCTGCCACGATGCCGTCGATCCGCTCGCCGGCGTACGAGTCCGGGTGGTAGTCGAACCGGAGCGGCCCATGCCGCCGAGCCAGCCAGTCATGAAGCAGCGTCGGGCCGGGGAGGGACAGGCCGACGCGGTCGAAGCTCGCGCCGCTCCCCGGCCCGATCCGGACGACCGGCACCGCCTCGTCCGGGTCCGAAAGCCGAATGAGCGCATCGTCCAGGCCCAGACCGGCCGTGTTCAGCCGGTCCATCACGCCGGCCGCTCGGCAAGCGTCCAGGCTCACCGTCAGCTCACCGGCCCGGCCAGCCCGCGCGAGCCCGCCGGCCAGATCCACCGTCCGACCGAGGTACTCCAGCCGGCCGTCCACGTTCACGGCGACGCAGGCGCCCAGGGTGACGCCGATCCGGGCATCGGGGTGGGTACGCTGGAGGCGCAGGCCGGCCGCCACGGCATCGGTCGGCGCGGTGAAGGCCGCCAGGAACGAGCCGCCGTCTGCCCGCGCCACCGCCCCCCGGTGCTCCGCGATGACACCAACGTTCTCCCCTCCCCCTCGCGAGGGGGAGGGTTCGGCGGTGGGGGAAGCCTCCATGGCCAGGAACGCCAGCCGCTCGATGCCCAGGCGGGTGCCGGGCGCCGGGGTTTCGTCGGGGAAGAGATCGCGAAACTCCTGGTTGGCACAGATGGTCGCCGCCGTGACGACGGTGTCCGGCCAGAGGCCACCTTCGACCAGCACGACCTGCTCGCGATCGGTCGCGTTCACCAGCTCCAGCACGAGCGGCCCGGCCGCCACGTCCACGACGGCCGGCTCGACGGACGCCGGACGAACGGTCACGCGCAGCGTCGCATCCTCGGCACGCCGCTCCGTCGTCGCCCCCGTCGCCCCGAGCATCAGCCGGCCCTGTCCGCCACGCGGGCGCACCCGGTACGGCCCCGGCCCGAGCTGGCAGTGCAGCCGCTCCGAGCCGCCCGGGGGCACCACCGTCTGGGCCAGCACGTGCGGCGTGTTCATCGGCCCGCCGACGCAGTACTCGTCGGAGGAGACCATCCGAACGGTCGGCGCCGCCGAGAAGCGGACCTCCACCGAGCGGTCGAACGCCGCGTCGAAGGAGATGTTGCAGGTGTCGCAGTGGGCCCGCGCGGCCAGGTCGCGCAGGGTGCCCGCCCGAGCCTTGCTGACCCGGCAGTTGGGGCAGAGCACGTCCCAGCGCATCGTCAGCAGCCCGCCGGCGGTCGCGTGCAAGAAGAGGCTCAGCGTCTCGTGGCGATCGAGTCCCCAGGCATCCGCCAGCTCGAACGGCCCCATGCTGGCGACGTCCTCGTCGGGCGCCTCGGCCAGGTGACGGCGCAACAGCTCGACGGCCTCGCGGCTCAGGCCACGATCGGCCAGCGCGTCGGTATCGCCGCCGCGCCGCTCCCGGGGCCGCCCGTCGCGCCACGGGAGTCTCGAGAGCCGCGCCAGCCCCGGGTACGGCCGATCGGACTCACCCAGCAGGTACCGCTCGAACGCCTGACACTGGCGGAGCGTCGCCTTGACGCGGCGCGGCCCGAGCAGGCGGACCAGCGCCGTCCCGAGCGCCGTGCGCGGCACGAAGTCCCCGTAGATCAGGACTTCGGTGCCGCCTTCGACCGATGTGAGTCTCGCTCCGGCCCGAAGGCGCAGCAGCGGGCCGTCCAGGAATTCGCGCACGACGTCGAAGCCGTGCGGCGCCTCCCAGCGGAACGGCTGCTCGACGTAGCGGGCCAGCGTCAGCCCACCGAGCCGGATCTCGCCTTCGAGGCGCGAGCCGCCCCCCGCCACCGGCACGATCGTGTGGACCACTGGCGGCGAGCCGACCGCCCGGTTCATCCGGGCCGTGTCGGAGACCAGCGGCCAGAGAGCCTCTGGCCTGACGCGGAACGTGCCGCGCGCCTCGAACCGGAGCGGCTCCATCAGGCCGTCGCCGGCCGCGCGGCCGGCTCCCGGCCGTCGAGGTTGGCCCGGTCCGGCGCCTCGGACGGAGCGCCAGACGCCGGCTCATAGCGGATGTAGGCGGCCAGGCCGGCCACGAAGACGCCGACGTAGAGCCCAAAGAAGAGCCAGGTCGCCCAGCGATCCGGGTTGAACGCCCCGAAGTGGATCGTCGCGGCGACGACACTCAGGCCGGTGAACGTCAGGCCCGGCGGAAAGAGCGACCGGATCTGGGACCAGCGGGTTGCCCGCGCGGACGCCACCGCGCCGACGGCGACGCCGATGAACAAGGCGCCCAGGTACCGCGACATCAGCGGCGACAGCTTCCACGGCCAGAGCGACTCGCCGGCAAGCTGCGGCAGCAGGAACATCGTCAGGCCGGTCAGCCCGGTCAGCACCGCCACCGACCAGACCACGACGCGCAACCCGACGCCAATCGGCTGTGTCATCTCTTCTCCTTTAGTTGCGAGTAGCGAGTGGCGAGTGGGTCTTCAGACGGGGCATGCGGGGTGGTACGCACCAGCGGCCCCACGGTCCCGGGCGCTCGCCGGCGCCCGGGACCGTGGGGCCGCCGTGTCACCACTTGACGGCGTTGCAGACGAGCCCGGTGCAGCTCTGGCAGGACTTCTTGTACTTGCCCTCGAGCAGGCAGTACTTGCCGAAGGCGCCGCCGTCGCCGACGTTGCCCTCCGAGCTCTCGTCGGCGCTGGCGTCCGTTGCCTCCAGTGCGTCGTCCATCATCTGTGAGTCGCTGCCGTAGTAGCTCATGGTGTTCGTTCCCTTTGAGGTTTGACGGTTCACTGCACGAGGGAGGGTGACCGTGCGTCACGCCCCACACCTCCAGTGTCGCGCGGCTCGACCGGCGGCACATCGTGGACGGGTACGGAACAGACCGGGATCTTCGAGGCAGGCGATACGGAGAAGGACCATGGAGACCTACCAGCCGAAGCCCGAGCGCAGGCGATCCTCCCCGACGCCGTCGCCGAAGCTCCCGTCGAGATCCTCCGAGATGGCCGCGTCGGCCGACTCCAACTGGTCGGTCGGCGCCTCGATCACGACGACGTCACTGGCCTGAGGCTCGTTGTCGTAGTAGCCCATAGTCTTCTCCAAAAGGGGCGACGGGACCGTCGATGCGGTCCCGTCGCCGAGGTGTGATGCTGACCCGATCTCTCTCCCAGGAAATGGCCTCTCTGCGTCAGGTCGGGGCGGCCCGGGGCGGCAGCGTTCGACGTCCCCCGGGGCAGTTGGAGTGTTCAGGCGGCCTGTCGCAGCAGGCGGGTGGCCGGCGGCTCGGCGGCGCGGCCCCAGCCCAGCAGGCCGTCGAGCGCCAGGGCGCCCGAGCCGTTGAGCGCCAGGGCGACCAGGCCGGCGAGCAGCAGCAGCGCCAGCTCGGCGCCGCCCTCGCTGACGAAGAAGCCGCGCGGCAGATGGAACAGGACGATCGCCGTCAGCATGTCGAGCGCCAGCGGGACGGCTACCCAGCGGCTCAGGAAGCCGGCCAGGAGCGCTAGGCCCCCGACGATCTCGAACGCGGTGACCATGGCGGCGGCCAGCTCCGGGGCCGGCACGCCCAGCTTTGCGAAGAACGCGGCGGTGGCGGGCAGGCCCATCTCGGCGAGCTTCTGCCAGCCGTGCAGCAGGAACGTCAGGCCGACGACGACGCGCAGGGCGGTGATGCCCAGCGCCGGGGCCTCGAACGCGGGCCGGCCGGTGCCGGCGATGCTCTTCATCGTGTGCTCCTCGTTCGGCACGCGGCCGTTCGTGACGCCCGCGGCACGTGGTGGTCGACGGCGCGGGCGGCGTGCATGGGCCGCCGCGGCTGCTTGCCGCCGACAGCGTGGAGCCCTCCCCCTCGCTCACATTCGCCTGGCTTCTGCCCGAGGGCTGTCGGGCGCGGCGAGGAAGGGGAGGGCTCGGCGGAGCGCGGTGGCGCCCCGGCTATCAGATGTCAGTCGTCTTCCACGGCCGCGGGTAGCCGCCGTCCCCGAGGTCCACCTCGGGGCTATCGGCGAGCTGGTCCTGCACCGTGCCGAGCCAGTCGGTCGGATGCTCGGCGAGGCCGTCGACGTCCGGGTCGTCCTGGTTGTTGGGGTCTCCGTACATGCGCATCGTGCCCTCGGGTCTCGCTTGTGCACCGGCCGGCCCGCTGGACATGCCGGCCGGCGCGCACTCCCCGGTCGCGGGGGTCGAGCGGCGTGCCTCAGGGGCGAGATGATTGGTGAGGCGGCGCGCCCGGTCCCGCTCTCGACCTAGAGTTCCTTCGAGTACAGGCGATAGTCCAGCCCGATCCTGCTCTCGTCCTCGGCGGCCTGGGACTCCGTCCCGTCGAAGGTGCCGGTCGGCAGCTCGGTGGCGGCCTCGGTCTCCGGGGCCTGGGGCTCGCTGTCGTAGTAACCCATCGTCGTGTCCGTCCTTTGTCGCTCGTCTTGCGCGTGATCGAGGTGCCGTCTCGTAGCCACCGTCGTGGCGGCGAGCAGGTCACGCTCGTCGTCTACAGTCTCGCGCTCGGCAGCCGACGGGACATCGTGGAGCGGTACGGATCGTTCGTCGGGGCCGGATACGGAGCGACCGGGGGACGCGATCGGCGGGCATGGTGCGCGTTCCGGAGCCGGACACGACGAAGCGGGCCCGCGCTGACGGGCCCGCTTCGTGGCTGCGTTGGGGGGATATCGGGTGCGGCGAGGTGCCGGGACTGCCGTTAGCCTCGGACGCGCTTGATCGAGCGGACGAGGGACGGATCCAGCTCGTGCACCTTGCCGCGCTTGCGCTCGAAGGCGCCATCGCCGAGGTCGCCCTCGGGGTCGTCCGCCTCGGCCTGGATCTCCAGGTCGGCGGTCGGGTCGTCGAACGAGGCGTCGGACTCGGCGGCCTCAACGTCTGAACCGTAGTAGCTCATGGTCGTATCGTTCCTTCCTTGTGTGGTGTGTGCGCCCGCGCGCACGAAGCGCTCGGACGCCGGGCTCGTGCTAGCGGCCGAGCAGGCTCCGAATCTGGCTGGGATCGAAGTCCTGCAACAGCTCCTGGGCGCGCTCGTGGCGCTGGGCGCGCTCCTCGTGGCTCTCGATCTCGACCTCGATCTCGCGGTCGTCGCCGTACTCGATCTCCAGGTCATTCAGGTAGCTCATGGTGTCCCTCCTGAGTGTCCGATGGGACGGGTCACGCCCCTATCGCCACCTGGCGGTGCGCTCGGTCCGGGTACGGATCAGGTCCAGGTCTTCGTCTTCAATGACGCGCTTCCGGCGAGCCAGGCCGTCGCCGAGGTCATCGGCCTCGCCGTTGGCCTCGAGCTCGGCCGTCGGGTCCTCGAACGAGGTCTCGCTAGTGTCCAGGTCGGAGCCGTAGTAGCTCATGGTCGGTTCTGTTCCCTTCGGGGAATCTGTCGTTCGCGGTCGAGCGTGTCACGCTCGACACTCTCAGTCTCGCGCGTCCGGGCCGATCTCGCGTCGTGGACGGGCACGGAACCGGGCCGGCCGGCAGTACGGAGGGAAGCCGCGAAGCAATCGCGCCGCGATACGGACCAGATGCGGCCGCGCCCGGTTCACTGGTGCGGGAAGAAAGGTGGCCTGCTGGTACGCGAACTGCGCATGCTCTATCATGGGCGCCCGGCGAGGGGATGAGCGTACCGGCCTGGGTCAGTCAAGTTCGGCTGCAATGGGACTTCCGCAAGCACGGTCACGAGTTCCCGTTCAGCACCGTTGGCGATTACGAGGCGAGCTCGATCGACACGGTTATCGTCGGCGTTCGTTTCGAATTCGAAGATCGCAAGAGCGGACGGGATCGGGTCGGTTACTACGACAAGGCAGCGAATCGACTGACGGTGCTCACCGATGACGAGAAGTTCATTCTGAGCCACTACCGCCCGACGCGCGGGGAGGCCTACGTTCGGGGCCTCCTACGGTCGACGTACACCTGACGAGGAGCACGCACATGGCGCTTCATCCAGGCTCTCGACAGGTCGACGACGCTCAGATCCTGAAGCGGTTGGCAGAAAGCCGCGGCCTGCGCCGGCACGCCTTCTTCTTCGTCACGGGTGAGGGAGAATTGATGCCGAACGGCGTCGAGGACGCCAGCGGGCATGTCATAGATAAACACGGCCGGGTGTACGCCTTCTGGCTCGGCTGGGACGACCTGCAGCAGGCACCAGCCTTCACTATGTGGGAGGAAGTCGAGCCGGAGCCGGGCTGGCTTGAGAATGCGGAGTACCGGCAGGCTCGAGAGCGAGTTGGGCTGGACTGAGCACGGTCGGTTCAAGGATTAGGACAGTCAATCCGGAACCGGCTACTGGGCATCCAGGAGCGGGCCGCGCTCGGCGGCCCACCGCGCCACCTCGCGCCGCGACCCAAGCTCCAGCTTGCCGAGGATGTTGCTGACGTGGGTCTCGATCGTCCGCTCGCCCACCACCAGCTCGTCCGCGATCTCGCGGTTCGTCAGGCCACGGGCGATCAGCACGGCCACCTCGCGCTCCCGCACGCTCAGCCCGCCGAAGCGGGCAGCCTCCGCACGGCGCGTCGAGATGCGGGACTGGCGCGGCAGCAGCGCCGTGACGCCCTGAAGGAACGACGCGCGCAGGGTCTCGTCCTCGATGCCCGCCGCCAGCTCGTCCACGATGGCGCGGGCCGCCCCATACTCGCGCTCGGCGTCCCCCGCGCGCTGCCAGGCCCGGTACAGGTTCCCCAGCGCGACGTGCGTGCGCCAGAGCAGGGCCTGGGCGCGCTGGGCGCGCGTCACCTCCTCCACGCGCCGCAGGACCATCTCGGCCTCGGCGTACCGCCCGAGCGCCGTCAGAGCACGGCCGCGCAGGAGCGCCGGTCGTGGCGTCTCGGAAGACGGGGCCCCGTCGAGCGTCGGCGCGCTCAGGCGATTCACCAGCCGCAACGCCAGCTCCGCGTCGTCCCGGGCCAGCGCGAGCTGCACCTGCGCGAACGTCAGCCAGCGCTCGCCGAGCGACTGCACCGGGGCATCCGTCTCCGACACCGGCCCGAGGAGGCCGGCCGCCTGCTCCAGCTCGCCGGCCAGGACGTGCGCCCAGGCGAGGTAGCCCGTCACCACCTGGACCCAGAAGGCGGACCGGACCGCCCGCCCGAGCCCCAACGCCTGGGCGAGATGGCGCTTCGCCGCCGGCAGCGAGAGCAAGTCGAGGTGCAGCGCGCCGAGTGCCCAGTGCGCCTCGGCCGTCCACTGCCGGTGCTCGATCTCCTCGGCGATCCGCAGGCTGCGCCGCGCCAGCTCCAGGGCCCGACGGTATCGGCCGCTCAGGCCCAGCGTCCGCGCCAGGCTGAACAGGGCGAACGCCTCGCCGGCCCGCCACTCGATCGCCCGGGCCAGCTCCAGCGCCTGCTCGCCGTTGCGCGCGGCCTCGGCGAGCGGCGCGGCATCCGCCACCGCCGAGCCCAACAGGTCGTCGCCGCCGCGCGAAGCGAGCATCGCCAGGCTCGACGTCAGCCGGGGCCGGTCGTCCAGCGACCGGCATAGGGCGGCGGCCCGCTCGAACGCCTTGACGCTGGCCGGCAGGTCGGCGCTGAAGTACGAGGCCAGGCCCAGCAGCTCCAGCGTCGCCGCGACGCCGTGCCGGTCGCCGAGCTGCTCGAAGATCGCCATCGCCTCCTGGTGCAGCGGGATGGCGTCACGCGGCTGGGCTGTATTGATCTGCCAGTTCCCCACCCGGTTGAGGCTGTGCGCGACCAGGCGCGGCTCGTGGATCGAGCGGGCCAGCTCCAGCGCCTGCTGGTACGCCGTGCCGGCCTGGACGTAGTCGCGGCTGGTCCAGAGCGAGCCGAGGTCGATCAGGCCGGCCCACTCGGCGCGCGAGCGTCCGGCCTCGCGGGCCAGGAGCACCGCGCGCTCGTAGTCGGCGCGGGCGTTGTCGAAGTCGCCGAGACGCTCGAAGGCCCGGCCTCGCTCGTTGTGGACGGCGAGCAGCGTGGCCGTCGGCACCGGCGCGGCACGTTCGGGGCCGTCCTGCCCCTGCCGGGCCGCTTCGAGCGCCCGCGTGAAGTGCTCCACGGCCGCGCGCGGAGCGTGCAG
>Ga0075420_100001379_pt1 | contig 20634 bp, 17 predicted proteins | sample SoiMetdeltSBSDD4_FD_75296 | JGI IMG/M metagenome (GOLD analysis project Ga0075420, IMG submission 75296) | Bulk soil microbial communities from a Populus tree surrounding site in Tennessee, USA - Soil MetaG P. deltoides SBSDD4 | ecosystem: Environmental > Terrestrial > Soil > Tree plantation... | reverse complement strand
CGACCCGAAGGCCGGGCACGTGGTCTGGTCGCCCCGGATCGAGACGGGGGGCGCCTGGGAGCGGGTCGGCGTGACGGCCTGGGCGCAGGCGGACCGGGTGACGATCTTCCTGGAGCACGACCAGGACGCAGCAAACCCGTGGAACGTGAGCGCCTTCGACGGGGTGGAGCTGATCCAGGGACCGTGAGAGCCCCCACCCCGGCCCTCCCCGGTGCGCGGGGGAGGGAGCCACGGCGGCTTCGTGCGTTGCCCGGATGCTGGTGGGGCGGTACCCTTGTCGGAGTGACCTGAAGGGGAGAATGACCATGCAGCGCGCCCTCTTGAGCGCGATCAAGCAGATCGAGATCGAGCAGGTCCCGTCCCAGACGCCGGCGGCCGGCGAGGCCCGCGTGGCGATCGAGGCCTGCGGTATCTGCGGCTCGGACCTGCACATGTACGACGGTAGCCACCCGGTGCTGCGACCGCCGCTGGTGATGGGCCATGAGTTCGTGGGGCGGGTCGCGGAGGTGGGCGCGGGGGTCACGGACCTGAAGCCGGGCGACCGGGTGATCGGGATGGCCGGTCGCGGCTGCGGCGCGTGCGAGGCGTGCAACGACGGCCACTACAACTGGTGCGAGCAGTTGAAGGTGATCGGCGGGCACATCCCGGGCGCGCTGGCCGAGGAGCTGACGCTGCCGGCCGAGCAGTTCCTGACGATCCCGGAGTGGATCCCGGACGACCAGGCGGCGCTGATCGAGGTCGGCGCGGTCGGGATGCACACGATCAACCGCCACCCGGGCAGTATCGAGGGGAAGTCGTGCCTGGTGCTGGGGGCGGGGCCGGTCGGGCTGGTGCTGGTGGCGTGTTTGAAGGCGCTGGGATCCGGGCCGGTGGTGGTGAGCGACATCAGCGCGGCGCGGCGGGAGCTGGCCCACGCGGCCGGCGCCGACATCGTCTTCGATCCGCGCGAGGAAGGCGCCGAGGACAAGGTCAAGGCGCAGTTCCCGCTGGGCCTGGACGCGGCGTTCGACTGCGCGGGCCGCGAGGCGTCGTTGCTGACGGCACTTCGGCTCACCCGGCGCGGCGCGGCGGTCGTGCTGACGGCGATCTTCCAGCCGACGGTGACGATCCCGATGGCGCAGGTCCAGCGGGCCGAGCGGCAGTTGATCGGCGTGCAGATGTACCAGCGCGAGGACTTCGAGAAGACGATCCAGCTTCTGGAAGAGAAGAAGCTGGACCTGAGCGGCATCGTGACGCACGAGCTGCCGCTTGCCCAGACGGCCGAGGCGTTCCACCTGCTGGAGTCGCCGGACGCGGCGGCGGGGAAGGTGCTGATCCGGGTCAAGCAGTAGGCGCGAGGGCGTAGGCGACGGCCTCCTCGTGGCTCATCGCGCGGCCCTCGGCCCAGGCGGTGGTGAAGGGGAGGTCGCCCATCGCGGCCTGAAGGTCGGCGATGTCGCGATCAAAAAGCGCGCGCCAGAGCGACATCTCGCGGGTGCCGCTCGCCTCGCGCAGGGCCGCCGCCGCGCCGAACAGCCGCGCGGCCCGCAGATGGTTGTCGTCGAGGAGGGCGCAGCCGGCCAGCCCTTCGATGGCGCGCGGCGTCAGCCAGCGGTCTTCGAGCTCACGGAGGACGGCCAGCGCCTCGCGGTAGAGGTCCGTCGAGCGTGAGAGGTCTCCCTGGCCCCGCACGATGGTCGCCGCGCCCATCAGGGCCATGCCGAGGGTCCAGCGGTCGCCGAGCTGCCGCGCGATGGCGGCGGCCTTCTCGCGCAGCGTGAGCGCCGTCGGGAGGTCGCCGCTCTGGCGGAACACCGACGCGAGCTGGCTGAGCGCCTGGGCCAGCCCCCAACGATCGCCGGCCTCGCGGCAGGCGGCGACGGCCTCCTCCAGCACCGGTCGGGCCGCCGCGATGTTGCTCTGGCCGAGGTCCGCGATGCCGATGCAGGTCAGCGCCGTGCCGACGCCGGAGCGGTCGCCAAGCTCGGCGAAGAGGTCGGCGCTCTGACGGCCGAGCGACCGCGCGGCGGCGTACTCTGCCTGAAGGATGGCGAGGAGGCCCGCCGCGAGGAGTGCCCGCGCGCGCGATCGTGAGGAGCCGCCCGGCATGCCGAGCAGTTCGGACAGCCAGTCCCGCCCCTCGCCGACGTACCCCCGGAACTCCCAGTACCAGCAAAGCGCCCCGGCGATACGCAGGCCGGTTTCGACGTCGCCGCTGGCCCGACTCCAGGTCAAGGCGGCGCGGAGGTTGTCGTGCTCGGGGTCCAGGCGGCGGAGCCAGGCGACCTGGCGGTCCGTGCGGAGGTGCGGCTCGGCCTCGTCGGCGAGCGCCGCGAAGTACGCCGCGTGCTGCCGCCGTACGGCGTCCAGATCGCCAGCCTCGTCGAGCCGTTCGAGAGCGTACTCGCGAATGGTCTCCAGCATCCCGAATCGAGGCTCGCCGTCAGCCGTCCGCTGCTGCACGATCAGGCTCTGCGCTGCTAGCGAGTCGAGCAGCTCAAGGGTGCTGGATTCCTGGTGCCGGGTTCCGGGGGACGAGGCGGGATGGTGCCCATCTCCAGGACGCAGCACCCAGGATCCAGCATCCAGCGTGCAGCCGCCCGAGAAGACGCCGAGCCGGCGGAACACGCCCTGCTCCGTGGGCGTCAGGAGGTCGTAGCTCCAGCCGATGGCGTCGCGCAGGGTCTGCTGACGCATTGGCAGGTCACGGGCGCCGCCGGTCAGCAGGGGGAGGCGACGCTCGAGGCGGCGCAACATCGCCTCTGGAGAGAGGGTTCGGACGCGCGCCGCCGCCAGCTCGATCGCCAACGGCAGCCCGTCGAGCCGGGCGCAGACTTCGGCGACAGCCGGCGCATTGTCGGCCGTGACGACGAAGCTCGGGTGCACGGCCTGGACCCGCTCGACGAACAGCGCGACAGCCGGATAGTGTCCGAGGGCCGGAACGGGCGGCACCTGGCCCCGGGCGGGGAAGGCCAGCGGCGAGACGCCGACCCCGTGCTCGCCGCGGATCTGCAACGGCGCCCGGCTGGTCACGAGCACTTTCAAGCCGGTGGCCGCGGTCAGCAGCTCGGCGACGATCAGCCTGGCCGGGAGCACCTGCTCGAAGTTGTCCAGGACCAGGAGCAGATGCCGGTCGCGCAGGAAGACGGCCAGGATTTCGACGATCGGCCGGCCGCCGGTGTCTCGGACGTCGAGGGCCTTGGCGATGGCCGAAGGGACGAGGGCAGGATCGACGATCGGGCCGAGCGCCACGAAGTAGACGCCGTCTTCGAAGAGGTCCGTCAACTCGGCCGCGACCTGGAGGCTGAGGCGGGTCTTGCCGGTCCCGCCCGGCCCGGTCAGCGTCAGGAGGCGGACGTCCGGACGGAGCAGGAGCGCGCGGATCTCGGCCACCTCCCGGTCCCGCCCGAGCAGCGAGGCCGGCTGGACCGGCAGGTTGTGACGCCGTGCCTGGAGCGAAGCCAGCGGCGCAACGTCGGTGGGGAGGTCGGGCGCGACAAGCTGGAAGACGTGCTCCGGCACCGTCAGGTCTCTCAGCCGGTGCTCGCCGCGATCGCGCAGGCTGGCCCCGTCCGGGAGGCGACCGGTGACGAGCCCGGCCGTCGTCTTGGAGAGGAGCACCTGCCCGCCGTGCGCGATATCGCGCAGGCGGGCGCAGCGGTTCACAGCCAGCCCGTAGTAGTCGCCGTCGCGCAGCTCGGCGTCGCCGGTGTGGAGCCCGATCCGGACCTTGATCGGCCGCGGCGTCGGCCAGGGCTCGGCGACGAAGGCGCGCTGGATGGCCAGCGCGGCGGCGATGGATTCGGAGGCGGCCGAGAAGACGGCGAAGCGGCTGTCGCCCTCGCCTCTCGGGCGGACGTGGATGCCGCCGTGCCGACCGACGATCGTCTCGAACAGCGCGTCGTGACGAGCGAGCGCCAGGCGCATCGACTCCGGGTCGCGCTCCCAGTGCGCCGTGCTCCCCTCGACGTCGCTGAGGAGGAACGTCACTGTGCCGCTCGGCAGGCCGTGTACTGTGCGTGGCGAAGGATCTGGCACGCCTTCCACTCCCGGCGTGGGTACACACGGTGCCACCGAACTGTGCCCGTCAGAGGGTAGCGTAGCCGGCGCCGGGTGGCGGGTCAATGGGAGCGGGGGCGTGCTTCGATCTGGCATGACTTTGAGGTCAGGGGCCGGGCGATGGCCGCGCGCCCGACGAGCTGTTGGCGGGAGTCGAAGGGACGATGGGTGTGCAGCCGAAGCTGATCGTGCCGGGCGTCTGGATGCTGCCGTTCGAGATCGGACAGGCGTACATCTGGGATTGGGGTGCGGGGCTGACGGTCGTGGACAGCGGGGTCGTGGGGTCGGCGGAGGCGATCCTGGCGGCGGTCGCGGAGATGGGACGCGGCCTTGAGGACGTGCGCGAGATCGTGCTGACCCACTACCACGACGATCACCGGGGCGGGGCGGCCGAGCTGGCGCGGAGGACGGGAGCGAGGGTGGCGGCGCACCGGGCGGAGGCGCCGGTGATCCGAGGGGAGCGGCCCCAGACGCCGCCGACGTTAACGGACTTCGAGCGGCCGATCGCGGAGGGGGTGCTCGCCGGGATGGCGCCCCCGGATGCGTCAGGCGTCGGCGGCGAGCCGCGGCCGCTGGAGGTGCTGGCGCGGAGGCTCGTCGCCAGCGCGCTGCCCCCGGTCGAGGTCCAGCGCGAGGTCGAGGATGGGGACGCGGTCGGCGACGTCGGCCTGATGGTCCACATCCCGGGGCACACGGCGGGCAGCATCGCGGTGCTGGTGCCCGCGCTCGGGGTGCTGTTCACGGGCGACACGCTGGCGTCGCACGAGGGACGGGTGATCCCGGGCGTCTTCAACGTGGACCGGGCCGCGCTGTTGGACTCGATTCGGCAGGTGGCGAAGCTGGACTTCGAGGTGGCGTGCTTCGGGCACGGGGAGCCGGTCGTGGGCGGGGCCGGCGGGCAGGTTCGGGCACTCGCCGACACGGTCCGGTAGCGACAGCTGCGCCAATCGCCGGGAGGCTCAATCCCCCTCGCCCTGCTCGTCTCGAAGATCGTCGTCGATCTCGGCCCGGTGCGACTCGTAGTACTGGATAGCTTCGTCAACGTCGGCGGCAGCGAGGTATGGGTAGTCGTGCTGAATGTGCGCCCGATCGCCGGTCGCGCGCCAGAGGTACGCGATCGCCCGCACGGGCACGCGCGTGCCGCGGATGATCGGCGCGCCGCCAAGGATGCGTGCGTCGCTCACGATGCGCGGATGTCGGGGCGCTCGCATGGCTGCCACGGTCTCATTGTACGACCCTGGCCTGACGGTCATCGCGTCGGGGCCTGCTCGGCGATGGCGGCGTCGACCGCCCGGCGGAAGGCGTCGGCGTCGCGGACGCCCCGCAGCATCTCAATGTGCTGCGCCAGCAGGTCCGGGCGGGACGCCGGCAGGGTACACCGGGGCTCGGTGGCGGGTCGACGCGGCGGTACCATGTCGGCACCTGCCCGCTCCGACTCGCGGGGCGGGCCGCAACGACGAGGAGGCAGCGATGCCGGAGCAGCGCGTTGGCGTGATCGGCCTCGGCTCGATGGGCCGAGGGATCGGCAAGAACCTGGTCATCAAGGGATTCCCCACCACCGTCTACGACGCCAACCTGGCGGCGATCGAGCCGTTGCAGGTGCTTGGGGCCGAGGGCGCGGAGACGCCGCGCGCCGTGGCCGAGCGCTCGGACGTGGTCATCACGGTGCTACCGAATGGCCCGGACGTCGAGGCGGTGGCGCTGGGGCCGAACGGGATCGCCGAGGGGGCGAAGCCGGGCACGATCGTGATGGATTGCAGCACGATCGACCCGGCTGTCTCGCTGGCGGTGAACGAGGCGCTCCGGGAGCGTGGCATCCGGATGGCGGACACGGCGATGGGCCGAGGTTCCGGCGAGGCCGACGCCGGGACGCTGGTGTTCATGGTGGGCGCAGAGCCGGAGGACTTCGCGGCGATCAAGCCGATCCTGGAGGCGACCGGCAGCGACATCTTCCACGTCGGGCCGCCGGGGCACGGGATCACCCTGAAGCTGGTGCACAACCTGCTCTCGCTGACGATGCTGACCGCCAGCGTGGAGGCGATGGTGCTGGCCGGGAAGGCCGGGCTCAATCTCCACAAGGTGCTGGAGGTGCTCCAGGTCAGCACGACCGGCCACGGCCACATGCGCGGGACGATCCCGAACCAGGTGCTGACCGGCGATTACACGCCGGGCTTCCGGACCGTGCTGGGGCAGAAGGATCTGCGGCTGGGGCACGCCCTGGCGGCCAACCTCGGGGTGCCGCTCCAGACGCTCGCGATCTCGCAGGAGCTGTTCACGGCGACGATCGCGAAGGGGCGCGGCGACTGGTCGAGCGGGGCGATCGCCACGGTGCTGGAGGAGATCGTCGGGATCCGGCTGGCCGACCTGGCAAAGGAGTCGGCTAGGTAACGAGGCGCACGCGAGCGGGACCGCTCCCGCGCTCCTGACCGTGAGGCTGAACATGCTCCCCTCGGTCTCACGGTCAGGACGGCCAATTAGGGCACGAAATCGACGTCGAAGCTATGTGGCTGCTGCTCCCTGGGCGGCCAGATGATGGAGTTCGGCTCCGACGTTACCAGGGTACGCAGGAGGGGTGGAATGCTCTGGAGCCGCTTCGCCTTGATCCGCCGGGCGCCGTACAGCGTCTCATCCTGGAGAGAACCGCCCGGAGCGAGCGCGGACGACGCACCGCAGTCCACAAAGTTGATCGTATTGAACGAGGGCAGCTCCCAGAAGTCGTCCGTGGTCTTCGTCGGCCGCTCCATTACCCACTCCGCCGTGGCGCCAGAGACGCGGACCTGGGTCGGCGACGGGCCGGTCGGCATCGGCGACCACGGCGCCGTGACAGTCCACGGACTCAGGGCGATGCCGGTCGACTGGTTCTTGATGTAGAAGGTCACGGCGGTTGTGCTGACGACGGTAATCGACGCCAGGACGACGTCGCCGGGGGAGACCAGCAGCGGCACGGACGGCAATGGCAACGTGGCGCCTCGGTACCACCAATCCACGAAGACCTGGGTGGTGCGCGTGATGGGGCCCAACGTCCTGTCGATGAACTGTTCAGTGCCGATCTGAGGCAGCGACGAATCGAAGTACCGTCCCTGCCCGTCCAGACCGATCCAGGTCGAGCTACGGCGCTCGTTCACGGCCGGTATGGCGCCGGCCGGGAAGTTGACCGTCGGAACGTTCCACTCGCCGCGCACCTCGACGATCATCCGCCCGTCTCGGGGTGAGATGTACAGGCCGGACCAGTTGCGGCTCGATTCGTGGAGCGATGCGGCGGAGACGACGCGGAACTGCGCGGTCTGCAGGTACTGCCCGGGCACCAGCGGCAGGTAGGACGCCTGCATCCATTGGAGGTGAGGAGAGTAGAACTTCTTCCAGAAGGCGAGTCGCTGGCCCTGAAGCGGGTCCGTTTCGTCCGGCAGAGGCTGGAGCCCGCGCTCGATCAGCGCGTCCTTGGACGCGCTTAACGGATTGAAGTCGGGCTCGACGTTGTTCCAGAAATGGGTGCGGTCGCGTAGTTCGTCGAGCGCGCGCGTCAGGTCGTCCTCGGTGTATACCTGATCGCCGCCAGACTTCGGGACTTCGTCGGCATTCTGCGTCACCCCCATGCGGACGCCCGGCGGGCGTTCGGTGGTCCGGGCGACTGTCACCGAAGTCTCAGGATCGGGCCCGGACTCAGGCCGATCATGGTCCTCGGACGGAACGCGATGCTGATCGGGTCGAATGACGTCGCCTGGTCCGTTGGATGTCGCGCGCTGGCTGAGACGCCAGATCGCCACGCCGAGCCCGGCGACGGCCGCGACCACCAGGCCGAGTATCACGGGATTGTCCATTGCACATCTCCAGAACAGGTACCGGCGGTCACGACCTGGCTGGCCGCCGCAGGAGGCTTTCAGTCGCTTGAACGCCCGGCCGACCGGGCAGCCGATGCCATCATTCAGGACCACTCGTTTGCTGCATCGCTGATGGCACCGTTGAACGTCCCGATGATGGGTAGCGGCGTCATGCTCGGACCCGTATGGACGTTTATGAGGGTGTTGAACAGACTGTTCGCGAGGGCGACGCCCGCCGTGGTGTCGGACGGGAAATGCAGGCCCGCGATCTCGCGATTCCGCCCGATGCGCGCTGCCAGCGCATAGAGGTTCTCCTGGAACACAATCCTGTCGGCCGGGTTCATTGCCGATGCGTCGAGCACCCTGTCCGCGCAGAGCGCCATCAGGCGTGCCTGGGCTGCGTGACCGCTCGGCCAGGAGGCGTGCCCTGGCACGGGGATCGGCGGCATCAGGGCCGGAACGACCTGGGATGGACGGGGGCGGTCACGCAGATCCTTGTAGTACATCGCCGCGAAAAGGGCGACGAGGCCGGCGATGTGCAGCACACGGTACGTTCGCGGGTGGGTGCCGGGGACGATGCTCAAGAGCGCCATGAACTCGGTGACGAACTCCCCGTCCTGGGCGAGAATCTCACCGAGGGCGGCCGCGCGCTCGTCACGTGCCGCCCTGGTGAGATTGTCGTGCTCGGCGGCGGTCCCGCCCAGGGTGACCCCGGCCCAGGCCGGCGTCATCGCAGCGTCTGCTTCGAGCTTCCAATCGGTCGTCTGCACCAGCTCGTGCAGGACGCGGTAGGCGTACCAGACGGCGGTCCAGCGCCAGTCCGAGAAGCTGACCGGGTTGGGACGGCGCTGGCCGCCGAGCGGGTTGTTCGCCGAGTCGAGCGCCATGACGAACGGCAGGTCGGCGCGCTCGGCGAGCACCCAGCCGCCGCCCGTCTCGCCGGCGATGCCGGCGTTCGACGCATTCGAGGCGTTCGATGCGTTGGAGGCGTTCGAGGCGTTCGAAGCGTTTGAGGCCATGGTCAGGTTCCCCCCTCTTCGCGAGCCTCGGGCCGCCGACCGGCCCGGGCAAGAGTCACTCAGGCAATCCCGCCGACCTCAGTCGGGCGAGCCAGGGCTCCAGGAGCCCCGTCGGATATGGGCACCGCTCCGCGTACGATCCGAGCCGAAACTTCGGCTCGAGGCTCATGAGGATGCGTGCCGCCCGGGCGGCCTCCTCCTTCCTGTCGAGTGCGACGAGCGTGGCGATCATGGTCCGCAGGTTGGCCCGCAGCGAGCCGTTCCGTTCGAAGGCGCTGCCGGACCATTCGAGGGCCTGCTCGTAATCGCCGGCGATGTAGTGGGCCTGGCCCAGGATGCCCTCGTGCCAGAAGAGGCGCGCGTCCAGCGGCGAGAGGCGGACACCCTGCTCGGCGTGCCGGACCGCCGTCCGAGTGTCGCCGATGTAGCCGCGCGTGCAGCTACTCATCGTCCAGGCCATCGCCGAGCTGGGGCCGGCTTCGATGGCGCGGTCCAAATAGGTGCGGGCCGTGGCGTAGTCCCTGAGCATAAACGACCGACCGTGGCCGTAGATCGCGAGGGCCAGCGGGTCGTCGCCGTCGCGCTCCAGGGCGACCGACGCATGCGCCATCGCGGCGGCGATGTCCGCATCGGCGTCGGGGGACGTGGTCTCGGCGAAGCGGAACATGTACCAGGATGCCGTGTAGGCGTAGGCGGGCGCGTAGCCGGGATCGTGGGCGATGGCGCGTTGGAGCAGGCCGCGCGCGCGCGAGAACGACTCGTAGTCCAGGCGGTAGAGCACGTCGATCGCCTGGAGGACCAGGTCGTAGGCGGTCATGTTCTGGGGCTGCTTGCGCAGCGCCCGCACGAGCTCGCGCTCCTGGACGTGCGGCGCGATCGTCCTGACGACGTTGACGGCGATCCGGCCCTGGAGCTCGAAGAGGTCGGTCAGGCTGCCCTCGTACTCGTCGGCGCGGATGACGGTGCCGGTCTCGGCGTCGCTCAGCTCGGTGCCGATCCGGAGCCGGCCGCCGCTGCGCCGCACGCTGCCGTACAGGACGTAGCGCACGCCGAGCTCGGCGCCGACGGCGTGGACGTCGAGGGCCGCGCCGCCGTAGCCCAGCGTGGAGCCGCGCGAGACGACGAACAGCTCCTTGAGCGAGGCGAGGGCGTGGATGATGTCGTCCACGATGCCGTCGGCGAAGTAGCTCTCCTCGGGCGTGGTCTGGTGCATCCGGAACGGCAGCACGGCCAGCGAGGGCCGGGGCTCCGAGCCGACCTGGACGTCGCCGACCAGCCGCGCGGGGGCGATCTGCGGCCGGAGCGCGAAGACCCGCACCGGACGCGCCAGGTTCCGAAGCGGGAGGTCGCCGAGGTCGATGACGCCGGGGCCGATGGCGTCGGCGGCCTGCTCGGCGGCGGCGTTGGAGATCGTGATGCCGCCCGGCTCGGCGTACGACTGGAGCCGGGCCGCGACGTTGACGCCGTCGCCGTAGACGTCGTCGTCCTCGACGATGACGTCGGCGGCGTTGACGGCCATGCGGAAGAGGATCCGCTGCTCGGGCGGCTGGTGGGCGGTCTGGGCGGTGACGCTGCGCTGGAGCGCGCGCGCGCAGGCGATGGCGTCGCGCGCGGAGTCAAACAGGGCGAGGAAGCCGTCGCCGGTGTTCTTGACGGTCCGGCCGCCGTACTCCTCGATGCCGGGGTCCAGGGTCTCGGCGCGCAGGCGCATCAGCCAGGTGTGGGTCAGATCCTCGTACGCCTCCATGAGGCGGGTATAGCCGACCATGTCCGCCATGAGGATCGCGGCCTGGCGGCGTCGGGGCGTCGGAGGGCGGCAACCAGATTGCCGGGTGGTGGGAAGCGATGTCATCGTGCCCTGCCTTCGCACGCGTGACGATGCCGTCGCGCGGCGACTAGGAACGCGCAGATGCGGGGAGATCGCTCACCGTCGCGGGCCGCGGCCCACGGCGATGCCCGTGATGGATGGGCTTCCCGTGCGAGCGCCAGCAGACGGCAACTCGGCCCTATGGGCTGATGGTGCCGTGGTCGCCGAAGCTGGTGCCGGGGGCCACCATCGGGGATATGCCGGTCTGGATCTGACGAACGATGACTGGATCGAGATGCACCGTGATCACCTCACGCCCAGGATGCGCCGGCGCGGGCGCCGGCTGAGTATTGCAACGACAAGGCGAGGATTGCTGTGAGCTATGTCACAGTTTGGCGGCACGCGTCGATATTGCGCAGGCGAGCGCGTGGCATCGGGACGTTGGGCGGTCGTGGCCTCCGCCGAAAGCTGCCCGCTCCTGCAAGAGAGGGTACGGTTCGACAGCCCGGACGGCATGCGTGGAATCCCGTAGGTGTGCCCGTACTTTTGAGGCGGCTCCCCCAGAGGTAGGGGGCGCGGTTCCGTGCGGACGGACGGAAACCGGCTACACTCCTGATCGGGCCGCGTCACCGGTTCAATCGCACGTCGGGGGCTGGCCATGCCACGACGCACCGCTCGCCCGGCGAAGCAGCCGTCTCCGAAGCGATCATCGCCGTCGGATCGCCAGGCGCAGCAGCCCCTCAGGACGTCGACCGGCGGCACGGCCGGGCCGATGTCGCCGAAGGCCGAGCGGCTGTACCGGCAGGCCGAGGCCGCCCAGCAGCGGAACGAGCTTGGCGTGGCGAGGGACCTGCTGGACGAGGCGATCCAGTGGGCGCCGCACGCGGACCTGTACCTGGCGTACGCCGACGTGGCGGAGCGGCTGGGCAGCGTGGAGCGCGCGATCTCGCTGCTCCAGGGCGGGATCAAGCGGTTCCCGACCTCGGCGCCGCTCTACGTCAGCCTCGCGGCGCTGCTGGCGCTGCGCGGTCGGACGGACCAGGCGGCGGCGACGCTGCGCCGGGGCCTGACCCACAACTCGGAGGCCGCGACGCTCCACTGGGCGCTCGCCGGCCTGCTGGTGGACATCGGCGACGAGAGGGAGTTCGCGGCGGCGGCTCGCCACGCGAAGAAGGCGGAGCTGCTGGGGCTGGCGGAGGTCAAGGAGGACCCGCGCTACCGGACCCTCTGGTTCGTGACCGGCTCGAAACTCGGACGGCAGACGGTCGCCTGCTTCCGGGCGGCCGGCTTCGAGGTCCGCGTCGAGCGGCTGACCGACGAGTACGCCGACCTGACCGTCCACACCGAGCAGCCGGCCTACACCGACGGCTACGGCCTGGGCGGTCGGGTGCTGGCGCGCTGCTTCCTGCGAGACGTGATCGACTGGGCGACGCTGCTCCAGCTCGCGGACGTGCTGGCGGACCCGCCGTACCAGGAGCTGAACCGGGACGTGGTGTTCGCGATCCTGCCGGACTCGTCCAGGTGGCACAACGCGCTCTACCGCTTCATCGGCGACAGCCACGAGGCGATCGTGCCGCTGGACCACGAGACGCTGGAGGGCGCGAACCTGCACCAGGTGCTGGACCGCTGGCTCTCGCGGCGCAACCTGTTCGACGACCGCTTCCCCGTCTCCGGCCGCCACTTCTACGGGAGGGAGCTGGAGCTGCGCCAGATCCGCGCCAACATCGACGACGGCCGCCACACCGGGATCTACGGTCTGCGGAAGGTCGGGAAGACCTCGCTGCTCTACCAGCTCCGGGGGACCCGACCGCTGGACCTGGTGGTATATGTCGACCTCCAGGAGATCCGGGGGACCGGCCAGCAGGACTGCGCCTACCTGTTCTGGGCGATCGCCCGGCGGCTGCACCAGATCGTGGCCGAGCGGCAGCTCCTGGACAAGGAGCAGATCGACGCGACGCTCCAGCTCGGGGCGGTGCGGACCTACTCGGCGATCCGCCAGCCGCAGAACAACGCCCTGCGCTTCGACGAGGACCTCTCGCGCCTGCTGGACGCGCTGGACGCCGACCCGACGCTGCCGGACATCAAGGTGGTCATCACCATCGACGAGCTGGAGTACATGCTGCCGATCTCGGACGCGAACCCCGGCTTCCGCGGGTATGCCGACTTCTTCGCCTACTTGCGGGGCGTCGGGCAGCGGACGCGGGGGCGGGTGGTGAGCGTGGTGACGGCGGCGAACCCGCTGGTGAGCGAGACGCCGAACTGGGGATCGCGGGAGAACCCGGTCTTCCAGTTCTACCAGGACGTCTTCCTGCCGCCGCTGGACGAGGACGTCTGCGCCGAGATGGTCCAGCAGCTCGGGCGGGGGATGGGCGTCTCGTTCGATCGGGACAGCCTGGCGCTGGTGTACCGCGAGGCGGGGGGTCACCCGTATATCACTCGGCAGCTGTGCGGGCACATCGTGCGGGGCTACGACTACCGCCCGCTACGGATCACGCGCCAGATCGTGGAGCAGAGCCTGGAGACGTTCGTGCGGGACAAGGGCGCGATCTTCGAGGAGATCCTCTACCGCCTGGAGACCCACTTCCCGGAGGAGAACGAGCTCTTGCCGTTCATCGCGGACGGCGTGGTGGAGCCGGCGGCGCTGGCGACGCTCTCGGACCAGCCGATCGAGCGGGCGTTGCGTCACTTGCTGGGGTACCAGATCGTGGAGTACGTCGGCGGCGAGTACCGGATCAAGATCCGGCTGCTGCACCGCTGGCTGCGCCGGTTCAGGCTCGGGCAGACGGATTAGGCCGTGGGGGTCCGGGTGAACCCGTACCGCTGGGACCTGGTGGACCCGACCGTCTTCTACGGTCGGGGCGAGACGGTTCGCTACTTGCTGGACCGGCTGCTGGCCGGCGATCGATTCGCCGTTGCCGGCGGGCGGCGGATGGGGAAGACGACGCTGCTGCGGCGGCTGGAGGCCGAGCTGACGGGGGTCGGGTCGGCCGGCAGGCTGCTGGTGGTGCCGGTCTTCGTGGATGTGGCGGAGCTGTACGGGGGGTCTGCCGAGGAGGCGTACGGGCTGCTGGCGCGGAAGGTCGGCGAGGCGGCGCGGGCGGCGGAGCTGCCGGCCGAAGCGTGGGAGGCCGCGAGCGGCCCGGACCTGGCCGAGGTGCTGCGGGCGCTGCTCCAGGCGACGCGGCGGCTCGGCCGGCTCCAACTGGTGTTCCTGTTCGACGAGATCGAACGGCTGTTGCGGGCCGAGTGGGGCGGCGGGTTCCTGGCGTACTGGCGGATGGTCCTGAACAACATGGGCGAGCTGTCGCGCGCCATCAGCGCCGTCTTCAGCGGGGCCGCCGCGATCTACCAGATCGCCCAGGACGCCGGGTCGCCGCTGGGGAACATCCTGGCGTGGCACGAGCTGGAGCTCTTCAGCCCGGAGGAGACGGCGCGGCTGGTGCGCGAGCCGAGCGGGCAGGCGTGGCCGGATGGGCTGGTGGAGCGCGTCTTCGAGGCGAGCGGCGGGCAGCCGTGCCTGATCCAGTACCTGATGCAGCGGGTCTGCGACGGCGAGGTTGAGGCGTGGCGGGAGTCGGTCGAGGCGGCGGAGCAGCGGTTCCTCCGCGAGCACGCCACCGTATTCTCAAGCTGGTGGCAGGGATTCGACGAGGCGGCTCGGGCGATCTACGCCCGGCTGGCCGACGGCGGCGCGCTCCCGGAGGGCGACCTGATCGCCGGATTCCCCGGGCAGGGGAAACGGGCGCTCGACGTGCTGGCGCACACCGGTGTGGTCCACTGGGATCGGACGTCGCGGACGGTCCGGGCGGCCGGGACGCTGTTCGAGCGGTGGGCGGGGGAGAGCGTGCTGCCGGGTCGCCGGGTCAGCCGCCTGCCGGCGAGCCCGGCGGCCGACGCGGCGGCCGGCGAGGGGGGCCTCGGGTTCGGGCGGCGGATCGGCACAGTGCTGTTCACCGACATCGTCAGCTCGACGCGCAAGACGGCCGAGCTGGGGGACCGCACCTGGCTGGAGCTGGTCTCGGCGCACAACACGCGCGTTCGGGAGGCGCTGGCCGTCTTCCGAGGTCGCGAGGTCAAGACGATGGGCGACGGCTTCCTGGCCCTCTTCGACGCGCCGGCCGCCGCGATCCAGTGCGCCTGCGCCATCGCCAGCGCCGTCCGTCCGCTGGGGCTGGAGGTGCGGGTCGGGCTCCACGCCGGCGAGTACGAGGCGATCGGCGACGACGTGATCGGGATCGCGATCAGTTACGCGGCCTGGGTGATGAGCCGAGCGCGGGGAGGGGAGGTGGTGGTCTCGGACACGGTGCGGACGCTGGTGGCGGGGTCCGGCATTCGGTTCGTCGACCGGGGCCGTCACCGGGTGAAGGGGACGACGGAGCGCCACCGGCTGTACGCGGTGGATCACGGCTCGGAGCTGGCGATGCCGTAGGAGAGGCCCCACCCCCCGCCCCCCTCCCCATTGCGATGGAGAGGGGGAGTCCAGTGGTGAGTCGCGGGTTTCTCCCCGTCTCCGCCGCAGCGGGGAGGGGATCGGGGTGTGGGGACCTACGGTTCGAGGCGGGCGGCCCAGCGCAGGCCGGCCCGGATCTGCTGCTGGAAGGCCGGGTCGTCCCAGATCGCGTCGAAGTGGCCGAGCGCGTTGTAGTAGACCCGGCCGGCGCCGTGGGCCTTCGTCCAGGCGAGCGGAAGGTCGCCCTCCAGGTCCAATGAGCCGGGCGGGGCGCTCAGCAGGATGTGGGCGGCGTCGCGCGGGTTGGTCCGGAAGGTGTACAGCTCGTCGCTGATCTCGAAGCTCGGGGGGAGGTGGCGGGTGGACGGGTGCTGGCGGTCCTCGACGATCACGGCGAATGTGGCGGCCGGCGGGTGGCCCTTGAACTGCGCGCCGAGCATCTCGCCGTACGCCGTCCAGTCGTAGCAGATCGTGGTGGCGCCGTGGACGCCGACGAAGCCGTTGCCGGCCGCGACGAAGTCGAGGATCGCCCGCTTCTGCTCGTCGGAGAGGGGGAGAGTGCCGCTGGTGTGGACCAGGCAGAGGATCTCGTGCTGAGCGAGACTCTCGGCGGTGAGGGCCGGCAGGTCGTCGGATTCCTTCAGGATCGTCTCGACGGAGAGGTCGCCGCTGGCCTGCGCGATCTCGGGGAGGGCGCGCCAGACGGTCGGGATCGACTGGTGGCGGTAGCCGGCGGTGGCGGTGACCAGGAGGATGCGCGCCACGTCGCGACCCGCGCGCTCGGAAGCCGTTCGATCGTCCATGCCCGATTGTAGGCGACCGGCCGATATTGATTCGGGCCGGGTGGGGGCGTCCGGTACAGTCCATGCCAGGGGCCAGACGGACGGGGTGATGCGGCGGAACGGGGACGCGGGCGCCGAGTGGCGCGAGTGGCTGGAGGTGCGCCAGAACGGCCAGGCGCCGAGCCGCGTGGAGGTCGGGAGCGCGGCCGTGCGGATCGGGCGGGCGCCCGAGAACCAGGTGGTGCTCGGCGACACGTACACCTCCGGGCGGCACGCCGAGATCGTCGTGCATGGAGGCGGGCGGGCGGTCCGCGACCTCGGGAGCACGAACGGCACGCGCCTGAACGGTCGTGACCTCGTCGCGGGGGACGTGCACCCACTCCACGACGGGGACGTCATCGAGATCGGCAACGCGGCGCTGGTCTACCGGTGGTCGCCCGCCGGGGTGGCGGTACCGACGCCGGAGCCGGTTCCGGCCGCGCCGCGCCGTCGGCCGAGGCTCCCGGGCTGGGCCGGCCGGCTGCTGCTCCGCCTGGTGATCGCGATGGTGGCGCTCGGGGTGCTCATCGTGGGGGCGGCCTGGCTGCTGGCCCCCTCCCGGGTGGCGATCCTGGTCCTGGGGAGCGACGCCCGCCCTGATGAGCTGCGGCGAGGCGAAGTCGGGCGCACCGATTCGATGCTGGCGGTCGTCGCGGATCGGTCGCCGGGCGCGCTGCTGTTGATCTCGATCCCGCGCGACCTCTGGGTGAGCATTCCGGGCCACGGCGAGGAGCGGATCAACACGGCGTACCTGTTTGGCGGGCCGGACACGGCCGAGCGGGTGGCGAGCAGCCTCCTCGGCGTGGGGGTGGATCGGCACCTGGTGATCGGGCTCCAGGGCGTGCGCGAGATCGTGGACGCGGCCGGGGGGATCGTGATCGACGTCGAGCGCCCGATCCACGACGACGCCTACCCGACCGACGACTACGGCACGATGGTGGTGGACATCCCGGCCGGTCGGCAGCAGATGGACGGCGAGACGGCGCTGCGGTACGCGCGGACGCGGCACCAGGACAGCGACTTCGGGCGGATGGCGCGGCAGCAGCAGGTGATGACGGCGCTCCGGAGCAAGATAGTGCAGCCCTGGCACTGGTGGCGGGCGCCGGCCGTGCTGGCAGCCGTGCAGCGCGCCGCGAAGACAAACCTCGGGCCGCTGGACCTGGCGACGCTGAGTTTCGCGGTGGTCGCGGGACCGGGGGAGCCCGAACGGCTGGCGCTCGACCTGGGGCTGGTCGAGGAGTTTCGCGGGGGCGGGGGCGCGTTCCTGCTGCGCCCGACGCCGGCCTTGAAGCAGCGGGTTGGCGTGTTCGTCGATCCGGCGAGCGCGAGCGTGGAGGTGCTGAACGGGACCGGGACGGCGGGGCTCGCGATGCAGGCGGCCGAGCGGCTGCGCGCTGAGCACGTGCGGGTGGCTAACGTCGGGAACGCGGCGCGCGTCCAGCGCGAGACCACGGTTGAGGTGGCGCCGGGTCTGAAGCGGGCGGGACTGCGCGCCGCGGCGATCCTGGACGTGCCTCCGGATCGGGTCGGGGAGGGGACGGCGCTGCCGCCGGGCGTGGACGTGCGAGTCACGCTCGGCGCCCTCTCCCCGTAACCTACTCAATGGGGAAGGGGAGGCCCTCCGGCCAGATGTCCTGGGGCTCGTAGCCGATCACCTCGCGGGCCAGCTCCAGGTCGAGCCGGCCGACCCCAACCGGCTTGCTGGCGGCCGAGAGGATGACGGAGGTGCCCGGAGGGGGGTTCTCCGACTCAACGCAGAGCGTCAGGAAGCGGTCCGAGTCGTCGTGGCTGAGGAAGATGTCCTTGCCGAACGGGCTGGCGGCGAGGCGGCGGCACTCCTCCGTGTTGCGCGGGAACCAGCCGATCCGGACGCTGATGACGGAGAGGCCGTGGACGCGGGCGTACATCTCGCCGGTCGCCTCGGACCAGACCTTGGTCAGCGCGTAGTGGTTGACGGGGGCCGGGCCGTCCTCGACCTTGACCGGGCGGTCGCGGAACTTGTGGCCGGTGGTGACCTGGACGGTGCTGGCGAGGATCAGCCGCTTGACGCCGAGCTCGACGGCCGCCTCGCAGACGTAGTAGAGGCCGACGACGTTCGGGCCGAGCAGGACGTCGACGAAGTCGGCGGGGTTCGGGTAGGCGCCGAGGTGGACGACGGTGTCCATGCCGTCGACGGCCCTTCGGACGGCGTCGCGATCGGTGAGGTCACCCTGGACGGCGTCGTCGAGGCCGGGCGTGGGGCGTCGGGCAAAGCCTCGGACGTGGTGGCCGCGCTTGAGGAGCTGGCGGATCAGCGGCTGGCCGATGGCGCCGGTGGATCCGGTGACCAGCACGCGCTTCGGGCTGGTGGTCTGCTCGATCATGGTGGTTGCTCTCCGGCCCGATCGTCGGTACGGCGCGTCGCTCGGGCGGTACGATGATACGAGGCAACGTGCAGCGAGGGGGTGTGATGTGGCCGATGATCGTGACGTGCAGCCGTGGGACGTGCCGCCGGCGCCCGGCCGGTTCGACATCGGGCTCGAAGGGCGAATCTGGACCGTGGATCACTGGTATTCGTTGAGCGATGTGCTGCCGGAGAAGTTCGAGCTCATAAGGGGGAAGCTGTTCTGGAGTGAGCGGGAGCGTCTGGGAATGCTGGCGGCGATGCTGGAGCAGGTCGGGCTGGCGAAGGCGGTGACGCTGGCGCCGAAGGAGCTGTGGCTCCAGGCGCTGGCGCAGTTGGAGGAATGACCGTCGGGGCCGGACTCTCTGGGGGGCCCGGGAGCGTAGACGGACGAAGCGGCCGGGACGTCGCGGTGGTGTCCCCGGGAGCGTCGCCTGTGGGTACGCTACTCCATGTGGAACATCTCGGGCAGCAGACGCAGGAAGCCGGTCTCCGGATCGACGTCGTGGTCGATCATGTCGCGCATGTACGCCTGCCAGCGGGCGTTGACCGGGTCGGCGCCGAGCGCCCGGCGCATCCGCTCCAGGTCTTCGACCTCGACGTAGGCGAACAGGGTGGAGCCGTCGCGGAAGATGCTGTAGTTGTGGAGGCCGGCGCCGCGCAGCGCGGCGAGCATCTCGGGCCAGATCTCGTCGTGGCGCCGCTTGTACTCGACGGGGTCGGCGCCGGGCTTCAGCCTGATGATGAAGGCGATCCGCTGCATCGCAGACTCCTCGGCTACGTCATAGAGTGAAGATCATGCCTCAGAGATGCTGGCAGGGGACGAAAAGCCCCTCCCCCGCGCGCGGGGGATGACGTCGGCGCAGCCGATGTTCGCGCCGCGCAGCAGTTTGGGTAGGGGCCTCCTCGACGTCAGGCCGAGCGAATCGCGGCGCCGCTCGGGCCGGGGACGGTGGGGGTGCCTCGGCGCGGGATCCCGATCTCGGAGACGTCGTCGAGGTCCGGGTCGTCCGGCGCGAAGCGCTCCTCCAGGAAGCGGCGGTTGGCGGCCAGGCCGTCGAGGTCGCGCTGCTGGAGGCCCTGGGTGATGGCGTCGAGGCTGGCGTCGAGCATGGCGAGCTGCGCGCGCAGCTCCTCCAGCGCGGTCCGGCCGGTCGACCGCACGATCGGGTCGTCGGTGCCGGGCACGGCCAGGTAGGCGGCGAGGGTCCGTGGGAGGTAGTCGCTCGCGGTCTGCCGCACGATGTACAGGTGGCGCGAGAACGGCGGGAAGCGGTCGGCGTACGTGAGGAGCAGGCCGGCCTTGTGCCGGATCTGCTCCGCCTTGACCTGGACGTCGATCGGCAGCTCGCGGCGCGGCGGTCGGGCCGGCTGGGGAGTGGCCGGCGGCCGGGCCGGCGGGCGCTGCTGGGCCTGCGGATGCTGCGCGGGTGTCGGCCGCAGCCGATAGGGGCCGCGACCGGAGGCGCGGGGGTCGGGCCGGTGCCGGCGACGGTCGCCGGATCCGCCAACGGCCCGGGCGACGAGCCAGAGCCCGGCCAGGATCAGCAGCAGCGGCACGATGTGTGCGGCGACCGTCGCGGCCACGGCGATGACCGCCGAGGCGACGAGGCCGAACAGCAGCAGACCGAGGATCGGCAGCACGACGAGCACGACCAGCCACATCATCTATGCCCCCGTCTGGCTCGCCGGCAGCGACAGCTCGTTGACGAGCCCGTTCGCCTGGGCCTGGGCCAGCTCCGACGCCCGCGCTCGCTCGACGTAGACCTGCGCGCGCGCCACTTCCTTCGACAGGGTATCGATGGTCGCATGCATGTTGTCAAGCGCGGCCCGCTTGAACGTGTCGATGGTGTCGATGGTGGCGTAAATGTTGTTGAACGCCGCCTGGAGCTTCTCGATGCTGACCGTGGAGGAGGCCGCCTGGTTCTGGATCTCGGCGGTCTGCTGTCGGAGCATCTGCGAGGTCGACTCGATGATGTTGCCGGTGGTGGTGTTGAGCGCGGTGATCTGGTCCAGCACCAGGCGCTGGTTCCCGAGCGCCAGCGCCGCGATGACGGCCGTCCGGAGCGCCGAGACGGTGGTCGTCGTGGCGCGCTCGACGCCCTTGATCAGCTCGACGTTGTTCTTGCGGATCAGGTCGAGCGCGAGGTAGCCCTGCACGGTCACGGCGAGCTGGGTCAGGATGTCCTGGCGCTTCTGGCGGACGTAGAAGAGGGCGTCCTCTTGCAGCGCGCGGGCCTTCTCGGGGTCCGTGGCCTGGATATGGGCGATCTTCCGGGTCAGCGCCTCGTCGAGCTG
>Ga0075420_100001378_pt1 | contig 20635 bp, 19 predicted proteins | sample SoiMetdeltSBSDD4_FD_75296 | JGI IMG/M metagenome (GOLD analysis project Ga0075420, IMG submission 75296) | Bulk soil microbial communities from a Populus tree surrounding site in Tennessee, USA - Soil MetaG P. deltoides SBSDD4 | ecosystem: Environmental > Terrestrial > Soil > Tree plantation... | reverse complement strand
ACCATCGCTTCGAGAACTGCGACAACAACAACCAGTGCGCCTTTATCTGGGACGTGAAGCCGACCAAGTCGGGCAGTCACGACATCCGCGCTCGGGGCCGAGACAAGAACGGCGTCCGTTCTGACTGGACGGTGGTCCAGCTCCGGATCCGCGAAGGCCCCACGCCGACCTGGACGCCGGTCCCGCCGGTCGGCCCCGGCACGCCGACGCCGACCCCGATCACCCAGCCGAGCGTGAAGATCCAACTCGACGACACGAGCATCGACCTGGGCGAAGAGGTCGAGATCACGGTGATCGCCAGCCACGACAAGGGCATCGACTGGATTCAGTGGCAGGGGCGGGACTTCGACGATCCGGAGCTGGACGAGCACCGCTTCGACTGCGACAACAGGAAGGATTGCGCCCGGACCTGGAAGGTCAAGCCGACCAAGAAGGGCACCGTCGACATCGAGGCGGACGCGAAGGACCAGAACGGCGTGCATGCCGCGACCGTCCGACAGGAGCTGAAGATCGAGTAGCTAACGAGGAGTCAGGAGTTAGGAGTCAGGAAAAGGGTCGGCGCCGGACACCCCAGGCGCCGACCCTTCTTTCGCGTTCGCGGGCCGTCCGGGCCAGCACGGCTGGCCCGACCTTGCCTCCTCCTGCCTCCTGTCTCCTGTATCCTGACTCTTCATCGGTGTAGACTGCTGACAACTTCGCGAGAGGTGCGTCATGGCCGCCCCGACGACGCCGACCGACAGTTTCGGCAACCGCTTCCTGGAGCTAGGCTCGAAGTCCGCCGCCCTCTTCGAGCGCGCCCGCAAGGTCCTGCCCGGCGGGAACACCCGCACCACGGTGTTCAACCCGCCCCACCCGCTCTACCTCGTCGCCGGCGAGGGCTGCCGAGTGACCGACGCCGACGGCCAGACCCGCCTCGACTTCCTGAACAACTACACCTCGCTGCTGCACGGGCACTGCCACCCGGAGGTCCAGGCGGCGGCCCAGGCCCAGCTCCAGCGCGGGACCGCCTTCGCCGGCCCGACCGAGCTGGAGGTCGAGCTGGCCGAGATCATCACGTCGCGGGTGCCGGCCATCGAGCAGATCCGCTTCACGAACTCCGGGACCGAGGGCGTGATGATGGCGATCAAGGCGGCGCGCGGCTACACCGGCCGGCCGAAGATCGCGAAGTTCGAGGGGTTCTACCACGGGACGTACGACCCGGCCGAGGTGAGCGTCAACCCGCCGATGGGCGCTGTGGGGGAGGCCGACGAGCCGGTCGGCGTCTCCGAGACGACCGGGCTCGCCCCGGGCACGCTCGAGAACGTCGTGCTGCTGCCGTACAACCACCGCGAGGCGGTCGAGCGGATCGTCGAGCGGGAGGCGGCCCAGCTGGCGGCCGTGATCGTGGACCCGCTCCCGAACAACGCCGGCTTCCCCGATCCGGCCCCGGGCTTCCTGGCCTTCCTGCGGGAGATCACCCGGAAGCACGGCATCCTGCTGATCTGCGACGAGATCATCTCGTTCCGGGTCGGGTACCAGGGGGCCAGCGCCCGCTTCGGCATCACGCCGGACCTGGTCACGCTCGGGAAGATCATCGGCGGCGGGCTGCCGGTCGGCGCGGTCGGCGGCAGCGCCGAGGCGATGAGCGTCTTCGACCCGACGGCCGGCAAGCCGAGGGTCCCCCACGGCGGGACGTTCAACGCCAACCCGGTGACGATGGCGGCCGGCATCGCGGCGATGGGCCTCTGGACGGAGAGCGCCGTCGCCCGGCTGGAGCAGCTCGGCGACGACCTCCGACAGCGCGCCAACTGGGCGCTCGACGAGTCCGGCGTGCCGTTCAAGGTCACCGGGCAGGGCTCGCTGTTTCGGATCATGCCGAAGCAGGCCGGCGACGACTTCCGCTCCGGCGTGCCGGACGAGCGCCAGCAGGTCCAGCGCCGCGAGCTCCACCTCAGGCTGCTCGGCCAGGGCGTCCTGACATCGCCGACCGGGCTGGGCTGCCTCTCGACGGTGATGGGCGAGGGCGAGGTCACGGAGATGGTCGAGGCGATCCGCGTCTCGGCGAGCGCCGTCACGAGCTAGCCCGCGTACCGCCAGGCAGGTCCGACGCGAGCGGCCCCCGAATCCCCGGGGGCCGCTCGTGGCCGAATTCCAGGCCGAGCGGTGTGGATCACGGGACGCCGTTGACCACCTCACAGCCGTTGGCGGTGTCGCCCCCTCCGGCGTTCCCGTTGCAGGTGTCGAAGCCCGCCCCGCCGCGCATGCTGTCGTTGCCGCCGCCGCCGTTGATCAGATCGTCGCCGCCGTTCCCGTCGAGCACGTCGTTTCCGGTTTCGCCGTTGATCTCGTCATTCCCGACGCCGCCTTCGATCGTGTCGTCGTCCGCACCACCGAAGATCGTGTCGTTGCCCTGGTCTCCGAAGATCGTGTCGTTGCCCTGGTCTCCGGAGATGAAGTCGTCGCCTTCATTCCCGGCGATCCGATCGTCGCCCTGGGCGCCGTGGATCTCGTCGTCGTCTTGCCCGCCCTCAATGTCGTCGTTGCCGTTGCCGCCGTCGAGGCAATCCTCGCCGGGGCCGCCGCGGAGCGTGTCCTGGCCGGCGTTGCCGGAGATGCAGTCGTCGCCCGGGCCGCCGCGGACGTCGTCGTCGTCCTGGCCCCCGGACAGGACGTCGTCGCCGTCCTCCCCGAAGATGGTGTCATTCCCCTCATCCCCGGAGATGAGGTCGCTGGCGAGCCCGCCATGAATCTCGTCGTCGTCCTGGCCGCCGAATAAGAAGTCCTCGTCGGCCCCGCCGTCGATGCGGTCGGCGCCGGGGCCGCCGTTAACCAGGTCGATGCCCCCCAGGGCACAGATGTAGTCGTTCCCGAGCCCGCCGAGGATGATGTCCTGTCCGTCCGAGCCGACGATCACGTCGTCGCCATCGGTCCCGAAGATCTCGCCCGCGCCGACGATCGTCGCCGGACGCCCGAAGCAGGTCGGGCCATCGGGCCCATCCTCGGGCGTGCTGGGGACGTGGCTGACGTCCTCCTCCTGCCGGGGCTTCGGCTGCTCGGCGTCCTCCTGCCGGGGCTTTGGCTGCTCGGCGACCTCCTTCGAGCCCGTTGAGGCGCCCGGATTCATCGTCCCGCTCAGGCCCTCCGAGCTGACGACCGCCAGCGCCCGGAACCCGCCGCCGGGGAGGTCGACGACCTTCAGGACGATCCGATCGTCCTGGTCCAGACCGGGGAGCTGGTTTCGGATCCAGGAGACGTCGACCGCGATGCGGGCCAGGTCGCCGGTGACGTCGTCGGTAAAGACGAAGAGAGTGTCGCCGATGGGCGGGCATGCGCGACCGCTCCGGTTGCCGCAGTCGACCGTGCCGTCGATCTCGAACTCCTTCGCGAGGCCGACGGACGGACGGGCAAACAAGACCCACAGCATGGAGAGGACGCACAGCATAGTCGCAGAATAGCGAACTGAAACGCGCATGCTTCGCACGGGGCTTCTCCAGGCGGGGCATATGCGCCGGAACGGGCGCTCCGACGACGGGAGCCGCGCCGAGCGTATCACACCCGTGCGACGGCTGCAACGGGCCTCCGGGAGGTTCGCCCCCGGGCCCGGTCAGCTATCGCTATCAGCCTGGATGCGACGGTGCCGGGCACATTCTTGAACCGCCGGCGCACTGGCCATCTTGCCTGGGACGGCCGGAGCGGCGCCCACGGCGGCGCCCGAGCGAAGGCGTCGCCACTATATCCGCGATGTGTCGGATCCGGGATCCCGTTCGTCGGCGTGGTCGGAATGGTCGCGGGTCGTCCAGTCGCGGATCGAGAGCAGCTCCAGCACCTGGCCCAACCCCGAGCCGAGTCGCTTCTGCAGCTCGTCCATCTCGCGCCGCCAGGCCTCGCGACGCGAGGCGGACGGCTGCTGGCCCATCCGGCGGAACTTCCGGTACCGCTCGTCCAGCAGCCGTCGAGGGGCGGTCCGGCGCATCTCGATCAGGGCGTCCAGGACGAAGTTCCGGAGTAAGAGCGCGGCGTAGTCGTGGTCCAGGTGGGCGCCGCCCTCGGGCTCCGGTACGATCGTGTCGACGACGCCGAGCAGCTTGCAGTCGGCGGCCGTCAGCTTGAGGGCGTCGGCCAGGTCGCGGGCCCGCTGGGCGTCGTGGTACAGGATCGCGGCGGCGCCCTCCGGCGCGATCACCGAGTAGATCGAGTTCTCCTGCATCAGGATGCGGTCGGCCACGCCGAGCGCGAGGGCGCCGCCGCTGCCGCCCTCGCCGATCACCGCCGCCACGACCGGGACCGGCAGGATCGACATCGTGGAGAGGCACTGTGCGATCGACGGCGCGAGCCCCCGGGCCTCGGAGTCGAAGTCGAGCGCGGCGCCCGGCGTGTCGATCAACGTGACGACCGGCAGGCCCCAGGCGCCCGCCAGCCGCATCGCGCGGGCGGCCTTGCGGTACCCCTCGGCGCTCATCCGGCCGCCGTTTCGCTGGACGTGCTCGTCCGGGCCCCGGCCGCGCTCCTGCCCGATCACCATCACGGTGATCCCGCCGAGGTCGCCGACGCCGCAGATCACGGCCAGGTCGTCGAGACTCAGGCGGTCGCCGTGCAGCTCGACGAAACGCGGGAGCAGCAGGCGGATGTAGTCGCGGGTGGTCGGGCGGCCGGGGTGGCGCGCCAGCTCGACCGCCTCCCAGGCCGAGGTCGGCGCCTTCAGCTCGGGGCGGTACAGCTCGTTCTCGCCCCGGGGGGAGAGGTCCCAGCGACTGCCGAGGAGCTGGAGGAGCGTCGCCAGGACGTTGCGCAGCCGCGCCCGATCGACTACGCCGTCGATCTGGCCGTGAGCCAGAAGATACTCGGCCGTCTGGGCATCCTTCGGCTTGGCGCGGCCGGTCAGCTGCTCGATGACGCGGGGCCCGGCGAAGCCGATCAGCGCGCCCGGCTCGGCCAGCACGACGTCGCCGCGCGACGCGAAGCTGGCGTAGACCCCGCCGGTGGTCGGGTCGGTCAGGACCGAGATGAACGGCAGGCCGGCCTGCGCCAGGCGGGTCGCCGCCGCGGCCGTCTTCGCCATCTGGACCAGCGAGAGCATCCCCTCCTGCATCCGGGCGCCGCCGCTGGCCGCCACGCTGATGAACGGCAGCTTCCGATCGATCGCCTGCTCGATGGCGAGCGCGACCTTCTCGCCGACGACCGTGCCCATGCTGCCGCCCATGAACTCGAAGTCGAGCACGGCGAGCACGCACTCGCGGCCGTTGATCCGCCCGGTGCCGACGACGACCGCCTCCTCGAGGCCGGTCTTCGTCCTGGCCTCCTCGAGGCGGGCGCTGTACGGCACGCGGTCACTGAACAGGAGCGGATCGACCGACGAGAGCGACCGATGGGCCTCGCGGAAGCTGCCCTCGTCCAGGAGCAGGTCGAGGCGGCGGCGCGCCGAGAGCGGGCCATGATACCGGCACTGCGAGCAGACCCGCAGGCGTTGCCAGGTGGACGAGGTCGAGAGGTCGGCTCCGCACCGTCGACAGACCGGGCCTGGGCCGGCTGCCGCCGGAGCGGCTGTGGCCGAGGAGCTCTCGGGCCGAGCTGGCTCAGTGCTGTTGACGGTCATCGTCGCTGTCTCCCGGCGGCCGTGCGGCCAGTCTACGCTCATCATGGCATGTGTGTCATGTTGACGCCACAATGACCCGGAAGCAGGATCCGATCCGGGACAAGCTTGTGACGCCGGACGCGGCCGGTGAGACGCCCTCGAGGCCCGGGGGAAGGGGCCGTCAGCGACGGAAGTAGGTCGCCGTGGTCCGCCCGGAGCCACCGTCCGGGGCCACCGCCGAGACGACCAGCTCGATCGAGCCCTTCTCCTTCCCGATCGCGAACTCACGGCGCGTGCGGCCGTCCAGGTTGGTCGGTTCGAGCACCCGAATCGGCTCGTCCTCGTCGTCCTCGGTGAAGATCGTGACGATCGCGCCGGAGACCGGCACACCCTCGCGGGTGACCCAGATCGTGATCTCCTGGTGGCGCCCCTTCGCCTCCGGGTACTTCAGTCTGGTCTCGATATCGAGCGGCTTGCCCGGCGGCTGCGGCATGGTCGCCACCGTGGTGGACGACGTCGAAGCCGGAGCGGATGCCGCCGCCGGTGCAGGGGGAGGAACGGGTGCGGATGCCTCTATCGGCGCCGGCGCCAGGGCCGGTGACGGCGGCGTCTCCGCGTGGGCCGGGGGCGCCTCGGCGACCACCGACTCCGGCGAGGTCGACGCGACGGCACGCGTGGCGGCGCCGACGCCCGCCAGGTAGGTCTCTTCGACCCAGCCGACCTGGTTGGCGGTCGTCTTGACGGGCAGCCAGCGTGTCGCGCCTTCCTGGTGGGCCGGGCCGAGCGGGGTGACGACCTCGTACCCGCCGAGGCTGGCGACGACCGGCTGATCGACGCCCGGCCCCGAGCGCAGGGGCACGAGGGCGCCGTCCGGCCCGAGGATGACGAGCAGCGCGTCGGTCGGCGACGGGTCGGCCTGGGCCTGGGCGGTGGCCGAATCGGACACCATCGCCGCCGACACCAGCAGCCCGACGCCGGCCGCCGCCATGCCCGTGTGCGACAGGACCAGTCGAATCATCGTCCTGCGAGACGGCATCTCCAGACCCTCCCATCCGGCCGCGCGCCGGGCCTGTCTGTTACCACTTCTGTCATCTTCGCGGCAGTACCACGAGTTCTCAGAAGAATTAACTGTCAGGACGCCGGGAGGTTCTGTGCCGTGACCGTAATGGCTGCGGGCGCAACCGGCCCGCGTCGGAGGAGGCCCGCAGCGCACGTCTCCGCACCGCGAGCGTCAGCGAGCCGGATCCGGGCGCGAAGGGTCCGGCTCGCTGACGCTCGCGGTGCGGATGTGCGAGAACGCGCCTGGAGCGGCCGGCGGCGGGCGCCGTACTCTAGCGTCGGAAGTACGAGACGATGGTGCGGCCCTCGCCGCCGTCCGGCGCCACCGCCTCCACCTGGAGCTCGACAGTGCCCTTCTCGTGGCGCACGTCGAACAGGCGGCGCGTCCGGCCCTCGTCGTTGGTCGGGTCGAGTTGGCGGAACCGCTCGCCCTCCTCGCCGTCGCTCGACTCCAGCGTCACGATCGCGCCCGGCACCGGCGTGCCGTCTCTGGTGACCCAGACGGTGATCTCCTGCTCGCGGCCCTTGACCTCGGGGTACTTCAGCTTCGCCTCGACCTCGACCGGGCCGCCCTTCGGCCGGCTGCGCTGGCTCAGGCTGGCCCGCTCCGTCACCTCGGCACCCGGGCCGGTTGACCCGGGCGCCGGTGCCTCGGCGACGGACGGCGCGGCCGGTGACGGCGCGGTCAGCAGCACGACGTACTCGGCCGAGACCCAGCCCGGCTGGCCGGCGGCGGTCTTGACCGGCACCCAGAGCGTGACCCCGACCGTCCGGCCGGGGCCGGTCACGGTCAGGACCTCGCCGGCCGGCAGCCGCGTCACGATCTGCTGGTCGGCGGTGGGGCCGGCCCGGAGATTCAGCCGCTGCCCGTCCGTGTTGGCGACCATGACCATCGAGCCGACCGGCGGGCCGTCGCCCTGCGCCAGCGCCGGCGTTACGGCCACGAGCAGGGCCGCCGCGAGCGCCAGCACCAGGCCCGACGCCACGACGCGGCACGCCTCGGCAGCCGCCCGAAACGTGGTATCAGCCCGGCTCATCGCCCCCTCCCCGTGGCCTGGACGGCCACCGATCGAAACGGCGGCCACCCCTCATCCGTTCTACCTTCTGTAACCCACGCCATCGCCAACGGTAGTGCCCCGGAAGCGCCCCGGTGACCTCGGACGACGTAGTCGTCCCGAACTTGCCAGAACGGGATCTCGACCGAGAGCAGGGAGTTTGCGGCGCGGATAGGACGCATGCCCACCGCCAGTGCAAAGACGCTGCCACCTGCTGAGCCGTCGACGGCGACGAGGTGGTCGCGAAGAGCGGTCGTGCGGGCCGGGCTGACCGCCGCGGGGGCCCTGCTCGTGGCGGCGTGCGCCCCGACGAGGTCGTTGACGCCCGGCCGACCGACGCGCTCCGGCGCGACGTCAGGCTCGACGCCGCCCCAGGCGACGGCCGTCGCAACCGAGGACGGCACGCCGAAGCCGCTGCCCCTCACCACGCCGACCGCCCGCCCCGTCGAGACCCGCGCGGCGGTGGCGCAGTCGAGCGCGAGCCGGGCGACCGGCCGGACGGTTGGCGCCCTGGGACGGGAGTACCGGGCATATCCCGAGGTCTCCGGGACGGTCCAGTTCGCGCACGTCTGGGACGGGCCGCGGATCGCGCTGGTGGAAGGGTGGATCGCCGACCTCGCCGCCATCTCCCCCTCGATCAAGGTCGAGAGCGACCCCGGCGACGCGGCCTCGGCGCGCGAGCGGCTGGTAACGGCGCTCGCCGCCGGCTCGCCCCCGAACGCCGTGATGCTGAAGGCGGACGGCATCGCCTACTTCGCCGACCGGGGCGCGCTGCTGGCCCTCGAGCCGCTCCTGGACCGGGACGGCATCGCCGACGGCTGGTTCGCGCCGCCCGAGCGCGCCAGCCGCAGCTGGGACGGGCACCTCTATGGCCTCCCCCAGACGACCGACGGCGCCCAGCACCTGCTGTTCGTCAACCTCGGCCTGCTCGAACGGATCGGGGTCGATCCGGCCCGGCCGATCCGGACCTGGCAGGACCTCGACGCGCTGGTCGAGCCGGCCGCGCGGGCCGGCCTGCTGGTCCTGGACCCGGGGCGGATCCCGGTCGGGATGACGGCGCACCAGGTCTGGACCTACGCCAACGGCGGCCGGTACTGGGACGAAGATCTCAGAAAAATCGGCTGGACCGAGCCGGCCGGCATCCAGGCCGCCGAGTGGCTGCTCCAGGTGGTCAAGCGTCAGGCTGAGGAGTACGAGCAGGTGCGGAGCAGCGGCGATCCTCGGGCGCCGTTCTCGGTCGCGGAGTGGGCCGCCGATCGGTACGTCTGCAGCATCAACGGCGCCGGCTGGTTCTTCGAGCTTCAGCAGCAGGGCCAGCGCCTGCGCTACGCCGCCTACGAGATCCCGCGCAACGGCCTCAATCCGGCCTCGCGGGGCGAGACGCCGACGACGGGCGGCTGGACGCTCGCGATCCCGAAGTCGGCCCGCGACCAGGAGGCCGCCTGGGAGTGGCTGAAGCTCGCCACCGTCTCGGAGAGCGCCTGCGCCGCCGCTGAGCGCCAGCGCCGGCCCTCGCCGCTCGCGGGCTGCGACGCGCGAGCCAACCTCGAAACCGCCCAGCCGTTCTGGCCGGCGATCGAGGCCAGCCTGGCGAAGAGTGTCGCGGTGCCGGCCTCGCCGATGCAGCCGCAGCTGGAGCAGGTCTACCGCCAGATGCAGGACGACGTCTTGACGGCGCGCCTCGCGCCGGCCGACGCCCTGGAGGTCGCCGCCCGCGACGCCCAGCAGCTCCTGGACGACTGGCAGGCGAAGCGGAAGCGCCCCTGACGCTTGTCACTCAAGAGCCTCGTCAGGTGCCCACTCGATCCACTCCCGAGCTTCTGCCTCAGCCACACGGTCGGCAGCGGCCTCACGATATTCTGCTTCCAGACATTCCACGCTTTCCGTCATTCCGGCTGGCCTCGGGTACCTTCGCTATCGCGTCCGGTATCGCATCCGATCGGTGCCCGGTACAGAACATGCGTTCTGTTGCGGCATGAGCAAGAACACGTCCCGGCGGAGGGAGAAGTCCGCGGCCGTCGAGCCGCTTCGCAAGAGCGACGTGATGGCGCGCGTGCTGGACGCGCTCGACGAGGGCAAGGATATCGGGCATTACGGGCGGCTGGTGTTCGCGATGGTCGGCCGCCACTTCCTGAGCGAGGACGAGCTGATCGCTCGTCTGGCGAACGATCGCGACTTTTCGGAGGAGGACGCGCACTCGCTGGTGCACCAGGTCACGAGCCGTGACTACAACCCGCCGCGCCGCGAGCGGATCCTGGAGTGGCAGCAGGAGCAGGCGTTCCAGCTCATCCCCAACCCCGACGATCCAGACTCCGGCAATCTGTACCGCGATCTGACGTTCCCGGACGGCGTCTACGAGGACATCTCGGAGTACCACGATCAGAAGGCCGAAGCGACGGCCTGACCCCTCCGCACCGCGAGCCGGACCCGGGCGAGGGGTCCGGCTCGCTCACGCTCGCGATACGGACAACCTGGCTACGGCGGTGGGGCTAGATCTCGATCCTGGCGCGCGACAGGTCGGCTTCGAGGTCCCAGTCGCGGCAGCCGGCGTAGGCGCCATTGTCGTCGAAGAGAGCGCCGTGCTCGCGGATCGTCATCCGGGTGCAACTGGCCGCCGCGTAGTGGAACTGGAGGGCACGCCTGCGGTCGCCGCTCGTGTTCGGCGGGGTGCCGTGGTGGATCATGCCCGAGAAGAAGAGGGCGCCGCCCGGCCGCAGCGGGACCACCACCGCCCGGTCCACCCGGACCCCGCCGTGCTCGAGCTGACAATCGCGCACGTGGTAATGCTTCGCCGGGCCGTCGAGGTGGCTGCCCGGGATCACCTGCATGCAGCCGTTCTCGACGGTCGCCTCGTCCAGCGCGATCCCGACGCCGATCACCCCGCCGAGCGGCGGGTCGTCGAAGCAGGCCGTACCCCGTGGCCGGGGTGATGGTCGAGCCCGCAAGTCCGCGCTACCCAGGGTTCCCGGGCGCCGTGCAGTCGGCGTGAACCCGTGCCACTCTGGGCTATTCTTGATCTGCCGCAGCGCTGTGATCGATACGGCCTGGTACCACAGCGACATGTCGTGCCGATCTCTCCAGTAGCGACGAGCGGGCCGCTCGCTGCAGGTGGAAACGGACACCGTGTCGCCGCTTATCGCAGCGCCTGTCAAGCGGTCACGGCCCATGTGTCACTTTATGAGGTTTGTACCGCCGGAGCCGGTGATCATTCAGATGATCGTTCACGCGCTGGTGAACGGACGGGTGGAGTCGACCAGAGAGCATGGTGATGTCGGCCTGTTCCATCAGGGGTCGGCGCAATGGTCCGCGGACCATTGCGCCCGGCACCACCTGACGACGAGTGAGCCCACCACGAAGACAGCCGAGAGCAAGCCTGCTGTTGCGATGCTGAACGCGGTGAATGCCAGCGGGTCGCTCGCGTGCAACGCCACGACGTACCAGATCAGCGCGTTGCCCGCGAGGCCGATGAGCGTCCCCCATAGGTACACGGCGAAGCGCATGGACGTCAGGCCGGCCGCGTACGAGATCAGCTCGTTCATCGAGCCGAGGAGGATACGCATGACGATCAGCGACGCCAGCCCATGGTGAGCCGTCAGATCGTCGAGCTTCCCAAGCCGAGCATCCGACACGAAGCGCCTGACGACCGATCGTCCCAGCGCCCGAGCGATCCAGAAGTTCACGACCGCCGCGACGAACGCCGCCGCCGTCGCGTAGACGACGACGGCGTGGCCGAAGGCATAAAACCCGGCGAAAAGCAACGGGGCGTTGCCCATCGGGGCGGCGACGTACGCCGAGAGCATGAGTCCCGCGAACAGGAGTGGGCCAAGGACGCCGGCCTCGGCGATCCACGCCCGCAAGCGATCCTCGGGGATCGAGATCCCGATCAGGTAGAGTCCGGCGAAGGCCAGGGCCGTGGCGACCAGGGGCACGTGCCCCCCGACTGAGCGCCAGGGCCGCGATCCGCTCCGTCCGGCGCCCGACGACTCACGCACCATGATACCGAGCGCTTCGGCCGAATGCCTGTCGAGCTGCCTCGACGTACTCGGAGTGGCCCTGCATCTTCATCCAGTACCACCACTCGACGCCCCAGAGGTACGCCGACGCGAACTGGGTGCGTCGTGCGTATTCGACGTTGGCCAGCACCATGCTGGCCGGGAAGTGCTGCTTCTGCATTTCGATTGGGGCTTCGGCGACGCTGATCGAAGTGAACCAGGCCTCGGCCTGGAGCTCGATGACGATCGTCTCGCCCGGCTTCTGCAGCAGCGTCCGGACGAGCCGGTCCTTCGCGATGTAGAGCCAGACCGGCACCGGATAGCGCCAGAGGCCGATCGACGGGAACCAGAGCACCCGGTACAGGGTCGAGCCGAGGTAGTGGTCGGACAGTCGCATGGCGGTGAACCAGGTCGACAGCTCGCCGGTATCGGTCACCAACAGCGGACGGCTGTCCAGTCCTCGGATGATGCGCATCTCCTCGGCCACGAACTCGGGCGTCAAGACCTCGTAATCGCGACATTCGCCGAAGAGCCTGAACGGCTCATTCTCCACCTGCCACATGATGACGTTCGGGTACGTCCGGGCGTGTGTGACCTCGGCCGCGACCAGCTCCAGGATGCGCGTGCGCAACTGGTCGGCCGGCAAGTCGGCCGCCCAAGGGGGCGGGTAGCACTCCGGCCAGCGGGGCTGCTTGTAGCCGACGACCAGGATGACCTGCACGCCGCGACGCCGGGCCGTCTCCAGGAAGGAGTCGAGCGCCGAGAAATCGAACTCGCCGGGGGCGACCTCCACCTCGTCCCAGTACACGGGGAGCCGAACATGGCTCACGCCGAGATCGTCGAGCACCTCGGCATAGAGCGATTCCGGATCGAACCCGAGTGAGCGAGCATAACGGGGCGAGAACGTCACGCCGAGCGTGACGTCGTGTCGCGCGTCCGGCGCCACAAAGAACGCGCTCGTCAAGAGTGCGCCGAGCGCGACCAGGAGCAGGACACGGACGAGCGCGCGGTGCCTACGAGTGCACCGCGATTCGCCCGGGACGCCGCTCGGTTGGCCGGCCACCTCGCGGCATCTCAGGGCTGGCTCACTCCTTCGACGGCTTGTCATCGGCTTCCGGATCGCCTGCGAGCCGGGCACGAGGACGGTTCGCACGATGTCGCCGGGTTGATGGTGCCGGTCGATGGGGGTCGAGCCATGGTGATGATGTCCCAGTGCGGATGAGACGGGTGTCTCTTGTACGCCATGAAAAGAGATGTTAGTCTGACGCGGGCTCCCAGACGCATGCTGTGGCGGGGCGGCCGCGGGGACGATCCCAGCCGACGTCGGGGGACCTGGCTCCCCTGCCACGTCGTGATACGTGCCCTCGGCAGCGACGCGGGTGAAACGGTGGGAACCGAGCCGGCGGGATAGCCCGATGATCCGTGGAGGTCGCCGTGGATCCGTTCGCGAAGTGCGAGACGAACCCTCGGGTGAAACAGGCGCGAGCCCTCGGCATCTATCCGTACTTCGTCCCGCTCGCTTCCGAGTCGGGGCCGGAGGTCTGTGTCGACGGTCGCAGCATGTTGATGTTCGGGTCGAACAACTACCTCGGCCTCACGCAGCACCCGCGGGTGAAGGCGGCGGCCACCGCCGCGATCGCGAGGTACGGCACCGCCTGCACCGGGTCCCGCTCGCTCAACGGCTCGCTCGAGCTGCACGAGGTGCTCGAGGCGCGGATCGCTCGTTTCACCGGCAGGGAGGCAGCGCTGGTCTTCACGACCGGCTTCCAGGCCAACCTCGGGACCATCGCCGCGCTGGTGGGGCGTGACGACGTCGCGATCATCGATCGGGCCGACCACGCCAGCATCCTCGATGGTTGTCGACTCGCCTTTGGCGAGGTTGTCAAGTACCGCCACAACGATATGGACGACCTCGAGCGGCTCCTCGCGCGGTACGCTGGCAACAAGGGGATGGTCATCATCGTGGACGGCGTCTTCAGCATGCACGGCGACCTGGCCAACCTGCCGGAGATCGTGCGTCTGAAGCGGAAATACGAGGCACGGCTGATCGTCGACGATGCGCACGGGATCGGCGTCCTTGGCCCGGGTGGTCGGGGCACGGCCGCCCACTTCGGCCTGGAAGACGACGTCGACGTGATCGTGGGCACCTTCAGCAAGTCGTTCGCGTCCACGGGCGGCTTCCTCGCGGCCGACGCCCGGATCGTTGACTATGTCAAGCATGCCGCGCGGCCGTTCCTCTTCAGCGCCAGCATCCCGCCGGCGCAGGCCGCGACCGCGCTCGCCGCGCTGGACATCATGGAGTCCGAGGGGCAGCACTTCAAGCAGTTGTGGGCGAATCTGGACTGCTGGAAGGCCGGCCTCGGCGCATTGAACCTCGACATCGGCCGGTCCGAGACGCCGATCGTGCCGATCGTCATCGGCGACGACCTGACGATGCTGGCCTTCTGGCGCAACCTGTTTGATGCCGGTCTCTTCGTCAACGCGGCGGTGGCGCCGGCCGTCGAACCCGGCAACGCCCTCCTGCGGACGAGCTGCATGGCGACGCACACCGAGGAGCACCTGGAGCGGGCGCTCGAGATCGTCCGCGAGGTCGGGCACCGGCTCGCGTTGGTGCGCTGACGGGCGATGTCCGTCGAGATCGCACCGGTGGCCGGTCGACGGGACCTCGACCGATTCCTGCACCTGCCCTGGCGGATCTACCGGCGGAGCCACCAGTGGGTGCCGCCCCTGCTCGACCACCAGCGGCACCTGCTCGACCGTCGCCACCCGTTCCATCGGCATGCCGACGTGGAGCTGTTCCTGGCGCGGCGGCGCGGGGTCGTCGTCGGGCGGATCGCCGCGATCGTCAACCATCGCCACGTCGCGGTTCACGACGAGCCGGTCGGCTTCTTCGGCTTCTTCGAGTCGGCCCCCGACGGCGAGGTGACCGCGGCCCTGCTTGAAGCCGCCGAGCACTGGCTGGGCGTGCGCGGCATGCGCGCGATGCGCGGGCCCATGAGCTTCTCGACAAACGAGGAGTGCGGCATGCTGGTGGACGGCTTCGAGGCCGCACCGGCCTTCATGATGCCGTACAATCCGCCCTATTACCCCAAGCTCATGGAGCAGGCCGGGCTGCGGAAAGCGGTGGACCTGCTCACCTATCGGGGAGGCCGCGACTCGGTCACCCCGCACCGGCGGGAGAATCTCGAACGGCTCGCGGAACGGGTCCGTCGGCACCTTGCGGCCGACATTCGGGTCCCCGATCTGCGTCGTTTCGACGACGAGCTGGCCCAGATCACGGCGGTCTACCACCGTGCCTGGAGCCGGAACTGGGGCTTTGTGCCGATGACCGACGAGGAGATCGCCGAGCTGGGTGCCCAGTTGCGGCCGCTCGTGGACCCCGAGTTGATCCGCACCGCGAGCGTGGGCGGGCTTCCCGTTGGCGTCGGCTTGATGCTGCCCAACTACAACGAGCCGATCAAACACCTCAACGGCCGCCTGTGGCCGTTCGGCGCGCCGTACATCCTCGCCAGTCGGTACCTGCGGCGCATCCGCGGCACGCGGCTCCTGATGCTGGGCGTCGTGCCCGAGTATCAGCGACGTGGCCTCGACGCGCTCCTGCTGCACGAGCTGTACGACGCGGCCCTCCGACGGGGATACGACTGGTGCGAGGTCGGCTGGGTGCTCGAAGAGAACCATGTCATGAATAACGCGATCAGATCGTGGGGCCTGGACCTGTCCGCACGCTACCGTGTGTACGAGCGCGCGTTCGCTGCCGGCCAGGCATCAGCAGCCGGGTCGACGATGCCCCCGGACCCGGACTGAGACCTCGATGCGCATCCTCATTCTGATGTCGCACACCGGCGGTGGGCATCGTAGCGTCTCACTGGCCGTGGCGGGTGCGTTGCAGCGGCAGGCGCGCGGCTCGGTCGAGCCGCGCATCGTCGATCTGTTCGCGCTCGGGCGTCCGACGCTGCCGGACCGACTGACCCGCCTGTACGGGCCGGTGATCCGGTACGCGCCCTGGTTCTATGGGCTCGTGTTCCATGCGGTAAACCGTCGGATGGCCTACCGAGTCGTCGCGGCCGAGGCACGCCGGGCGTTGCTCCCGAAGGTCCGCCGGCTGCTGGCGGCCGAGCGGCCGGATGCGATCGTCTCGACGCACCCGCTCTGCAACCGGGTCACACTCGACGCGCTGGCCGGCCTCGGGCGCACCGTGCCGTACGTGGCGGTGGTCACGGAGCTGGTGACGGTCCACCGAAGCTGGGTTGAGCCAGAGATCGCCTGCTACACCACCGCGACGGCCGAGGCAGACGCGGCGGTGCTCGCCTTCGGTGCCTCGCCCGAGCGTGTCCGGCGGATCGGGCTCCCGATCGACCGGCGATTCGGCCGGGTCCAGGCGGCGCCGCCCGAGATCAGGCGCGGGCTGGGGCTCGACCCGAATCGCCTGACCCTGCTGATCGTCGGTGGCGGCGAAGGGCTGGGCGTCGAGCGCTGGGTGCGGGCGATAGACGGATGCGGCGTGGATGCACAGCGCATCGTCGTGTGCGGGAGAAACCAGCGCCTCGCCGAACGGCTCCAACGCACCCCGTCGACGGCCGAGCAGCGCGTGCTGGGCTTCGTCGACACGATGCCGGAGCTGATGCACGCCGCCGACATCGTGCTCACCAAGGGGGGGCCGCAGAGCATCGTCGAGGCGATGGTAAGCGGGCGCCCGATCATCGTGACCGATCGCCTGCCGGGCCAGGAGGAAGGGAATCCCGAATTCGTCGAGGCGCACCGCATCGGCGTGGACGGGCGGTCCGTCCCGCGGGCGCTGGCGGCCTTGCGGCAGCTCGCCGACTCTCCAGCCGAGCGGACGGCCATGGCGGCCCGCTCGCGGGCGCTGGCGGCGCCGGATGCCGCCGATCATGTGGCCCGGACTGTCCTTGACCTGGTCGACGTCCGGCGGAGCTGCCGGTCGTCGCCGGCCGGCGGCCGTCGTGCTGAGGGCGTCGCCGATGAGCGTCGCTGACGAAGCGGTCGGTCGGCGTGTGCTGGTCACGGGGGCGACCGGATTCATCGGCGGACATCTCGTCCGCCGCCTGGTCCGGCGGTGCGCTCGCGTGGTCTGCCTGGTCCGGGCGCGAAGCCACCGGGACCGGCTGGCAGGCCTGCCGGTGGATCTCGTCTTCGGCGACCTCGACGATGACGATGCGCTCCGCACGGCCGTTCGCGGCGTCTCTGCTGTTTACCACCTGGCCGGGCTGATCAAGGCGCGGCGCCCCGAGGAGTTCCACCGGGTGAACGTCGCGGGCACTGCGCGCCTGCTTGAGGCCTGCGCTCGGAGCGGCGATGCGCCGCCACGCGTCGTCCTGGTCAGCTCGCTGGCGGCGTGCGGCCCGTCGACGGTCGATGTCCCGCTAACGGAGGACGTCCCTCCGCGCCCGCTGTCCGCGTATGGGAGGAGTAAGCTCGCGGCCGAGCGGGAGGCCCTCGCACGTGCCGACCGCTTGCCGATCATCGTGATCCGGCCGCCCGTCGTGTACGGGCCCGGCGACCGGGCGACACTGGTGTTCTTCCGCCTCGCCAACCTCGGCCTATCGCTCGTGGGCGATGTCCGGCTCAGCCTCGTCCATGTCGACGACCTGGTCCGTGGGCTGCTGCTGGCCGGGCGGACCGAGGCGCCCACCGGTCGGACCTACTTCGTCAGCGGGGATGAGCGCCCGACGCTCCAGGAGTTGACGCGACTGATCGCCGACGGGCTGGGGCGGCGAGCGGTCGGCGTGCGTATCCCGTATCCCGTCGCCCACCTGGCTGCTCAGGGCGTGGAGCTCGCGAGCGGGTTGGCGGGTCGGCCCGCCATGTTCACCACGGACAAGGCGCGCGACCTGTATCAGTCGGCATGGTGCTGTCGATCCGACCGCGCGCGTCGCGAACTCGGCTTCGCCCAGCAGGTCACGCTCGAGGATGGCCTGCACCGAACCGCGCACTGGTATCGGCGGCACGGATGGCTGTGACACGAGGCGCCGAGCGATGCCTCTAAATGGCCCTCTGAGAATCCCATGGTTCCCCGTTCCGGGGGCCTCCGGACCATGCCTCGCTAACGGTGTGATGCGGCTGTGAGGGCGCCTCACGGACACGACGGAGGCGGGCTCCGACCGAGCGCCAAGGCCGTTCCCACACCGTCTCTCGCGCCGCGCCAGGGTTAGCGCGCGCTCCACCCGGAGGAGGGTCAGAGCCTGGTCGGCATCGGTGCGGCAGACTTCATCACGGGGTGTCCTGGTGCCACGGCTTCTCGGCGCCTTGGAAGGGCGGCTGCAGGAGCGCCATGTCCTGGATCAGCCGCGAGCCGGGTCCGACGAGCTGGTCCAGCAGCGGGCGCAGGCGCGGGCTCGCGGCCAGGCCGGCGCGGCGCGCGTCGGCCTGGCAGAACATCCAGAGCTTCCTGATCCGGAGCTCCGGATCGTCGATCCGCCCGTCGGTGCCACCGGCGCGGTAGGACGGCTCCTCCTGGACCCCGACCTTCTCGTTCCAGACCCGGCGGTAGGCGATGTCGGCCAGCGCCGCCTTCGCCTGCTCGACGTCTTCGAGGGGCAGCAGGCTCTCCATCGCCGGGTAGCCCTCGGTCCGGTACTGCTCGACCTCGGCGTGGGTCCAGCGCTCGCGCCAGGCGGGCACGACGCTGGCGAGCGCGCTCGCGTCCGTGCGCTAGAGCGAACGCCTGATCCGCTCGCGCTCGTCGTCCGACGCGACGTGCTCGGTCAGACCGTCGTACACCCTCCTCGCCGTCGCCGTCATCGCGGGTCGCTCCTTCGCAGCACCGTTCGGCGCACCGCCGGGTCGTTCGGGGCAATGGTACCATGTCGCCAGCGAGCTCAGTGCCGCGCGGGCTCACGAGCCGCCGGCCGATCCTGGAGAGTGTTGATGCGCTACGGCTACTTCATGATGCCGATGCACCCGCCCGGCTCGTTCCTGGCCGACACCCTCGACCACGACCTGCGCCAGATCGAGCGGCTCGACGCGCTCGGGTTCCACGAGGCCTGGATCGGCGAGCACTTCACGGCCGAGTGGGAGAACATCCCCTCGCCGGAGATCTTCATCGCCGCCGCGCTCCAGCGCACGAAGCAGATCAAGCTGGGGACCGGCGTCACCTGCATGCCGAACCACAACCCGTTCCACCTGGCCCACCGGATCGCGCAGCTCGACCACCACGCGCGCGGCCGGTTCATGTGGGGCGTCGGGTCCGGTGGCTTCATCGGCGACTTCCAGGTGATGGACATCGACCCGTCGACCGGCCTCCAGCGGAAGCTCACCGTCGACGCCGTCGACGCCGTCCTGAAGCTCTGGGAAGACCCGCAGCCGGGATCGCACACGGGCCAGGGCTGGGCCTACACCGTGCCGCAGCCCGAGCCGAGCGTCGCGAAGCACGTCCACGTCAAGCCGTTCCAGCAGCCGCACCCGCCGATCGCCGTGGCCGGCGTCTCCGAGAAGTCGGACACCCTCGGCATGGCCGGCGAGCGTGGCTGGTGGCCGATCAGCATCAACTTCGTACCGACGCGGGTGCTGAAGACCCACTGGCAGGGGTACGCGGACGCGGCGAAGACGGCCGGCCAGACGCCAAAGCGGTCCGACTGGCGGATCTCGCGGACGATCCACGTCTCGGACACCAACGCGAAGGCCCGCGAGGAGGCGATCGACGGCTCGATCGGGCGCGACTTCACGCGCTACTTCATCCCGCTGCTCAGCCTGGGGCGTGGCCTCGGCGCGCTGAAGATCGACCCGTCGATGCCAGACGACCAGATCGACACCGAGTACATGGTCGACCACGACATCTTCATCGTCGGCGATCCGGAGACCGTCGCCGCAAAGCTGCGGCACCTGTATGGCGAGGTCGGCGGGTTCGGCGGGGTGCTGGCGCTGGCGGCGGAGTGGCCGGACTTCGCGATCTGGGACCGCTCGATGACGCTGCTTGCCACCGAGGTAATGCCGAAGCTCGCGGACCTCACGGGTGAGGCCTCCTGATGGCAACGTTCGTGGTGGCACACGGCGCCTGGTCGTCGGGGTTTGCCTGGAAGAAGATGCGGCCGTTGCTGCGGGCGGCCGGCCACGAGATCTTCACGCCCAGCCACACCGGCCTCGGCGAGCGCACGCACCTGGCAACGCCGGACGTGACGCTGGAGACGCACATTCAGGACATCGTCAACGTCCTCTTCTACGAGGACCTGACCGACGTGGTGCTGATCGGGCATAGCTACGGTGGGATGGTGGCGACCGGCGTCGCGGATCGCGCCAGCGAGCGGATCCGCCAGGTGATCTACCGGGACGCGTTCGTGCCGCGCGACGGCTAGGCGCTGAACGATCTGGTGCCGGACCGCCGGCCGGGCGGCCAGCTCGACCTCGGGCCGGACGCCTGGCTGGTCCAGCCGAACCCGCCGCCGGTCGACACCGATCCGGCCGACCTGGAGTGGTGCACGCCTCGACGGCATCCGCAGCCGCGCAAGACGTTCGAGCAGCCGGTCAGGCTGACCGGGGCGATCGACCGGCTGCCGCGCGCCTACATCTACTGCTTGAGGGTCAACGAATACGACACGTTCGGACAGTTCGCGGCCCGCGCGAAGTCGGAGGACGGCTGGCAGTACGCGGAGATCGACGCGACGCACAACCCGCACATCACGGCGCCGCACGCGCTGCTGGAGATGCTGCTGCGCCTCGCCGCCGCCTGAACGTCCAACTGTAGAGCCCAGGTCCCGCCCTCCCCGAACGTGACGGCCGGTCTCTTCCTACCCTCCCGCTCGCAGCGTTCAAGGACGGACCGTTTGAACCTTGGTGATGAGATCAGCGCACTTCTGATGGCTCTCAACACCCTATGTCATCCTGAAGCGCTCGTCAACGTCCCACCCCGGCTGTTCGCGGGCTGAAGATTCTATGGCCGCGTGTCAAGGAGTGTCGGTGGTCGGGTCGTGAAGCGGCCTGTGGAGAGGTGGACAACGCGGGGCATGCGGGGCAGGTGAGGGCCG
>Ga0075420_100001377_pt1 | contig 20635 bp, 19 predicted proteins | sample SoiMetdeltSBSDD4_FD_75296 | JGI IMG/M metagenome (GOLD analysis project Ga0075420, IMG submission 75296) | Bulk soil microbial communities from a Populus tree surrounding site in Tennessee, USA - Soil MetaG P. deltoides SBSDD4 | ecosystem: Environmental > Terrestrial > Soil > Tree plantation... | reverse complement strand
ACGACGCGCCAGCCCCCGAACGGCATGATCGCGCGCTTGAGCGGCTCCTCGGTCTGCAGGCCGACGATGATCTCGCGCTCCTTGTTGATGTACCCCGGAGCGTGCGCAAGGATGCCGGACGGGACCAGCGACACGTCGAGGACGCCCTTTTCGCGCTCCTTCGCCAGCAGCGGCAGCAGCGTCTCCCAGATGCTGCGCGTGCGCTGGGTCGGGCCGGCGAGGAATGACGCGTCGCCTTCGTACGGCGTGTAGTTGCGCTGAATGAAGTCGCGAACGTTGACGCGGCTCTGCCACGTTCCCGGGGCGAACCCGCGCCACGCGATGTCCGCCTGCTTGGTGTGATCCGATACGACCGTGCTCATCATGGTCTCCGTTCGCGGATGCGCGGCTTAGTGATGCGCGTGCGCGGGGCGCGCCACGAGACGCTGCGTGTGCCGGGCGATCATCAGTTCCTCGTTCGTGGGGATGACCCACGCCGAGACGCGGCTGTCCTTGGTGCTGACCCGCCGCTGCCGCTCGCCGGCGCGGTTCGCGGCGGCGTCGAGCGTCACGCCGAGCCATGCCGCGTCAGCGCAGACGCGTTCGCGGATCGCTGCGCTGTTCTCGCCGATGCCGGCCGTGAAGATCAGCGCGTCGAGACCGCCAAGGGCTGCTGCGAGAGAGCCGAGCTCGCGCCGGATGCGATAGACGTAGAGATCGATGGCGAGCGACGCTCTCGGATCCTTCGAGTCGAGCAGCTTGCGCATGTCGCTCGACAGCCCGGAGACGCCGAGCAGCCCCGACTGGTTGTAGAGCAGCCGTTCGATAGCGCGAGCGTCCATCCGGCGTTCGTCCATCAAATAGAGCAGCACACCGGGATCGATCGCGCCGCAGCGGGTGCCCATCGGCAGACCGTCGAGTGCGGTGAAGCCCATCGTACTGGCGATGCTCTTGCCGCGGTCGATGCCGCACATGCTCGAGCCGTTGCCCAGATGACACACGACGGTCTTGCCGGCTGCCGCGCGGGCGTCGTGCTCGGGGAGGATGGACGCCACGTACTCGTACGACAGACCGTGGAATCCATAGCGGCGCACGCCGGCGTCGTGGAGATCGGCGGGAATGGCAAATCGCTGCGCGACGCCGGGATTGGTCGAATGAAACGCCGTGTCGAAGCACGCGACCTGCGGGAGATCGGGCCGCCGTTCGAGCATCATCCGGATTGGCGCGAGATTGTGCGGCTGGTGCAGCGGCGCGAGCGGAACCAGTTTCTCCAACGCCGCCACAGTGTCGCGATCGAGCCGTACCGGCCGCGTGTAGGTCGGGCCGCCGTGGACCACACGATGTCCCACGGCCTCGAGCTCGATGCCTTTCGCTTCAGCGCGGAGGAAGTCGGCCAGAAACGTCACCGCACCGTCGTGTCCGAGTGCGACGCCGTCGCCCCACGCCTTTTCCGCCGCAACCCGCCCGTCCGGCGTCCGCGCGATGAAGCGCGGCGCCGTATGGATTCCTTCGATCTGTCCACGGATCTGCGGTTCGAGTGCGCCGTCGCGGTGGGCGAAGAGCAGAAACTTGATGCTGGACGAGCCGGCGTTGACGACGAGGATGCCGTTGCCCGTCACGTGACCACTTTCTCGAGGTGCTCGCGCCTCGAATGCGCGATGAGCATGGCCACCGCGCACGATGCCTGGCGCGCCATGAGCGAGTCGGCGCGACTGGTGAGGATGATCGGCACACGCGCGCCGAGCACGATGCCCGCGGCGTCGGCGCCGGCGAGAAACGTCAGGCTCTTCGCGAGCATGTTGCCGGCTTCGAGATCCGGCACCACGAGGATGTCGGCGAGTCCGGCGACCGGCGACTCGATCTTCTTGATCCGCGCAGCGGTGAGGTCGATCGCGTTGTCGAGCGCCAGCGGACCGTCCAGCAGACCGCCGGTAATCTGGCCACGGTCGGCCATCTTGCACAGCGCCGCGGCCTCGAGTGTTGACGGCACGGCGGGATTGACCGTCTCCATCGCCGAGAGGATCGCGACCTTCGGTAACGCGCGACCCAGCGTGTGCGCGAGATCGATGGCGTTCTGGACGATGTGCACCTTGTCCTGCAGCGTCGGCGCGATGTTGACGGCGGCATCGGTGATGATGAGCGCCTGCTCCAGCGTCGGCACGTCCATGATGAAGCAGTGGCTGATGCGACGATTGGTCCGCAACCCGGTTTCACGCTTCACGACCGCGCCCATCAGCTCGTCGGTGTGGAGGCTGCCCTTCATGAGCGCCTCCACTCTGCCCTCACGTGCAAGAGCGACGGCCCGCTCGGCCGCCGCCTCGCTGTGGGGAGCGTCAACGATCGCGATGCCGGCCAAATTGAGCCGGCAGTCCGACGCGACCGCCCTGATCCGCTTCTCCGGGCCAACCAGGATCGGAACGATCAGGCGCGCTTCGGCGGCTTCCATCGCCCCGCGCAGCGAGCTCTCATCGCAGGGATGCACGACCGCGCACGGCACCGGCTCGAGGGTCCGCGTACGTGCGATCAGTCGCTGATACTTTTCATGCTTGGGTTCCATGTCGTCGGCCCCTTTGAACGACCTGTGAAGTATCAGGATCGTGACGATCGAGCGCGTTGTCTTCGTGTGACATGTCGATACTCCTGCGGACCAGGCGGCACTCGTGCGCCCTGGCAATCGCAGGCGAGCCGCTCGGGCAGTCTTCTACGAGTCCGGGCTTGAGCACGCGCCATGCCGTCGCCTATCACCGGTCTGGCGCAGTGCCTTGACACCGCGGCGCACGCGATCCCACAGGATTTCGCGAGCGCTCACAGGATGTGGGGAGCGGTGGTCTGCATAGCGGCCTTGAGCTTCTGCAGGCCGGCAGCGACATCCGGTCCAAGGTGCACGCGCATCGCGCGTCGTCCACGCGCGAGGAGCACCTGCAGATCGCCTCTGGCCTGCGCCGCCTTTACTACGCCGAAGGTGTACTTCTGACCGGGCACGGGCAGATCGACCGCGTCGTCACACGTGATTTGCAGGAACACACCCGTATCCGGCCCGCCCTTGTAGGCCTGTCCCGTCGAGTGCAGGAAGCGCGGTCCGAACTGGAGGCACGTGGCGTTGTGCGTGGCATCGCGGACGGCATGCCGGATCGCCTGGAGCACCCGCTCGTGCTCGGCGTTCATGTCCACATACGCCAGCAGGGCGAAGTAATCCCCAGGCGTGAGCCTGCTCAGATGGGCACCGAGATACCCGGCGAGCGATCGACGGCCGTTCATGGTCTTCGCCAGTGCGGCCGCGTTCTGCTCGTCGGTAAACACCGAGATGCCTTCGCCCGCGAAGATCGCGGTCTCCGCCGGCAGCGCGCCATGCTCCTCGTACGCAGCAGTCAGCTTGCGAGTGGCGGTCTTGCTCGCCTCGACGTCCGGCTGATCGAACGGATGGATGCCAAGGATCGAACCAGCCACAGCGGTGGCGATTTCCCAACGGAAGAATTCCTCGCCGAGGTCGTAGGGATCGTCGAGCGTAATCCGGACGACAGGATGACCCGCGCGTTCGAGCGCGTTGACCGCGTCGTCCTGCGAATGGTCCGGCGCCGAAAGCAATCGCAGGTAGACAAAGATCCGATCGCGGCCGTACGTCTCGGGTGCAGCGATCGTCTCGCGATCGATCGGAATCACGCCTTTGCCCTGCTTCCCCGTTGACTCCGCGATCAGCTGCTCCAACCACGCGCCGAGCGAGGCGATGCCAGGCGAGGCCACGAACGTGACCTTGTCCCGCCCGAACTGGGTTGCGGCGACGCCGAGAATCGTCCCGAGCACGACGCCGGGGTTCTCTTCGACCGGCACCGACGGCATGCAGGCACATACCATCTCCTCGGTCCGATCGAGGAATTTCGCGACGTCCACACCCATGATGGCGGCGGGGACCAGGCCGAAATCCGACAGCGCCGAGTAGCGACCACCGATGTTCGGCCAGCCGAAGACCACCTGCCGAAAGCCGTCACTCTCGGCGACCTGCTGCATCTTCGAGCCAGGATCCGTGATCGCGAGAAATCGACTGCCCGCGTCGTGCGGACCAACGAGGTCGCTGACGCGATCGAAGAAGTACTTCTTGAAGATGTTGGGCTCGAGCGTGGAGCCTGACTTGCTCGACACGATGAACAGCGTGCGCTTCAAGTCGACGGTGTTCTCGACGGCTTTCACCTGCGCCGGGTCGGTCGAGTCGAGCACGTGAAGCTCAGGGAACCCCGGGATCTTCCCGAACGTCGTTTTCATCACCTCAGGACACAGGCTCGACCCACCCATACCGAGCAGGAGGGCGTGCGAGAAGCGGCCGGTCTTCGCCGCCTGCGCAATGCGCGTGAAGCGCTCGACGTGTGCGAGCTGGTCGTCGGTGACGCCCAGCCAGCCAAGCCACTCGGCCTCGTCCTTCCCGGTCCACAATGACGCGTCGCGCTGCCAGAGCCGCCTGATGCCGCTTTGCTCGTGCCATTCGCTGAGTGAGCGTTGCACGGCGGACGCGAGGGCATCTGGCAGCTGGTACGTCAGGCGGTTGATCCGGCCGGCTCCTGCGTCGCGGCTTTGGCGTGCGATCGCCTCGAGCAGCTTCTTGAACGCGTCGGAGAACAGCTGCACGCCGTCAGCCAGCAGCGTATCGGTGACCGCTTTCAACGAGATGCCCACTTCGGTGAGCGCCGTGATCGTGTCGCGCGCTGCGTCGATGTCCTCGACGAGGCTCGCGCGCGGCCGCCCGTGATCTCGAAACGCATCGAAGGTTGCGGGTGGCACCGTGTTCACCGTGTCAGGGCCGATCAGTTCTTCGACATACACGACGTCGCGATAGCTCGGATTCTTCGTGCCTGTGCTGGCCCACAACAGCCGTTGCGTCTGTGCGCCGCGAACCGACAACGCGGCCCAGCGCGGGCCGTCGAACAGTTCCTGATAGCGCTGATAGGTGAGCTTGGCGTTGGCAATGGCGACCTTCCCGCTCAGCGTGCGCAGGAGGCTCTGGTCTTTTGCGGTCTTTGCCGATTGCAGTCGCGCGTCAATCTGCGCGTCGATCGCGCTATCGATCCGGCTGATGAAGAAGCTCGCGACGCTGGCCACGTGCGTCGGATCGCCCCCGCCGGCGACGAGTCGTTCGAGCCCAGCGATGTACGCCTCGGCCACCTGCTCGTACGCGTCTTGCGCGAAGAGCAGCGTCACGTTCACGTTGATGCCTTCGCTAATCAGCTGCTGGATGGCGGGAATACCCTGAGCCGTCGCCGGCACCTTGACCATCAGATTCTTGCGTCCCACGGCGCGCCACAGCCGCCTCGCTTCGTCGATCGTGCCGGCGGTGTCGAATGCCAGGAAAGGCGACACCTCGAGGCTCACGTATCCGTCACGCGTCCCGGTCTCCTCGTACACGGAACGCAGGACATCGGCGGCATCCTGGATGTCGCGAATCGCGAGCTTCTCGTACAAGCCCGCCGGCTCCATCTCGCCTGCGCCAGGCGCCTCGAGAATGTCCCTGTAATCCGAGCTCCCGGTCACCGCCTTTTCGAAGATGGCGGGATTGGACGTCACGCCCTGCAGGCCGTCGGCGTCGATCAGCCGCTGCAGCTCGCCGCTCGTGATCAACGTGCGGCGGATGTAATCGAGCCACACCGACTGCCCGAAGACCTGCAGCGCTCGAACCGGATTCTTGAGGGGATTAGTGGTTGCTGTGGCGAGACCCATGGTGCACCTCTGTCCCGATCGACACAAAGGGAAGGCGAGCGCGTCGATCGAGCCGACGCGCTCAGCCGACGAGCTTCATCTTCCGCATTTCTTTGACAGCGGCGTTCACCAGGTCCTTGATGAAGTCCTGGAGCGTTTCCGGATCCCGAGTGTCGCTGGCCGCCGCCCACACCAGTTGATCGCGGGTGACGTCATAGACCAGCGTCTCCACGGTGATCGTGGTGACGTCCCTGGTACTGATCGGCACGTACGCGTTGCTCCAGCCGTAGCCGTAGTAGCCCCAGAACGATGGGTAATAGCCGGACGTCCACAGCACGGCCGACGCTTCTCGCGACTTCTCGAGACGCACCGGCCGCAACGCCACGACTCCCTCGACCTTGATTTTCTCGAACCACGCCTTGGCGGTCTCCACGTTCTTCAAGACCTCGCTCGGGGCGATGCGATACGTCGCGACACCGCCGACGCCGCGCGCCGTCAGCTCTCGCGCCAGGGCCTCCTCGCCCGACATCTGCAGGGACTGGTTCGAAGTCAGGACGAGTGCCGCCACTTTCTTGCCGGCGAAGTTCAGACGCGCCACCTCCGGCGACTTCCACACGTTTGTCAACTTCGGTGCGGCAGTCACGGCAACCGCCGAGAGTGCCAACAATACGGCCAGACAGATTCGGGTCACGTGGGTCCTTTGTCTATTGGACGCGCCGGCGGCGCTTCACCTGCAGCTGCGCCAGCGAGTGAGCGAGCGCGGCGTTCACGGATGCGACCTCCTCGTCGGAGATCTTGTCGCGCAGGCGGGCCTCGGCACGCTGTCGCGCTTCCTCCACCTTGGCCTCGTCGATCTTGTCGGATGGCACCGCCATGTCGGTGACGATGGCGATGCGCTGACTCGTAATCTCCGCGATGCCTTCGCCCACGGCGAGATACGACTCGTGGTTCTCCTTCCGCACGATAATCTCGCCGGGCACGAGCTGCGCCAGCAGCGGGATGTGCTGCGGATAGACGCCGATTTGTCCCTCGACGGTCGGCAGCGTCACCATATGGACGTCCTCGGAGTAGACGACGGCCTCGGGTGTCACGATTTCGAGCCGCAGTGTGCCGGCCATATCGGTCAGCTCTCTCGTACTTCCTCGATCGCGCCCTTCATGTAGAAGTTGTCCTCGACGACATCGTCGTGCTTGCCGTCGAGAATTTCCTTGAAGCCGCGCACCGTGTCGGCGACTGGCACCTGCCGGCCCTCCCGGCCGGTGAATACCTGCGCCGAGCTGAAGGGCTGACTGAGGAATCTCTGGATCTTGCGTGCGCGCGACACCGTCTGTTTGTCTTCCGGCGACAGTTCGTCCATGCCGAGGATCGCGATGATGTCCTGCAGGTCCTTGTACCGCTGCAGGACTTTCTGTACACCGCGCGCGACGTCGTAGTGTTCCTGGCCGACGATCTCCGGCGCGAGGGCGCGCGAGGTCGAGGCCAGCGGATCGACGGCGGGGTAGATGCCGAGCTCGGCGATCGAGCGCTCGAGCACGATCGTCGCGTCGAGATGTGCAAACGTCGTCGCCGGGGCCGGGTCAGTCAGGTCGTCGGCCGGGACGTAGACCGCCTGAAATGACGTGATCGATCCCTTCTTCGTGGACGTAATGCGCTCCTGCAACGCACCCATTTCTGCGGCCAGCGTGGGCTGGTAGCCGACGGCGCTCGCCGTGCGGCCGAGGAGTGCCGAGACCTCGGATCCGGCCTGCGAGAAACGGAAGATGTTGTCGATGAACAGCAGGACGTCCTGATTCTTCTCGTCGCGGAAGTACTCGGTGATCGCCAGACCAGACAGGGCCACGCGCAGGCGCGCACCCGGCGGCTCATTCATCTGTCCATAGACCAGGGCGATTTTTGACGCGTTCAGGTCCTTCTCGTTGATGACGCCTGCCGTCGCCATCTCGTGGTACAGGTCGTTGCCTTCGCGCGTTCGTTCGCCCACGCCGGCGAACACCGACACGCCGCCGTGAAGTTTGGCAATGTTGTTGATCAGCTCCATGATGACGACGGTCTTGCCGACGCCGGCGCCACCGAACGCGCCGATCTTGCCGCCCTTCAGGAACGGACAGATCAGGTCGATGACCTTGATGCCTGTCGACAGCACATCGGGGGACGTGGACTGATCGACGAGCGGCGGAGCGGGGCGGTGAATGGGGTAGTACTTTTCCGCGACGACCGGACCGCGCTCGTCCACTGGCGCCCCGGTCACATCGAGCACGCGGCCCATCACTCCGGGACCAACCGGCATCCGAATCGGCCCGCCGGTGTCGTTGACCGTCAAGCCTCGCTTGAGCCCTTCCGTTCCGGACATCGAGATGGTGCGCACCCACCGATCGCCGAGGTGCTGCTGCACTTCGAGCGTGAGTTTCGCGGAGCGATCCTGGACGGTGTAGTCGACCGTGAGCGCGTTGGATATCGGCGGAAGCGTCCCCGGAAACGCAACGTCCACCACGGGACCGACGACCTGCACGATGGTGCCTGTGTTCATAGCTCTGGTCTTCCGTTAGTTCGATTGCCCGCCGGCGATTTCGAGCAGCTCCTGAGTGATCGCGCCCTGACGCAGTTTGTTGTAGGCGAGCGTCAGGTCCTTGATCATCGAGTTGGCGTTATCGGTCGCGCTCTTCATCGACACCATGCGTGCGCTCTGCTCGCTGGCCTTGGCATTCAGCAGCAACGCGTAGACCAGGGCATTGAGGTAGTGGCCGATCAGGTAGTTCAGGATGTCTTCGGCGCGCGGCTCGAATGTGAACTCGGTGGGATCGGCGGCGAGCTGCTCCTCGGATTCCGACTCCGGCATCTTCAGCCCCTTGATCTCGCCGATCGGGAGATACTCGATCGCCACGGCCTGCTGCGTGAGCGTGTTGATGAAGCGCGAGGCGACGAGGATCACTTCGTCCACCTCGCCTTTGAGAAAGAGATCGCGCGCCATGGAGGCGATCGCCCGTGCTTCGGCGAAGCGCGGTGTGTCGCCGTACGGAAAGTCGGCGACGAGCTGCCGGCGGGTGCGGGCGACGAACTGGGCCGCCTTCCGGCCGGCGGAGATGAAGACGGTCGAATGCGGATCGTAGCGGCCGGCGAGCCGGAATAGGTTGCTGTTGAGCGCGCCGCAGAGGCCTTTGTCGGACGCCACGAGGATCACCAGGCGCTTCCTGACCGCACGCACCTCCTGCAGCGGATGCTTGAAGTCGACCACGCGCGTTACGGCCCGGCGCTGGATGCGATACATCAGGCGGATGAACGGCCGCAGGTGCACCGCGGCATCCTGCGCCTTGCGCATTTTCGAGGCGGCGACCATCTGCATCGCCTTGGTAATCTGCGCCGTGTTCCTGATTGACTTGATGCGGCGGCGGATTTCGCGCGTTCCGGCCATGAGTCAGCTCCACATCGGTGCGAAATCGGCCGCCGCCGTTTTCAAACCGCTCACGACCGGATCCGTCAGTGCTTTGTCACGCGCGATCTGCTCGAGCACCCCGACCTTCGACGTGGTCAAGAACTCGGTAAACCGCGTTTGGAAGTCCTTGATGCGCTCGATCGGGATCTTGTCCATGTGGCCGTTCTGCACCATCCAGAGCACGGCCGCCTGAATCTCGACGGGAATCGGGTTGTACTGCGGCTGGTTGAACAGCTCGACGATGCGTTTGCCGCGGTCGATCCGGGCCTGCGTCGTGGCGTCGAGATCCGACCCGAACTGCGCGAACGCGGCCAGCTCGCGGAACTGTGCGAGGTCGCCCTTGAGCCGTCCGGCGACCTGCTTCATCGCTTTCAGCTGCGCGGCCGAGCCCACGCGCGACACCGACAAGCCGACTGAGATCGCCGGCCGGATGCCCTGATAGAAAAGGTCGGTTTCCAGGTAGATCTGGCCGTCGGTAATCGAGATCACATTGGTGGGAATGTAGGCAGATACGTCGCCCGCCTGGGTCTCGATGATCGGCAGCGCCGTGAGCGAGCCGTTGCCGAACTGTTCCCCCACGCGTGCGGCACGTTCGAGTAGCCGGCTGTGCAGATAGAACACGTCGCCAGGGTACGCTTCGCGGCCCGACGGCCGCTTCAGCACTAGCGACACCTGGCGATAGGCGACGGCATGCTTGGACAGATCGTCGTAGACGATCAGCGCATCCATGCCGTTGTCCATGAACCACTCGCCCATTGCCGCGCCGGCAAACGGCGCCAGATACTGATTGGTGGCCGAGTCAGCAGCCGGTGACGCGACGATGATCGTGTACGGCATCGCGCCGGCCTCTTCGAGCACGGCGATGAGGCGGGCGATCGTCGACTGTTTCTGCCCGATCGCGACGTAGATGCTGTAGAGCGGCCGATAATCCTTGTCGCCGGCCGCCTCCGCCTCGCGGTTCAGGCGGGCCTGGCTGATGATCGTGTCGATGCAGATCGTCGTCTTCCCGGTCGAGCGATCGCCGATGATCAGCTCGCGCTGGCCGCGGCCAATCGGAATCATGGCGTCGATCGCCATGATGCCGGTCTGCACTGGCTGGCTGACCGGCTTGCGGCGCATGATTCCGGGCGCAATCTTCTCGACCGGATAGGCCGTGTCGCTCGCTATAGGCCCCTTGCCGTCGATCGGTTCGCCGAGCGTGTTCACCACGCGGCCGAGCAGACCTTTGCCGACGGGAACCTGCAACAGCTTACCGGTGGCCCTGACCTCGTCGCCCTCTTCCAGGGTCGTGTACTCGCCGAGGATGATGACGCCGACTTCCGTCTCTTCGAGGCTGAGCGCCAGGCCGGTGATGCCCTTGCCGAGATCGAGCATCTCGTTGAGCATGACGTCGCCGAGCCCTTCGACCTTGGCCACGCCGTCGCCGACCTCGCGAATGATGCCGATGTTCCGCTTGATCGCGGTCGCCTTCGCGCCAGCGATTCGTGTTTCGATCTCCTCGATCAAGTTGGCCATGGCGTCTTCCTCGGGCTAGAGGCGCGCTTCGAGGGCGTCAAGCCGGCCCTGAATGCTGCTGTCGTAGACATCGCTTCCCACCGTGATGCGCGCGCCGCCGAGCAGTTCCGGAGTCGCGGCGTAGGTCGTGACAATGCCGGCGCCGTGGAGGCGCGCGATCGACGATTCGATACTCGTCTTCACGTCGGCAGGCAGCGGCGTCGCGCTTTCCACGTGCGCGGTGTGAGCGGCGCGATCGAGCCTTACCAGACGTTGAAACCGTGCGAGCACCTTCAGGCTGCCCGGGCGGCCGGCGTCGATCACCCGCTGCACGACATCGCGAACGCGATTCTCGTCGAGCGCGCCATTCACCAGACAGAGCCGGAACAGCCGCCTCGCCTCACCTAGCGTCTGCTTCTTCGTCTTCATTCACCCGTCCTCGACACGTCGGATCCCGGCGCTCGCGTGACTCACATCGTCCTGAGATGGCTGGCCGTCTCTTCGGCCAGTCGTTTCTCGTCATCTGGCGTCAGCACTTTGCCGACGACGGCACTGGTGGTCTGGATGACGAGGCGACCGACCTCCTTACGAAGCTCGTCGAGCATTCGCGCGTGCTCCAGCTCCGTTGCCGCGCGGGCTTTCTGCACGATCTGCTCGGCTGCGACAATTGAACGCTGCGCCTCCTGCTCCTGAAGACGCTTGGCGATCTCACGGGCTTCGGCGAGGAGTTTTGAAGACTGCGCCTGCGTTTCGGCCATGATGCTCTGGCGCTGCGCCTCGATGTTGGCGAGCGCGGCGTTGATCTTCTCGGTGTTGGCGATGCCCTGCGCGATCTGCTTGCGCCGCGCCTCCAACATCTGCAGGACCGGTCGGTACGCGAACCAGTACAGAGCCGCGCACACGATGGCGAAGCTCACGAGCTGGGCGGTCAGGTGAGGCCAGTCCACGCCGAACGTGCGGGCGATCTGTTCGACCTTCCCGGTGTCTTCGTGCTGCAGCATCAACGCGAGAACGTTCATGACGCACACCCGTCAGTTAGCGGAGCGGCGCCCGCGCCGCCCGACCCGTCATCCCTCATCACGCGAGGAACAGGGCATAGAACACGATTGCTTCGGCAAACGCGATCGACAGAATCGATTGCACGAGTATCGGCGTAGCTGCACCGGGATTGCGGCCAACTGCCTCCGACGCTTTCATTCCGATCAATCCCACGGCCAGAGCTGCGCCGAGCACCGCCAGCGCAATGTGAAGATTGCCGACCATATGACGTCAGTTCCTTCCTCGATCGCTCGTCGCGCGCTCGACGAGGCTATTGATCGCCGTCTCCTCATTCGTGCGCGGTCGCCGTGTGCCCCTCGTGGGCATGCTGGCAAATCAGTAGCGTGAACACCGCCGTCAACAACATGAACACCAGCGCCTGGACCAGGCCGACCAGCAGTTCCAGGAAATAGAACGGGATCTGCACCAGCCAGGCGATGTTCGGCACCCGGGCCATGGTTTCGAGCATCGTCTCGCCGGCGAAGATGTTTCCGTACAGCCGGAAGCTGAGCGAGACCGGCCGAAAGAGGATCGAGACCATTTCAAGAAGTCCGGCGGCGAAGAACACCACGACCATCAGCACCTTCAGCGCACCGGTGGTCGATCCCTTGGGCGCAAACATCTCCTTGAGGAAGCCGACCGGCCCGATCGCCCGAAGACCCCACACGATCCAGCAGGCGAAGAAGACCAGCGCCATCGCCAGCGTCAGGTTGACGTCGGCGTTCGCGCCGCGAAAGAACGGTTCTTCGAGTCGGAATCCTTCGGGCGTCTGCTGCCCCCACCCCATCGACCCGACGCCCGGGATGAGTCCCACCCAGTTGGCGGCGAGGATGAAGATGAACACGGTGCCGAAGAACCAGAACGTCTGCTTGGCGAGGGGCGGGCCGAGGAGCCCTTCGAGGAATCCGTACAAACCTTCGACGAGCCACTCCAGAAAGTTCTGCGGTCCGTCAGGGACCTGCTTCATGTTGCGCGTCGCCAGCTGCGCGAACACGATGAGCCCTGCAGCGACGAGCCAGGTCACGACCATTGAATTCGTGACGGGGAAGCCGAAGGGCCGCGCGATCTCGACGGCCTTTTGCGACAGGCTGTGTCCTTCCGTCGCCGCCGCCTCCGCGATCGACGGAATGAGCGACAGCAGCGGCGCGACGACGAGCAGGCAAACGATCGTCGGAGGCCCGGACATGTCGCAGGTGTCTGCACCGCGCTTGCCATGTCCGCACCACTGGAAAGACGTCGCCGCACACGGCCCGAGCGTGCAGATTCCAGCCGGCATCGATGGCATGGCGGTGACGACGCGCAGTCAGATCACCACCGCCTGTTGGCGCCTCACAGCATGTGAGGAGAGATGGCGGCTACTTCTTGACAACATTCGTCAACTGCACCATTTCGGCGCCGTAGTCTTCGGTGACGATCGCGTTCTGGGCATCGACGCGGACTTTGGCGGCCGGGGCGAGCTCGCCCTTGCCGGGGCCGGACGCCTTGAGCTCGAGCAGCACCAGTCCGAGGTCGTACCCCGCCTTCGGCTTCGCCTCTGGCGCACCCGCTCCAAGGAAAAAGACCGGCTGCGCCATGATGAGCGTGATCAGCCGGTCGCCGCCGCTGAGCGTGCGGGCGTAGGCGTACTTGATGGCGGTCTTCCTCGAGCTGAGCTCGAATGATCCCGCGTCCGCGCCCTTTTCGAGCAACTGGCGCGCGGCAGCGGTGCCGCCTTTCTTGACGGCGGCCAGCAGCGCATCGCGTTCGGCATCACTCGCGAAGCGCGTGATCGAAGCGGTCACGGGCACCGACAGGCTGGCGCCGCTCGCATTCTTCACGGAGGCGGTGGCGACCAGCGTCTCCGGTGCTTGCGCTCGTGCCGACGAGAGCAGACACACCGTCAACACGACGATGCCGAGCCATGTGACTCGAGCGATCTGGATGAGCTGAGATTTTTTCATGCACGCCGACGAGCAGGACTCGTACCACTGCGATGCCTCAGATCACGGCGCAAGATCTGGGTCGTCACATTCGGTCACGATTTCGCGCAACGACCCGTTGTCGATGACGGCCAACCGACACCGCGGGGGCCGTTCGAGCAGCGTGTTGTATTCTTGAAATCAAGCCTCAGCCCGACAACGCTTCCACGACTACCCGGAGCACTCCCTATGGTTTCGCGTGTACTGGCCGCGTTCGGCGCCGCTCTGACGGTGTGTGGCTGTGCCGCCTCGGTCGCTGCGCAGGGTCCGGCACCCGGCGGGCACGTGCACTATGTGCCGCCGCCCCCCGCGCAGGCGTCGCAGACGTCGGCCACCGGTGCCCTCGCGCCACGTCTCCAGAACCTGGGCTCGCATACCTTTCCCGTGTCCGCTCGCAATCGCGATGCGCAGGCCTTCATGAATCAGGGCCTCAACCTCGCCTACGCGTTCAATCACGCGGAGGCGCGCCGCGCGTTCCGTGAAGCCGCGCGGCTCGATCCCGAACTGGCGATGGCCTACTGGGGTCAGGCTCTGGTGCTCGGGCCGAACATCAACGCGTTGATGGAGCCGAACGAGGAGCCGCAGGCCTACGAGCTCGTGCAGAAGGCGATGTCGCTGCGCGAGCGCGCGACACCGCGTGAGCGCGCTTACATCGAGGCGCTCGCCGAGCGGTATTCGGGACGCGCCGCCGACCGGCAGCCGCGTGATACCGCGTACGCGGATGCCATGCGCCGAGTGCACGAGCAGTTCCCCGACGACCTCGATGCGGCGATGCTCTACGTCGAGTCGGTCATGGATTTGCGGCCGTGGGGGTACTGGCAGCGGGATGGGGCGCCGCATGCGCGCACCGACGACATCGTCAGGCTCACCGAGCGCGTGCTCGCGCGCAACCCCCGGCACCCCGGCGCCGTGCACATGTATATCCACCTGATGGAAGGCACGTCGACTCCGGAGAAAGCCGAGCAGGCGGCGGACACGCTGCTGACGCTGATGCCGGCGGCCGGTCACATGGTGCACATGCCGGCGCACATCTATCAGCGCGTCGGGCGGTATGCCGACGCGATCAAGAGCAATCAGATGGCCGTCGCTGCTGACGAGGACTACATCACGCAGTGTCGTGCGCAGGGGCTGTATCCGATGGCTTACTATCCGCACAACATTCATTTCCTGTGGTTTGCCGCGACGGCGGATGGGCAGAGCAAGCTGGCGATTCAGTCGGCGCGGCAGCTGGCGTCGAAGATCGATGACGACACGCTGAAGGCGCTGCCGCTGACTGCCGGGTTCCGGATGGTGCCGTATTACGCGCTGACGCGGTTCGGACACTGGGACGAGATGTTGAACGAGCCCGAGCCGCCGGCGTTCAGTGCGGTGCTGCGCGCGGTGTGGCATTACACGCGCGGGCTGGCGTTCGTTGCGAAGAATCAGATTCCGGCCGCCGAGCAGGAGTTGCGGCGGCTCATCGCGCTCACGAGCGATCCGTCGATGAAGGAGTCGCTGTTCTCGCCGAACACTGCGTCGGCCATCGTCGCGCCGGCGCCGGCGGTGCTGGCCGGCGAGATCGCGGCGGCGCGGGGTGATTTCGATCTGGCGATCTCGCAGCTCGATCGCGCCGTACGGCTCGAGGACAGTCTGGTCTACACCGAGCCGTCGGAGTTCCACTTCCCGCCGCGCCTGTCGCTGGGCGCAATCCTGCTGCAGGCCGGTCGCGCGGCGGAGGCGGAAACCGTGTACTGGGAAGATCTGCGTCGCAACCGCGAGAATGGCTGGGCGCTGTTCGGGCTACTGCAGGCGCTGCGCGCGCAGAACAAGTCGGCGGATGCGGCGCTGACCGAGGCGCGGTTCAAGTCCGCCTGGTCCCGCGCCGATGTCACCCTGACCTCGTCCCGGTTCGGGCGGTAAGGTTGGGGTCTGACCCGGGGTCAGACCCCAACCACAAGTGACAACTCAGGTTGTCGACTCGCCGCGACGCACGCTCCTTCCGTGACGAACCAGGTCGCGCACTTCCGCGAGCTGCTCCTTCGAAAGAGCTTCACGACAGACCGCCCGCCAGCACTGTTGACGGACATCGGCGGAGTTACCAATGGCCAGGTACAAAGAGTGCGGAACGATGAGATCGTCCCGGTTTCCGAGTGCATGGCAACGATAGCTTGACCATCGATAATCCTCAGGTCGTTCAACGATTCCGGCCCGAACTGGATTGAGTTCCACATATCGCATGCACGTAAACCAGTACCGCTCGGAGTCGATAGCGAGTGAGCGGTAGCGGCCCTCGAATAGCCCGCCTGTGCGCTCGTACCGCCGGTTGAAATATCGGACGTACGTTTCCCCCACGTTCTTCATCGTTGCCGCCAGGCCGTTTTCAGCCTGCGGTGTGACGATGAGATGGACGTGGTTGGTCATCAACACGTATGTGTGAACATCCGTTCGATGTTTAGTGGCCGCTGCCCGGAGAATTGTGAGAAAACACTCGTAATCCGCCTCCGATTGAAAGATGTCGATTCGGTTGACACCTCGTTGAATCACATGGTGCGGGGTACCTGGGACTTGCAGGCGGCGAGCGCGAGGCATAATCCGGTGCGAGTGCACGAACCGCTGCAGGTGCGAGAGCGGCGTTTTTGGGCCATATTCCGACAGGTGCTCGGTGCGAGCGCTTAAGACCTGACACGTCGAAACAGCACGGAATCGGCAATTCTTGCCACGTCGTCGAAATGGGGTCTGACCCCGGGTCAGACCCCGGGTCAGACCCCGGGTCAGACCCCCGTTCGAGGAGGCGCCATGCTGAAAGAGTTTCGAGAGTTCATTTCACGGGGCAACGTCATCGATCTCGCCGTCGGCGTGATCATCGGCGCAGCGTTCGGCAAGATCGTCACGACGCTGGTCGAGAACGTCATCATGCCGCCGATCGGACTCATCCTCGGCCGGATTGACTTCTCGAGCCTCTTCCTGGTCCTCGACTCGACCAAGGGCATCCCCGCCTCACTTGCCGACGCGAAAACCAAAGGCATCCCGGTGATCGCGTACGGGCAATTCATCAACGACATCGTCGGCTTCGTGATTGTCGCCCTGGCGGTGTTCGTCCTGGTGAAGCAGGTCAATCGGCTGAAGCGGCCAGTCCCGGTCGCCGCCGCGGCGACAAAGGACTGCCCCTATTGCTTGATGGCGGTACCCGTCAAAGCGACGCGCTGCGCGCACTGCACGTCGGATCTCAAGTAACGCGTTCGCGCGGCAAGGTCGCCTAAAGGCGGCCTCTACATTCCTACATCTCGACCTGAACGCCGAGCTCGACGACGCGTTCCGGCGGCAGACGGAAGAACGCGGTGGCGCGCACCGCGTTGCGCGCCATCAGCACGAACAGCTTCTCGCGCCACATCGCCATTCCCGCGCGCTCCGTGACGATGATGGTCTCGCGGCCGAGGAAATAGATCATGTCCTCCGGATCCAGCTCGACGCCGTTGTCGCGCGCGACGCCGAGCGCCTCGGGCACGTGCGGGTCCTGCATGAAGCCGTACTGGGCGCGAACGTTGTAGAGGCCGTAGCCGTACGACTCCACGGTGATCTGGTCCTTCGGCGCGACATACGGCACCGGCGCGGTGGTCACTGTCAGCACGACGACGTGCTCGTGCAGAATCTTGTTGTAGCGGAGATTGTGCGCCAGTGCGGGCGGCGTGCCACGCGGCTGGGCGGTCATGAACACGGCGGTCCCGGGCACACGCGTGGGCGGCGTCGCCGCAATCGCCGCGACGAAGTCCTCGAGCGGAAACGCCCGCGCCGTCAACCGTTCCGCCACCAGCCGACGACCGGTCTTCCACGTCGTCATTGCGGTGAACAGCAGCAGAGCGATGAACAGGCTGACCCATCCTCCCTGAGGCAGCTTGAGGAGGTTGGCGCCGAAGAACGAGACGTCGATCGTGACAAACAGTGCCGTGACGCTGTAGGCCAGCGGCAAGGGCCAGCGCCATCGTTCGGTCATCACTATGTGCAGGAGAACCGTGGTGATGACCATCGCCATCGCGACCCCCATTCCATAGGCGGCGGAGAGCCGGCTCGACGAACCGAAGCCAATCACGATCGCGATCGTGCAGATCATCAGTCCCCAATTCACCTGGGGGACGTAGATCTGCCCCATCTCGCGCGCCGAGGTGTGCTCGACGTCGAGACGCGGCATGTAGCCGAGCTGAATTGCCTGGCGTGTCACTGAGAACGCGCCGGAGATGAGGGCCTGCGACGCAATCACCGCGGCTGATGTTGACAGCGCCACATACGGCAGTAGTGCCCATGACGGCACCATCATGAAAAACGGCTGCGTCGCCCGTTCGTTGATGATCAGCAACGCGCCCTGTCCAAAGTAGTTGAGGAGCAGCGCCGGCAGCACCATGCTGAACCAGGCGATGCGAATCGGACGCTTGCCGAAGTGCCCCATGTCGGCATACAGCGCCTCACCGCCGGTCACGACGAGGAAGACCGTGCCGAGCACCGTAAAGCCATGCCACCCGTGCGCGCGGAAGAACGCCACGCCGTGGCGGGGATCGAATGCTCCAAGCACTTGCGGTTCGCGCACAATCCACATCGTGCCGACTAGGGCGATCGTCACGAACCACACGGTCATCACCGGGCCAAACAGCTTCCCAACGCGATCCGTGCCGCTTTGCTGAATGACGAAAAGTCCAATCAGGATGGCCACCGAGATCGGGACCACCCAGCGGGTGAAGACAGGCGTCGCCACCGACAAGCCTTCGACAGCGCCGAGGATACTGATCGCCGGCGTGATCATGCCTTCGCCGTAGAGCAACGCCGCGCCGAAGATGCCAAGCATGATCAGAATCGGACGCCCGACGGCGACGCCTCGCGTACCTTCGCGTGCGCCGTTGCGTCCGGGGATCAGCGCCGTCAGCGTCAGGATGCCGCCTTCGCCCTGATTGTCGGCGCGCATCACGACGACGATGTATTTGATCGAGATGATCAGGATCAGCGCGTAGAGCACGAACGAGAGCACGCCGAGCACGTTCTCGTGACTCGGCGGCACCGAGTGCGATCCATAGAACGATTCGCGGAGGGCGTAGAGAGGACTCGTCCCGATGTCCCCGTAAACGACGCCGAGTGCGGTCAGCGTGAGCGGAAGAAGTCTGCTGCGCGCGCCGTGTGGACCCAGGTCTCCTGTGGCCTTCATCCGGAATCGTGAGATTACCATCCTTCGACTCGCCCTGCTCGGGCGTAGGCCCGAGCAGCGCTCGCTCAGGACAGGTCCTTCGATTCTATCGCTCGCTCGAGGCAGATCTCAGACGAACAGGCTGCGGAACGTCAGCTCACGGTGATCGAGGCCGGCAGCCTTGTCGAACTTCTGGAGCAGGGGCGGAAGGTCGATCGGCAGACGCCACTCGTCCGATCGTCCACCGACAGCGGCGAAACGCGCTGCCAGGTCGTCCCACCACGGCGCGATCGCCCGCGCGATGGGCTCGATCACGAGCACCCGTCCGCCGTGTGCCGCGAATTCTACGAGCTGGTCCTCGACGCGCACCCTCGCGGCATCGGGTAGCTCGTTCAGCAGGTAGGCGGCGACGACGCTATGGCCGCGGCGAACGGCCGAAACCTTGGTGACGTCGCCCTGCCGTGCGCGACCGTGAACGCCAAGCTGTTGATAGGACCAGTTCGCTTCATCAACCGCCCACGGATGCCGATCGATCCCGACGACACTCGGCGCCGCCCCCAAGGCGAGCGACCATGCCGCCCCGGCCGCGCCCGTGCCGCATCCGAGATCGACGATCGAAGGCGGCGCGTCGGTGAGTCCCCGCGCTCGCACGACTTCCGTGACGGCGATGAAATGCAACGGCGCATAAAACAGGGCAAACGCGGCGCGCTTGCCTGCGCTGTCGAGGGCGCCGCGCACGTGGCGTCCACCCGCGTGCAACGATGGCGGGCCTCGCCGTTCGACGTACGCCGACGACAGCGCCCGCAGTGCCCGCGTCACCTCGGGAACGCGCAGGTTGGCGAGATGCCGCGCTTCGAGCGCAGCCAGCCATTCCGAAAACGCCATGGTCGAGATCTTCATCCTATCTTTCGGATAACCCGCTACAATCACAAGTCACAAGGAGGGCTGTGCACGCATGCGAATGTACACATCTGTTCTGGTAATCCTGTTGTCGATAGTGACCGCCATGCCGCGGGTGCAGGCGCAGGCATCTCACACAGCAAGCCAATCGGCTATTGATGCCGCGTTACAGGAGCATGTGTCATCAGCTGCGGCTGATCGCGCCGATCTGTTGCGCGTGCTGGCCAATCCACAAGTGAAGGCCGCGGCCGACACGGCTGGTCTCGATCTGCGCCGCGCGACGACTGCGGTCGCGTCGCTCGACGGAGAACAGTTGTCTCAGCTCGCCGCCCAGGCGCGTCAGGTCGATCAGGCGCTCGCCGGCGGTCAGTCCAAGATCACCATCTCCACGACACTGATCATCATCGCCCTGCTGGTGTTGATCCTACTCATCGTCGCAATCGACTGATATCGATCCCAGTGGCCGTGAGGAAGCGGCCGGCAGCATGCTCGAGCGGGCGCCGCGTACGCGCGCGCGCAACATGCAGTGTGCTGCTGGCCGTTGTGCTCCTGACCGGCACATCGGCGGCTGGGCAGCGGGCCCAGCCGCTGACCATTCTCGACGTCCCCTTCATCTCCCAGACGGAAGCGCTGTGCGGCGGGGCGGCTGCCGCGATGGTCATGCGCTACTGGGGCGCGCGCGGCCTTGATGCGGAATCGTTCGCGCATCTGGTCGATCGCAGCGCGGCGGGAATCCGCACGACCGCACTCGTCGACGACATCCGCCGGCGCGGCTGGACCGCCACGTCGGTCGCCGGCACGAACGATGCGATTGCGCGAGAGCTGACCGAGGGCCGCCCTATTCTCACGCTGATCGAAGATCGTCCCGGCACGTTTCACTACATCGTCGTCATCGGCGCAACGCCGCGCGCGCTCGTGTATCACGACCCGGCCCGGACCGCCTTTCGCACCATGAGCCGCGAGGAGTTCGATCGGCGATGGTCGGCTGCCGGACGCTGGATGGCGCTC
>Ga0075420_100001375_pt1 | contig 20640 bp, 11 predicted proteins | sample SoiMetdeltSBSDD4_FD_75296 | JGI IMG/M metagenome (GOLD analysis project Ga0075420, IMG submission 75296) | Bulk soil microbial communities from a Populus tree surrounding site in Tennessee, USA - Soil MetaG P. deltoides SBSDD4 | ecosystem: Environmental > Terrestrial > Soil > Tree plantation... | reverse complement strand
CACGTACTCGCCCGGGAGCAGGCCGCCCTGGGTCGGGCTGTTCTGGAGACCAGCACGCCCACCGGAGCCTGTTATGCGGTTGCCATGCCCGCTTGTGGGCCTGTCGCCGGTCGCTCCGTCTGCTCGGCCGCGGATGCCCGCGTCGATGCTGTTGGCGAAGCCCTGCGCATCGGGCGAGATGTTCGCCCGCAACGCGCCTTCGAGCACGCCACCGGAGTTCTGGGCCGTCGCCGAGGCGACCTGGATCTGGCTCTCGAGCTCATCGTTGTACCGGACGATGACGCCGATGGTGGTCGGGGCCGGGACGCCCGAGTAGTTCACGGAGTAGAACAGCGACGGGACGGTGTGGCCGGCGTTGTTCACCTTCGCCGAGTTGACGTCGGTCAGCCCGTAGTCGCCGGCCTGCTGGCCGCACGACCCACCTGCCTGGGCCCCCTGGGCGCTCGCCGGAGTCGCAAAGGCCGTCATGGCCAAGAGGGCCGCGCCGGCGATGGACGAAAGCTTACGCATTCAATCCTCCAACAAAATCCGCGGTTGCCGCGCGTACGTTACGAGGGGATGGTCAAGCCTGGACCTCAACCTGGGAATCGCCCCTGAAGACGTGCCCTACACCCACCTCCCGCTTCCCCTCGTCCGACCGCCCGACGCGTACCCCGAGACAGCGACCGAAGGCGCGGCGTCCTCAGTCGGCACGGGGAGGACCGGGGAGTGCTGGTGGCTCTCTCGGCCACCGCGATTCCACGACACCGCGAGCCTACAGTTTTGTGAGGCCGTTGTCAAGAGCCGGACGGAACGTTGAGTAGCAGAACCCGATAATTGTCGCCAGGATTTACCCGTTGTGATGCCGACCGGTCCAGGAACGCCTTGAGGTCGTCGTCGACCAGCTCTCCCCACTGGTAGCTCCGTCCGGACGAGATCACCCAGACCGACTGCCCGGCGAGCGGCCTGCCGACCAGGCGCTCGAAATCGCTCCGCTGACGGATTAACGCGGCACCCGTGTGAACGTCTCGCCGGACGTCGTCCGAGCGGGTCGTGTACTTCTCGTAGTCGCGGCTGCTGATCCAGAAGTCCAGGCCGCCGACGTACCAGCCCACAACCGTCGGCACGTCCGTCATCACGACGTCATCCGGGCCGAGCCCGAGCGCTCGGACCTGGCGCAACCAGGCACCCTCGCGAGGCGAAAGCGCCGCCCGCTCCAGGGCGCGCGCCACGTCTTGATGGACCAGCAGCATCGCGGCCAGCGCCACTCCGACCACCGTCGACCCGCGGACCGCCGGGTGGCCACGTCGGCGCGCCGGCGGCTCCAGGATGCTCGAGGTCACCAGGCGCACGCCCTGGGCGCCGAGGACGGCCATGACCAGGACCAGGGTGAGCCCGTACCGCTCCTGCGGCCCGCGCGGGATCAAGAACGCGGCATGGAGGAACGTCGGGATCAGCGCCAGCCACAGGATCAGCGTGCTTGCGCAGCGGCGCCGAATCGCCAGCGGCAGCCCGGCCAGTGCCGCCAACAGCAGGAGGCCGGGCCCGTCCAGCAGCATCCGGAGGTAGAAGCGGACCCTGGCCCACTCGACCGCCGGCGAGAGGTACTCGTCGATCTCGCCGTACGCACCTACCAGGCTGTCGGCGCGGAGCCGCGTCGCCAACAAGAAGAGGACGAGCGCGGCAACAGCGACGATCGCCAGGGAGGTGACGGGCCCGACCCAGGCTCCGGGGCGACCCCGGTCCCGGTACAGGCCGAGGGCCGCCTGGGCCGCCAGCGGCGCGAGCAGGAAGATGCCGACCTCGTGGGCGGAGGCGCTCAGGCCGACGCAGACGCCGGCCAGCACCTGATCACGGACCCGGCCGGTCCGGCCGGCGCGCAGCATGAACAGCACGGCGGCCGCGAAGAGCAGGACGTACAGGGAGTAGAACCAGGCCTGCCGCGACCAGACGACGAGTGAGGGGTGGCCGGCGAGGTAGGCCGCGACGAACAGGCCGCCGAGGCGACCGGCGACCTCCCGGCCGAGCAGGTAACCGAGCGGCATCAACGTCGCGCCGGCCAGGACCGCCGGCAGGCGCGCCGCGAAATCGGTCGGGCCGAGCAGCGCGAGCGACGGCGCCGTGAGGTACGTTGCGAGGAGGCCGCGGGTGTAGATCCAGCCGGACGGCAGCCGCGGCACGCCGCTCTCGAGGATGCCGCGCGCCGCCAGCGCCAGTCGCGACTCGTCGACGGTGAGCGTGCCGTCCCAGCCCTGGAGGCCCTGGGCCCGGATCCAGAGCGCTCCCGACGTCAACACCACCATCAGCGCGGCGGTCAGCAGCCCGGCCTGAAGTCCGACGACGGCGCCTCCCGGTCGATCCGTCGACGGCCCCGTCGTTGCCCGTACGAGCTGGTCCCCAGTCATCGGCAGGAGTGTACCGAAGAGGCCGACGTCGGCCCGCCGGTGAGCGCCGAACGAGTTTCAGATGTCTCTAAGATTCACAGTGCCGGAGTGCTTGACGCCTCGGGAAGCCTGAGTTATCCTTCACCATGCGGTTCCGTACGGGTATTTGCCTGCTAACGGAGCGTGCGCGCAGCACCATAAGGCTCGCGCCCAGGCGCGAAAGGAGCGGGGCAGATGCGGAGACTTCTGGATAGCGATCCTCTGGTGCCAGAGGGCGAAGAGGGCGGCGATGTGTTCATCGATCCGCTGGAGGCTGAGGGCGGCGATCTCGGCAACCAGCCGATCAACGATCCCAGCAACTAGGCACCCGTGAACGTTGGGTCGCCCTGACGGCGATCTGAACTGAAGGGCCGTGGCATGGCGCCACGGCCCTTCTTCTTTGCATGTAGCGACGGCCATCGGCTGACGTCCGCCGGCATCGCATGGACGTCCGAGCCCTCGTTCGGACACACTCCGGGCCGGCATGGCTGATACCGTCCTCCAGCGGCACCCTCGATCCTCGCATGGCGTCCCCCTGCGCGCCATCGAGGGCGTGGCGCTCCTGGGTGTGCTGGGGCTGGCGCTCTGGCTGCGCGTCGCCAATCTGGACGCCTACACCGGCTCGTTCGACGAGGGCATCCGCGGCCAGCAGCTCCTCCTGATGGCGGCCGGCTACCGACCGTTCCGGGACATCTTCGCCTCGCAGGGGCCGCTGCTGCTGGATCTGCTCTTCCCGTTCTACCTGGCGTTCGGCCAGACGCTGGCGGCGGCGCGGGCCGGCGTGGTCGCCTGCTCGCTGGTGGCGCTCGTCGGGGCCTGGTGGACGGCGCGCCTTGCCGCCGGCCCGGTCGCCGCCGTGGCCGCAGTCGCGATCCTGACGGTCAGCCCGAGCTTCCTCGAAGGCTCGCGGCTCGCACTCGCCGAGGTCCCGACCATCGCGCCGTCGCTGCTGGCGCTCGGCGCCCTGCTGGCGTATCGTGGCTCGGGCGATCGGCGGCTGCTCGCGCTGTCGGCGGCCTGCTGCGCACTCGCCGTGCTGATCAAGCCGATGGCGCTCCACGTCGGGGCGCCGCTCGCCGTGCTGCTCGTGCTGCCGCCCGCCGGCCTCTCCATCGAGCGCCTGCGCTGGAGCTGGCGGCGCCTGCTCGCCGACCTGGCCCTCTACGGCCTGGTCGTCCTCGCGCTCTGCGCCGTCGTGATCGCGCTGCTCGGACCGGCCCAGGTCTGGGACAATCTCGGCGCCTATCGTGGCGGCGCCGGTCACGCGCTCGGCGCTGACGCCGCGGCCAACCTCAGACTGACCGCGAACGTCATGCGCGGCGAGCGGGCCGGCCTGTTCGTTCTGGCGGCGGCCGGCCTGGTGATCGGGCTCTGGCGGCGGCCCGTCGTCACGCTGGCGCTCGCCGCCTGGGCGCTAGCGGTCGTCGCCCTGTTCGCCGGCTACGGCGACCTCGCCGACAAGCACATCGTCTATCTGACGCCGCCGCTGGCGCTGCTCGCCGCGATCGGCGCTGGTCTCGGCGCCGAGGCGATAGTCGCGCTGGCCGCGCGCCTCCGCGAAGGCGGCGTCCTCGCTTCCCGGGCGGTGGTCGGCGCGGCGCTCATCGGCGCGGTCGGGATCGCCGCCTACCTCGTGTCGCTGCCGGCCGTCTACGCGGCGGATCGGTACCTGCTGCGCGAGGCGCCTAAGGTCGCCGCCGAGCGCCGGGGCCGGGCCGTGGACCAGGAGATCGCCGAGATCATCCGAAGGGCGACGCTGCCCGACGGCTGGGTGCTCTCGGACAACCCGGGCTCGGCGTTCGACGCCCGACGCAAGGTGATCCCGTACCTCGTGGATACGTCGGGCACGCGGGTGGACGCCGGATCGCTGACCTCGCCGCTGGTCGCGGAGTACGTCCAGCGCTACCGTCCGTCCGTGATCGTGACCTGGCCGGGCCGGCTTGGGAAGCTTGACGAGTTCGTGCGGCAGCTCCCCGAGCTCGGCTACCGGCTGGAGAAACTGTACGACCTCGGCTGGAAGGTGTACGTCCGAGTCGGCAGCGGGCAGTAGGCAGTCGGCAGAGGTTCCTACCTGCCGACTGCCTACTGCCCGCTGCCGACTTCGTAGACGGTCCAGCCGCCCTCCTGGTAGATGATCGGGAAGGAGAACTCGCCGGCGCGGGCCGGCACGAAGTGCGTTACCTTGAACCGTGCCGCGAGCTCGCGGATGCGCTCCTCGGTCAGACGCCGATACGCCTGGTCTAGCTCCTCGCGGTAGCGCAGGACGTCGCTCACGCCGAGCGCCTCGACTCGCGCGCGGAACTCCTGGTTGTGCGAGGGGAAGTAGACCGCCTGGTTCGCCCGCTCGCGGACCAGGAAGTGCGCGCGCTCGGCGTTCATGTAGAAGGCGTCGTTGTTCGGCTCGCTGGGCAGGATCAGGAAGACGCTGTCGACCGGGGTCTGGGTGCGCGCCCACTCCTGGAACGCCGCCGCCGACGCCAGTCCGCCCTGATGACGGAGCTGATACAGCCAGTCGGTCGAGCCGCGCACCAGGAACGCGCCGACGACGGCCACGGCGAGGCCGGCGACGAGGGCGCCCCGCTCCGGCAGCCGGCGGCGTACGGCAGCGACCACCAGCCAGCCGATGAGCAGGACGTCGACCATCGCCGCCGCCTTGACGCCGTCGTCGAGGTCGAACTGCCAGAGGCGGCGGGTCATGAGACGGAGCGCGCCGAACCCGAGCACCGCGCCGACCGCCAGGATGGTGAGTCCGACGTCGAGCGGGCGGCGCCGCGCGGCCGGCAGCCACCGATTCGCCGCCAGCGCCGCCATGAATAGGGGTGTCACGGTGAACCAGATCGGCTCTAACGGCACGAAGTTGCTGGGCGAAACCAGCATCGCGCCGACCAGGACGCCGATTACCAGACGAGGCGCCTTGCGCTCGGTCCAGGCGCGCCGGAGCAGGTCCGCCAGGTACACCAGGCCCAGCACGTCGACGACCCAGGCCGCGCGCGGGAGCTGGAGCCGCGCCACCATCGTGCTGACGGGGCCGCGCAAGCTGATGTCGATGAAGAGGAACGCCACGGCGCAGAGGAGGGCCACCGCCGCGAACAGCCCCAGCACCGCACGTCGGTTCGAGCCGGCCGGGGCCGCGAGGAGCGCGGCCGCCAGGAGCAGCCCGCCGATCAGGTTGTAGAAGGCGAACCCGGAGCGACTCCAGTTCACAGACACCGAGAGGTCAGTCGCTAGCTCGATGCGGGCGAGCTGGAGCGCCCAGCCAGGCAGCGGCTCGGCGTGCTGAAGCAATGCCCCGACGACGGTCGGGAGGCTGCACAGCACCATCAGGCCGCCGGCCAATGCGACGTTGCGGATACCGTAATGGTGGAGTCGGAGCAGGTACGCCAGCCCGATGGCGAGTCCCACGTACGAGGTGGTCGGCGCGTGGACCACGACGCCGAGGCCCGCCACGATCCCGGTGAGGGCGTGGCGCTCGCGGAGGAAGGCGTAGAGCGCGCCGAGCTGGAACGGCAGCGCCAGGAACGCCGGCGTCAGCTCGGCGGAGTGGAGGATCGGGCTGCCGACGGTCAGGAGGCGAAATCCGGCGACGTAGAGCGCCAGGAACAGGATGGCGCTCAGGCGATTCCCGACGAGGTGGCGCGCGATCGAATACGCCAGCGCCAGGCTGGCGATGCTGGCCGGGACGAAGAGGAGAAACAGCGCGCCGTCGAGCGGCAGCCACGGCAGCGCCCCGATCACCCAGGCGATGAGCTGATAGGTGTAGGCGGCCGGCGTCCCCTCGTGGAGCGCCTGGATGAACGGGTCGTTGAGGTACAGGCGCGGGTCGACAAACGACTTGAAGATCGGGACGTCCGACCAGCGCCCGCCGTCGAACCCGCGGAAGAGCAGCGACGCGATCGAGCCGACGACGCTGGCGATCACGGCCTCCCGCCACGACACGGTCGGCGGGCGGCATGGGCGGTCGGTGGGCGCCGGGGCCGGGGCCGGCCGCGCCAGGTGCTCGACGGTCCCCATCTCAGGGCGCCCGGCCGCCACCCTGCACGTCGACCCGGCCGACCTCCAGCAGCGGCGCCCCCATCGCAGGCCCGCCTACTGGCTGGAGCGGCCCCGCGCCCGCGCCGAGGCGGCTCACGCTGACGAGCAGCGGGTATGACCCGGGCGTGGCCCCGGCGGCGATCGGGACGCTGACGCGCTGGGTGAATGGCTGACCGGCGACCCACTCCTTGTCGGCGCCGGTCTTGTCGCAGGCTGGGCCGCTGGCGTCGCCGATCCTGGGATCGGCGCCGAGCTGGACGTCGATCCGGTGCTGCTCGCGCGAGGAGACCAGGGGGCGCCAGAACAGGTCGACTCTGACGACGCCGCCCGGCTGGGGATCCTCGATGAAGACCTGGTAGCCGAGCAGCTCGGCGTCTTCGCCGAACCGGCTGCCGACGGCCGTGCCGCCTCGGGCGAAGACGCCGCGTGCCCAGGGACCGGGATCGAGGGTCGGGGCGCTCACCGCACGGTCGAACTGCGCCGACCGGCTCTCGGCGGGCCAGGTGATGGGCCTGGGACCGCCTGCCGGGGCCGCGCCGCGCTCGAAGACCCGCAGCTTCGGCTCGCCGGCCACCGTCACCGTCCCGATCTGGTGGTATCCCGAGCCGATCACGCGTCGCGGCGTCTCGATCTCGTCCTGGACGTTCTCGGCGATCAGGTAGTAGCGCGGATCGACGCTGCACCGCCAGGCGCCACGGGTGTACCAGTGGGTGACCTGGGGCTGCTCGTTCGAGTCGAAGCTGCCGACGAGCGTCCCTTCCGCGTAGAGCGCTCCGATCGACTTCCAGCCGGCCTGGTAGGGGAAGCCGAACCGCTCCTTCGTCGGCAGGCCGCCGGGGGGCCGCCACGCCAGCGGCAGGCTGCCGACGCGATTCTCGCGGACGACCTCGGCGGTGGTCTGGAGGTAGACCGGGACCAGGTACGTGCCGACCACGGCGAGACCGGCCGCGACGGCGCCGGCCAGCGCCAGCCGCACGGGCGGAAGTCGCACGGCTGCCCAGAGGCTCGCGAAGCCGGCCCCGGCCAGCAGCACGAGGCCGCTCGTCGCGACGTGGACGTGGGTGCCCGGCTTTCTCGCCACGAATGCGTAAAAGAGGAGGGGAACGGCCGCCCAGGCCAGCCCGAGCAGCCAGACGCGCACGCTCGGCGTTTCCACGCGCCGGGCGACGAGCGCCACGCCGCCGCCCAGCACGATCAGCGCCGCGACGAGCACGGGGAAGCCGGTGCCGAGGTAGAGCGTCGCGGAGGCCACGATCGACGGCACGTTGTTGTACGGGAGGCCAGCGCCGACGCGGTCGCCGACGCGGCCGGTGGCCAGCCCGAACAGGCCGCTATCCAGGTACGGCACCAAGAAGAGGGCCAGGATCGCCGAGCCGACCTGCGCCCCGCGGAACCAGGGAGAGAGCAATTCGAAGTCGACGATGCCGCGCCAGCCGGCCCGCCAGAGCACGACCAGGGCGATCGGCGGCAGGAAGAAGAGGGCGTCGTAGTGCGCCAACGCCGCCGTCGCGACCAGCGCGCCGGCCAGGGTGGGCCAGACGGCGCTCCCGCCAAGGCTCCAGCGGAGAGCGCACCAGACGCCGAGCATCCCGAGGAGCAGCACGAGGCTCTGATACTGGGTGATCCGCGAGAACGCCAGGAAGTAGCCGTTCGCGGCGAGGAGCAGGCCGGCCGCGACGCCGCCGGGCGTGCCAAGCAGTCGCCGCGCGACGAGGTAGAAGGCGAGCACGCCGCCGGCCCCGGCCAGCGCGAACGGCAGTCGGGCCGTCCCCTCGCTCAGGGCGCCGCGCAGCCCGTACTGGACGGCGACCACGACGATCTCACCCGGGCCCTTGCCGTGATAGAAGAGGGCGTCAGGCAGGTTCTGGACGACGCCCGTCGCGCGGAGGATGACCTCGGTCTCGTCGCCCTGAAACTCGGCGTAGCCGAGGCCCGGCAGCCGCAACGCCGCCGCGACGATCAGCACCAGCGCGGCACCCAGCAGCGCGGACCGCCCGCCGAGGGCCGGCGGCTGCCAGCTGATCCCGCGCCTGAACGCGAATGCACTGAGGACCAGCGTGACCGTCGCGGTCCAGCCGACGACCGGGATCGGGCTGATGCGGATGGGGAGCAGGGCGAGCGCCAGCCCGCCGACGATCAGCACCAGGATCCCGAAGCCGAACGCCAGCGCCAGCCACTCGACCGCGTCGACCTCCGACGACGGCACGACGGCGAACGCCAGCAGCAGGCCTGGGATCAGCGCGGTGTGGATCAGCCCGGCGACCGCCGCCACCATCGGGTCCGGGGCGGCCGACGCGACGATCGCGGCGATGGCGCTCAGGTTGAGCAGCCCGATCACCGCCACGATCCCGACGTAGCCCGGCGCGCGCCGGGACGGCACCGGCTTGACGAGCAGGCGCCACGCCTCCACGACGCTCAGGTCGCCGGTCGCGGCCGAGTCGGCGTCGCCATGCGTTGCGGGCGAGCTAGCGCCGCTGGTCGCGGGGCGGCCGGAGGCGCCGGTGGCGCGGGAACTGGAGGAGTTGGACATGCGCCGGGAATTCTACGTGAGGTGCTGGGTGCCAGGTTCTAGGTTCTGGGGGACGTGGCGCCAATCCAGGAGCCAGCACCCCGGACCGAGCACCCTCGCCGTATCCTTGTGTCGGTGGCGGCGGGACGGGTAGACTTCGCCCGGCCCGCCGTGCCGATGCCGGGCTTCCGTATTCCTGGGAGAAGCGCTCGTTGGCCATTGCCCATTGGCCGCCGGCAGCCAAGCGGGCGGCAGCCCGAAGCGACTGGCTTCTCGTCGGCGCCATCGTCGTCTACGTGCTGGCGAACCTCCCGTTCCTGGTGGCCTGGCCGGCAGTCAACGGCGACGAGGGGCGCGAGGCGAACGCCTTCTGGGTCGCCAGCGGCGTCGATCCCTCGGCGCAGACGCTCGATCCGGTCTTCCGCCACGACCCGCTCTACAAGGGCGGCCTGCAAGGTCTGACCACCGCCGTCAGCTTCCGGGTGTTCGGGCTCGGGCTCTATCAGGGGCGGCTCGTTTCGCTGATCTGGGGCGGCCTGCTGCTGGTGATGACGTTCCTGGCCGGCCGTCGCCTGTACGGCCCGGCCGCCGGCTACATCGCCGTGCTGTTCCTGGCGGTCTCGCAGCCGTGGCTGGTTTCGTCGCACATCATCCGCCCGGACATCGTCGTGGCGACGCTGGTGATGGCCGGCCTCTACTGCGCGCTGCGCGGCCTGCAGGACGGCGGCCGACCCTGGCACCTGGTGGCCGGCCTCTGCCTCGGGCTCTCGTTCGACGTGCACCCCAACACGCTGGCGTTCATGCCGATGGTGGGCCTGTGCTACGTCGCCCGCTACGGCTGGCGCGCCGTCCTCTCCCGCGACGCCTGGATGTACGTCGCCGGGCTCGCCGTCGGTGGCCTCTACTACGTGGCGGTGCGGGTCGCGCCGGACCCGGTCCACTTCATGGAGGCGTTCCAGTACTGGATCGGGGTCGACAAGCGCCCGCCGGCCCTGGCGACGCGCGGCGGCTCGCCGATCGAGGCGGAGTGGGGCCGGTGGTCGCAGTACCTCGGGCACCGCTGGATGGAGGGCGCGCTGCTCGGCCTCGGCGTCGCGACGGCGGCGATTCGGATGGTGCGCCAGCGCCGGCTCGATCCGGTCCTGGTGGGGCTGGTCGTCGCGCTGGCCGTCTTCGTCGTCCTGGTGAGCAGCAAGACCGAGTTCTACATGATCCTCTTTTTCCCCGGGCTGATCCTGCTGGTGGCGGCGGCCGTCTCGGACGTCGGGGATCGGCTCCAGGGTGCGCGCTTGCTGGCATCGGCGCTGCTGGTGCTGATGGCGGTCGGCGTGATGGGATTCGAGGACAACTTCCGCGACGTGCTCCAGGCCGCCTCGGACTTCGAGGAGCGCGACTACGCCGCCTTGACCTCGCAGATCCAGGCGTCGATCCCGGCCGGCTCGAAGGTGGTCGGGCCGCCGCTGTTCTGGATCGGGCTGAACCGGCCGCCCTACTACCTGGACTACGTCGACTTCTACGTCTGGGAGCGGATCAGGCGCGAGCGAAGCGTGGCATTTCCCCAGTTCATCGCCGAGATCCGGCCCCAGTACATCTTGCTTGACTCGAAGGCGAAGTCGGACGTCCTCAACAACAGCCCGCGCTACCTGGAGAGCAACGCCGAGCTGGTGTCCTCGTTCCGCCACGTCAACTACACCCGCGTCGAAGTCTGGAAGATGCGCGAGGCGACCCGGTGAGCCTGCGGACCGTCGAACGAGTCGGCGCGCTGACCCGACCCGCCGCTGAACGGACGGCCGCCGAGGCGCAGTCTGCCACGCGGCTGCGGGCGCTGATGTTCGCGGGTGCGCTGGTGCTGTTCCTGGTGGCGCTCTACCCCCGCGCCATCAACCTCGGCGGCTACCTGACCACCGACGAGGGCAACTGGATGGGCCGGACGGCCCTCTTCACGCGGGCGCTGCTGAACGGCGACCCGGCCGGCACGTACCAGAGCGGCCACCCCGGCGTGATGACCATGTGGTCGTCGCTCCTCGGGATGGGGCCGGATCGGGCACTGGCGCTGGTGGAGTACGTTCGGCCGGACGGGCTGGAGAAAGCGCCGAATTACCTGGAGACGCTGCACCTGGCCCGCCGGTCGTTCGCGGTGCTGACGTCGCTGGCGGTGGCCGGGATCACGCTGCTCACGTGGCGGCTGTTCGGCGCGGGGGTCGGGCTCCTGGCCGGCGTGCTGCTGGCGCTGGAGCCGTTCTTCCTGGCCCACTCGATCGTCGCGCACGTCGACAGCAACGTCACCACCTGGATGACCGTCTCCATCCTCTCGGCGCTGATCTACTTCTGGGCCGGCGGGGCGCCCGGCTACCTGGTCCTGTCCGGGCTCGCGGCCGGGCTGGCATTCTTGAGCAAGGCGCCGTCGGCGTTCCTGCCGATCTTCGTGCCAATCATCGCGCTGGGCTCGCTGGCAGCGCGGCGGCAGCTCCTCAGCGGCGCGGCCTGGCTGCGCCTCGTGAGAGACGGGGTCGCCTGGGGCATCCTGGCGCTGGCCGTCGCGATGCTGCTCTGGCCGTCGTTCCGCTGGGACCCGATCGGCACGCTCTACCAGATGGTGGACTACACCGAGACGGTCGGCGGGTCGGACCACGAGAACTTCTTCATGAACCAGCCGGTCGGCGACCCCGGCCCGCTCTATTACCTCGTCGCGCTGGCGTTCCGCCTGACGCCGGCGACGCTGCTCGGGCTGGCGCTGCTGATCGTCGGGCTGCTGCCGTTCGCAAAGCGCGCGCCGTCCGGCTGGGCTCCGCGCCTCGCGATCCTGGCGGGGTTCGTGGTGCTGTTCATCTGGATGATGGCGCTCGCGCCTAAGAAGTTCGACCGCTACCTGCTGCCGATCTTCCCGACCATCGAGATCCTGGCCGCCGTCGGGTTCTGGCTGCTGTTGCGGCGCCTGCCGCGCGGGATCGGCGTCAAGGCGCTGCCGGCCGTTCTGCTGGTGCTTGGGGCGTCACAGGCGGCACTGGCGGCGCACGTCTATCCGTACTACCTCGCCTACTACAACCCGCTGCTCGGCGGCGGGGCGCAGGCTCGCCGGACGTTCGTGGTGGGGTGGGGCGAGGGGCTGGACATCGTCACCGACTACTTGAACAGGAAGCAGGACGCCGAGCGGCTGACGGTGGCCGGCTTCTACCCGCGGGTGATGAGCGCCCAGTTCAAGGGGACGGTCCTCTCCGACAAGCAGTACGACGCCGCGATGGCCGACTACATCGTGCTCTACGTCAACGCCGTTCAGCGCGATCTCGCGAACCGGCTGCGGATGGTTACGCGGGGCAAGCGCAGCGAGATGGTCGTCAAGATCAACGGCATCGAGTACGCGCGCCTGTACGCCGTACCGCCGCCTCCGCGACGGAACGCCGCCGGTACCGAGTTCGGCCGCCAGGTCCGGCTCGAACGGGCCTTCCTGAAGTCGGACGAGCGGCCGTACCTGAAGTCGGACGACTTGAACCCGGGCGACACAATTGAGGAGACGATCCGCTGGGTGATGGTGCAGCCGACCACGGAGGATCTCGTCGCGGTCGTCCAGATGCTCGACCAGAAGGGCGCGGTCGTGGCCGAGCACGCCGTGCCGATCGGCGGCGCCGAGAGCCAGACCTCGACGATGCGCCCGAACGACATCGCCATCGAGGCGCACCGCATCGTGCTGCCGAACGCGATCGCGGAGTACAACCTGCTGGTCGGGGTACGACGGCCGAGCGGCGAGTGGCTGGAGATTACTGGCTCGCCCGAACGGCTCGACCGCGACGCGCTCCGGTACCCGTCGCGGGTCGTGGTCGACAGCGTCGACGCCCGGTAGGGTGGGCCGGTAGCAGGCGCGAGGGGATCCGCCGATGGTGTCTATCGAGGCGACCGAGCGCACGCACGACGTCGCGACCAGTCCCGTCGCGACGAGGTCGGGCCCGGTGGCTGACCGCCGGGTACTGCCGATGGCCGCACTCGGCCTGATCTTCTTGACCGCGCTGGTCGCCCGGCTGCTCGCCGCCGACGTCGTCATCACCGCCGACGAGGACAACTGGATGCGGCGGGCCGGCGGTTTCACCTACGGTCTGCTCAACGGGCAGCTTGGCCGGACCTATCAGAACGGCCACCCCGGCGTGACCACCATGTGGGTGGCGATGCTCACCCTCGGGCCGGAGCGGATGGTCCAGTACGCCGACCGGGTGCACAACCAGCGCCTCGTCGGGCGGGTGCCCGGCTTCTGGGACGCGCTGGTGGACGCCCGGCCCGGCTTCGCGCTGATGACGGCGGCCCTGGCGACGCTGATTGCCGGGCTCGCCTGGCGGCTGTTCGGCCCGCTCGTCGGGATGCTCGGCGGCCTGCTGGTGGCGCTCGAGCCGTTCTACCTGGCGATCTCGCAGCTCGTGCACATGGACGCGATCCTGAGTGGCTGCATGGTGGCCGCGGTGCTGGCGGCGCTGGTCGCCTGGACGCGAGGCGGCGGTCGTGGCTGGCTGGTGCTCTCCGGGGTGCTGGCCGGGCTGGCGATCCTCTCGAAGGTGCCGGCGGTGTTCTTGCTGGCGTTCGTACCGGCGCTCGGCCTGCTGGGAGCGCGGCCGTCCCGGCCGCCCCGGTTCGCCAGCCCAACCGGGGCGGCCGGGACGGCCGCGCTCCCAGCCGTTCGGCGCGTCCTGGTTGACCTGATCGTCTGGGGGGCAGCCGTCATAGCGGCGTTCGTCCTGTTCTGGCCCGCGATCTGGGTGCTCGGCCCGGTCGAGGTGCTCGGTCGGGTGATCGAGTTCACCCGGGAAACCGGCGGCCAGCCGCACGAGCAGGGCACGTTCTTCTGGGGCAGCCAAACTGCCGATCCCGGGCCGCTGTTCTACCCGGTGGCGATGGCGTTCAGATTGGCGCCGGTGACGGTCCTCGGGCTGGCGCTGCTGGCCGTGTGCTGGCGACGCCTGCCGCCCGACGCTCGCCGGCCGACGTTCGCACTGATCGCGTACGGCGTCGGCTTCGTGCTGATGATGACCCTCGGGGCGAAGAAGCTCGACCGCTACGTGCTACCGATCTTCCCGGCCCTGGGGGTGCTCGCGGCGCTCGGACTGGCGGCGGCGTACGGCTGGCTGCGCGACCGGATGGCGGCTTCCACAGGCGGGGCGCCGGCCGCGACGGTCCCCTGGAAGGGGACGGCGGCCGCGCTGGTCGCGGTGCTGACCGTCTGGCCGGCCACCACGACGTATCCGTATTTCCTCTCCTACTACAACCCGTTGCTCGGCGGCGGGCCGGCGGCGCAGCGGACGGTGATGGTCGGGAACGGCGAGGGGCTGGATCAGGTCGCGGCGTGGCTGAACGCGCAGCCGGGTGCCGCCGATCACTGGGTCGTCTCCCACTCGTTCGACATCCTCCAGGCGCTGATCGTCGCGTCCGGCGAGCCACTGCGCGACCGCGTGCCCTCGAACGCCGACTACGTGGTGCTGTATCGCTTCCAGATCCAGATCGGGCACAGCCCGCGCGTCCTGGACGAGTATCTGAATCGCCGAACGCCCGAGCACGTCGTCTCGATCAACGGCATCGAATACGCGCGGATCTATCGCGGGCCGCACTTGCTGGCTTCGGCCGCCAGCGGCGAAGGTGCGCCATGAGCGCCGCCAGCGCCGGCGTCGCGAGCCGGCCCGTGGCGCGGACCGGTCTCGGCAACGCGCTGCCGCTGTCGGCGACCGCGCGCCTGACGCTGCTCGCCGTGGCGGTCTTCGTCGTCGCGCTGGTGCCACGGATGCTCGCGCGCGACCTCTTCCCGACCTCGGACGAGGATAGCTGGATGCGCCGGACGGGCGGGTTCACGTTCGGGCTGGTGAACGGCCAGCTCGGGCGGACCTACCAGAACGGCCACCCCGGCGTCACGACGATGTGGGTCGGGCTGCTGAGCCAGGGACCGGAGGGCGCGCTGCGCTTCGCGGACCGGGTCCACGGCCTGCGGTTCGTCGGACAGGTGCCGGGCTACATGGAGGGGCTGGCCCAGGCCCGGATCGGGTTCGCGGTGCTCGGGGCGCTGGCGGCGGCGGGCTCGACGCTGTTGACGCTGCGGCTGTTCGGGCTCGGTCCAGCGATCCTGACGGGCCTGGCGCTCGCCGCCGAGCCGTTCCTGATCGCCAACCAGCAACTCGTGCACGTCGACGGGCCGCTGGTGGCGTTCACGTCGCTGGCGGTGCTGGCGGCGCTGGTGCGGTTCACGGCGGGCGGCGGCTTCTGGACGCTCCTGCTGGCCGGGGTGATGACCGGACTCGCGCTGCTCTCGAAGACGCCGGCGCTGTTCCTGGTGCCGTTCGTGCCGCTGATCGCGATAGTCGGCGCGGCTCGGGGATTTGTCGGTGCTCGCGGGACGATGCCGGACGAAGCGGCCGGGTCGGCCGCGCTCCCAGTGCTTCGACGTGCGCTCGTCGATCTGGTCGTCTGGGGGGCGGCGGCGAGCGTGACGTTCGTCGCGCTGTGGCCCGCCGTCTCGGTGCTCGGACCGGCCGAGGTGCTGGCGCGGGTTGTGGCGTTCACCCGCGAGACCGGCGGCCAGCCGGACGAGGTCGGCAGCTACTTCTTCGGGCAGGTCGGCGCCGATCCCGGGCCGTTCTACTATCCCGTCTCGACCTTGTTCCGCCTGAGCCCGTACGCGACCATCGGCCTGGTGCTGGCCGCCGCGCTGGTGTGGCGCGCCCGAGGAGAGGTCCGGGCGCGCGCCGGCTGGCTGCTCGTGTTCGTGTTCGGCTTCGGGCTGATGATGACGCTGGGTGCCAAGAAGTTCGATCGGTACCTGCTGCCCGTCGTGCCGATCCTTGTCGTGCTGGCCAGCCTCGGCTGGTGGCTGCTGGTCGATCGGATGCGCTGGCCGACGGCGCGCCTGGTCCTCGGGGTTGGACTCGTCGCGCTCGGCGTGCTGCCGCTGATTTTGACGTTCCCGTACCCGCTCTCGTACTACAACCCGTTGCTGGGCGGCGGTCCGGCGGCGCAGCGGACCGTCATGATCGGGAACGGCGAGGGCCTGGACCAGGCCGCCCGCTGGCTCAATGCCCAGCCGAGCGTCACTGAGCTTCGGGTGGCCGCGCATTCGTGGGACATCCTGGCCGGCCTCGTGGCGGCGGACGGCGAGCCGCTGCGCGACGGCATCCCGGACGACGCCGACTACATCGTGACGTACGGTCGACGGATTCAGATGCACCGCTGGGGGCCGTCGCTGGAGCGGTACTTGGCGGCGAACCCGCCGCTCTACACGGTCTGGATCAACGGCATCGAGTACGTCCACATCCACCCCGGCCCGAAGCAAGGGAGAGCCCCGTGAGCGGCGCGGCGCTCGCCGAGCCGGCACGGGCCGGCCTGGATCGGCCGAACATCATGGTCGGGCCCCGGTGGCTGGGCGTGGCACCGCGCGTCGCGGCCGTCGGGCTCGGGGTCTTCCTGCTGGCGGTAGTGATCAGACTCTACGCGATCGACGCCTACGTCACCATCGACGAGTCGCGCTGGGTCCAGCGGGCCTCCGACTTCGCGGCCTACATCGGCCAGGGCCGGCCCGAGGAGACGTTCATCATCGGCCACCCCGGCGTCACGACGATGTGGACGGCGCTCATCGGGATGGGGCCGGAGCGGGCGCGCCACTTCTCGTTCCTGGAGGGCCGGGAGGACGCCACGCGCCGCGAAGGGTACCTCGATGCTCTCGTCGCGGCGCGGCGGCCGTTCGCGGTCGTCGGGGCGCTCGGGGTGATGGCCGTCGCGCTGCTCGGCTGGCGCCTACTCGGGGCCGGGCCGGCCGTCGTCGGGGGGCTGCTGCTGGCGTTCGAGCCGTTCCTGGTGGCCCACGCACGGGTCGCGCACCTTGACTCTGGCCTCGCGGCGTACATGGCCGTGGCGGCGCTCTCGGCGCTGGTCTACTTCGCGGCGGGCGGATCGTGGCCGTACCTGGTCCTGTCTGGCGCAGCGACTGGCCTCGCGTTCCTGACGAAGGCGCCCTCGATCTACCTGTTCGGGTTCGTGCCGCTGGCGGCCGGGCTGTGCTGGCTCATCTCCGATCGACGGCCGGCCGGGCTGTGCCGCATCGCCGCGCTGCTCGTGGTCTGGGGACTCGTCGCCGCGCTCGTCGGCGTGGTGCTCTGGCCCTCGTTCCGCGTCAACCCGGTCGGCACGTTGCTCCAGATGGCCCAGTTCACCGAGCGCGTCGGCGGCGGAGAGCACGACAACTTCTTCCTGGGAAGCGTCACCGACGACCCGGGGCCGTTCTTCTACCCGTTCGCGCTGCTGATCCGGCTGGCGCCGGTGACGCTCGCCGGGCTGCTGCTGCTGGCCGTCGCCTGGCGACGCCTTTCCGCGGCGCAGGGCAAGGTGGCCACCGTAGCGCTGCTCTACTGCCTCGGCTTCATGGCAATGATGACGATCGGCCCCAAGAAGTTCGACCGTTACCTGCTGCCGCTCTTCCCGATGCTCGGGCTGCTCGCGGGGCTCGGCCTGTGGACCGTGGCGACCGGGCTTCGCGGCCAGCTGGGCGCTGCGTCGACGCTGTCGATGTCCGTGCTGACCGCGGCGGTCGTCGTCCAGGCGGCGACGCTGCTGCCCGTGGTGCGCTACCCGCTGGCGTACTACAACCTGCTGCTCGGGGGCGGGAGCTACGCCGAGGACCTGATCCTGGTCGGCTGGGGCGAGGGTCTGGACCAGGTCGCGGCCTGGATCGACACCCGGCCCCGCCCGCTCGGCGAGCCGACCGTCGCGACCTCCTACCATCGCGTGCTCCAGTCGCAGCTCACCGGCAGCGCGGTCCCGCTGGAGCACGTGCGAATGGCCGACTACGTCGTGCCGTACGTGAACACGCTTCAGCGCGGGGACGAGGCCCAGGTGCTCGGCCCGTACCTCGGAGCGAGCACGCCCGAGCATACGGTCACGATCAACGGCATCGAATACGCCCGCGTCTATCAGGGGCCGCACTACCCCGTGTCCACCGAGCAGTGGATCGGGTTCGGCGACCGGGTGACGCTCGTACGAGACGTGATGGCGCCGGGCAGCGCGGACCTTCGTCCAGGCGAGGAGCTGACGGTCGGGCTGCGCTGGGACCGCGCGCCGGCGGCGCAGGAGCGGGTGATCGTGGCGATCCTGAGTGACGACGGCCGGCCGGTCGTCCAGGACGAGCGCAAGGTCGGGGAGGACGGCCCCGACGAGCGCGGGCAGCCGGGTGACCTGCACCGACTGACCGTGCCGCCTCGGACGCCGCCCGGGACGTACCGGCTGGCGCTGCGGTTGGTGGACGGCCAGTCGGGCGCGACGCTTCCGGCGGCGGGAAGCTCGGTGGCGGACGGCGACTGGCTGGTCGTCCGCGATCTCGCGGTGACGCGGTCCCCGTGACGGCGACCGTCTCCGCGCCCGCGGGCGATCCGGACCGCGCGCCGGCGATGCAGGAGTCCGAGCCGGCAAGGAAGGACCCCGGCCACCGCGCCGGCTGGGGCGTCCCGGCGTTCGCGCTGGCGGCCGTGGCCGTGCTGGCGCTCGCGGTCAGACTCTGGGGTCTCGGCTGGCAGCTTCCATGGCAGTTCCACCCGGATGAGGGCCACTACACCTGGAAGGCAATCGACCTGATGAGTCAGGAGACGCTGAACCCGAAGTATTTCAGGAACCCGTCGCTGTTCACCTACGTCCTGCTGGCCGAATACCGCCTGCTCGGCTTCCAGCCCCCGAAGTTAGACGAGCAGGCTGCCACCGCCGACGGCCTGTTCCGCCCGCCCTCGGGTGTCGCCTACGTCGGGCGGCTCACCAGTGCGCTGATGGGCGTGCTGCACGTCCTCGCGATCGGCTGGATCGGCTGGCGGGCGCTTGGACCGTGGACCGGCGTGCTTGGCGCCCTGTTCCTGGCGTTGGCGTTCATCCACGTCCGCGACTCCCACTACGCCACGAACGACGTGCCGTCCGTCTTGCTGCTGACGCTGTCGGTCGGCGCCTCGCTGAGCCTGTTGCGGCGGCCCACGGTGGCGGCCTATCTGCTGGCTGGCATGTTCGGCGGCCTCGCCACCTCGACCAAGTACAACGCCGGCCTGTTCGTCGTGCCGCTGCTGGTGGCGCACGGCATCGTCGTCTGGCAGCGATGGACAGCCCCTACCCCCAGCCCCAGCCGACATACCATGGGGCCCCTGTATCCCCACCGCCCCGTGCGCAGGGGAGGGGAGTTGGTTTTTCTGGTGCTGCCGATTGGGCTGGCGGGCTTGGTAGCGATCGTGGCGTACCTGGTGGGCACGCCGTTCACCATCCTCGACTTCCCGAAGTGGCTCGCCGATTTCCGCACCCAAGCGAGCTTCGTGGACGAGGGCTGGGAGGGGCAGGCGAAGCTCGCGCCCGGGGTGCCGTACGTCCTGGCGCTTTTGGCCGGCCTCGGCGGGGTCATGCTCGGGCTGGCGCTGGCTGGCGTGGCACTCCTGGTCCGTAGCAGGCCGGCCGCCGCCGCCGTGCTGCTGGCGTTTCCGGTCGCCTACCTGCTGTTCATGCTCCGATCCGAGCTGTTCTTCGTGCGGTTCGCGCTCCCGGCCGTGCCGTTCCTCTGCCTGCTGGCGGCGGTGGCGGTTGTCGGGCTGGCGCAGGTCGCTGCGAGGAGTGGGCGAGCGATCGGGCTCGTGGCGGGCGGCGTCCTGGCCGTCGCCGCGCTGGCGCAGCCGACGCTCGACACGGTGCGCCACAACGTCCTGCTCGGTCGAGAGGATACGCGCGTCCTGGCGGCCCAGTGGGCGCTCGCGAACGTGCCGCCGGGCGCGAAGCTGGCCGTCGAGGAGTACACGATCCGAGACCGCCGGCCTCGGGCGTACGGCGGCGCGGCCTGGCAGCTCGACACCGACCTGCTGGACGTCAACCAGCTCCGGCGCGCCGATCCGACGGCCCCGCTGCGCGGCTCGACCCGCTACTTCATGGTCTCCAGCTTCCAGCAGGACCGCTTCTCAGGTGGGCCTGATTCGCCGCAGCGCCAGTTCTACGACGCGCTTGCGAGCCAGGGGCGTGTCGTGGCGCAGCTCGGGCCTGGAATCTACGGCGCGTCGCTCCCGTTCGACCTGGAGGACCTGTACTCGCCGTTTTGGGGCCTGGGGCGCTATGAGCGCCCCGGCCCGACGATCACCATCTACGAGCTACCGCCGCGCTGACCTACTCGACGTAACCGAGCGCTTCGAGGCGGCCTTTGATCAGCGCCTCTTCCTCGGCGGACATCCGCACCGCCGTCGACGTCGCGCCGTTCTGAATGCTGGTTAGCTGCTCCCGCAGATCCGCTACCAGCTCCGGCCGGCTCGACGCCAGGTTGTGCCGCTCGCGCGGGTCGGCCTCCAGGTCGTAGACCTCCTGGGGGACGGTCGGGTTGTCGGGCGCGGCGATGTACTTGTATTTGCCGGTCCGCAGCCCGATCAGCCGGTTCACCGAGTCGTGCAGCATCGTCTGGAGCGCCTCGGTCATCGCCGGTCGGTCGGTCGTGTCCTCCCCGCGCATCATCGGCAGAAGTGACGGCTGGAGGCCGCACGGCGTCGGGTCGATGCCCACGGCGTCGAGGATCGTCGGCGCGATGTCGATGTGGCGAACCTGCGTCTCGATCGTCTTGCCGGCCGGCGCGATGCCCGGCGCGCAGAAAACGAACGGCACGCGGATCAGGTAGTCGTAGACGCAGAGCTGGGCGTGTCCCGCCACTTCCTGCTGGTTCTTCTCCTGGAGCACCGCCTTCTT
>Ga0075420_100001372_pt1 | contig 20671 bp, 7 predicted proteins | sample SoiMetdeltSBSDD4_FD_75296 | JGI IMG/M metagenome (GOLD analysis project Ga0075420, IMG submission 75296) | Bulk soil microbial communities from a Populus tree surrounding site in Tennessee, USA - Soil MetaG P. deltoides SBSDD4 | ecosystem: Environmental > Terrestrial > Soil > Tree plantation... | reverse complement strand
GGGTGGACAACCTGCGCCAGCCGGTGCGGTTCGCGCCGATGGTGCAGCGGCTGCTCGACGACGGCCTGACCTGCTTCCTCGAGATCAGCCCCCACCCGACACTCACCGCCGCGACCGAGCAGAGCCTGCGCCGGCAGGGTAACGACGGCGCGGTCCTGGCGTCGCTGCGGCGCAGCACCGACGAGCGGCTGATGCTGCTGGAGACCGCCGGCATCCTCTACTGCCTGGGTCTGCCCATCGCGTGGGGCCAGCTCTACCCGGCACCCGGCACGGTGCTGCGGCTGCCGGACTACCCGTGGCAGCGGGAGCGGTTCTGGCTCGGCGACCAGGCCGTGCCGGGAACGGCCAGGCCCCGGCGGACGACAGGACACCCGCTGCTCGGCGAGCACGTCGAGTCGTCCCTCCACTGGGGAACGCACTTCTGGGCCACCGAGCTCGCGGTCGACCTGCTGCCGTACCTCGACGACCACCGGGTACGGGGCCAGCGCGTCCTTCCGGCGGCGGCGTACGTCGAGATGGCGCTGAGTGCGGCGACCGAGGTCCTCGGCGCGCCGGCGCGCGTGGTGGAGCAGCTGGACTTCAAGCAGGCACTCACGCTCTCCGGTGAGCGGTCCCAGGAGGTCCAGGTGACGCTCACCGCGCACACGCCCGGTGTGCTGGAGTTCCAGTGCGCCAGCCGGCAGCCGGGTGAGAACGGCCGGTCAGCCGAGTGGCTGGTCCACGCCAGCGGCATGGTCCGGCACGCCGCCGAACCCGACGAGGACCAGGCGGTCGAGACCTCAAGCGCCGAGCTGCGGCAACGCCTGACACCGCAGGCCGGGGAGGACCACTACGCGAGCATGCAGGCGCGTGGCCTGCAGTACGGACCCAGCTTCCAGGGCGTCCGCCAGGTCTGGCGGGGCGCCGGCGAGGCGTTGGGGCAGATCCAGCTGGCACCGGAGGCCTCCGGCCCGTACGCCGTACATCCGGCGCTGCTGGACAGCTGCCTCCAGGTCGCGGTCGCCGCACTGCCCGACGGGCCGGCTACCGCAGTGCCTGGCGCAGCGCAGGTGGCCGACACGTACGTGCCGGTGGGGATCGAGCGGCTGGAGGTGGCGGAGCTTCCCGGCCCGGCGCTGTGGTGCCAGGCCAGGATCCGGCCGCAGACGTCCGGCGACGAGGACCGCTACGCCGCCGACCTGGTCGTGCTGGACGAGGACGACCGGCCGCTGGTACGGGTGAGCGGCCTGGTCCTGCAGCGGGTGGAGCAGGCGCAGCCAGCGCTGCGCGACCTGTTCTACGAGATCCGGTGGCAGCGGGCTGACGTGCTCACCGCCGGCCCGGAGAGCGCGGACTGGCGCGGCAGGTGGCTCGTCTTCGCCGACCGCGGTGCGGCGTCCCTGAGCGCTGCGCTTGCGGCACCCGGCGGGACCTGTGTCACCGTCCGGCCGGGGAGGACGTACCAGCGGCTGGGAGCGGACGCGTACCAGGTCGACCCGGCGCGGCCGGAGCACTTCCGGGCCCTGCTGGCCGACGCGTTCAGCGCGGCGCAGCCCTGCCGGGGCGTGGTCCATCGCTGGGCCATGGACGCCGCCGCGGACGTCGACGCGTCCACCCTGGAGCCCGGCTACCAGCTGGTCCTGGACAGCGTGCTCCACCTGGTCCAGGCACTCAACGACACGGCCTGGACCGACCAGCCCCGGCTGTGGCTGGTGACCAGGGGCAGCCAGGCCGTCGTCCCGGACGACGGCGCCCCTTCGGTCCTCCAGGCGCTGCTGTGGGGGCTCGGCCGGACGATCCAGCACGAGCACCCCGACCTCGGCTGTACCCGGGTCGACCTCGGTGCGGACCTGGCCGATGAGGGCCAGGCGCTGCTGAAGGCGCTGCTGGGGCCGGTCGACGAACCGGAGCTGGCCCTGCGCGGCGATGACAGCTACGTGTCGCGGCTGGTCCACCGCGCCCCGCCGGACGAGGCGGGCGCCGGCCGCCAGCCGGCGGGCGAGCGCCCGTTCCGCCTCGAGACCCTCCGGCCGGGGTCGCTCGACCAGCTCCAGCTGCGCGCCTTCGCGCTGCCCGGGCCGGGACCGGGCGAGGTGGTGGTAGAGGTAAAGGCCAGCGGGCTGAACTTCCGCGACGTGCTCAAGGCGCTCGGCGTATATCCCGGCCTGGACGGCAGGGAGGTCACCCTCGGCGACGAGTGCGCCGGGGTGGTCGCGGCGGTCGGACCGGGCGTCACCGGGGTGCGGGTCGGCGACGCGGTCGTGGCGGTCGCCAGCCGCAGCCTCGGCACGCATGTGGTCGCCGACGCGCGGCTGGTCGCGGTAAAGCCCGAGCAGACCTCCTTTGCGGAGGCCGCGACAGTCCCCATCGCCTTCCTGACGGCGGCCTACGCCCTGGAGCACCTGGGCCGGATCGGCAGGGGCGAACGGGTGCTGGTCCACGCCGCCGCGGGCGGCGTCGGCCTGGCCGCGGTGCAGCTCGCCCAGGCCGCCGGTGCGGAGGTCTTCGCCACGGCCGGCAACGACGAGAAGCGGTCGTTCCTGCGGTCGCTGGGAGTGGCGCACGTCATGGACTCCCGCTCGCTGGCGTTCGCGGACGAGGTGCTGGAGGAGACCAACGGCGAGGGCGTGGACGTCGTGCTGAACTCGCTGTCGGGCGAGTTCATACCGGCGAGCATCACGACCCTCGCGCCGTACGGGCGGTTCGTCGAGATCGGCAAGCGGGACATCTACCAGAACCGCCAGATCGGCCTCGGGGAGTTCCGTCGCAACCTGGCCTTCTTCGCCGTCGACCTGGAGCGCATGTTCGTCGAGCGCCCCGCCATGGTCGGTGCGCTGCTGCGCCAGGTCGTCGACCGGGTGGCCGCCGGAGAGCTGCGACCGCTGCCGATGAGCTGCTTCCCGATCGCCGACGTGGACGATGCGTTCCACATGATGGAACAGGCCCGGCATATCGGGAAGATCGTCCTGACCGTGTCGGAGCGCGGGAGCGTCGAGGTCGCGCCGCCCGCGTACCGGCCGGGGCCGGTACGGGCCGAAGCGAGCTACCTGGTCACCGGCGGCTTCGGCGGCCTTGGCCGCAGCGTCGCGCAGTGGCTGGCGGAGCAGGGAGCGCGGCAGGTGGTCCTCGTCGGGCGCAACGGTGCCCCGGCCGCCGCACAGCCAGCGGTCGACGCGCTGCGCCGGGCCGGCGTGGACGTCGTCACCCTAGCCGCCGACATGACGCAGGCCGGTGACGTGGCGCGCGTGCTGGGGCACATCCGGGAGCGGCTGGCACCGCTGCGGGGGGTCATCCATGCGGCCGGCGTCCTGGACGACGGCATCCTGCTCCAGCAGAGCGCGGAGCGGTTCCGTACGGTCGTGCGGCCCAAGGCGGACGGCGCGTGGCACCTGCACGCCCAGACGCTCGGCTCGGCCGACGCCCCCGAGCTGGACTTCTTCGTGCTCTTCTCGTCGGTCACCTCGGTGCTCGGCTCGCCTGGGCAGGGCAGCTACGCCGCGGCGAACGCGTTCCTGGACGCGCTGGCCCACGCCCGCCGCGCGGCCGGGCTGCCCGCACTCAGCATCAACTGGGGTCCGTGGTCGGCGGTCGGGATGGCGGCGCGGATAGAGCAGCGTGGGCGCGAGGCACTGCGTGGCCTGCGGGCGATCACACCACAGCAAGGCGTGTCGGTGCTAGGCATGCTGCTCGGGGAGGACACGGCCCAGGTCAGCGTGGTCCCGTTCAACGCCGCGGAGTGGGTCGCCGCCTACCCGGAGAGCGGGCGCACCAACCAGCTGGCGCTGCTGGACGCGCGGGCGGCGGAGCAACCGGCGCCGGCCAGCGTGCGGGCCGCGCTCCTGGCCCTTGAGCCGGGTCGCCGCCGGCGGAGCGCGCTGGAGGCGTACGTCCGCGAGCAGGTGTCGCGGGTGCTGCGGCTGGCCCCGTCCCGGGTCGGCCTGGCCACGCCGCTGCGCAACCTCGGCTTCGACTCGCTGATGTCCCTCGAGCTGCGCAACCGTCTCGAAGCAGGACTTCAGCTCTCGCTGTCGGCCTCGTTGACGTGGAACTACCCGACGATCGAGGTGCTGGTGCCGTACCTCGCCGAGCGGATGGAGATCCCGCTGGACGGCCCGGAGCGCGAGCCGGCGCCCGGGACGGCGGCCGGCGGCAAGGTGCCCTCCGGCGACCAGGTGTCCTCTGGCGACGAGGCGGCGTTCGGCGACGAGGCAGCCTCCGGCGACGAGGCGGCGGAGCCGGCCGGCGAGCTGGGCCAGCTCTCGGCTGAGGAGCTCGAGGCGCTGCTGTTGCAGGAGCTCAACGACATCGACTCCCTCAAGGTGGATTAGAAGGCGATATGTCCTCGGAGGAACGTAACTCGGCAGCGGCGCTCCAGCGCGCGCTGGTGGCGGTGCGCCAGATGCGCGCCAAGCTGGAGGCCAGCGAGCGGGCCAGGACCGAGCCGATCGCGGTCGTGGGGATGGGCTGCCGCTTCCCGGGCGGGGCTGACAGCCCGCAGGCCTTCTGGGAGCTGCTCCGCGACGGCGTGGACGCGGTCCGCGAGGTGCCCGCCGACCGCTGGGACGGTGCGGCGCTCTACGACCCCGACACCTCCGCGCCCGGCAAGGTCAGCAGCCGGTGGGGCGGGTTCCTGGACCAGGTGGACCGCTTCGACGCCGCCTTCTTCGGGATCTCGCCGCGGGAGGCCAACCAGATGGACCCGCAGCAGCGGCTCATGCTGGAGGTCGCCTGGGAGGCGCTGGAGAGTGCCGGCCAGACCGCCGATGGGCTGGCGGGCAGCCCCACCGGCGTGTTCGTCGGCGTGCACAGCCACAGCAACGACTACACCTGGCTACAGTTCGCCGACCCCGGCCAGATCGACACGTACACCGGCACGGGCACGTCGCACAGTGTCGTCGCGGGACGGATCTCGTACCTGCTCGACCTGCGCGGGCCGAGCGTGGCGCTGGACACCGCCTGCTCCTCATCGCTCGCCGCGGTCCATCTGGCCTGCCAGAGCCTGCGCGCCGGCGAGTGCCGCCTGGCCCTGGCCGGCGGCGTGAACCTGGCGCTGACACCGCACTTCACCATGGCGACCACCAAGATGAACATGATGGCGGCCGATGGCCGCTGCAAGACCTTCGACGCCAGCGCCGACGGCTTCGTACGCGGTGAGGGCTGCGGCGCGGTGGTGCTCAAGCGGCTGTCCGACGCGCAGCGCGACGGCGACCCGATCCTGGCGGTGGTCCGCGGCTCTGCGGTGAACCAGGACGGCCGGACCAACGGGCTGACCGCGCCCAGCGGCCTGTCCCAGAAGACGGTCCTGCGGCAGGCGCTGGACAACGCGGGTGTCGACCCGGCAGAGGTCAGCGCGGTCGAGGCCCACGGCACGGGTACGGCGCTGGGCGACCCGATCGAGCTGGAGGCGTTGGTCGAGGTATTCGGCGCGGCGAGCGGCGAGAGCCAGCCGGTCGCGCTCAGCTCGGTCAAGACCAACATCGGCCATCTGGAAGCGGCTGCCGGCATCGCGAGCCTGGTCAAGATCGTGCTGTCGCTCCAGCACGAGGCGACCCCGGCGCACCTGCACTTCCAGGCGTTGAACCCGAACGCGTCGCTGGACGGGTCGCGCTTTGTGATCCCGACCGCGCTGCAGCCTTGGCCCCGGGGCAAGACCCCGCGGTACGCGACGGTCAGCTCGTTCGGCTGGTCCGGGACGAACGGCTGCCTGGTGGTGCAGGAGGCACCCCAGCCCGCGCCGCCCGCCGACGGGTCCGAAAATCCCGCCAGCGGGTCCGAAAAGCCTGCCAACAGGCCCGAAGAGCCCGCCGCCGTGCCGGGAGGGCGCGTCGAGCTCCTGCCAGTCTCGGCGCGCAGCCCGCAGGCGCTGCGCGCGCTCGCCGGCGCGTACCGCCCGCTGCTCGCCAGCGCCAGCGATGCCGACCTCTACGACATCTGCTACACCGCAGGCGTACGGCGCAGCCACCATCCGTTCCGGCTCGCCGTGGCCGGGCGTAGCCGCGGGGAGCTGGCGGACCGCCTGGCGGCGTTGCTCGCCGATGGCGCCCCGCAGCTCACGCCGGGTGCCGCCGTCCCGGAGGCGCCGGCCGGCCCGGTCTTCGTCTTCTCCGGCCAGGGCGCGCAGTGGGCCGGGATGGGCCGCGACCTGCTGGCCCAGGAGCCGGTCTTCGCCGAGACGCTGCGCCGCTGCGACGAGCTGTTCCGCGCCCACGCCGGCTGGTCGCTGCTGGACGAGGTCAGCGCCGATGAGGCGCACTCCCGGCTGGACCGTACCGAGATCGCCCAGCCTGCGCTCTTCGCGATGCAGGTAGCCCTTGCGGCGCTGTGGCGCTCGTGGGGGGTCGAGCCCGAGGCGGTGGTCGGCCACAGCGTCGGCGAGGTCGCGGCGGCGCACGTCACCGGCGTGCTGTCGCTGGAGGACGCGGTGCTCGTCGCGTTCCACCGGGGACGGGTGATGCAGCAGGCGCACGGCCGGGGCCGGATGGCCACGGTCGCGTTGCCGGCCGCCGAGGCCGCCGAGGTGGTCGCCGCCTACGCCGACCGGCTGACGGTCGCCGCGGTGAACAGCCCGACCTCGACGGTGCTGTCCGGCGATGCCGACGCGCTGGCCGAGGTACTGGCGACGCTGACCGACCGCGGTGTGTTCAGCCGCATGCTGCGGGTGGAGTACGCCTTCCACAGCCCGCAGATGGAGCCGTTCCGGGCGCCGTTGGTGCAGGCGCTGCGGGGAGTCGCACCGCGACCCGCGACCGTGCCGATCGTGTCCACAGTGACCGGACGGCTCGTGTCCACAGTGACTGGACGGCAGGCGACGGACCAGGACTTCGGGGCCGGGTACTGGGGTCGTAACATTCGTGAGCCGGTCCAGTTCGCGGCGGCACTGGCGCAGCTGCCGGCTGAGACCGGCACCCGCATCGTGGTCGAGGTCAGCCCGCAGCCGGTGCTGGCCCGCCCGACCGTCGAGCAGCTCGAGCGCTCCGGCCAGGCTCCGGTCGTACTGGCGTCGATGCGGGCCGGCGCGGAGCCGCGGGCCACGCTGCTCACCGCGCTCGGCGGGCTCTACAGCGCGGGCTACTCGGTCGACTGGCGGCGCCTCTACCCGGCCGCCGGGCGCTGCGTCCCGCTGCCGAGCTATCCCTGGCAGCGCGAACGCTACTGGCTACAACAACCGTCGAGGCGCTCCGTCCAGGCGATGGGGCGACCGGCCGCATCAGCGCGGCACCCGCTGCTGGGGTGGCGCGTCCGGTCGGCGCTGCCGACATTCGAGAACGAGCTGAGCAGCACCACGCCGGCGTTCCTGGGCGAGCACCGGATCTATGGCGCGGCGCTGCTGCCGCTGGCCGCCTACCTCGAGCTCGCGCTGGCGGCCAGCTCAGGCGGAACGGCGGCCGGCTCCGGCGGAACGGCGGGCAGCTCCGGCGAGACGGCGACCAGCTCCGGTGGGACGCCCGTGCAGGTCACGGACCTTGTGCTGCATACGGCTCTGGTGCTGGCCGACGACGCACCGCGGTCGGTCCAGGTTGTGCTGACGCCCCAGGGCGGCGGCCGGAGCGCGTTCCAGGTCTTCAGCCAGCCGGCGGTGGAACCGGACGAGTCACAGTGGACACTGCACGCGACGGGCAGCGTACAGGAGTACGCGCAACCGGAGGCCGACCAGCGTGACCTCGCGGCACTGCGGTCCCGGCTGGAGCCGGTCGCGGTCCCGGAGCTCTACCGGCGGCTGGGCGAGGCGGGCATCGGCTACGGCCCGGCCTTCACCGGCGTCACGCAGCTGTGGCGCGGTACGGATGAGGCGCTGGGCCAGATCGAGCCGCCCGGCGACGCTGGTGTGGACCGCGCCGGCTACCGCTGGCATCCCGCCCTGCTCGACGCCTGCCTCCAGGTGGTGCTGGCCGCGCTGTCCGGCGACCCGTCCGATGTGTACCTGCCGGTGGGCCTGGACCGCTTCGCGTCCCTGGCACCGCCCGGGGCCCAGGTGTGGAGCCACGCGCGGCTGCGCCAGAGCAGCACGGAGACAGCCGTCGCGGACGTGGAGCTGCGCGCCGCTGACGGCAGTCTCATGGCGCGGGTTGACGGGCTGCTGCTCAGGCGCACCGACCGGCGGAGCGTGCTGCGGGCGGTCGCACCGGCCGAGCCGGGTCTCTTCTACGAGGTCGCCTGGGAGCCGGCGACACCCGACCGGCCCGCTACACCCGACCACCCCGCGCCCGACCGGCCTGCTACACCCGACCACTCTGCCGCGCCCGACCGGCCTGCCGCGCCGAGCAGGGCCGGCGCCTGGCTGGTCATGGGCGACCGCGGGGGCTTCGGCGCGGCGCTGGCCGACCTGCTCCACGCGCACGGTGAGCAGGTGGAGCTGCTGACCACCGGTCCCGGTACCGACGTGACCGCGCAGCTGCGCGAGCAGCTACGGCCGGACCGGTCCTGGCGCGGCGTCGTCCACCTGGCGAGTCTGGACGTGGCGGCGGGCGAGCCGACCCTGGATGAGATCATGTCAGCCCACGAGCAGAGCGTGCGCGGCGTGCTCCCGCTCGTACAGGAGCTCGCCACGGGCGACGCCCTCGTGCCGAGCCTTTGGCTGGTCACGCGCGGGGCGCAGGCGGTAGCCGCCGGGGCGCCGGTCGCGGTGGCGCAGAGCCCGGTCTGGGGCCTGGCGAAGGCGGTCAACCGCGAGCAGCCCGAGCTGCGCTGCGCCTGCGTCGACCTCGACCCGGCCAGCGACCCGCAGCCCGCGGCGCAGGCGCTGTACGAGCTGCTGCTGGCGCCGGGCGATGAGGACCAGATCGCGGTCAGGCAGGGCAGGACCTACGTGGCCCGGCTGGTGCCGGCCGCCGCACTTCGCGGCGCCGCCGAGCAGCCCGCGGCGGAGCAGCCGGTGCAGCTCCAGGTACGCGAGCCCGGCGTGCTCGAGCACCTCGCGCTCGAGCCGGTCCCGCGGCGGGCGCCGGAGCCGGACGAGGTGGAGATCCGCGTCCACGCGACCGGGCTGAACTTCCGCGACGTGCTGAACGCGCTCGGGATGTACCCCGGCGACGCGGGCCCGCTCGGCCTGGAGTGTGCCGGCGAGGTCGTGGCGGTCGGCGCGCAGGTCCGCGGGCTGGCCCCCGGCGACCGGGTGCTGGCGCTGGCGCCGGCGAGCTTCGCCACGTTCACGACCGTCGCGGCTTCGCGGGTGGCCCGCATACCCGGCTCGATGACCTTCAGCGAGGCGGCGACGGTCCCGGTCGCGTTCCTCACCGCAGCCTACGGCCTGCACCATCTGGCACAGCTCAAGCCCGGCGAGCGCGTGCTGGTCCACGCGGCAGCCGGCGGCGTGGGAATGGCGGCGGTGCAGCTGGCACAGCAGGCCGGGGCCGAGGTGTTCGCCACGGCGAGCCCCGCCAAGTGGCCACTGCTCGCCGAGCGCGGCGTAGGGCACGTCTTCAGCTCGCGCACGCTGGACTTCGCCGACGCGATCCTGGACCGCACCGGCGGCGAGGGCGTCGACGTCGTGCTCAACTCGCTTGCGGACGAGATCATCCCGCGGAGCATCGGCGTGCTGCGCGAGGGTGGGCGCTTCGTCGAGATCGGCAAGCGCGGCATCTGGGACGCGGCCCAGGTCGCGCAGGTACGCCCCGACGTCGGGTACCACCCGTTCGACCTCGGCACGGTCGCCGAGGAGGACCCGGAGCTGGTCCAGGCGATGCTCCACGAGCTTGTCGGCGCGCTCGCCGAGGGGCGCCTGGCACCGTTGCCGCTGCGCGAGGTGCCGCTGGCGCGGGCCGTGGACGCCTTCCGCCACATGGCGCAGGCCCGGCACACCGGCAAGGTCGTCGTGGTGTCCGAGCCGGGTCCGGCCGTACGCGCCGACGCGACGTACCTGGTCACCGGCGGCCTGGGCGGCATGGGGCTGGGCATCGCGCGGTGGCTGGTGGGCGAGGGCGCACGGCACCTGGTGCTGCTCGGCCGCAGCGCGCCCTCGGCGGAGGCCGCCGCCGCGCTGCGCGAGCTACCGGGCGACGCGCAGGTGGTCACGCGGCAGGTCGACGTCGCCGACGCGCAGGCACTGGCGGAGGTCGTCGCCGAGGTCGCGGAGACGATGCCGCCGCTGCGGGGCGTCGTCCACGCCGCGGGCGTGCTCGACGACGGCGTGCTCGCCCAGCAGACCTGGCAGCGTTTCGCCGGTGTGCTGGCCCCCAAGGTCGCCGGCGGCTGGAACCTGCACCAGCTCACCCGTGAGCTGCCGCTCGACTTCTTCGTGCTCTGCTCCTCGGCGGCGGCGCTGCTGGGGTCGGCGGGCCAGAGCAGCTACGTCACGGCCAACGCGTTCCTCGACGCCCTCGCGCACCACCGGCGGTCGCTCGGGCTCGTCGCGACGAGCGTCAACTGGGGACCCTGGGCCGATGCCGGCATGGCCGCGCGGATGGGCGGCCAGCAGCAGCAACGGCTGGTGGCGCAGGGCTTCCAGCCGCTGACGGCGGAGCAGGGCACGCAGGCGCTGGGCCGGCTGGTCGAGGCCGGTGCGGTGCAGGTGGGCGTGCTGCCGGTCGACTGGCCGACCCACCTGAGCCAGTTCGGCGGTGCCGTCCCGCCGCTGTTCGCCCGGCTGGACCGGGCCGGGCCGGTGCGCGCGCCAGAGACGGCCACCGCCTCGCAGCAGGACGGTGCACGCTCGCAACTGGACAGTGCACGCGAGCGGGTCGAGGCGGCGCACCCGGGCGAGCGCGGGCAGCTGCTGCGGGAGTACGTCCAGGCGCAGGCGGTCAAGATCCTGGGCCTGCCGGACCCGCAGGCGCTGAGCCCGCAGCAGCCACTGCGTGAGCTCGGGCTGGACTCGCTGATGGCGGTAGAGCTGAGGAACGCGCTGGGACTGTTCGCGGGCCGCACGCTGCCGAGCACGCTCGCCTTCGACTACCCCACGGTCACGAAGCTGGCCGACTACCTCCTTCGCGAGCTGTTCGACCAGGACCAGGCCGAGGCGCCGGCGCGGGAGGCCGCTACCGCCACGGACTCCGGGCCGGACGACGACGGCGGCCTGGCCGCACGGGTCGCGGCCATGGACGACGCCGACGTCGAGGAGCTGCTGGCGGCGAAACTGTCTACTTTGGACTTGGAGCGTACTGATGACTGATGCCGGAGCACCCGCGGCTACGCTGTCACCGCTCAAGCGGGCCCTGGTCGCGATCGAGACGCTGCAGGCGCGGCTGGCCGAGGCCGAGCAGGCCCGCACCGAGCCGATCGCTGTCATCGGCATCGGCTGCCGGCTGCCCGGCGGCGCGAACAGCCCGGACGAGCTCTGGCAGCGGCTGCGCGACGGTGTGGACCTGGTCTCCGAGGTGCCCGCGGACCGCTGGGACGTGGACGCCTACTGCGACCCGGAGCAGTCGACACCGGGCACGATGAGCACGCGCTACGGCGGGTTCCTGGACCAGGTCGACCACTTCGACCCGGCGTTCTTCGGCCTGTCCCTGGGTGAGGCATCGAGCATGGACCCGCAGCAGCGCCTGCTGCTCGAGGTCACCTGGGAGGCCTTGGAGCACGCCGGGCAGGTCCCGGGCCGGCTGGCCGGCACCCAGGCCGACGTCTATGTCGGGATCAGCACCTGGGACTACTCGCTGCTGCTGGGCGGCGCGCCGATCCGAGGGCTGTCCGGCACGGCGTTCAGCATCGCGGCGAACCGCCTGTCGTACTTCTTCGACCTGCACGGCGCGAGCATGGCGGTCGACACCGCCTGCTCCTCGTCGCTGGTGGCGGTGCACCTGGCGTGCCAGAGCCTGCGCAGCGGCCGGGCGTCGCTGGCGCTCGCCGGCGGCGTCAACGTGATGCTCTGGCCGGAGACCATGGCGGCGTTCTCGCAGATCGGCATGTTGTCACCGGATGGCCGCAGCAAGACCTTTGACGCCAGCGCCAACGGGTACGTGCGCGGCGAAGGCGCCGGGGTCGTCGTACTCAAGCGCCTGTCCGACGCGCTGCGGGACAACGACCGCATCCTCGCGGTCGTCCGCGGCAGCGCGGTCAACCAGGACGGGCACAGCAACGGGCTGACCGCGCCCAACGGGGTGGCGCAGGAGTCGGTGATCAAGGCGGCGCTGGCCGACGCCCGCGTCAGGCCGCAGCAGCTCAGCTACGTCGAGGCGCACGGCACCGGCACCGCGCTCGGCGACCCGATCGAGGTGCACGCGCTCGGCGCGGCGCTGTGCCGGGACCGCGGTGCCGACCAGCCCCTGCTCCTGGGGTCGGTCAAGACCAACGCCGGCCACCTGGAGGCCGCCGCTGGAGTCACCGGCCTGGTCAAGGTGGTGCTCGGGCTGCACCACGGAGAGATCCCGCCGCACCTGCACCTGCGCGAGCTGAACCCGCACGTCGACTGGGACGGGCTGCCGCTGCGCGTGGTGACCGGGCGCACGCCGTGGCCGGCGCCGGCCGGACAGCGGGTGGCCGGGGTCAGCTCGTTCGGCTTCGGCGGCACCAACGCGCACGTCATCCTCAGCGACCTCCCCGGAGACGTGCGCAGCGGCGCGCGGCGGGACAGGGAGCCGGCCGCCCCCGCCGATGACCGGCCGCTGCGCCTGCTGACGGTGTCGGCCCGTAGCGTTGGCGCGCTGCGGACCCTGGCGCGCAGCTACGCCGACCGGCTCGCGGAGGGCCCCACACCGGAGCTTGCGGACCTGTGCCACACCACCAACGCCCGCCGGACCCACTTCGCGCGGCGGGCGGCGCTGCCCGTACGCACGGTTGGTGAGGCTCGGGCGGCGCTGGCGGCCATCGCGGCGGGTGAGGCACCCGAGCCGGTCGCGCAGGGGAACGTGCCCGTGGGCGAGCGGCGCAGGGTCGCGTTCCTCTTCTCCGGCCAGGGCGGCCAGCACGTCGGCATGGGGCACGAGCTTTACCAGACCCAGCCGGTGTTCCGCCGCGCGGTCGACCGCTGCGCCGAGCTGTTCGACGCCCACCACCCGTGGCGGCTGCGGGAGGTGCTCTACCCGGGCGGCCGCGCCGAGCTTCCGATCGACGAGACCGAGTACGCCCAGCCGGCGCTCTTCACGCTCCAGTACGCGCTCGCCGAGCTGTGGCGCTCCTGGGGCCTTGCGCCCGACGCGGTGCTGGGCCACAGCCTGGGCGAGTACGCGGCCGCCTGCGTCGCCGGGGTGTTCGGCCTGGAGACCGGCGTGCAGCTCATCGTCGAGCGCGGCCGGCTGACCCAGACGCTGCCGCCGACCGGCATGATGGCCGCCTGCTCGGCACCGGCCGACCAGGTCGCCAAGGCGATCGACGGCTACGCCGACCGGGTCGCGGTCGCGGCGGTCAACGGCCCCGAGCACACCGTGATATCGGGGGAGAAAGCAGCCGTCCAGGCGGTGCTGGAACGGCTGGAGGCCGACTTCGTCCTGACCCGCCCGCTCAAGATCTCCTACGCGTCGCACTCGCCGCTGCTCGAGCCGATCCTCGACGAGTTCGAACGGGCGGTCGCGAAGCATGAGTTCGCCCCGCCGCGCACCCCGTTCATGTCCACGCACAGCGCGACCATGCTGCGGTCGGGGGTGTGCCACGACGCGGCCTACTGGCGCCGGCAGCTACGCGACCCGGCCCGTTTCCTGGACGCGATGCGCGCGCTGGCCGCCGAGGGGTACGACACGTTCGTCGAGATAGGACCGAAGGACACCCTTGTGGAGATGGGAAAGCGCTGCCTGCCCAAGGGCGCCGGCCTATGGCTTCCGTCGCTGGACCCGGAGACCGGAAACTGGCAGACGCTGCTGGAGTGCGTCGCGAAGCTGTATGTCCACGGGGTCGAGGTCGACTGGGACGCGTTCGAAGGAACGGTGCGCCGGCCGGTCGACCTGCCCACCTATCCGTTCGAGCGCCGTCGCTGCTGGCTCGACCCCGAACAGGTCCGCCAGTACCGCCTGCCGGTGGACGGCTGAGGCGATGGGACACCACATGTCGAACGTGCTGAGAATGACGGCGGTCGAGCCGGGGATCGTGCAGCTGGCGATCTGCGACCCGGACCGGGAGAACCGGCTCAGCTATGAGCTGGTCGACCAGATGATGGACGCGCTGGACGAGCTCGCGCCCGACCCTTCCAACAAGGTGCTGCTGGTCACCGGTACGAAAGAGACCTGGTGCGCCGGTGGCACGCTGCGAATGCTCAAGGAGATGGCGAGCGGCGACTACGACGAGCGGCGCCTGCTCGCCCTCTCCGACCGGCTGCTGCGATTTCCGGTGCCGGTTATCGCCGCGCTGGAGGGCCATGCGGTCGGCGGCGGTCTGGCACTCGCGCTGTGCTGCGATATTCTCGTCGCCGCGGAGAACCGCCGCTACGGCGTCAACTCGGCCAGCATGGGTTTTATCCCGGCGATGGGCCTGACGACGCTGCTGCCGGCGGCGGTCGGCCATCATCTCGCCAGCGAGATGATTTTCACCGGCAAGTACTACAAGGGAAGCGAGCTGGCGCGGCGCCGGCTGTTCAACACGGTCGTGCCCAGCGACGAGGTCCTCGAGAAGGCGTTGGACTCGGCGCAGCGGATCGCCGAGAAGCCGCGCTACGTGCTGGAGCTGCTAAAGGACGCGCTGGCGCTGCCGAAGCGGCACGCGTTGCAGGACGCAATCGCCCGGGAGCCGGTTATGAACCAGGTCTGCTTCAACCGTCCCGACATCGAAAAAGTGCTGGAAGAGACCTATCTCGGCTAGCTGGACCCGAGAGGAGTGCTGATGCGGGTAGGCATCGAGAAGATAAACCTGTACGGCGGCCGCGCGTATCTCAACATCGCCGACCTGGCCACCGCGCGCGGCGGGACGCTGCACGACCTGACGCGCCGCCAGATGGTCCCGTACGAGGGGCGGGCGATCCTGCCGCCGTACGAGGACCCGGTCACGCTGGCCGTCAACGCCACCGAGCGCCTGCTCGCAGCCGAGGACCGGGAGCAGGTGGAGCTGGTCGTCGTGGCCACCGAGTCGGCGGTGGACTTCGGCAAGCCCATCTCGACCTGGGTGCAGCGCTTCTGCGGGCTGCCCGCGAACAGCCGCAACTTCGAGGTCAAGCACATGTGCTACGGCGGGACCGCGGCGCTGCGCGTCGCCGCCTCCTGGGTCGCCTCGAACGTGCGACCCGGCAAGAAGGCTCTCGTCGTCAACAGCGACCTGAGCCGGACCCGCAACCACGTGCAGACCGAGGAGGACGACCTGGGTGAGCTGATGGCCGGCGGCAGCGCCGTCGCGATGCTGGTCAGCGACGAGCCACAGGTGCTGGAGCTGGAGCTGGCCAAGGCCGGCTACTGGACCAACGAGATATCCGACGCGCTGCGCCCCAACTCGCGTACCGAGATCATCACCGGCCAGACCAGCTTCTACTCGTACCTCGATGCGCTGGAGGAGACCTACGAGGCGTACGAGGGGGCGGTTGGCGAGCTGGACTTCGAGAGCTACTTCAAGAAGAACATCTACCACGCGCCCTTCCCTGGCATGACGATGGTCGCCCACCGCACGCTGCTGAACAAGATCGGCATCGAGGACAAGGCCGCGATCGAGGCGAGCTACCGGGCGAGGGTCGCCGACAGCACCTACTTCATCCGGCGGATCGGCAGCGCGTACGGCGGCTCGACCTTCATCTGCCTGCTCGGCATGCTGCACGCAGCCACCGACCTGGCCGGCGGCGACCGGCTGTCGATCTTCGCGTACGGCTCCGGGTGCCAGGCCGAGCTCTACAGCGGCCTGGTCGGACCTGCGGCGCAGGCGTACGTGCGCGGTCTCGACATCGACCAGCACCTCGACTCCCGGGTCGCGCTCACGGTCGAGCAGTACGAGCAGATCGAGAAGGCGTGCGAGACGAACATCGACGTACGCACCTACGAGTCGTTGTCGCAGGACGTCGGTGACCTGTACGCACAGCGCTACGAAGGGCAGCGGCTGCTGGTGCTGGAGGACGTCCGCGACTACCACCGCAACTACCGGTGGAGCTAGCAGCATGGACCGCGCGGTTCGCTTCGAGGTCGTCGACGGCGTGTGCTTCGTGAGGCTGGTCGCCGCGGCCAACGGCAACGCGATCAACTTCGCCATGGTCGACGGGCTGGCGCAGGCGCTCGACGCCGCCGAGACCGACCCGGGCTGCCGGGCCATGGTGGTCAGCGCCGAAGGACCGACCTTCTGCCGGGGCCTGGACCTGGAGACGTTCTTCGTCCACGGCAGCCTGCCCGAGCGCGCGCAGCTGCGGCGGCTGCCCGCCTGCCTGGCCCGGGTCCGCGGCGCGCGCGTGCCGGTGGTCGCGCTGGTCGACGGCGAGGTGACCGGCGGAGGCGTCGGCCTGGTGGCCGCCTGCGACCTCGTGCTGGCGACGGAGAACGCGCGCTTCATGCTCTCCGAGCCGATCGTCGGGCTGGTCCCCGCGACGATCGTGCCGTTCCTGCTGCTGCGGGTCGGCCCGGGGCGGCTGCGCTCGCTGACGCTTAGCACCCGCGGCATCCCGGCGGCCGAGGCCCACTGCTACGGCCTCGTCGACGAGCTGGTCGGGGACCGGGCGGAGCAGGCGCTGCGGGCACAGCTGCAGCGGGTCTTCCGCTGTGCACCGCACGCGCTGGCCGAGGCCAAGCGCCACTACGACCGGCTGACCGCCGCCGACCTCGAGCTGCAGATCGAGACCGGTCTTGACCATCTCACCGGCTGGCTGGCGCGCGACGAGGTCGCCGAAGGCGTGAAGCTGTTCGGCGACGGCTTCGCACCGCCGTGGTTCGCACGATACAAAGGACGGTTGGATGTTGCGGGTCGTTAGGATAGCGGATCTGGAGCCGGGAGTTGTCGAGCTGGCGCTGGACGACCCCGAGCATGAGAACCGTCTCAGCGACCGGCTCTGTGACGAGCTGCTGGCCGCGCTGGCACAGCTCGCGCAGCGGCCGGAGCTGAAGGTTGTGGTTCTTCGGGGCCGCCCGGACGTATTCTGCGCCGGCGCCACAATGGATGCGCTACAACGGGTGCTGTCGGGTCGGCTCCACGTCAAGGACCTACTGCTGTCGCGACCGATGCTGGAGTTTCCAGTGCCGATTGTCGGCGCTGTGGAAGGCCACGCCGTCGGTGGGGGACTGGTGCTCGCGCTCTGCTGCGACCTGGTCGTCGCGGCGAGTGAGAAACGTTACAGTATGAACTTCACGCGCATGGGTTTCACCCCAGCAATGGGTACTACGGCATTACTTCCGGCGGCGGTCGGCAGCAGCATCGCCGCCGAGATGACGCTCACCGCCAGGTACTATAAGGGTCGCGAGATGGACGGCATGCACCTGTTCAGCTACGTGGTGCCTGCGGACCAGGTCTTCGATACGGCGCTCGGGCTTGCGCAGCGTATAGCGGAGAAGCCGCGCCACGTGCTCCAGCTGTGCAAGGAGAGCCTCTCGCTGCCGCGCCGGCAGCTCCTTCAGGAGGCGATGTCGCGTGAGCACATGATGCACAGAGTGTGTTTCAGCCAACCGGAGGTGGCGGAGATCATCGCCGATACGTATGTGGGTCAGTAGCACTCAGCAAAGGAGATTGGTATCATGGACCGCGACCAGGTAATGAGCGTTGTCACCAAGCACATCAAGCTCAACGCCGACGGCCTTGACGGCGCGTCGATCGACCCCTCGAAGTCGATGAAAGAGTTCGGGTTGAGCAGCCTGGATACGGTCGAGATCGTGTCGGCCGCAATGCGTGAGCTGAAGATCAGGGTGCCGCGTACGGAGCTGGCGAACCTGTCCAATATCAACGAGCTGGTTGACCTGTTCCTGCGCGTCAAGCAGGACCAGGCAGCGGTGCGTTCCTGAGAGGGAGAGGGTTTAGGACCTATGGCCGCGGAGCGTAGCCGAGCGCCGGACGCACCCCAGCCAGCCGCCGAGCCGATCGCCATTATCGGGCTGAGCTGCCGCTTCCCCGGCGGGCGCGACGCCGACGCGTTCTGGCAGCTGCTCGCCGGTGGCGGCGATGCGGTCACCGAGATCCCGGGCGACCGCTGGGACGCGGCTGCTCTCTACGATCCCGACCTCGCCACCGCCGGCACGATGAACAGCCGCTGGGGCGGCTTCGTCAACGGGATCGACCAGTTCGAGCCGCAGTTCTTCGGGGTCTCCGCGGGCGAGGCCGCGAGCATGGACCCACAGCACCGCCTGCTGCTCGAGGTGGCATGGGAGGCGCTGGAGCGGGCCGGGGTCGTCCCGGCCCGGCTGGCCGGCAGCGCGACCGGCGTCTTCGTCGGCATCGGCACCGATGACTACGCCTCGGTCGGCTTCGACGACCTTGAGAACGTCAACGCCTACTTCGTGACCGGTAACGCGCTCAGCATCGCGGTCAACCGGCTGTCGTACCTGCTGGACCTGCGCGGCCCGAGCCTGGCGCTGGACACCGGCTGCTCGTCGTCACTGGTCGCGGTCCACCTGGCCTGCCAGAGCCTGCGCTCGGGCGAGTCGCAGGTCGCGCTGGCCGGCGGGGTCAACGTGATCCTCTCGCCCAAGGCCAACGTCGGCCTGTCGCAGAGCTGGATGATGGCGGCGGACGGCCGCTGCAAGAGCTTTGACGCCAGCGCCGACGGCTACGTCCGCGGTGAGGGCTGCGGGATGGTCGTGCTCAAGCGGCTGGCGGACGCGCAGCGCGACGGTGACCCGATCCTGGCCGTGGTGCGCGGCTCGGCGATGAACCAGAACGGTCGAGGCGAGGCGCTCACCGCGCCTAACGCGCAGGCGCAGGAGTCCGTCATCCGGCAGGCGCTGCGCGACGCCGGGGTCACGCCGGACCAGGTCGACATGGTTGAGGCACACGGTGTCGGCACACCCCTGGCGGACGTCGCCGAGGGGCAGGCGCTGGCGAGCGTCTTCGGCGCGCAGCGCCCGGCCGACAGGCCGTGCGCGGTCGGCTCGGTCAAGACGAACATCGGCCATCTGGAGATGGCGGCGGGCGTTGCCAGCCTGGTCAAGGTCGTGCTGGCGCTCCAGCACGAGGCGGTCCCGCCGCACCTGCACCTGCGGACGCTGAACCCGGCGACCGGGCTGGGCGGTGCACCGTTCGTGCTGCCGTCGGCGCCGCTGGCCTGGCGGCGCGGGGAGCGGGAGCGCGTGTGCGGCATCAACTCGTTCGGCCTGGGCGGCGTGAACGTGCACATGGTGGTCTCCGATGCGCCGGCCGGCAGTGCCGACCTGCCCGGTGACCCGTCTGCGGCCCGTTCGTCGACGCGGATGCTGCCGCTGTCGGCCCGGAGCGTGGCCGCGCTGCGTTCGTTGGTGGAGCGTTACGTGGCGCTGCTGCGCTCCCCGGACGCTCCCGGCTTCGCGGCGGTGTGCGCCACCGCCAGCTCCGGGCGTACGCACTTCAGGCAGCGCCTCGCGGTTGTCGCGCCGGACGCGCCGACGGCGGCGGACCGGCTGGCGGCCTGGCTTGACGGCGGGGACGTGCCCGACGTCTACCAGGGCACGGCCGGCGACCCGGACGGTGGCCAGCAGGCGCCACGGACCGGGACCGCGGTCGACGACGCGGCGCGCGCCAGGCTGTTCGTCGCGGGTGCCGACCCGCAGCAGCCGGAGGACGTGCCACACCGGCGTGTGGTCCTGCCGACCTACCCGTTCCAGCGCAGGCGCTACTGGGTCGAGTCCGCAGCTGCGCCGCAGCGCGCTGGCGCCGACCGCGCCGCCGCTGCCGAGCCAACGGCGCTGGTGCGGCAGGTCAGCCAGGCTGCGCCGAGCCAGCGGCGGGAGCTGCTGAGGCAGGCGGTCAGGCAGCTGGTTGCCCAGACCCTGGGGCTGGATGACGACGTGCCAGTCGACCCGGAGCGGGGCCTCTTCGAGCTCGGCATGACCTCGTTGATGGCGCTCAACCTTCGCGGGCAGCTCCAGCGCGCGCTCGGCGACGCGCACAAGCTGCCGTCGACGCTCGTGCTCGAGTACCCGTCGGTGGCCGCCCTGAGCGACTACCTCGGGCACCAGGTGTTTGGGCTGGAGGCTTCCGCACCGTCCGGCCGTGCGGCCGGTGCCCGGACGTTGACGGTCGACCAGCTGTCGGCGTTGTCCGAGGACGAGGCGTGGACGCTGCTGCTGGGGCGGTTGCAGGACGCCGCCACGGACGGCGGGCCAGAGCTGTCGCTGGTCAAGCAGGCGCTGCTGGGCCTCGACCGGCAGCCGGCCGGGTCGGGCCGGCCAGACCGGACCGAGCCGGTTGCGGTGGTGGGGCTGGGGTGTCGTTTCCCGGGTGGTGCTGATGGTCCGGGTGCGTTCTGGGGGCTGCTTGAGCGGGGTGGGGATGCGGTTGGTGAGGTGCCGCGGGAGCGGTGGGACGTTGACGCGTTCTATGACCCCGACCCGGATGCGCCGGGCAAGATGTACACCCGCAGCGGCAGCTTCGTTTACGGCATCGACCAGTTCGACCCTGGCTTCTTTGGGATCTCGCCGCGTGAGGCGGTGAGCCTGGACCCGCAGCAGCGGTTGCTGCTGGAGGTGGCGTGGGAGGCGCTGGAGCACGCCGGGCAGGTGCCGGCCCGGCTGGCCGGCAGCCGTACCGGGGTGTTCGTCGGGCTGATCAGCAACGAGTACATGCAGCTTCAGCTCAAGCTCGACGACCCTTCGGCGATCGACGCCTACTACGGGACCGGGGGCATTGGCAGCGCCGTGGCCGGGCGGCTGTCGTACCTGCTGGGGTTGCACGGTCCGAGCATGGCGGTGGACACGGCGTGCTCGTCGTCGCTGGTCGCGGTGCATCTGGCCGCTCGCAGCCTGCGCTC
>Ga0075420_100001371_pt1 | contig 20687 bp, 19 predicted proteins | sample SoiMetdeltSBSDD4_FD_75296 | JGI IMG/M metagenome (GOLD analysis project Ga0075420, IMG submission 75296) | Bulk soil microbial communities from a Populus tree surrounding site in Tennessee, USA - Soil MetaG P. deltoides SBSDD4 | ecosystem: Environmental > Terrestrial > Soil > Tree plantation... | reverse complement strand
CACTCGGAGGTAGTCACATGCGCGTTCGACATTTGTGGTCAATCCTGAGCGCGGCGTGCACAGCAGCGCTGATGAGTGCGATGGTTGCGCCTCTCTCGGGCCAAAGTGCTCCTCGAACGCCCTGGGGCGATCCCGATATTCAGGGCACCTACACCAACACCTACGAAAACGGAACGCCGCTCGAACGGCCCAACGAGTTTGCCGGACGAAAGCTCGAAGACATCAAGGGCGACGAGTTGGCCGCAGTCAGAAAGAAGATCCAGGAGCGGACGGTGAACAACTTCGAGGGTCCGATTCATGCGCCGAACAACTGGTGGCAGGACAACCTCGACTTGCACCGCGGCAGCCAGGCGTGGCTCGTCGTCGACCCGCCCGACGGCAAGATCCCGCCCATGACGCCAGAGGCCCAGCGCCGGGTCGCTGAACGCGCTGCGGCGCGGAAGTCCAGCGGACGTGGACCGGCAGACTCGTACACCGATCGCAGCCTGTACGACCGTTGCATCACTCGCGGCCTGCCCGGCTCGATGATGCCGGCAATCTACGGCAACCAGTATCAGATCGTGCAGGCACCCGGTTACGTTGCCATCCTCTACGAGATGATCCACGAGACGCGCGTCATCCCACTCGACGGGCGCGCGACCATCAACAAGAGCATCACGCAGGACATGGGCGACGCCCGTGGTCATTGGGAAGGCGACACGCTCGTGGTGACGACCAGGAACTTCAAGGAGCGGAGCGTGTATCGCAACGCCAACCCCGAGACGCTGACGTTGACCGAGCGATTCCAGCGTATCGCTCCAGACAAAGTGCGCTGGACGGTGACCGTCGAGGATCCCTCCACCTGGACGAAGCCGTGGACGTTTTCATTGCCGTTGACGGCGGACTCCAACCCGTTGCCCCTCTACGAGTGCCACGAGGGCAACTACGGGTTGAAGAACATCCTCAGCGCCGCGCGCGCCGAAGAACAGCAGAAATAGCGACGTCAACTCCCAATTCCCAACGTCTGACGCTGGCCCAACTACCAAGCGTTCTCATTTGAGAGTTGGGAGTAGGAGTTGGGGGTTGGAAGTTGGTCGTTGGGAGTTTTTTCGACATGAATGAAACCAGAACTCTGGCCTCCTACATCGTCTCGAACCGATGGGAGGACGTCCCCGCTGACGTCCGCCACGAAGCGAAGCGGGCGATCATCAATGTCGTTGGTTGCGCCATTGGCGGCAGCCCGCATCCGGCCGTCACGACCGCGATTCGAGCGCTGAGTCCGTTCTCGGGCGAACGGACGGCAAGTGTCATCGGCAGGGTCGAACGGCTCGATCCGCTTCATGCCTCGCTGATGAACGGCATCAGCTCGCATGTCGAGGACTACGACGACACGACGCCCAAGAACTACAGTCACACGAGCTCGCCGGTTGGCTCCGCACTGTTTGCCTACGCGAGCGCCAACCGAGTGCGCGGTCGCGATTTCGTCGAGGCGTTCATTCTGGGTTTCGAGGCGGCATCGCGCGTGGGCAACGTCGTGTATCCGGCGCACTACGACGTCGGCTGGCACATGACCGGCACGATTGGCGTCTTCGGCGCGGCGGCTGCCATCGGAAAACTCATCGGCCTCAACGAACAGCAGATGGTCTGGGCACTGGGTCTGGCGGCAACGCAATCGGCCGGGTTGCGCGAGATGTTCGGCTCGATGGGAAAGGCGTTTCACCCCGGCCGTTCAGCGCAGAACGGCTATGCGGCGGCGCTCCTTGCCCAGGCAGGATTCACCGCGGGAGAGCGCGGCGTCGAAGGTCCCCGAGGCTTTGCGCATGTGCTTGCGGAGACGCGCGATTTCTCGAAGATCCCGACGCGCCTCGGCGTCGATTTCGATCTTCGCGAGAATACCTACAAGCCGTTCCCCTGCGGCATTGTCAACCATCCAACCATCGATGGCGCCATTCAGATCCACGACGAGCAGCGGCCGGATCCAGCCTCTATCGTTGCCGTACGGCTGCGCGTCGCGCCGCTGGTGCTCGATTTGTGTAATCAGCAGAACATCACGAAGGGACTGCAAGGAAAGTTCTCCGTGTATCACGGTGCGGCCGTCGGCCTGGTCAGGGGCAAAGGCGGTCTGCGTGAGTACACCGACGAGGCGGTGAACGATCCCGCCATCAAACGCGTTCGCGAGCTGACGACGGCCAGTGGCGATGCGTCGATCACCGAGGACCAAGCACACATCGAGGTTGAGCTGAGCGACGGCCGGCGGCTCTCGAAGTTCGTCGAACAATCGCTTGGCAACATCCATCGTCCGCTGACCGACAAACAACTCGAGGAGAAGTTCCGCGATCAGGCCCTGCTCGTCCTGCCCGCTCGTGAGGTTGAAGCCGTTATCCAGCAGTGCTGGCAGATCGACCAACTCGATGATGTGGGTGAGTTGGTCAGGACGACCGTGCCCCGCGGCGCCGCCGTAGAGCCCGCCGTCGTTTCTTAACCGTGCGCGCGCGCTGCTCATCGCTGATCGTCGTCGCGCTTGCGGTCGGTTGCGGGCGGGAGCCATGGCCCACTCCGCCCGTTGTCGAGCAGACGAAATACGAGGCCGACCATCGCGCCTGGCGCGAAAACCAGCGTGGCCTTCTCAGCGACGTCTTGTCGATCGTCGGCGTCTGGCCTCTGCAGGAGGGTGAGACGGCGTTTGGCTCAGAAGCCGCTCTTCCGATCGTCTTGCCGCTATCCGGGAAGCCAATGCAGGCTGGGACATTTCGGCGCGAGGGAAAGACGATCACGGTTATTCCCGCACCGGGTTCCGCGCTGCGGCTTCCCGATGGCCGTCCGGTCTCGGACGCCATGCCACTACGAGACGACATCTGGATCGGCTCGCTGCTCCTGTTCGTCGTCGATGCCGGAGACGATCGACGCTGGATGACTGCGCGCGACATGAAGCACCCGGCGATCGCCAATCCGCCGGCGCTCGACGCCTATCCGCTGGATGCTCGCTGGAGAGTGTCGGCCCGTTTCGACGCCTTCGAATCACCGAAACCAGTCCAGGTACCTGACGTCCGTGGCGGGTCCATGAGCTTCCTGTCGCTGGGGCAATTGGTGTTTCAGTTGAACGGGCAGGAGCATCGACTGACTGCCTTCGGCGAACCGGGCGGCGGAGAATTCTTCGTGATGTTCAAGGATCCGACCAATCAGAGCACGACGTACGGCGGCTACCGCATCCTGACACCCACGGTTGTCAACGGCGGCGAATGGACCGTCATCGACTTCAACTTCGCTTTCAATCCGCCGTGCGCGTATTCGCGATACACGCTCTGCCCGTTGCCCCCGCCAGAGAACACGGTGCCGGTCGCGGTGGAAGCGGGATTGAAGCGCCTCCCGTCAGCGCAGGGTTATTCACCCTCCTAATGGCTGCGGGGGACGAGCTCCTCGTGTTCGTCCGCGAGGCCCTGGGTCACGGCGTGCCGCGTGAGCGGATCGAGGACGCCCTTCGCAAGAGCGGCTGGACGACAGACCAGATACAGGGCGCGCTTACGGCGTATGCGGACATCGACTTTCCGATTCCGGTGCCGCGCGCCCGGCCGTATCTCTCGGCGCGCGAAGCATTCATGTACCTCGTGCTGTTCGGCACGCTCTACGCGAGTGCCTACAACCTGGGCAGCCTGATATTCGAGTTCATCAACCGGGCCTTCCCGGATGCCTCTCAGACGTTCCCGGGCTACGAGCAGTACTCGAGACAGTCGATCCGTTGGTCAATCTCGTGGCTGATCGTCGCCTTCCCGGTGTTTCTCTACCTGTCGTGGCTGACGGAACGCGATATCAGTCGCGACCCGATGAAGAGAGCCTCGAAGGTCCGGCGCTGGCTGACATACCTCACGCTGTTTTCGGCCGCGTGCGCGTTGCTTGGTGATTTCACGACACTCGTCTATAACGTGCTTGGCGGCGAACTGACCGTACGATTCCTCCTGAAGGTCATCACCGTTGCGCTCATCTCCGGGACAGCGTTCATCTATTACCTTCACGACATCCGGCAGGACGAAGTGGAGAGCCGGAAGTGACAGGTAAGCGAACACTGGCAATCGTTCTCGTAATCGTTGTCGCGGCTGCGGTGACGACGGGCATCGTCATCATCGGGTCGCCGGGCGAGGAGCGCACGAGGCGTTTGGACACGCGGCGCGTCGAAGACCTGCAAGCCATTTCGTCGGCAATCGAGGTCTTTCACAAGCGGCATCAGCAGGTGCCGGGGTCGTTGGACGAGCTGTCCAAGGAAGGCGGTCTCTCAGTAATCCCGCGCGATCCCGTGACTGGACAGTCATATGGGTACCGGACGTTCAACGCGAATAGCTATGAGCTCTGCAGTGCGTTCGATCGCGAAACCGCCGACGCGCGCGCAGACTTCTGGTCGCATGGGGCCGGGACACAATGCTTCACGATGAACGTGAAACCAGCGCAATGAGCACACCGACCAGCGCAACGACACCGCAAGCGAGCGAGGCACCGAAACCTTCCGTCGACCTGAAGGAGGCCGAGCGGCGCGTCTTCGCCAAGATTGGCTGGCGGCTGATGCCGGTGCTGATCCTCGCCTACATCTTCAATTACCTCGATCGCAACAACGTCGGTTTCGCCAGCTTGACGATGAACCAGGCGATCGGGTTGACGGCGACGCAGCTCGGCTTCGGTGCCGGCGTGTTCTTCGTCGCGTACTGCTTCCTGGAAGTCCCGAGCAACATCATCCTCTATCGCGTCGGCGCACGCGTGTGGCTGTCGCGGATCATGATCTCGTGGGGACTGGCGTCGGCGGCGACTGCTCTAGCCGTTGGACCGAGCAGCTTCTATGCGCTCCGGCTGCTCCTTGGTGCCGCGGAAGCCGGTTTCTTTCCCGGCGTGGCGTTCTACCTCGGGACCTGGTTTCCCGCGCAGTACCGGACACGCATGATCGCGTGGTTCATGGTGGCGATTCCGGTCTCCTCCGTGATCGGCGGACCAATATCGGGTTGGCTGCTGGGCATGAACGGCATCCTGGGGATCGCGGGGTGGCAGTGGATGTTCATCATCGAAGGCCTGCCCGTTGTGTTGATCGGCATGAGCTTGCTCTGGCTCCTCGCCGACCGGCCCGAGGACGTGTCCTGGCTCTCCGACGAAGAGCGTCGCATCGTCCGCGAGCGATTGCTGGCCGAGAAGCGACCACGTGAAGTTCGTCACCTCCGCGTTGCGATTCGCGACGTGCGCGTGATCATCCTGGCGCTCGTCCAGTTCGGCTTCCTGGTCGGCTCTTATGCGATCGGCATCTTCCTCCCGTTGATGTTGCGTGAAGGCAAGCTGACGGACATCGAGATCGGGTTTGTCAGCAGCGGTTGCTACGTCGTCGCGGTGATCGGCATGATCCTGTGGGCCCGCCACGTCGACCGAGGTGGCAGCAAGGTCGTGAACCTGGCGCTTTCGTGTGTGCTCTCGGCGTGTGGGTTCCTGGGCGCGATTCTGTTCTCGGGAAACTTCTGGGTGTCGGTGGCGGCCATGGCTGTGGCCATCACCGGTATCAATGGCGCACGTGCGATCTTCTGGACGATTCCGCCGCGATTCCTCACCGGGATGGCAGCGGCGGGCGGACTGGCCTTCATCAATTCGATCGGCACGACCGGTGGATTCGTCGGGCCATATGTCATGGGATGGCTGACAGACGAGACGGGATCGTTCTCCGCGGGGCTGTTGGCGATGAGCGGATTCCTGGTGCTCGCTGCGGTGCTCGCGTGGTCGCTGCGCCGCTTCGCGCCGGGAGAGTAATCGTGACGCTTGCCAGCCAGGTCGCCGAGTGGGTTGCACGCGTCCGATTCGAAGATCTTCCAGCGGACGTTGTTGAAGCGACGAAGCTCCGAATCCTGGACGTGCTTGGGCTCGCGCTCGCCGGGGCCGAGACGAGATTCGGCCGTGCGATTCGGGCCGGGACGACGGCGGTGTCGCCAGCCGGTCCCTGCCGCATCCTGGGAACCGGTGACAAAGTCGGCGTCACGAGCGCCGCATTCGCGAACGCCTCTTTTCCGCAAGCGCTCGAGTTCGACGACACGCACAACGAGTCGATCGTTCACATGAGCAGCCCGTCGGTGGCGGCCACACTTGCGCTGTCGGAAACGCGGGTCGTCAGCGGCAAGGATGCCATTCTCACGATCGCGCTCTCGAACGAGATCGCGTGCCGCGTCGGCGTCGTGGCACCGGGACAATTCCACCGGCGCGGCTTCCATCCGACCGGGTTGTTTTCTCCATTCGGCATCGCGTACGGCATCGGAAAACTGTTGGAACTGGATCCGCAGACGCTCGCTCATGCCGCGGGGACGTGCGGCAGCTTCGCGGCCGGCGTACTCGAGTGTTGGGTCGATGGCACGGACACGAAGTTTCTGCATTCCGGCTGGGCGGCGCAGAGCGGTCTGTCAGCGGCGATGTTCGCGGCAGCTGGTGTCACGGGTCCGCCCAAGATCTTCGAAGGACGCTTCGGACTGTTCTCATCACACCTTCAGGATCCAGCCGCGGCGAAAAAGCTGAATCGCATCGTGGATGGACTCGGGTCGCATTGGGAGAGCCGCTACTCGTCTTTCAAACCGTTTCCCGCGGCGCACGTGCTGCACCCGTACATCTCAGCTATCCTGCGGCTTCGAGATCAGGGTGTTCGACCCGATGATGTGCGGCGAATCGAGTGTCCGGTGGCCGAATTCAACGTGTCGATCGTCTGCGAGCCGGTGGAAGAGAAGCGTGCGCCGGCATCGCAGGCGCATTGCCGCGTGTGCCTTCAGTACACGCTGGCCGAAGCCCTCTATTGCGGGCGTTTGGGAAGAGACGCATACGAGGATCGCAACCGTCTCAACCCGGAGATTCTGTCCCTGGCTCGAACAGTCGACTACTACGTCGACCCCGAGTTCCCCGGGCCTGGGCGCTTCAAGGGGGCCGTCCGCGTCACACTGAAGGACGGACGCGTGCTGACGGAAGTCGAAGAGTACAACCGCGGCTCGGCAGAGAATCCGATGACCCCGTCGGAGCTGCGGGCGAAGTTCGACGACAACGCCGGTGGAGTCCTCACGCTGGAAGAGCGTGACCGTCTTGCAACCGAGATAGGACGGACGGAAAATCTTTCCGACGTGTCGACGCTGGTCGGATTGGCCGTCAGGTCGATCAACGCATCGTAGGGCGGGTCTTGCTTTCTAGACCCGCCGGGTCCGTAGAACAGGACCCAGCATACGTCAACCATGCGGGGTGAAAGGTGAATCGATTTCTCAACACGCTTGTGATCTCGTGCGGTGCGTTCTTGATCGTGGTCGCCGAGGCAGCTGCCCAGGCGCCACGCACGCCGTGGGGCGATCCGGATCTGCAAGGCGCCTACACGAACAGCGATGAGAGCCTGATCCCGATGGAGCGCCCGGATTCACTGTCCGGGAAATCGCTCAAGGACATCAGCGCCGACGAGCTCGCCAAACTCAACGAACAGCGCAACGAGGATCGCCTCGAGGCCGACAGGCAGCGCTGGGAACTGCGCAGCCCGCTCCACTGGTTCGAGAATCACAATCCCAAGAACAGCCGTGCATGGTTGGTTGTCGATCCGCCGGACGGCAAGATTCCGCCGCAGACAGCGGAGGCGAAGGCGCGTGCGACCGCGCGCGCTCAGGCCCGCCGCGGGCGCGGCGATGCTGACTCGTACGAGGATCGCAGCCTGTACGATCGTTGCATTACTCGAGGACTGCCCGGATCGATGATGCCCGCCATCTACGGCAACTCATACGAGATCGTCCAGGGCCCGGGGTTCGTTGCGATTCAGTACGAGATGGTCAACGAGCTTCGCGTCATCCCGCTCGACGGGCGCCCGCATGTGGGCTCGGCGATTCGTAATTACATGGGTGACGCGCGCGGACGTTTCGAAGGCGATACGCTCGTCATCGAGACGACGAACTTCACGGACAAAGTGCCGTATCGCGGGTCCAGTCCGAACCTCCGGCTGGTCGAGCGATTCACGCCTCGCGCACCGGGCGTCGTCGAGTGGTCGGTGACCTTCGACGACCAGGACACCTGGACGCGTCCGTGGACGTTCGCGATGAATCTCACCCAGACTACCGAACGCCCGTTCGAGTACGCGTGTCACGAAGGCAACTACGCGATGCGGAACATCCTCGGGATCGCCCGGCAGGAGGAAGCAGCTGGCGCGTCATCGGGACGATAGGTGTCAGCTGCTAATAGCCAATTCCCAACGCCCAATCCGTTGACCCTCGCCATTGGAAGTTGGGAGTTGGAAGTTGGGAGTTGACGTAATGGACCTCGTCGGTCCCCTGCAAAAGTACTTCGGTCACTCGTCGTTCCGTGACGGCCAGCAGCAACTCGTCCAGTGTGTTCTGGACGGTCACGATCTGCTCGCCGTCATGCCGACCGGCTCCGGCAAGTCGCTCGGGTTTCAGTTGCCAGCTTTGTTGCTGCCCGGCACCGCGCTCGTCGTCTCGCCACTAATCTCATTGATGAAAGATCAGGTCGACGAGCTGAATCGGCGCGGGATTCGTGCAGCGGCCCTGCACTCGGCGCTGTCGTCCGACGCCCGCCGGGAAGCATTCAAGATGGCGCGCGCGGGCGAGTGTCGCCTGCTCTACGTTGCGCCGGAGCGATTCGCATCGGACCACTTCGTTCGCACGCTGCAGGACATTCCGGTTTCGCGCTTCGTCGTTGACGAGGCGCATTGCGTGTCGGAGTGGGGGCACGACTTCCGTCCGGATTATCGCTTTCTGAAACAGGCCGCCGCGGCCTGCCGGCGAAGCGATGGTCGCGGCGGACGCCCGCCGATGGCGGCATTCACCGCGACGGCGACCCCGGAAGTGCGCGACGACATCGGGCAGCTCCTCGGTCTTGCCGATCCGCGTGTCGTGGTGGCTGGCTTCGATCGCCCGAACATCACCCTCGCCGTTCGGCCGGTGTCCGGTGACATCGAGAAGCACGAGCTGCTGCCGCAACTGGTGGGCCGGGGACGGGCGCTCGTCTACGCGTCGACCCGGCGCAAGGCTGAAGCCGCTGCCGACACACTGACGTTAGCTGGTATCGATGCGGCCGCGTATCACGCCGGCCTTGCCGACTCGGCTCGTTCGAAGGTGCAGGAGCGATTCAGTTCCGGTTCGCTTCGGATTGTGTGCGCAACCAATGCCTTCGGGATGGGCATTGATCGACCGGATGTCGAGACCGTGGTTCATTTCGACATCCCGGGATCGCTCGAAGCGTATTACCAGGAAATCGGCCGCGCGGGTCGAGACGGACGGTCGGCGACGGCGACGCTGCTGTGGAACTACGTGGACGTCAAGACGCGCGAGTTTCTCATCGATCGCGAGAACGAAGAGGACGCAGACCGGGAGGCGCGCCGGCCAGACCCGGTCGAGGTAGCGCGCCGCAAGGAACTGGATCACAAGAAGCTTCGACGGATCGTCGCGTATGCCGACACGGTCAACTGCCTTCGGTGGACGATCCTTCAGTACTTCGGAGACCCGGCAGCCCGAGCTCTGTGCGGCTCGTGCAGCAGTTGCGCGCGGCTCAAGCCAATCGACGATGACGACTGCCTGCTCGTTCGCAAGATTCTGTCCGGCGTCGCGCGAGCGGGGGAGCGATACGGCAGGCGGCGAGTTGCCGCAATGCTGTCTGGCCAGCTCGAAGATCTGCCAGAGCCGCTCACGCGTTTGTCGACCACCGGGCTCCTGCGCGATGAGCCGCTCGTGACGATCGAGCGCTGGATCGATGCGCTCGGCGCTGCCGGATTGTTGCGCTCCTCCGACGACAAGTACCGCACGCTCAGCCTGACCCCGCTCGGCCGCGAAGTGATGGCGGGTCGAGTTCGCGACGTGCTGATTGCAACGCCGGGAACCAGGAGTGCGGCATCGACACGAGGCACGCGGCGGCGTGTTCGGAAGAGGCTTGGCGAGCCCTCCATCGATGTCAGCGTCCCACCGACCTCGGTTGTCGATGCGCTCCGTGCCTGGCGGCTCGACCAAGCGAGGCGGAACGCGATCGCGCCGTTCGTGATCCTGCACGACCGCACGCTGATGGCCATCGCATCTCACCTTCCTCGATCAGCTCAGGAATTGAGTGAGATCCCCGGCATTGGTCCCGCCAAGCTGGCAGCGTACGGCGAAGCAATCTTGAACATCGTGAAAGGGTCGGGCTAAGCTGGCGCGGCGTGCCGGTTGCCCAGCGTTCGAGCCCACCGTCTGAGACCAGAGCCTCTCCTCACGAAGGGCACGCGCGTGGGACGCTCTTCAAGACCCTCATCCCGGTTGCCGTTGGTGTGTCCCTCCTCCTCGCACCCGTGCCAGATGGTCTGTCGGTCAACGCGTGGCGGTACTTCGCTCTCTTTGCCGCCGTGATCGCTGGACTCATCACCGAGCCGATTCCACCAGCCATCATCGGCATGGGTGGCGTCATCGTGGCCGCCGCGCTCGGCCTGGTTCGCGAGACACCCGCGCAATCGGCGCAATGGGCGTTGAGCGGATTTGGCAACGCGACCGTCTGGCTGATCTTCGCCGGGTACATGTTCACGCTCGGCTATACACAAACCGGGTTGGGCCGACGCATCGCGCTTCATCTCGTACGTCTCCTCGGACATCGCACCCTTGGCCTTGGTTACGCCGTGACGCTGGCCGATCTCGCGCTCGCCCCATTCACCGCGTCCGCGACCGCTCGCAGCGCGGGCACCGTCTTTCCGATCGCGCGGCAGATCCCGGAGCTTTACGCCTCGCGTCCCGACGATGGGACCGCGCGCAGGCTTGGGGCGTATGTGTTGTACACCGCGCTCGTCGCGAGCATGATCTCCAGCAGCATGTTCATCACCGCCCTGGCGCCGAACACGCTTGCCGTGAGCGTGATGCGCCAGACGGCAGGCGTCAGTGTCTCGTGGTTCGAGTGGTTCATAGGCTTTGCGCCCGTGGGTGTGCTGTTGATCGCCGTCGTTCCGTTGTTGCTCTACAAAATCTATCCGCCCGAGATTCGCACGGCTCCCGAAGTGCCGCGATGGGCGCACGAGCAGCTTCGGTCGATGGGTTCGATGTCGCGCAGGGAACTGACACTGCTGGTCCTGGTCTGCTCCGCCCTGGGTCTCTGGATTGGGGCAACCGCTCGAGTCGATCCGGCGGTGACAGCGATGTTCGTCGTGCTGCTGATGGTGATCTTCGGCGTCGTGTCGTGGAACGAAGTGATCGGGCACTCCCAGGCGTGGAACATCCTGATCTGGTTCGCGACGCTCGTCACGCTCGCTGGCGGACTGGCAGAAACGAAGTTCCTCGACTGGCTGGTGCAGTCGATTGCCCCGACGCTGCAGCGGCTCAGTCCTGCGGCTGCCGCCGTTTCTGTCGTCGGTGTGTTCTTCTTCCTGCACTACTTCTTCGCGAGCATCACGGCGCATGCCGCGAGTCTGTTGCCAGTCTTCATTGCGATGGCTGTAACCATTCCAGGGCTGTCGACGAAGGAATGGGCATTGCTACTGTCGTACCCGCTCGGACTGATGGGGATTCTGACGACGTATACCGCCGGGCACAACCCGATCTACTACGGGAGCGGGTACATCAGCCGCCAGGCATTCTGGGTGCTCGGGCTGGTGCTTGGTGTCTTCTTTCTCGCCACTTACTTGATCATTGCCGTTCCCTGGTTGAACTACCTAGGCTACTGAAGGCCGCGATTACATATGAGTCAGATTTTTCAGGCGGCCTTCGGGAGCCTTGCCCGCGCGGAGCGCGGGCAAGAAGATACTGTGCCTCTAGCGAGGCGGAGCCACTAGCTTGTCGATCCGAGGCGGAGTCTCGCTAGACTTCTGAGGTGCCCGTGTCCGATATCAACCCGAGGTCTGCCGAGCACGGCGAGTATCGTCGTGCCGTTCGAGAGCTGTGCGCGGGCTTCGACAGCGCGTATTGGCGCTCGCTCGACGAGCGCGCCGAGTATCCGGAAGCTTTTGTGAAGGCACTGACCGATGCCGGTTGGCTCGCGGCCTTGATCCCTGAAGAGTACGGTGGTGGCGGGCTTGGTGTGACTGAAGCATCGGTCATCCTCGAGGAAGTGAATCGATCCGGCGCCAACTCTGGCGCCTGCCACGCGCAGATGTACGTGATGGGTGCACTCGTGCGGCACGGCTCCGACGCGCAGAAGCGAGCCTACTTGCCGGACATAGCGGCCGGGCGACTGCGGCTGCAGTCCTTTGCAGTCACCGAGCCGACGACAGGCACCGATACCACCAAGACGAAGACCATCGCCGTCCGCCACGGTGACCGCTACATTGTCAACGGCCAGAAGGTGTGGATCTCGCGGGTGCAGCATTCCGACTTGATGCTGCTGTTGGCGCGGACGACGCCACTGCCTGACGTGAAGAAGAAGACAGAGGGGCTGTCGTTGTTTCTCGTCGACCTGCGTGATGCAGAGAAACGTGGGATGACGGTTCGTCCTATTCGCAACATGGTCAATCACGAGACCAACGAGGTGTTCTTCGAGGATTTCGAGGTCCCGGCGACCAACCTGGTCGGGCAAGAAGGGCGGGGTTTTCGCTATCTGCTCGATGGCATCAATGCCGAGCGAATTCTGATTGCGGCTGAATGCATCGGAGACGGTTACTGGTTTATCGATAAGTCACGCGAGTACGCGAGCGAGCGCGTCGTGTTCGATCGCCCCATCGGACAAAATCAGGGCATCCAGTTTCCGATCGCTCGCGCGTACGCCAACGTGCGCGCGGCGGACTTGATGCGCTTCGAGGCGGCTCGCTTGTTCGACGCGGGCGCCGCCGCCGGCCCCGAAGCGAACATGGCGAAGCTGTTGGCGGCCGACGCAAGCTGGGAAGCGGCCAACGTATGCCTGCAGACATTCGGAGGATTCGGCTTTGCCGCGGAGTACGATGTCGAGCGGAAGTTCCGGGAGACGCGGCTGTATCAGGTCGCGCCCATTTCCACTAATTTGATCCTGTCCTACATTGGCGAACACGTGCTCGGCATGCCGAGGTCGTTCTAAATGACTCCCGACCCCATTACAAGACTGACGCGTAGCATGCTGTTCGTGCCGGCGTCGCGGCCGGCCATGATTCCCAAGGCCGCCGCTAGCGCCGCTGATGCCGTGTGCATCGATCTCGAGGACGCGGTTGCTCCGGATGAGAAACCCGCCAGTCGCGGCAACATCGTCCGCGCTCTCAAGGAACTGGATTTCGGTCGTCGCGTTCGCATTGTCCGAATCAATGGGCTCGATGGGCCTTTTGCCTATCGCGACCTCGTCGAGGTCGTCGAAGCGGTGGGCGATCGCCTCGACCTGATCATGATCCCGAAAGTCGGGTCGCCCACAGACGTTGTGTTCGTCGACATGCTGCTGTCTCAGATCGAAGCCAGTCTTCGATTGCCGAGGCGCATCGGGATCGAAGCGCAGATTGAAACCGCGGCCGGCTATTTGTACGCGAGAGAGATCGCCGAGTCATCGCCGCGACTCGAAGCCCTGATCTTCGGCGCCGGCGACTACGCCGCGTCGATGCGAATACCGTCGGCGGCCATTGGAGAGCGCGATTCATACGACGAGTCGTATCCGGGGCATCGCTGGCATGCCGTGATGCACACGATCGTGGCCGCCGCGCGCGCGAACGGTCTGCGATGCATGGACGGCCCGTACGCTGGGTACACCGACACCGCCGGGCTCGAGCGCGCGTGCCAAATCGCCCGCGCTCTTGGCTTTGACGGCAAGCAATGCATTCACCCCGCGCAGCTTGCGACCGTCAACGCCGCGTTCACGCCCTCCGACGCCGAGGTCGCGAAAGCGGCCGCGATCGTGGAGGCCTACGACCAGGCGGTCAGCGGCGGTCAGGGCGCGGCCACTCACGACGGCCGCATGATCGATGCTGCCAACGTCCGCATGGCTCGTACGACGCTCGAGCGACAGCGATTGATTTCAACGACGTGACGTCGCAGCTCCCCCTCGAGGGTCTCCTCGTCGTCTCCGTTGAGCAAGCCATCGCGGCGCCCTTTGCGAGCCGTCAGTTGGCTGATCTGGGCGCGCGCGTCATCAAGATCGAGCGCCCTGGCGTCGGCGATTTCGCTCGTGCATACGACCACACTGTTCGCGGGCTGGCGAGCCATTTCGTGTGGACGAACCGATCGAAGGAATCGCTGACGCTCGACCTGAAGCGTCCGGAAGCGCTCGATGTGCTGCGCCGTCTGGTGTCACGCGCTGATGTGTTTCTCCACAACCTTGCGCCAGGCGCGATGAACCGACTGGGATTGGGAGCGGCAGCGCTGCGTCAGCGGCATCCGCGGTTGGTGATTTGCGAAATCTCTGGCTACGGAGCTTCCGGCCCCTACCGTGACAAGAAGGCCTACGACCTGCTGGTACAAAGCGAGGCTGGCCTCGTCTCGATCACCGGAACGCCGGAGACGCCATCGAAAGTCGGCATCTCGATCGCTGACATTGCGGCCGGCATGTATGCGTTCTCGTCGATCCTCGCTGCGCTTGTCCGTCGTTCGACGTCCGGTACCGGCGCACTGCTTGACATCTCGATGCTGGACGCGTTGGCCGAGTGGATGGGATATCCAGCCTACTACGCCGGTTACGGTGGCACCCCACTGCCCCGGACCGGGGCCCGTCACGCCGCGATCGCCCCGTATGGACCCTACGCCGCGGGTGACGGCCACGTGGTCTACCTGGGATTGCAGAACGAGCGCGAATGGGAACGGTTCTGCGCGGACGTACTCGAACAGCCGACGCTCGCCACCGATCCGCGCTTCAACTCGAATGCCGCGCGCGTCCAGCACCATGACGAGCTCGAAAAGATCATCGTTCGCGCCTTCGCCGGCAAGACCGCCCAGGACGTGATTGACCGCCTCGACGCCGCGCAAATCGCCAATGCCCGCATGAACACGGTCGACGAGTTCATCGATCACCCGCAGTTGTCGGCCAGAGGGAAGTGGCAGGAGGTCGACTCACCGGCCGGACCGCTGCGCGCACTCGTGCCGCCGTTCGGGTTCGACGATGTGTCTCCGAGGATGGGACGTATTCCCGATATCGGTGAGCACACCGACAAGATCCTGACCGAGCTCGGTTTCGACGCCGACACGATTGGGCGCTGGCGTCGCGAGGGAATCGTTTAGCAGGATGCTGATAAACGTGTCAACGCCCAACGACTAACTCCCAACGCCCAAGAGCAAAGTGATTGTTTGGGATTTGGAAGTTGGAAATTGGGAGTTGACGGCCGACGTTCTCTCCCTGCTCCAGACGGAGCTCGTACAATAGAAGAGTGCTGCTGTTCGAGTTCTTTCCGCTGTTCGTGGCGCTCGTGGGCGTCGTGGCAGCGATTTTTCTGTTCGTGAACGATCGACGGTCGCAGCGCGATCCCAACGAGAAGGAGTGGAAACGGCCGCGCCGGCAGCCACGCACGTCGTCTGGTCCTGAACGTCCGGGACGACGGCCAAGCATGATGCCTTAGCCTTGGGAGTTGCGTCTTCGCGAGTTCGGAGTTGGGCGCAGTATATAGTGTCCGGCTTCAGCCGGACTTTCATGCGCTCGACCATCCCCCATCGACTGGCAGCACCGCGCCTGTGATGCTGCCGCTCTCCGGCCCACACAGGAACACCATCAGGGTTGCGACATCGTCGGCGGCGATCAGTTTCCCTGTCGGCTGTTTTCCCGAGAGGAGACGCCGCTCCGCCTCCAACCGTGAAAGACCTTCTGCGATTGAGGCCAGCACTGTTGCTTCGTGCACGGGCGTTTCGGTCGTGCCGGGGCAAACGGCATTGCAGGTGATGCCGTGCGAGACCGTCTCGAGCGCCACGGCGCGAGTGAGCCCGATAAGAGCAGTCTTGCTCGTCACATAGTTCACGCGGTTGACGGTGCCGCGCAGGCCGTAGATCGACGAGACGTTGATAATCCGCCCCCAGCCGCGCCCCTTCATTCCAGGGACCGTCAGCCGGATCGTGTGGAACGCGGCGGAGACGTTGACCGCAATGCCATCGTCCCACTCCGACGTGCCGAAGGTTTCAACCGGCGCCGTGTGACGTATGACGGCGTTATTGACCACGATGTCCACTGTGCCGAAGGCGTCGATGGCGGCGGACACCATCGCTTCGATGTCCGCGCTTCGTCGCAGGTCGGCTCCGTTGTAAATGGTGCGTACACCGTGACGGTCCTCGATCTCACGCTGCAGTGCCGCAACGTCCTGCGATCCATTGAATCCACTCAGGACCAGGTTGCATCCAGCTGCCGCGAAGCGATGAGCCGCCGCAAGGCCAAGGCCACGGACGGATCCGGTGATGAGGGCACATTTATTGGCGAGATGGAGCATGGATGGTTTGGCTTCGGCTACAGGCTACAGTGCCAGCCTGTTGTATCGTAAAGCACGAAAGCGAGATCACATGACCAGACGAACACTCGCAGTAGTTGGCGGGCTGGTGTTGACGGTGGCAATCGTGCTGCCGGGTTCAGGTGCCCGTGCCCAGGGTCAGAGCTCCGGTCAGAGCTTTCGAACGCCCTGGGGTGACCCTGACATCCAGGGACTTTTTACGACCGACGACGAGCTCGGCGTGCCGTTCGAGAGGCCGGAGCAGTTCGGGGATTGGGCACTTGTCAGCGAGGAGGAATTCGCGCAGCGTCAGACGCAGGCCGTGCGCCAGGCCGAGGTCGATGCTGAGGAGTTCGTCGCGCCGCGAACCGCTGGACGAGGCGGCGACGGGACCGGGCCTCCTGCCCATTGGCTCGAACGCGGCCATCCCTCGCGGCGCACGTCGGTCGTGATTTCTCCGGCAAATGGACGCATCCCGTATCTCAACGACGAAGCGCGCAAGCGCGCCGCCGTTGCCGTCAATGCACGTACCACCGGCAATCGTCCATTCGACGGACCGCAGGCGATGGACCTGTACGATCGCTGCATCACGCGCGGGCTGCCGCACGTGATCTTCCCCACGATTTACAACAACACGTCTCAGATCGTGCAGGGCCCAGGCTACGTGGCGATCCGCTACGAGATGATTCACGACGCCCGTGTCATCCCGCTCGATGGGCGGCCGCAACTGTCGTCAGCAATCAGGCAGTACTTCGGCGATTCGCGCGGGCACTGGGAGGGCGATACCCTGGTCGTGGAAATCACCAACTTCCCGACGAACATGGTCAACTACCGCGGCGCGACCGGGGCTCTGCACGTCACCGAGCGCTTCCGGCGCGTTGACGCTTCGACGGTTCGTTACGAAGTCACGGTTGCCGATCCTGCGACGTTCTCCTCACCGTGGACGGCCGCACTCAGCTTGAAAGTATCCAGTCAGCCCGACGTGTTCGAGTATGCCTGTCACGAGGGCAACTACGCGATGCGGAACATTCTCAGTGGCGCGCGCGCCGCTGAGAAGGCAGCGGCCGCTTCGACGACGCGCTAACGCGTAGAACGGAGGCTTTAGCGCGCTAAAGCCGTGGAGCGGTGGCTTTGGCCTCCGCGGAACAGGGTATCGATGCCGATCAAAGAAGGGTGGACGGGCAGGGTGTACGAGGACTTCGAGGTCGGGGATGTCTACGTGCACCCACTCGGAAGAACTGTCCTGTCAGTAGACAACAGTTGGTTCACGCTGCTGACCCAGAACGTGAACCCAATTCACTTCGACCATGCCTATGCGGCGCAGACCGAGTTCGGTCAACCGCTCGTCGACTCGACGTTCACTCTTGCGCTCGTCACCGGGCAGTCAACGATTGATCTCTCGTTCAACGTGATGGCCAACCTCGGCTGGGACGAAGTCCGGCTGCCGAACCCGCTGTTCGAGGGCGACACCGTGTACTCGCGCAGCGAAGTCCTGGAGAAGCGCGAGTCGAAGTCACGCCCCAACGTCGGGATCGTCCGTGTGCGGACCACAGGCTTCAAGCAGGACGGCCAGGTCGTCATTGAGTTCCTGCGCACGTTCATGGTGTACAAGCGCGGCCACGTTCCTGCATCCGCGCGCGCGCGTATTCCGGAGCCGCGAACCTGAAGTGATCCGTGACGTCGACGTTGCTCTCGTCCGCGAGTCGGTGGCGCGACTGCTCGTCGAGGCAAACTACGTTATCCCTTCCGATGTGCTCGACGCGTTGAAAGCCGCGATAGCTTCAGAGCCTTCGCCCCTGGGACGACAGACACTCGAGCAGCTCGTTCGAAATTACGAGGTCGCTGCTGCCGAGCGTGTTCCCGTCTGTCAGGACAGCGGCGTCGCCGTCGTGTTGCTCGAGATCGGTCAGGATGTCCACCTCGTTGGCGGACCGCTGACGCAAGCCATTCACGAAGGCGTTCGAGACGGCACTCGTGCTGGCTATCTCCGCTGGTCGGTGACCGGCGATCCGGCGCGGCGTCTTCGCATGGCCGGCGACGAGGCGCCGGCCGCGATTCATATCGACCTCGTTCCCGGCGATCGCATTCGCCTCACGGTCGCCTCGAAAGGCTTCGGCGCCGAAAACATGAGCGCGCTCAGGATGCTCGTGCCCGCGGACGGCGTCCGCGGCATCGGCGACTTCGTGGTCGAGACCGTCGATCGCGCCGGTGCAAATGCGTGCCCTCCGGTCATCGTCGGCGTAGGCATCGGCGGGACCTTCGAGGGGGCTGCGCTGCTTGCGAAGCGAGCCGTGTTGAGACCAATCGACCAGCGACACTCGCGCGCGGATCTCGTCGAGCTCGAACGCGATCTCTTGGAGCGCGTGAACGGTCTGGGCATCGGGCCGCAGGGTTTTGGCGGGCGTACGACTGCGCTCGCAGTCAACATCGAGGTGCAGCCGACGCACATCGCCGGGCTGCCGATTGCCGTCAACCTGGGATGTCATTCCACTCGTCGAGCAGAGATCGAACTGTGAGGAGACGTCATGGAGGTCTTTAACATCGCGGCCGCTGATACCAAGATGCTCTGGCTGATCGCCCTCATTCCACTCGGCGTGCTGTTGCTGGTGTGCGCAATCCTGGGAGCCAGCCTCAATGGCGCGCGCAACTCCACATTTGAAGTGTCGACTGACGGCCTTCGCATCCGAGGGGACTGGTACGGACGCGTGATTCCAGCGAACCACCTGGTGCCTGGCACAGCGCGGCGCGTCGATCTCGCGCTGTCGCCCGAGCTGACGCCGGGACGCCGCACGATGGGCACGGGGTTGCCGGGATATCGGGCCGGCTGGTTCCGGCTTCGCAACGGTGAGAGCGCCCTTCTGTATCTCACCGATCGCAGCAAGGCGGTTTACGTCCAGACGACGGAGGGATATGGCGTCATGCTGAGTCCGTCGGAGCCTGAGAAGTTTCTGGCTGCGCTCAGCAGGGTCGCTACCCGGTGAGCAGCGCTCGTGCGATTGCCTGGCAGCTCGACGCACCTGAGTCCGCGTTGACTGACGTGCGAGCGGGCGACGCCGTGGAGTTGAGCGGCAGCGTGCTGACCTTGCGCGACGCGAGCGCGGCGAGGCTGGCGCAGACTCTCGCACGCAACGAGCCGCCGCCGATCCCGCTTCAGCATCGAATCATGTACGCGGTCGGGCCATCGCCTGCCAAGCCAGGACAGGTGATCGGATCCGCTGGTCCGACGACGACCGCACGTATGGGGCGGTATCTGCCGACGCTCTTCGCTGGCGGTGTGCGCGCCATCATCGGCAAGGGAGAACTTCACGGCAGCGACATGGCTGCGTTCGTCGAGCACGGGTCTGTGTACTTCGCGGCGATCGGCGGCCTTGGTGCCCTGCTCGCTAAACAAATCAGCGCGGCGAGAGTCGTGGCCTACGAGGAACTGGGTCCCGAGGCGCTCTTCGAGCTCGAGCTGACGTCGTTTCCCGCCGTCGTCATCATCGATCGCCACGGGCAGAACCTGCACGAGACTGCACGCGGTCAGTGGCGCACCGAGCGCTGACGGATCCGAAATTCCGTCATCTCCGCCTGACGCCGCGCACGCCTGGAATGGAAGAACGTTCGAGATTGGCGGCATTCTCGCGCTCGCCGACCCCGGTATAGCTCTTGCCTCTGCTGGACGCGTATGGTTTCTTCGTCGGTTCTCAGTCCGCCTCGTCATAGCATCGCGCAGACCGAGCAGGGGTGGGTCCTGGTCATCCAGGACGAGCACTGTTCGGTGATGCAGGTGTTCAGCACGGCCGCGTCCGCGCAGCGCTCCGTCGATCGGATGTTCGAGTTCTTCCACACGATGAGCGCGCAGTCGCCGCGCGCTTGCGAGGCTGCATAGCTTCGCGGTCTCCGCCTACTGCCTACCGCCTACCTCGCGCGTCAGATCCACCACCCATTTCTCCAGCCCGGTTTTCGCAGACGGATACCGCTCCAGGACGAGCGGGTCGTGGCCGGGAATGATGTGGTCGGGCGAGTCCGCGAGCCGCTTCAGCGTCGCGTAGCCTTCGAGCGTCTCGGCCACGCTGTAGGTGATCGGAAACACGCGCCCCTCGTTCACGTGTGAATAGAGATGTGTCGCGTCGGCTGCGAGGACGACGTGCCCGCGGCGAGTGTTGACGCGCACGCACTGCAGCCCCTTCGAGTGCCCGCCGATGTGATGCAGCGTGATGCCCGGCGCGAGCGTGTCCTGCCCATCATGAAAGACGACGCGCCCCTCGAAGACCTTCCTGACCATCGCCACCACGTCATCAACTTCGAAAGGGATGCGCTGATGCGCGTGGCACATGCAGCGGCCGGTGCCATAGGCCATCTCGCGATCCTGCAGGTGATAGCGCGCCCGCGGAAACAGATTGTGGTTGCCCGAGTGGTCGTAGTGCAGGTGGCTGATGATGACGTCGGT
>Ga0075420_100001365_pt1 | contig 20711 bp, 15 predicted proteins | sample SoiMetdeltSBSDD4_FD_75296 | JGI IMG/M metagenome (GOLD analysis project Ga0075420, IMG submission 75296) | Bulk soil microbial communities from a Populus tree surrounding site in Tennessee, USA - Soil MetaG P. deltoides SBSDD4 | ecosystem: Environmental > Terrestrial > Soil > Tree plantation... | reverse complement strand
CAATACAGCACTGCCTCGGTAATGCCGTCGATGCCGAGGTCCCGCTCGACGAGCGAGTCCGCCAGGCCCATCACACAGTAGGGCGCCAAGCCCAGCCATGTGGCGGTCAGGCAGAAGGTCTGGCAGATGTGGCCCGCTTCCACGAGCGCTGCGCGGTACGCGCGGGAGTATTCGTAACGCCAGAGGATGCGAGCGAAGACCGCTGTAAAAAACACCATCACGGAGGCGTTGGCGAAGTATCCGCTGCTGGGCAGGTAGGCCTGCATGCGTTCGAGTGGCACTTCACCGCGGATCCGTTCGAGCGCGTGACGATCCGCCGCGTAGTGATAGATCCCCGGCGTCAACCCCTGGACGGTGCGATTGACGACATAGCACTCGATCGGATGACGCGCCCCACCGGATGGCGAGGTCTTCAACGCCATGCGTCGCGAGTCGACGTGCACCCATTGCTGTACGCCGACGGTCATCCCCAGCAGCTGCGAGAGCTCGTCGAGCCGGAGACCTTTGATCGAATATCGCCGCCAGGTTCGCCGGGCCCGCAGGACGGCAGGAAACTCCCCTTCCCAGTTGATACGCGGCAGATCGATTTTCACAGCGTGCCGGTACTGTTTGACCGGCGGTGGCATGACCGACGATTCCGCCTTCTCGCGAGCGAAGCGGCGGGCGCGCCGCCGGGATGAAAAAGCGACGTCGCGCGTTGCGGTGTGAAAAAAGCCGGCCTCAGGGTTCCATGGCATGAGCGACGACATGCCCTCTTCCTGCGCGAGCGGCGGACGATCGGAGGCTTGAAGAAACGTGAGCTCGATGAGGCGCTCGATCAGCGGGGCAAGGCCGGTGGCGCGGAGCGCGTGTTCGATGCCGGCGACTGACTTCCAATCGGTGCAGGCATTGAGCAGGTCGCAGATGAGGGGGGTCGCTGCTGCCGTGGTCCGAGTCGCGTAGTTGCAAATAACGAGATGCCCGTGGCGCCAGTAGACCACCAGATGGGGTGAGCGCCGGACACGCCGGCGCTTCCCATCACTGCGCTGCCTCACCCTAGCTCGAGCTCCATCGTCGGCTGGCACTCGTCATTCAGCTCGTTCAACGAGCGCGTCAGAGTGTCGATGGCGTACTGAACCTTCGGTTCCGGACTCTTGGCCTTCTGCAACTTCTCGATGTGCTTCTTGATGCCCGCCTTGAGCGGCCTCAGGTCCAGTTTGGTTCCCTTCATCTTCACGGACAGGGTCGTCGAACCCTTGGGCCTGGCCGCAGGCGTCTTTTTCTTCCGCGACGCAGGTTTCCGTGAGGTCTTGCGCGTTTTTGCCACGGCAACACTCCTGTGAAAGCAGTTGACCGAGTCTATGGCACCGACAAAAGGGAATCAAGACGCGAGACGCGTGTTCACGGCAATTTCATGCGCTGAAGGATTGCCTGGAACCTGGGGGTCGCGCGGATCGCATCGAGTCGCGGGTCGACACCGAACCACACCAAGGCGGGGTCGCGCTCATCAGCGGCATTCTCGAACGCTGACAGAGCACGGTCCACGTTCCCGAGCGCGAGGTGCACGTAGCCCCGATCGCGCGCTGTGAACCTGACGACCTTGCTGGCGGCATCACGCTCGAGCGCGTTCAAATCGTCGGCGGCGGCCGCAGCCTGCCCGCTGAGCGCCTTGCGCCGGATCAACGACACACGTAACGGCACACCGCTGGCGTCGTCCGTCTTTTCCGCAACTTGTTCGGAAATGGTCAACGCCTCGTCGAATCGTCCCTGCGCCTCACGAATGCGGGCGAGGAGGAGCGAGTCCGATCGAACTTCACGTTCTGCCGCATCGAAGTCGCCGCGGTAGTACAGAACCATGGCGGGCACGATGCGCGCGTCACTGGACTCCGGGTCCTGTGCGCGCGTCGTCGTCGCTTCGGCGTATGCCTCGTCGAACCGGCGCATGGCCGCCAGGAACTGCGCGTAATAACCGCGAGCATAGGTGTAACTCGGGTTCAAATCGAGGCTGCGCTTGTACTCGCGTTCGGCCCCGGCCCAGTCCCAGTCGTACCTGAAATAGATCTCTGCAAGAATCGCGTGCGCGTCGGCAAGACCCTCGTCGAGGTCCAGCGCTCTGCGCGTCGCCTGCATCGCGGAGCCACGGGCCTCAGGATGGGACATCCCGCCGTGTAGTGCCAGGTTGATGTACGCGCGCGCCAGGCCTGCGTGCGCCGCCGCGTAGTTTCCGTCGAGGCTGATCGCCCGCTGAAACGTTGCGGCTGCCTGGCGCGCTGGCTCCGGTCCATAACCCGCCAACTGAATCCGGCCACGAACGTACGCCTCTTCCGCTGATGGCGTCGTTTGATGCGCTCGACGAAAGCGAACGGCCTCGTCGGTCGTCAGCCGCACGCCGATCGCATCGGCGACCGCGCGGGCGATTTCGGTTCGGAGCCGTTCGATGTCGCCGCGCGCCCTGGAGAACGGCCGGTCCAGCAGAACTCCTGAGTGACCGGCGCCGATCACGCGTACCTGGGCACGCACGCTGCCAGCGCCCGCACCGGTGTCATCGGTCACGATTGAACCCTGGACGAGCGCGTCGACGCCGAGACGATCGGAGATATCAGTTCCGGATTGAGTCGAACCTTTGTAGGGAGTCACCGAAGCAAGCGGGGCGACCTGCAGAGACCTGATTTGCCCGAGCGTTGCTATCAGGTCACTCGTAAGAGTGTCCGCCAGAGCAGCGCCCGCCGGCGTGCCGGCCCCGTCTGCAAGAGGAAGAACGGCGACGCGTTTGACTCCGGTTGCAGTGGCAGCTCCGTTGCCCGGCCGAGCCCAATACACGAGCGCCGTGATCGCCAGTATCGTTGCCGCCGCGATCGCCAGGAACGGCGCGTAGCGCGGCTTGTGCACACGCGCTGGCGCAATGGCGGGGGTCTCGACGGGTCTCAACGAGTCGCGAAGGGCGAACTCCATTTCGCCAGCCGTCTGGAACCGGCGCCGGGGATCGCTCTCGAGAGCGCGCTCGACAACGTGCACGAATTCGTCCGGCAAATCCGGACGGTGGTCACGGAGGCGGCGGCGCTGATTGCGCGCATGAGCCTCCGCGAGGTGTGACATGTTCCCCGCGACGACCGGAAACTCGCCCGTCACGAGATAGAACAGGAGAACGCCGAGACTGTAGAGATCGCTTTGAACGGAGGCCGGTTCGCCGCGGAAGATCTCGGACGCAAGGTAGAGCGGCGTTCCGATCAGACGGTTGGTGCCGACATTGCGCCGGAGCTCTTCACCGGTGCCGAAGTCCATCAGGACGATGCGGCCTCCGGCCTCGCGGATGACGTTCTGGGCCTTGATGTCGCGGTGTATCAGGCTCTTTTCGTGCACGGCGGCCAGTGCTGAACAAAGCTCCTGACCGATGCCGGCGGCTTCGCGAGCCCCAAACGGACCGCGCGCCTTGACGATCTCTTCCAGCGACTCACCAACGACGAGCTCCATCCACAGTCCGACGCGACCGTCATGCTTCTCCGCGCCGTACACGTGCACGACGTTCGGATGACGCAAACGGGCAAGGCGTCGGCCCTCGTCGAGCGTCCGCACGTCGGCGTCCGAAGCACCGAGCCCGTCCTCGCGGAGGAGCTTGAGCGCGACGTGCCGATGCAGACCGGAGTCCCACGCGCGGTAAACATCCGAGGATGAACCCTCGCCGACGCGTTCGAGCACGACAAGTGGTCCCCAGCGCGGGCCAGCCGGCTCCGGTGCAGGCGCCTCGATCTCGGGAACGGTCTCGCTCGTCGCGCTGCGATGCAATGTGGCGATGCTTTCGACCAGGCGAAGATGGCGAAGCAGTCGGCGCTCCTGGTGTGCCACGTCCGCTTCCTCGCGACCCCAGTCAACGACGTCCCCGTCGGCGACGGAAACCGCCAGCCTGGCAACCGCATCATCACTTCTCGACATCCATCTCCTCGATCAACCTCACGAGTGCCCGTCCAACGGCCATTCGTGCCGCATCGGCGCTTCGCTTTCCGCACATCGCCGCGATCTCGGCATAGCTTTGCTGCATTTCGAGCCGGGCGATGATGATCTCGCGATCCTCGGCGCGCAGGCGTTGGAGCGCCGCCTCGTAGCGGGCCACCGCTTCCCGCCCGATCGCTTCATCGAGCGGCGACGCAGCCGGATCGATGACCTCGGCAGCCTCTCCGAGGCCAGGAAGGACGGAGATCCGCGAGACCCGGCGAACCTCGTCCCGAATCCGGTTGAGCACCGCCTGCCGCAAGTACGCCCGCAACGCACCTTCGTGCCTCGGCTCGAAGTCGTCCACGTGGCGCAGCGTCTGCGCCAATGTTTCCTGAACGAGATCCTCTGTGTCGCGCAAATCCCGCGTCCATTTGGGCAGCCGGCCACGCGCCCATCGGCGGAGAGGTCCCAGGTGACGCTTGAAAAGGGCGTCCAGCGCATCGCGATCGCCCATGCGAGCGCGGCGCAGCAGGTCCGTCGTGGTTGACAGGTCCGGAGAAAGCCGCGGTGTCGGCTCAGCCATGGAGGTGGAGGAAGACCGCCATGGCCCCGATCATAAACCGTGGCCTACCCCGGATCCTGCGCTCTGGATGATGTAACGACGAAGCAAGGCGAACCGAACAAGTTCCTCAAGGAATGGCTCAGGCGGCGCGCAAGTGCGCGGGTGCGCAAGTGCGCGGGTGCGCGGGTGCGCGGGTGCGCAAGTGCGCAAGTGCGCGGGTGCGCAAGTGCCCCGGTCCTAACGTTTAGGCGCCGCAGACGCCCGCCGGAGCGGGGCACGGGGCCCCCGCGAGCGACGGCGATGGGGGGTCCGGCGGGGCGAAGCCCCCCGGTCTAACGTTGAGGCGCCGCAGGCGCCCGCCGGAGCGGAGCGGGGCACGGGGCCCCCGCGAGCGACGGCGATGGGGGGTCCGGCGGGGCGAAGCCCCCCGGTCTAACAAAGATGGCTGGCACCTTCGAGAAAAGATGCCAGCCATCCGGGGGTCGTACCCGCTGACCCGGAGGGGAGGGTCAGTGATGGGTACGAGGCTTTCAGTCGATCGCCACCTTGCGCAGCAGCGCCAGGTCGGTCAGCATCTTCCCCGCGCCGAGCACGACCGACGTGAGCGGATTCTCGGCCACGACCACGGGCAGGCCCGTCTCGTCACGGAGCCGCTTGTCGAGATTCCGGAGCAGAGCGCCGCCGCCGGTCAGCATGACGCCCCGATCGAAGATGTCGGCGGACAGCTCCGGCGGCACGCGCTCGAGCGCGTCGCGCACGGACTGCACGATCAGCCTGATCGGCTCGGCCATCGCCTCGCGGATGTCACTGTCGGTGATGATGACTGTGCGAGGCACGCCTTCGAGCAAGTGGCGGCCCTTCACTTCCATGATGAGACCTTCATCGAGCTTGGCCGCCGATCCGACTTCGAACTTGATCTGCTCGGCGGTCCGTTCGCCAATCAGCAGATTGTGCGAGCGCCGCATGTACTGAATGATCGATTCGTCGAGCGCATTACCCGCCACGCGCAGCGATCGTCCGTACACCGTTCCCGCCAGCGAAATGACCGCGATATCCGTCGTCCCGCCGCCAATGTCGATGACCATGTTGCCAGCCGCTTCCGTGACCGGCAGGCCCGACCCGATCGCCGCCGCCATCGGCTCGTCCACCAGGTGAACCTCGCTGGCCTTGACGCGGTACCCGCTATCCTTCACGGCCCTGCGCTCGACCTGCGTGATCTCGGGCGGAACGCCAATCACGAGTCGCGGACGCCTGAGCGGGCTGTTGCCCTGTACCTTGCGGACGAAGTACATGAGCATCTTCTCGGCGGCGTCGAAGTCGGCGATCACCCCATCTTTCATCGGTCGCACCGGCTTGATGTTCGCCGGTGTGCGTCCGAGCATTTCGTGCGCCTCTGTTCCAACAGCCTCGATCGAGCCCTTGGCCGTATTGAACGCCACGATTGACGGCTCGTTCAGAACGATGCCGCGGCCGCGCGCGAAGACGCAGGTGTTCGCCGTGCCGAGATCAATCGCGACATCCGTCGCGAATGCCGAAAAAAAGTTCATCAAAGGGCTCCGGGATCGAACGAGTTGGCAGGCCGGCTGCCGGTCGCAGCCGTCCTGCCGCTCGTTCAGGAGGAGAGGTGCCGTTGCTGAACTTCCCTGTAGGCACAAGTCGTTCCGAGTTCTTCCAGATAACGGATTCGCGCAGTCGTTGGAGATTCCGCGAATTGTCGTGCTTGCACGTTCCTGTACTACCCTCCGAACGATTACGAACCTGAAACAGGATTACGATTCTGGCCGGTGCAGCCGTCCGACATCGATATTCAGGCCCTTGTTCGCCGTGTGCCCGCACGTGCGCTGACACGCTTCGCGCCGGCGCCGACAGGGTGGCTTCACCTCGGACACGTCCTGAACGCACGCTATGTCTGGGGCATCGCGGAGGCGATCGGCGGACGCGTTCTGCTGCGGATCGAAGATCACGATCGTGAACGGTGCCGCCCGGAATTCGAAACGGGCATTCTCAACGACCTCGATTGGCTCGGGTTCGCGCCTGACGTTTTTGCAACCCGCGACTTTCGCACCGGGCGGTGCGACGGACGCCAGAGCGATCGCGCGCGCGACTATCTCGAGGCCGTTCAGATTCTCGCCGCGCGGGGTCTGGTCTATGGATGCGATTGCTCGCGCAAGGACATCCTGGACGCCACCGATGGCACGGGCAGCGCCGAGGAGCTCTTCTACCCTGGAACGTGCCGCAACCGGGGTCTTCCTCTCAGCGATGAGGTCGGCTGGCGCGTTCGTCTCGACTCCGATGCCAACGAATCGGAGTTGTTCGACGACGCGATGCTGGGCCCGCAATCGCAGGACCCGATGACGCAGTGCGGCGACCTGCTGATTCGCGATCGGCGAGGCAACTGGACGTATCAGTTCGCCGTCACAGTGGACGATTGGCGGCAGCAGATCGATCTGGTGATTCGCGGACGCGATCTGCTCGCGTCAACAGGACGTCAGATCAGGCTGGCGAGGATGCTCGGCAGGAAGCGCCCGGCGGTCTTCCTGCATCATCCGCTGATCATGAAGTCCGCCGATCAGAAGTTGAGCAAGTCCGACCGCGACACCGGCGTCCGGGACCTCCGCGCCATCGGCTGGACTGTGGGCCGAGTGCTCGATGCGGCCGGAGGAGACGGGGGACACGGAACGAGCTCTAAAAACGGAGACGCGGAGACACGGAGGCGAGATGTATCTTGATTGGCCGGGGGTCACCGGGTCCGCCGATGCCGCCGCTCCGCGGCGGGCGATCAATCGACACCCCACGGACACAAGCTGCTCCCGCGCCACCAGCAGCTTGCGTCCGCGGGGTGTCGATTGATCGCTCGGCCCGGCCGATGGCCGGGCCGGCATCGGCTGCTGACGGTGACGCGCGCAGAGTAGATACCTTGTCTCCGTTGCTCCGTGTCTCCGTTTTTAAAGCTCGTTCCGTGTCCCCCGTCCCCTCCGTGAACCGGACAAAGCGCAAGCCTCACCGCAACCGGACACGCTTCACGATCGTCGACGTCGAGCCCGCGCCGTCGGCGCTCAGGTAGTAGAGCGTATCGCCGGTGATGGCGGCCGCACCTGGCGCTGTCATGGCCACGTCTTTGTCGAGCAACGTGATTGCGGTCGCTCGCGTCCCCGACGCGTCGAGCGTGATTCGGACGACGCGGAAGACGCCCTCGGACATGCGCTGCACGGCCACGAGCCCGCCTCGATAGGTCCGGATCCACCGGATTCCCGCCAGCTCGATGCCGTCGCGCGCCCTGAGCGGACGCTCGTGTCCCGACGCGAGATCGATCCGTGCAATGCCTTCGCGGTGAGCGAGGTACACCACCGCTTCGGATAGCGCGGCGACGCTGACCGGTTCCTGCGCCTCGATGACCCACCCCACATCGAGCTCTTTCGATCCGGGCCGAAGCCTGAACAGACGCCGTCCCAGATCGTCGAGGGCCATGACGGTGCTCTGCGGCGTGACCGAGACGTCGGCAAATCGTACGGACGTGTTGGTCGGCGACTGCACGGCGAAGAACACGCGACCCGAGATCAGCTGAAGCTTGTGAATGCTCGCAGCGCCATCGGCCGAGCTGACCACCCAGAGATCGCCCTCGCGAGGATCGATAGCCAGTGACGCGATCTCCCTGAATCCCGCGGTGGTTGCGCTGGCGAGATTCGTGACGTTGTGCGAGCGCTCCCCCACGACCGAGAGCTTGCGCGATTCGCGATCGCCGACGATGAAGCGATTCGAGACGGCGTCGTAGGCCAGACCAGCGGGTGTGAAGGGCGCTGTCGAGAATCGAAGTGCCTCGCCGGGCTCGCCGACTACCGGTTCGTCGCGGGCAGGCTCGGGAGTGGCCGGCTTCTCCGGCGCCTTCGGCGAAGTCGAAACTGGCGCAGGTGGCCCGCTCCCCCTCGGCGCGTCGGCCGGGCGGCTACCGGTGGTTGTCCGGGCCTCGAGGTCCGCCCAGCCGGGTAGCTCGCGCACCCGGCGAAAGTCATCGCTGCTTGCCGCATCCGTCACGACTTTCAAATCGGCCAGCCGATTGAGCATGACGAGCGCGTCGTGCGGCCGGCCACTCAGGCTTTGCGCGCGCGCGACGAGCGTCATGAGCTCCGGATTGTTCTGCCCGCCCTTCTGCAGCGCCCGCCAGGCCAGATCGTGAAAGGCCTCGAAATCGTCGCGAGAGCGCGCTTCCAATGCCAACTGCCGGCATTCGCTTGCGTCGCGACATTCCATTGCCACAGAAGCCTGGACGTGACCGCCGGCGAGACCGGCCAGAAGGACGAGGGTGAGACCGGTGGGCATCGTTATGCGTTGCTTCGTCAGCTGCCGTAGTTCGTTGCTCGTAGATCGTCGCTCGCAGAACAAATCGCTGCTCTCATGACCCGACTGCGCGAATCGGGTTTCGAGCGACGAGCGACGACCCACGAACGACGACGGTCGCAGGCTCGTTAGGAGAAGAGCAAATCGTCCAGAAAGGTGAGTATATCGGGTGACCGCGGCTTCGCGTCGGGGTCGGTTGCCAAAACCCGTCCATGCGTTGGCTGATCGAGTGGGCTCCAACGATCGATCTCGGCTGCACTCCGCTCGCGGCCCCCGCGATCCTGTCCGGGAGCGTCGACGATCTGCTTGAGCTCGCCGAAATCGAGCCAGACCACGTTGCAGTCGTCACAGGTGTCGATGACCACGTTACCGGGTCCGTAATAGGGATACGTGGCCATGCGATTGCGGCACGTCGGACAACCGGCTACACGCTTGAGCTCGTCCTGGCGGACCGGTACTGGATCGACAGGCGGTCCTGATGCCCACGCGCGCCTCATGCGAATGACGTCGCTGAAGCTTCCACGCGTGAGCAGCAGGCCGCGGCAGTTCCTGCAGAAGTGGATGGCGTGGGCGCCATCGAGCGTGGCCGTGGCCAGGTCTTTCGAGCATGCCGGGCACGGCAGCGGTCCAGCGGCGTCAGCCAGCACCTTGACGCCCTGGTCGTTGGCCGATTCGGGGAAGTAAAACGATCCGCAGTAACGGCAGAAGGAGTAGCCGCGCGTGGCGTACAGCTCCATCGCGCCGCCACAGTTTCGACAATTCATTCCTCTTGGTCCTCTCTACCGTGGAACCAGCGCGACGGCGCGCAAGGGGCCACCCGAGCCACCTTCGATCTTCATCGGAAGCGCGATGACCATCGCGCCGCGGGGCGGCAGCTGATCCAGATTCGTGAGGTTCTCGAGACCGGGAACGTTGCGCGCGGCAGCAATCCGGTGAACCCTGAAGTCAGTCGACTTTCCATAATCGGTCGACGCCGTGTCGATGCCGAGGACGCCGACCTGACGCTCCTCGACCAGCAGTCGCGCAGCTTCTTCGCCGTAGCTCGGGAAACTCAATTTCGAGGCATCGCCCGGCGTGTCGTCGCCCAGATACGCCTTCGCCTCAGGCCAGAACCGGCTCCAGCCGGTGCGTACGAGCACGACGGTTCCGGCGCCAATCTGTCCGTGTTTCTTCTCGAACGCGAGCACGTCCTCGCGCGTCAGCCGGTAGTCCCGGCTTGCCGCCGCCTGTGCGGTGACGTCGATCACGACGGCTGGTGCGATCAATTGTTCGAGCGGAATCGCGTCCGCTCCTCTCCCCTTTTCTGCAAAGTGCAGCGGGGCATCGAGGTGAGTTCCGCCGTGTTCAGGCGTACTGAGGCTGTTGGCCGAGTAGAAGTAGCCGCCTGCGGCTGGCCCGTAGGCAAGGCGATCGAGGGCGAACTTCGAGGTCGAGGTTGGCCAGTAGAGGGTCTTCGCATTGAAGGCGTGCGTCAGATCGACGATTCGATACGACTTCAAATCGAGGGTCTGCGCGGCGATGGGGCCTGCCGCGATCGCCAGCATCACCAAGAGGCGGATCATCGCTTTCATGTGTGTCGCTCCTGCCCTGCCTTCACGCGGTCCTGCGAACGCGTGATCCCCGGTACTTTCTCGCAGCGTGGACGAACCGTCAAATCCGCTCCCCGGAGCTGACCCCTCGGTTACAGCGCTTCAAGGCTGAAGGTGTCCAGTCTGTCCGCGCTTGACCATGGCGCCGGACCATTGCGCTAGACTCACGCCACAGGTGGCGGAGGGTTCATGCGTTCAACTGCTGGAATCGCGTTGACGCTCGCTGCGGCGGGCGCGCTGACGTATCACACTCATCTCGTAGCACGGGCGTCCGAGTGGTCACGGTTCCGGGGACCGAACGGCACCGGGGTGTCGGATGCGACCGGACTGCCTACTACGTTCGGTCCGGACCAGAACGTCGTGTGGAAGGTGCCTGTGCCACAAGGGCATTCGTCGCCCGTGCTGAGCCAGACGCACCTGTTTCTGACCGGTCACGACGCGGACAAACTGTTCGTGCTCGCATTCGACCGCGCATCGGGACGCGAGCTCTGGCGGCGCGAGGTTCCGAGAAGCGCCAAGAATCGACTCGACGGCCCGAACGGTCCCGCCTCGCCGTCCGCCGTCACCGACGGGTCGCACGTCTACGCGTTCTTTCAGGATTTCGGACTCATCGCCTTCTCCGCGGACGGACGCGAACGGTGGCGGATGCCGATGGGTCCGTTCAACATCTTCTATGGCTTCGGCGCATCGCCCATCCTGGTCGACGGCCTGCTCATCCTTCCCGTCGATCAGGACACCGGCTCCTTCCTCCTCGCTGTCGACACATCGTCGGGCAAAGTGCGCTACAGGGTCGATCGGCCCGGCGTCATTTCCGGGTACTCGACGCCGACTCTCTACGAACCGAAGAATGGTCCGAAGCAGCTGCTGATCCCGGAGTCATTTCAGCTGTCCTCCTACTCGGTCGCCGACGGCAAGCGTCTGTGGTGGGTTCGTGGCCTTGCCTGCGAGATGAAATCCGTGGCGAGCATTTCGGGCGACACGTTGTACGTGAACGGTTGGGGGTTTCCGCAGAACCAGCCGGGCGCGCACGTCGCCACGGTGCCATTCGAAGAAGGACTTGCGCGGTACGACGCCAACAAGGACGGCGGAATTGCCCGATCGGAGATCACGGGCACCGGCGCGATGGACAAGATGCTCGCCGGCAACTACGGCTTCCCCACGTTCGATCTGGATCGCAATGGATCTTTGGATGCGAAGGAATGGGACATCTTCCGCTCGATGCTGGCGTCGGAAAACGGACTGCTGGCGATCAAGCTGGGCGGGACGGGCGACGTCACCGATCGCGCCGTGCAGTGGAAGTATCAGCGGCCCGTGCCGCAGGTTCCCTCGACGCTTCTTTACGGTGGTGCGCTGTTCATGGTCAACGACAGCGGTATCCTCATCTCGTTCGACCCGGCGACCGGCACGGTCGTCAAGCAGGGGCGCCTGAAGGGCGCAATCGACAAGTATTTCGCCTCGCCGATCGGGGCGGACGGCAAGATCTTCCTCATCAGCCAGGACGGGACGGCATCGGTGGTCGCGGCGAAGGGAGATTGGGAAATCCTCGCGGTCAACGCGCTCGGCGACGAGGTCTTTGCGACGCCGGCGGTCGCGGACGAACGGCTCTATGTGCGAACGCGCGGGATGATGTACGCCTTCGGTCTCGGCAAGAACTCGGTAAACTAGGAGCCGCATGCAACGTGCAGTCAATCTGTTCTCGATTCTCGTTGCCGTGATAGCGCTCAGCACGGCAGCCGCGTGCACATCGGGCGACATCCCGGCCCCTCCTGACGTCGCGGCACCGCCGGCCGATTCGTTGAAAACGCCGAGCGGGCTGTCCATGAAGTGGCTGCAGCGCGGATCCGGCCAACGCCACCCGCGCGCCACGGATCGCGTCACCGTCCATTACACGGGCTGGACGACCGACGGCAAGATGTTCGACAGTTCGATCACCAAGGCGCAGGCGGCGACATTCAACCTGAATGGCGTCATCGACGGCTGGACCGAGGGCGTCCAGCGCATGGTGGAAGGTGACAAGGTTCGGATGTGGATTCCCGAAGACCTCGCCTATCACGGTCAGGAAGGAAGCCCCAAGGGGCTGCTGGTCTTCGATATCGAGCTGATCAAAATCGAATAGTCGAGGACGACGACGGAGGGGACGGAGGGGACGGAGGGCACGGAACAAGCTTCAACTCAGAGACACGGGGGAACGGAGTTGAGCATGGACGCTGCCGCCGATGGCGCCGCGCTCGCGCGGCGAGCGATCGACCGACACACCGAGATCACAAGCCGCGGACTGACGGGAGCGGCGGCTTGTGATCTCGGTGTGTCGGTCGATCGCCCGGCCCGGCCGATGGCCGGGCCGGCATCGGCTCGGAGCTTTCGACTCCGTGTCTCCGCGTCTCCGAGTTGAAGCTTGTTCCGTGCCCTCCGTCCCCTCCGTCACCTCACCCAAGAGGTCACGCGTCTCGTAACGCGATCATCGGATCGACTTCGGTGGCACGCTTCGCCGGGATGTAGCAGGCGGCGACGGCAACCAACAGCAACAGCACGGTGACGCCTGCAAACACGGGAACGTCGTGTGTGCCCACACCAAAGAGCATGCTTTGAAGGAACCTGGTCAGCAGGAATGCGCCCGACAGGCCGACGAGCAACCCGATGCCGGCAGTGACCATGCCCTGCGTGAGCACCAGGCGCAGGATGGATTTCTGATCCGCGCCGAGCGCCTGACGGATGCCGAACTCCCGGACCCGCTGCGCCACGCCGAACGCCAGCACGCCGTAGATGCCGATCGCCGACAGGATGAGCGCAACGGCGCCAAATAGCGCGAGCAGCATCATCGGCGTCCGCCGGTTCTCCAGCGATCGCAATACCCACTGATCCATCGTGCGTACGTCGGCCAGCGGCTGCTCGGGGTCGAGCGACTGCACCGCCTGCCGTACCTGCGGGATCAACGTCTGCGGATCGAGCCCGGTTTTCAGCGTCAGCGCCATCGACGGGCGCGGCTGCTGGGCGACCGGATAGTAAATACGTTCTTTGGTGACCGGCATCCCGAGATCGATGCTGTTGATCGTCCCCACGACGCCGACGATCGTGAAGGGCGGCGCTTGCGGACCGCCACGGCGAATCTGCTGGCCGATCGCGCTCTTCTTCGAAAAGTACTTGTCGGCGAGATACTTGTCGACCACGACCACGGGCGGGCTGTCGGCGGTGTCGCCATCGGTGAAGAGACGCCCCTCGATGAGCGGAATCTGCATCGCCTTGAAGTAGTCCGCGCCGACCACCTCCTGCCGTCCGTGTGGTGCCGCTTCGCCAGCACCTGGCGTATATCCGACGATCGCATAGGAACCAGACGACACGTTGCCATTGAACGGCACGTTCGAGGTCAGGCCGACCGACGTGACGCCCGGCATTGCCGTCGCCTTTTCGACGAGACGCAGCCAGAACGCCGAGCGCGAGGGCGCGTCGGCGTACCTCGTCGCCGGCAGCGACAGCTGCGTCGTCAGCACGTTTTCTGTCGAGAACCCCGGGTCGACGTCGGTGATCCTCGCGAAGCTCTTGATCAGGAGGCCGGCGCCGACGAGCAGCATCAGCGCCAGCGCCATCTCGAGGATGACCAGCGTGCTGCGCATCAGGCGCGTGCCGCGTCCTGAGGAGCCGCGGGTGTTGTCGTCCTTGAGAATCGTCGCGGTGTTTCCGCGCATCACACCGATGGCCGGAACGACGCCGAAGATCATGCCGGTGGCGACCGCGAGGGCCAGCGTGAAGACGAGAACGGCTGGATGCAGCGACGCATCGGCCATTCCGGGCATCTGGCGGGAGCTCAACGCGATCAGCGCGCGAACGCCAGCCAGGCCAAGAGCCAGGCCGCCGATGCCCCCGAGCAGCGAGAGCACGACGCCTTCAGTCAGCATCTGGCGCACGAGACGTCCGCGGCCGGCACCCAGCGTGGTCCGGATGGCCAGCTCGCGGTATCGGCCCGTCGCACGCATGAGGAGCAGGTTGGCGACGTTGGCACAGGCGATCAGGAGCACGACCAGAACCCCGACCTGCAGGACATAGAGCGGCGCGCGTACGTCGCCGACGAGCTGATCGCGGATCGGAATCGCATAGCCACCGAATCCGCTCGTCCGCGCGAACGACTGGAACTGCGGCAGCCGATCGAGGTTGCGATCGACGATCGTCTTCATCTGCGCATTGACCTGCTCGATCGTCGCGCCCGGCTTGAGCCTTGCGATCATCGAGCTGAACTCGTTCCCACGGCCCTGGTCTGACATCTGCTGTGGCGTGAACGAGAACGGGACGAGCAGGCTGATGTCGCGTGACGGCAGGTCGAAATCGGCTGGCAGGACGCCCACCACGCGATAGGCCTCTCCGTTGAGCCGGATGTCCTGACCGACGATCGCTGCGTTGCTGCCGAACCGCGACTGCCAGATTGCGAACGTAAGGATGGCGAAACGGTCCGCCTGCGTCTGCGCCTCGCCTTCGGTGAACCCTCTGCCCAGGAACGGCTGCCGCTGCAGGGTCGAGAAAAACGACGGCGTAACAGCCAGGCCGCGCAACTGCTCGGGGGTTCCGCCTGAGGCCAGATTCAGTGGCCGCTGCGTGAACAGCGTCGCATCCTCGATCGCGTCAGCCTGTGTCTTTCGGTCGATGTAGTCGGGGATGGACACGCTTGCCTGTGGCAGCCCCATCAGCGGATAGGTGTTCCAGACGAACGCGAGCCGGTCGGCGGCGGGGTACGGCAGCGGACGCAGCAGGATCTGATACAACAGGCTGAAGATGGCCGTGTTGGCACCGATACCGAGCGTCAGCGTCAGGACCGCCACCAGCGTGAAAATCGGCTGTTTTCTCAGCGTACGAAGCGCGTAGCGAATGTCCTGCATATGAGCTTTGACGGCATGGGCCGGCAATGGGTTCTGATCGGAATCAAACAATTGCCCGATCGGACGTGGTGGGACACAGGTTCCGCGAGGGTCGAAGTGCGGGGATCTCCGGGCATCCCTTTTAGATGGTTGGCTTCAGTCGCTATAGACCGCGAGCCACAGTGGAAACAGCGCGGCGAACGTGTCTTCGACGGCTGCGACGAGCGAACGCGTCTGACCGAGCGTTTCCGCATCGCTGGCCTTGTCGAGGAACAACCATCGTCCGGCGAAGACCCATCCGATTCCGGCTGGATTGCGGCAGTTCACCACCCAGTCCACGGCCTGCTTGGGCATGAGGTCCAGTGCGGGTCCGCGGTCACCATACTGGATGAACCCGGAGGAGTTCGACATCCAGTCAACCAGATGGCCGCGCCACGTCGAGTTGAGCGCCTGCTGGAAGCGCTCGAACCAGGCAATCGCGCTGGCCTGCCCCGCCTCGCGATCGGGATCGCTCCCGGCGGGCGACATGTTGAAGCCGATCCCCATGCGCAACGCGTTGACGCCCCAGGGGTTCTGGCTGAACATCCCGAGGTTGAACTGCGGCTCCCATCGTCCGCCATGATGGAACGCGAACATGTGGCCGTGCTGGCCGGGATAGAAGCTGTTGCGGCGGAAAAGCTTCGAGCCCGACAAGCCGGCGCGGTTGCGGGCATCGACGATCCGCGCCGCGGTTCGCTGCTCGTTCAGGGACATCAGCAGCGACTCGAACTTCGCGCCCAGGACACGCGCCGCGTCGGTAGGCGCAAGCTGGCCGAGCGTGTAGAAATCCTGCGGCGTAAAACCGGAAGCCGCATCCGATCGTACGGGTGCCATGGCCCTTCGCCGAATCACTTCCTGGTGCAGGCTCTTCGCGATGCTGTTGGATGGGTTGAGCTCGAGCGCCTTGATGAGCGCGGCGGCCGCGTCTTCGAAGTGCTGCTGCTCCATGCAGCAACGCGCGAGCCGCGTCCAGGCACCCTGGTTCGCCGGGGCGGCAACCGTCAGCTCGCGATTGGCTTCGAGCGCATCCGTGCCGAAGTTTCCGAGCTTCGCGAACTCGATGGCGCGCCGCTCGAGCGCCCCTGTATCGATGGCCATTGAGTGAGCCTATCACGGGGTCAGAAGATGATTTCCCACATGACCTGAAATCATCGTCCTAAATGACTGCCCTGACGTAATTTAACGATTCGGCTCCTAACAAGTGAAAACCGATTCTGAGCACAATCCGTATTGTTGGGATATCTTACGAGGGCCCCCGGGAGACGGTCCATGGCGATCGACGAGACAAAACGGCTTGCTACGCTGCGCAGGTATCGGATTCTGGATACCGATCCCGAACAGGCTTTTGATGATCTGACGCTCCTCGCCTCCCGCATCTGCAACACGCCAATCGCAGCGATCAGCCTGATCGACCGGGACCGCCAGTGGTTCAAGTCCGGGGTCGGCATGACCGTATCCGAGACCTCTCGCAGCGTCGCCTTTTGCGCGCACGCGATCGAGCGGCGCGACATGCTGATCGTGCCAGACGCACTCGGCGACGAGACGTTCCGCAACAATCCGATGGTGGTCGGCGAGCCTCGCATCCGGTTCTATGCTGGCGCGCCGCTCGTGACGCCTGACGGTCAGGCGCTCGGCACGCTCTGCGTCGTCGATCGCATTCCACGGACGCTGACCGCCGAGCAGCTGGAAGCGCTCGACGCGCTCCGGCGCCAGGCGGAAGCGCAGCTGTTCCTGCGGCTGAATCTCATCGAGCTCGAGGAGGCACTGGCTGCACGCGATCAGGCTGAAGAGGAGCAGCGCCGGCTGATTACGGAGCTGCGCGAAGCGCTCGACAACGTGCACAAATTGAGCGCCCTGCTTCCGTACTGCTCGGCTTGCAACTTCAACATGACGATACCGGCGGATCCACTGAAGATCCCGATGGTGACCGACGGCGTCACGCAGATGCTGCACGATCGCCGCTGGTCGGAAGACCGTGTCATGGCCGTCGAGCTCGCGCTGCAAGAGGCCCTCGCCAACGCCATCCGACACGGGTGCGCCGGCGATACCTCACGCCACGTGCAGTGCGTGGTCACCTGCGACGACGTCGGCGATGTGGTGATCGTCGTGCGGGATCCCGGCACCGGGTTCGAGGCGAGTACGCTTGCGAACCCGCTTACTCCGGAAAACGTGCTGAAGCCGGGCGGGCGCGGGATCTTCCTGATCAACCAGCTGATGGACGAGGTCGACTTCCGCGACGGCGGCCGCGAGCTGCAGATGCGGAAGCGGCGCGCGCACAGCGCCAGCGAGGCTTCGCCCGAGACCATTTGAGAGGCCGTTGTATCCATGGGCGGTCGCGGGTGAGCCGCCGGCTCTTGCTCGTTGTCTCTGTTCTCCTTGCCGCGGTGCCCGTGACCTTTGGGCTCATCCGGGCCGTCAACACTGGCGAGGACTTTCGGTATCTCTGGTTGGCCGGTGCGGCAATCGTCGGGTCGATGGTGGTCATGACGCTCCGGAGCGGCGCGTCCGCTCCCGCGCACGTTTCGCCGGGTCGGGCGTTGGGCGCCGTGGCCGCCGGGGCCGCGTGCGCCGCCGCGGCTGCTCTCCTCATGGGTGCCAGGGCTGGTCCCGGAGTCGCGATCGTGGCCTCTGCCTTCGGGGTCTGCTCTGGAACCAGCGCCGTGCTCGCAACGCTGGCGCGCCGGGCGCGGACGCTCTAACGGGGTGAGTGCGCCGTTTAGAAGGGTGTTAAAGGCTTCTGATTCCAGTTCTAGCGGCCTCGCTCTCTACCACCCTAGCGATCAGAACGCAAACGCGTAACAGTCGCGCCGTGGATCGGCTCCCGCGTGACGGGCGCCGGATCGCGGATCGATCATCACAGCCGTCGCGCAACCCGAGATCGAGATCGGCGGCACGCTGCGGACATCGTGCCCGCGGACCTTCAGCTCCGCGATGATCTCGGCCCCGACGTTGGCCTCGACATCCAGCCGGTTCACATCGATACGGTGCGGCCAGAACGAGCCGAGAAAATGGTGGGTCTGCAAACGTGGCAGCTCGAAAGCCGTGTGCAGGTTCGGGTACCACTTGTCGTTGAACTCGATGATGTTCAGGAGCGCCTGCAGGATCGTCTGCTCCTGGTTGTCGCCGCCCGGTGTGCCAATGGCGAGAAATGGCTCGCCGTCGCGCAGCACGAGGCTCGGCGTGAGCGTGTAGCGCGGCCGCGACCGCGGGCGCAGTTGCGCCGCGCGATTCTTGTCCAGCCAGAACTGCTCACCCCTCGTGGAGAGGCCGACTCCCGTATTGCCGGCAATCACGCCCCCCGTGATCCAGCCGCCGCTCGGTGTCGAATCGAAGATGTTGCCATCCTTGTCGATGACGGAGATGTGCGTCGTGTCCTTCAGGCTGGGATCGACCGCATCCGGCGGCAGTGGTGGCTGCGTGGTCGTCTCGCGGCCCGCGATCCAGAACGCCCAGGACTTGACCTGGTCGTCGAACGGCAGCGGGTCGCCAGCCATCTGCGCCGCCGAGGCACGCGTCATGTCGATCTGCGACGCACGCTGCTTCGCATATTCCTTCGAGAGGAGCCCCGTGGCAGGGACCTTCACGAAGGTGGGATCCGCGTAGTAGCTGTCGCGGTCGGCGTAAGCCATTTTCATGGCTTCGGTCAACACATGCAGGTAGTCAGCCGAGTTGTGCCCCATCTTCTGCAGATCGAACTGCTCGAGAATGTTGAGCGTCTGCAACAGCGCGGGTCCCTGACTGTTGAAGCCCTGTTTGTAGACCGTGTAACCGCGGTAGGTGACCGACGCAGGTGGCTCGACCCTGGCAAAGAACTCGGCAAAATCACTCGCCTCGAACGGCGAACCGTTCTCATGGAGAAAGGACACTATCTCTTTCGCGATGTCCCCCTTATAGAACCGATCCCGCGCGGCCGCGAGCGCTGCGGTACGGCCGCGGCGCCGCGCTGAGCGCTCAGCGTCGATCATCTTGGTCAGCGTCGCGGCCAGGTCCGGCAGCTTGATCGTTTCCCCCGGCTGATACAGCGACCCGTCCGGCTTCAGCCACGTCTTGCGGTTCGTCGGCCATTGCTCGATGAACTTTCGCTGCCGTTCGATCGTGGCAGCGGTGCGTGGACGTAGTGGAAATCCGTCCCGCGCGTACTCGACGGCACGCGCGGCGACCTGCGCGAAGGTCATGGTGCCCCAGCGCTCGAGAACGGTCAGCGCGGCGTGGGGTGCGCCCGGCACCACCACCGGATCGATACCGGAGCCTTCGAGGGTCTTGTTGCGTTCCGTAAACCACTCGATGGTCGCAGCCTTGGCAGCCCAGCCCTGTCCGACGACCGACGTCACCTTGCGCTCCCGCCGCGGATAGACGAGCACCAGCCCCTCGCCGCCGAACCCGTAGAGATCCTGTTCGACGACGCCGCCGACGAGCATCGCGGCGACGCCGGCATCGAATGCGTTGCCACCCTTCTGGAGAATCTCGACCGCAGCAGCGGTCGTCAGCGGATGGCCAGCCGAGACACCGGCGGTCCGCCCCATGACCGGCGGTCGCTGCCGTGCCGTCAATGTCGACTCACCGGTGCCGGCGGTGGCCAGGACGAACGTGACGGTGATGACTGTCAGCTGTGCGAAGGCGCGCATTCTGTGAACGTCCTCTCGGCGATTATTTCCTTGCAGCGGTGACGGTGACGGTCGTCTTCTGCGAGACGGTGGTCGGTCGCAGGCACACCTTGTCGCTGCAAGCCTGGAAGCGCGCGCTCACCTCGATCTCCTGCTGGCCGGCGGGGGCGTTCGCAACAATGGTCACCGGCAGCCCGAACACGACGGTGCCGCTGTAGTGATGCGTCTCGACGCCGAAATTCTCATCGTTGACCTTCTCGGGTTCCGGCTTGTCGATCTTCTTTGGGTCCAGCGTGAAATGCGACGCCGGTCCGACCGAAATCTCGGTCGGGATGGGTCCGTCCGACGGTTGTTCGAGCGCGTAGAGGTGCCAGCCCTTGTCGATCCGGGCGGCGAACTGAATCGTAACGGTCTGGCCAGCCTGGGCCGTGGCGGGTGCCTTCTGGATCGACCACTTCACCGGGTTGGACACTTGCGCGCTCGCGGCCGTAGTGGCCGCGACGAACGTGACGAGAATCGCGAGCGATTTCAAGGATTCCATCTCCGGATGTCAATAAGGGTCGTGCAAAGACGCACGCAGGTTACCGGCGCGGCAAGGTGACCTGCACGACGCGTGAACCTGACGCCGCATAGAGCGAACCATCGGGATGGACGGTCACTGCACGTACCGCTCCGAGATCGCTGGCGAATGCGTCGACGCCTGCCACCCGTCGCGTTCGCGGGTCGAAGCGAACGCGCAGCAGCCCTTCACCAGTCGCAAGGATCATGGCGTCGTTCAGTGATGGAACAGCGTCACCCCGAGAGAACACCGCGCCGCTGAGCGGCTGAG
>Ga0075420_100001364_pt1 | contig 20718 bp, 20 predicted proteins | sample SoiMetdeltSBSDD4_FD_75296 | JGI IMG/M metagenome (GOLD analysis project Ga0075420, IMG submission 75296) | Bulk soil microbial communities from a Populus tree surrounding site in Tennessee, USA - Soil MetaG P. deltoides SBSDD4 | ecosystem: Environmental > Terrestrial > Soil > Tree plantation... | reverse complement strand
AGGATCACGAAATCCTCGCCATAGGTGTCGACGATACCCTTGAGCTTGCCGATCATCACAACGTCCCGGTGCGGCGCTTGCCGATGCGGCCACGAACAGGCCTAACTATCGCGCGCCGGGCGCATGGTACGAGATTCGCCTGCCGCAGGGAGGGCCAAGATGACCGAAAACGTGCTTGCGCCATTCGCCGACGCCTGGAAGGTGCTCGACCCGCAGGTCGCCTTCGTGCTGTCGATCATTTATTCCCGGGCGATCAAGCAGGGCATCAAGCCGCTCAACGAGATGCCCCCGGCCGAGGCGCGGGAAATCGTCAAGCTGATGCAGTTCTACCTCGGCGCCGGCGCGCCGGCGATCCCGCACATCGAGGAGCGCACGATCGAGGCCGCCAGCGGCCCGATCCGCGTCCGGCTCTATGATCCGGGAAGCCCAGCGCCCTCGCCCGCCGTCGTCTTCCTGCACGGCGGCGGCTGGATGCTGTGCAACATCGACATCTACGACGGCGTCGCGCGCCAGCTCGCCAAGCGCTCCGGGCTGCGCGTCGTCAGCGTCGACTACGCACTCGCCCCCGAGCATCCGTTCCCGATTCCGCTCGACGACTGCGTCGCCGCCGTGCGCTGGCTGCTCGCCAACGGCACGACATTCGGCATCGATCCGGCGCGCGTTGCGATCGCGGGCGATTCCGCAGGCGCCAATCTCGCGCTCGCGACTTGCCTGAAGCTGCGCGAATCCGGCGCGATCCCGCTGCGCGGCGCCGCGCTGGTCTACGGCTGCTACTCGCCCGCCATGGACACGCTGTCGACCCGCGCCTATGGCCACGGCGAATACCTGATCTCCAAGCCCGAGATGGAATGGTACTGGGCCAATTACGCGCAGACCGACGCAGACCGGCGCAATCCGCTGGCCGCGCCGCTGCTGGCCGACCTCAAGGGATTGCCGCCGCTCTATCTGGCCGCCGGCGAATGCGACGTGCTGCGCGACGACTCCGAGCAACTCGCGGCGCGCGCCAAGCGCGCAGGCGTCGAGACCGAATTCCGGGAGTGGAAAGGGATGATCCACTGCTGCCTCAACCTGACCGGATGGATCGACGCCATGGGCCCCGAATTCGACCGGATCGGCGCCTTCCTGCGGCGCGTGACGGCGGGAAGCTAGCGCGCCGCAGCCGCCGCGACCTTCAGCGCGACGCTCTGCCGGTGATGCGCGTGACAGATCGCGATCGCCAGCGCGTCGGCGGCGTCGTGGGTCTTGGGATCGGCCTTCGGCAGCAGCACGCCGAGCATCACCCGAATCTGCGCCTTCTCGGCATGGCCGGCGCCGACGATGGTCTTCTTCACGAGATTGGGCGCGTATTCCGCGACCGGCAGCCCGGCGATCGCCGGCACCAGCAGCGCGATGCCGCGCGCCTGCCCGAGCTTGAGCGTCGCCGACGCATCCTTGTTGACGAAGGTCGCCTCGACCGCCGCTTCGTCGGGGAAATGCTCGGAGACCACCCGCTGCAGCCCGTCGTGGATAGTGACCAGCCGCTCCGCCAGCGACGCTTTGTCGTCAGTCGACACTGAGCCGCAGGCGAGGAAACCCAAGCGATTGCCTTCGATCAAAACCACGCCCCAGCCGGTGCGGCGGAGCCCCGGATCGATCCCCAGGATGCGAATCGCTCGTCCCATGATGCGACGTTGATAGCGCCGAGGCGTTACCAATCCTAGTGTGTCGCCGAGAGCGCTGGTAAGGAATTGTCCCGTCAACGCAAACCCCGGCGAACCGTGATCGAACTGCCCGACAGCGCGACGTGGGTCGCGACCTTCGCGGACCCGCGCACCTATGCGGCGATGGCGGTATCGCTGCTGGCAGGCGCGGTGCGCGGCTTTTCCGGATTCGGCTCGGCGCTGATCTTCGTGCCGCTGATGAGCACGATCTACGATCCGCGCACCGCCGCCGGCACCTTCCTGCTGATCGATTTCGCGGTCGGGCTCACGGTGCTGCCGACGGTATGGCGCGAGGCGCACTGGCGCGACGTGTTCCCGCTCGCGGCGGCAGCCGTTATCGCCGCGCAATTCGGCGCGCTGATCCTGATCTATACGGACGCCATCACCTTACGCTGGGGCATCGCCATCGTGGTGCTGATCCTGCTCGCGGTGCTGATGTCCGGCTGGCGCTATCACGGAAGGCCGACGCTGCCGGTGACACTCGGCGTCGGCGCGCTCGCGGGCAGCCTCGGCGGCGCGATCCAGATCGTCGGGCCGCCGGTGATCGTCTACTGGCTCGGCAGCTCGTCGAGTCACGCGGTCGTGCGCGCCAACCTGAACGCGTTTTTCGCCGTGTTCGCGATCGCGCTGTTCGTGACCTACGTCATCCGCGGCCTGCTGCCGATGCATGTGGTCGTACTGGCGGTGCTGATCGGGCCGTTGCAGGTGCTGGCGCTGAAGAGCGGAACACGGCTGTTCCACGCATCGTCAGCGCAGACCTATCGGCGCGTCGCCTACGCGATCGTCGCCACCGCTGCGCTGGTCAGCATGCCGATCTGGGATCGGTTGATCCGCTGACCTGTCAACTACGCGGCGCTCATCTTGGCGATCAGCGCGTCGGACACCTCGAAATTGGCGTAGACGTTCTGCACGTCGTCGTTGTCGTTCAGCAGATCGATCATCTTGAGCAGCTTCTCGCCCGCCAGGTCGTCGACCGCGATGGTGTTCTGCGGCTTCCACATCAGCGCCGCCTTGCGGGGCTCGCCGAATTTCGCCTCCAGCGCCTTGGCCACGTCGCGCATCGAATCCAGCGCGGTGTAGATCTCGTGGCCATTCTCACTCGAGGTGACGTCTTCGGCGCCGGCCTCGATCGCGGCATCCAGCATCGCATCGGCACTGGCCGCCTTGGCGTCGAACTCGACGATGCCGACATGGTCGAACATGAATGAGACCGCGCCGGTCTCCGCCAGGTTGCCGCCGCCCTTGGTGAAGATCGAACGCACTTCGCCGGCGGTGCGGTTACGGTTGTCCGTGAGCCCTTCCACGATGACAGCGACGCCGCCGGGGCCATAGCCCTCGTAGCGGATCTCGTCGTAGTTCTCGCCATCGCTGCCGAGCGCCTTCTTGATCGCGCGCTCGATGGTGTCCTTGGTCATGTTCTCGGCGCGCGCCGCGATGATCGCCGCCCGCAGCCGCGCGTTCATCCCGGGGTCGGGCAGGCCGAGCTTCGCCGCCACCGTGATTTCTCGCGCCAGCTTGCCGAACAGCTTGGACCGGACGGCGTCCTGCCGGCCCTTGCGGTGCATGATGTTCTTGAATTGGGAATGACCGGCCATGGCCTCGTCTCGAAATTTAAGTCTGCGTTTGATGGCGGCGTTATACGGTGCGGCGGCGCGGAAATAAAGTTACTCCCAGAACGCCTGACTTACTCCCAAAAGGCAGGCTTGGCCTGCTCCAGCCGTCCGCCGAGCCGCACCGCGCCGACGCGCAGCGCCAGCCCGGTCGCATCGTCGGTCTCGACCGCGATGCCGCACAGCGTGGCCTCGCCGAGCGCCGGCTCGAACCGGCTGGCGGGGATCTTGCGCAGGAACCGGTTGAGCGGCTCCTCCTTGGCCATGCCGATGATGGAGTCGTAGTCGCCGGTCATGCCGACATCCGAGATGAACCCGGTGCCGCCGACCAGCACCTGGTGGTCGGCGGTCGGCGCATGGGTATGGGTTCCGACCACGAGGCTCGCACGGCCGTCGCAGAAGTGCCCCATGCCCTGCTTCTCGCTGGTGGCCTCGCAATGGATATCGACGACGATCGCGTCGGCGTCGCGCTTGAGCGCGCAGGCCTCGAGCTCGCGATCGACCGCAGCAAAGGGATCGTCGAGTGCGTCCATGAAGACGCGGCCCATGACATTGACCACGAGCACGCGCGCGCCGTTCTTCGCATCGACCAGCGCGGCGCCACGGCCGGGCGTGCCGCGCGGGAAGTTGATCGGACGCAGCAGCTTCGGCGCACGCTCGATGAACACCAGCGCCTCGCGCTGGTCCCAGGAATGATTGCCGCCGGTGATCACGTCGGCGCCGGCGTCGACGAACTCATGATAGATCGCCTCGGTGATGCCGAAACCGCCAGCCGCGTTCTCGCCGTTGACGGCGACGAAATCGAGCTTCCAGTCGCGGATCAATCCGGGCAGGCGCGCGGTCAATACGGCGCGCCCGCTGCGGCCGAGCACATCACCGATGAACAGGATTCTCACGTGCTACTTGCTCCGGAAGTCGATCGTCTCATGCTCGGTTAGCACGAGATCGAGCCGCGCGTCGCGGGGGGTGATCGGGACGGTATCGACTTCCTGCGCCGCATAGGCGATGCCGATGGCGACGATCGGCTTGTTCGCACGCAGCGCCGTGATGGTCATGTCGTAGTAACCGGCGCCGTAGCCGAGGCGATGACCACGGCGGTCGAATGTCAGCAACGGCACGATCAGGATATCGGGATCGACCGCGGGCGCATCGGGCATTGGTTCGCGGATACCCCAGACCCCGGACCCGAGCGGCCCGCCGAACGTCCATCCGCGCATGATCAGCGGCTGCCCCTTCCCGGCCACGACCGGCAGCGCGAGCGCAGCGCCCTGTTCCGCGAGCTTGCGCATGAGCGGCAGCGGGCTGATCTCGCTCTTGAGCGGCATGAACCCGGAGACGACAGCACCGGGCACAATTGCGACCGGAAACGGACGCGCGGCGATGGCCTCGGCCGCCTGCTGGCGATCGGCCGCCGGCAGCGCATCGCGGCGCGCGGCCGCCTCGCGGCGCATGATCGCTTTGACGACGGCGGGCTGGGCTGGTGTGACCATCACGTTTTCCAAGCGTGCATCTTACACGCGTCATCGTTCTCGCGAGGCAAAATGCCGTCCGAGCTTTGCCTGGTCCCCCACAGTGTGAGGGAGCGGAGCGCCGACAGACGCTGGGGTGCTTGCGAGGCACCCGTTCGCGGGCCGATGACGCAGGCCCGCAGGGCATAGCGCGTCGAAGACGCGCGTGAACGCGCTTTCGATCGCTCGCCCTCGCATCCCGCGCAAAGCCGCTTACGCAGTCCGCGCGCCGGGGATGCTCGCCTCTCGGCGCTCCACCGCGGCGATTTATTGGCCTCCGGTCCCGCGCGGGGTGCCTCCTGGACGCGAGCGTCTTCGGCGTCACCGTCTGCGATTTTTTTCACGTCCGCTCGTAGTGGCGGAGGGCGGGTTTCCGGTGCCTCCCGGGGGCATGGTTACGAGCCAGCCCGCAGGACGCCGCGTCCCGCTCCGACTCTGGCACGTCTCCGGAGACGCCCTCGATGAGCGGGACCCGACCTAGATAGGTCCATCCCGCGAAACTGTCAAGGACTAAATACCTAGCTCAAAGCTGTGCTCGAGAACACTGATGGAGTATTTGGACAATCATCCGCATCGTCCTGGTCATCGCGCTACTCGGCGGATTTTCTGGAATCGGCGGTGGCCCGTTCTATGGCACGGCTACGACGGCGGCGGAGGCTTGGGCCTCGTCATCATCATCCTGCTCGTGTTGCTCGTAATGGGCAGGCTGTAAAGCAAAGGAGGCCCGGGCGGTTGGGCCCGAGCCTCCATGAGCCGAATACGTTCCGATCAGATCTTGCGGGGCACGCGCTTGCCGTTGACGACCACCACGTCGCGGTTTTTCACCTTGTCGTAGTTGCGACCCGCGCGGATCACCTTCCTCTCGGCCGTGGCGCGGTGGTCACGAACGATCACGTTGCGAACCACGCCGCCGCCGGACGGGACGCGGCTTACGCTCGCCATCGAGCCGCCTCCTCCCATGCCCCCAGAACGCGCGGAGGCTTCAAACGACGTTGCAGTGACGGCGGCGATCGCGATGACGCTGAGCGAGACGATACGGAAGTTCATTTCTAGTTTCTCCATGTGAGAGTTTGTTGCAGATGGACAAACCGTAATGTGCGTCTGGCTCGATCGATGTGATCGCGATCACAAGATTACGCGTTGCGCAAAAATGCGTTTTGCCTGTTCGCGGCTAAGCGGATTTTCAAATCGAATTGCCTGACGCCGTGAGCGTCGAAGACGCGCAGACATCCGTCTGCTCGGTCAAAGCTGGTGCACAAAGCTGGTGCACCTTGAACGCGTGCGCGTATCGCTTGCCGGCAGGAAGGAAAGTGCGGAGCCGCTATGGCCGTTGGAGCGTCGATCCCAGGTTCCCTACGTAAGTAGGTGGGCGCCATGTAACCGGCCCACGGGCCGGCCAGAGACAGCTCCCTGAGAGATCGATAAGGCCCCGGGAATATTGCTCCTGACGAACCGAGCAGCCCCGCCTGGTCAATGTAGTGCGGATGGCGGGCAATCGCCACCTCCGAGTCATTGCCGGGCATAGCCCGTCGAAGACGGGCGTGAACGCCCTTGATGACCCGGCAATCCATCTTTCTGCGAAAATGATGGATGCGCGGGTCAAGCCCGCGCATGACGACGCGCGACGGCGCAGCGTTAGCGACGGGCTCAGCCCATCGCCACCAGGCTTTCGGCCGCGGTCTGGTTGAGCTGCCGGGTCAGGCCTTCGATCCGTTCGGCCGCCGCGTTGAGCGCGGCCGAGATTGCCGCCTGGGTCGCCTTGGCGTGCTCGGCCGACGTGATGCGCGCCTCCTGCAACGCCGCGAGTTCGGTCTCGACGCGCTTGAGCCGGTTGTTGACGTCCGCCAGTTCGTCCGAGACCGTCAGTGCCGCCATGATAGTGAGCCGCGCGTCGCCGATCTCGCCGAAGTTGCCACGCAGCTTGTCGATCCGCTGGTCGAGTTCCTGGGCGAGCCGCATCAGATGGCCCTCCTGCCCGTCCTCGCAGGCCATGCGGAACTGCCGGCCGTTGATGGTGACGGTCACCTGCGACATGGTCTGCCCCTTCGCCTGTCCGGTTTCGCGTCTTTGGGCCTCAGCGGTCATTCGCCTCCAGCACCCCGCGCACCGATTCGATTGCGACGTCGAGCCGCCGCGCAATTTCGCGATTGGTGGTTTCGAGCGCCCGGACACGGGCGGCCGCCGTGTCGAGGTCAGAAGCCAGTCGCGAGCGGTCGCCCCCTAGCGCGTGAAGCTGCTGGGAGAGGTCCGTTTGTCCGCGGTCCGCCTCGTGGCGCCGCTCGATGGCCCCCTCCAGCGCATCCATCGCAAGCGCAAGGCGCCTGCTGGCGGCATCGATTGCACTCGTATCCGACATTGCCCCCTGTCCCCCAAGCCGCTCTAGGCCCCGGATTCGGCATCTCTAAGGCAACGGAAAAAGCTCGCAGAGGCAAGCGCTTATAAAGCGACGCTGACCTAGTGCGACGAATTTGCGTCATTTCGGCCGAAACAGCCACCGGATTGGTTGCGTCAGCCGCCTTTTTCCACACCGTCCGCAGCCGGCTGCCCGGCCACGCGCCGCCGCCGCGGCGTGGTGAAAGGCACCGGGGTCGGCACGTTGCTGTGCAGGAGGTCCCGGCCGGCCAGCAGGCCGCCGGTGCTTTCCAGCGCGAATCGCTCGGCGTCGCGGCGGCGAATATCCTCCACGGTCTCCTCCGCCTCGTCCTCGGTCACGCCGAGTTCACGCAGCGCGATCCCGCCGAATTTGAGCGCCGACTCGAACGTCTCGCGAATCTGGACATCGACGCCCGCTTCGACCAGCTTCAGCGCATGCGCGCGGTCGAACGAGCGCACCAGAAGCTTGGCGAGCGGAAATTGGTGCTGCACGAGGGCGACGATCCTGTCGGCTGCGTCGCGCTTGTCGACACAGACCAGGATCGCCCTCACCTCACCGGCGCCCGCGGCCCGCAGGACATCGAGCCGGCAGCCGTCGCCGTAATAGACCTTGAAGCCGAAGTTACCCGCGACGCGGATCATCTCGGTGTCGATGTCGATGATCGAGACGTCGAAGCCGCGCGCCATTAGCGACTGGCTCGCCACCTGGCCGAAGCGGCCGAAGCCGATGACGAGCACGTTACCGTGCAGTTCCTCGACGGTGTCGACACCCTCCATCGACTGCTCTTCGTCGGGCAGAATCCAGCGCAGCGCGAATACCCCGAGCGGCGTGAGCGCCATCGAGATGATCACCATGGCGGTGAGGATCGCATTGGTGGTGGCGTCGAAGATTCCCGCCGTGGTCGCCGCCGCGTAGAGCACGAAGGCGAACTCGCCACCCTGCGCCAACAGCGTGGCGCGATAAATACCTTCGCAGTTATTGGCCTTGAACAGCCGCGCGACGATGTAGATGCCTGTCGACTTCACGGCCATATAAACCGGCACGCCGACGAGAATCAGTTGCCAGTGCCGCACGAGCACCGTGAGATCGAGCGCCATGCCGACGCCGAGAAAGAACAGCCCGAGCAGGATGCCGCGGAACGGTTCGATGTCGGCCTCGAGCTGATGGCGGAAGGTCGATTCCGAGAGCAGCACGCCGGCGAGGAACGCGCCCATCGCCATCGACAATCCGCTGAGCTGCATGATCAGCGCCGCACCGAGCACGACGAGCAGCGCGGCCGCGGTCATCACCTCGCGCGCATGGGCCTCCGCGAGAATCCGGAACAATGGATTGAGCAGCCATTTGCCAGCCACCAGCAGAGCCGCAATTGCGGCGAGGCCGATTCCGACTGAAGCGGAATAGCTGCTGGCAGCTTGCGGCGCGCCGGGCGCGAGGACCGCGACCAGCACCAGCAGCGGCACAATGGCGAGATCCTCGAGCAACAGGATCGACACCACGCGCTGCCCGTAGGGCGTCGCGGTGTCGCCGCCCTCTTCGAGGATTTGCGCGACGATCGCAGTCGACGAGAGCACGAAGCCCATCGCGGCGAGGAACGCCACCACCGGCGGAAATCCGGCGAGGACGCCCACCCCGGTGAGCAGCGCGCCGCAGAGGACGACCTGGGCGACACCGAGCCCGAAGATTTCACGCCGCAGCGCCCACAGCCGCGACGGCTGCATCTCGAGGCCGATGATGAACAGGAACATCACCACGCCGAGTTCCGCGACGTGCAGGATCGCCTGCGGGCTGGTGAACAGCTTCAGCCCGAACGGGCCGATCACGAGGCCGGCGGCGAGGTAGCCCAGCACGGAGCCGAGCCCGGCGCGCTTGGCCAGCGGAACGGCGACGACCGCCGCGCCAAGCAGCGCCACCACATGCACCAGATCGATTCCCTGCTCCGCCGCCGCCACCTTTTCTCCTGCCCCCGCGCTCTTTCGGACCCGTGTCGCTGGTTTATCCAAAGACCCCGTGCACAGCCAGCTTTCTAACCTTCCTTCGCATTGACTCGAAGGGCTCACATGTTAAGCAATCCGCGCATTTTGAGGGGCAGGCCCTCAGAATCGGCGGGTAAAGCCCCGCAACCGGCAGGTTCCCATGACACCGCCGAAATCCTCCCTCGCCGCGGTTGAACCGTCGGCCGATTTCCCGGATCAAGGCACGATGTCAGCAACACCGCGCATCCAGCACGACCGCATGGCCAACGCGATCCGCGCCCTCGCCATGGATGCCGTCGAACAGGCGAAGTCAGGCCATCCCGGATTGCCGATGGGCGCGGCCGACGTCGCGACCGTGTTGTTCACGCGCTTCCTGAAATTCGATCCGGCCGATCCGGCCTGGCCCGACCGCGACCGATTCGTTTTGTCCGCCGGCCACGGCTCGATGCTGATCTACGCGCTGCTGCATCTCCTCGGCTACGAGGCGATGACCATCGACGAGATCAAGCGCTTCCGCCAGCTCGGCTCGCTGACGCCAGGCCATCCGGAGAATTTCATCACGCCCGGCGTCGAGACCACGACCGGGCCGCTCGGCCAGGGCCTCGCCAATGCCGTCGGCATGGCCATTGCCGAAGCCCATCTCGCCGCGACCTTCGGCAACGACGTCGTCGACCATCGCACCTATGTGCTCGCCTCCGACGGCGACCTGATGGAAGGCATCAGCCAGGAAGCGATCGCGCTCGCGGGTCATCTCAAGCTGAACAAGCTGATCGTGCTGTTCGACGACAACGGCATCTCGATCGACGGGCCGCTGTCGCTCGCCGACTCGGTCGACCAGGTGAAGCGTTTTGAATCCGCCGGCTGGCAGGCGAGCCGCGTCGACGGCCACGATCCTGAAGCGATCGCCGCGGCGCTCGAGGCCGCGCAGAAATCCGACCGTCCGGTCATGATCGCCTGCCGCACCACCATCGGCTTCGGCGCGCCGACCAAGGCCGGCAAGTCGTCGTCGCACGGCTCGCCGCTCGGCGCCGAGGAAATCGCCGGCGCCCGCAAGGCGCTCGGCTGGTCCGAGGCGCCGTTCGAGGTACCCGCCGACGTCCGCGACTTCTGGCGTACCGCCGGCAAGCGCGGCCAGGCGAAGCATGCCGCATGGTCGCAGCGTCTGCAGGGGCTCGCCGCCGACAAGCGTGCCGACTTCGAGGGCCGCATCGCCGGCAAGCTGCCGGCAGCGCTCGCCGACGCCGTTTCCTCGCTGAAGCAGCAGCTCGCCGCGGCGCCGCAGGAGATCGCCAGCCGCATCGCCTCGGAGCGCGCGCTCGAGGCCATCACCGCCGCGGTTCCGGCGATGGTCGGCGGCTCGGCCGACCTCACCGGCTCGAACAACACCCGCACCAAGGCGATGAAGGCGATGTCGGCGTCCGACTATGCCGCGCGCTTCATCCACTACGGCGTGCGCGAGCACGGCATGGCCGCGGCCATGAACGGCATGACGCTGCACGGCGGCATCATCCCCTATTCCGGCACGTTCCTCGCGTTTGCGGATTACTGCCGCCCGGCGATTCGTCTTGCGGCCTTGATGGAGCAGCGCGTCATCCACGTGATGACACACGACTCGATCGGGCTCGGCGAAGACGGGCCGACCCATCAGCCGGTCGAGCATGTCGCGTCGCTGCGCGCGATCCCCAACCTGCTGGTATTCCGGCCCTGCGACGCGGTCGAGACCGCGGAGTGCTGGCAGCTCGCGCTCGAAGCGCATGACCGGCCGAGCGTGCTGGCGCTGACGCGCCAGAACCTGCCGCAGCTGCGCCGCGAGTTTAACGATACCAATCTCTGCGCCGGCGGCGCCTACGAGATCGTGCCGGCCGAGGGCCGCGCGCAGGTGTCGCTGTTCGCGTCCGGTTCGGAAGTCGCGATCGCGGTCGAGGCGCGCAAGCTTTTGTCGGAACGCGGCGTGCTGGCCCGCGTTGTCTCGGTGCCGTGCCTCGACCTGCTCATGGAAGCGCCAGAGCGCACCCGCCGGGCGGTGATCGGCAGCGCGCCGGTCAATGTTGCCGTCGAAGCAGGCATCCGTCAGGGCTGGGACGCCATTGTTGGATCAGATGGCGCCTTTGTCGGCATGACCGGATTCGGCGCCAGCGCGCCGGTTAAGGATCTCTACAAGCACTTCGGGATCACGCCGCAGGCCGTGGCGGATGCGGCATTGAGCAAGCTCTGAAATCCGCTATAACTGCGCTAACGGTCTATTTTTGATCCGTCATGGCCGGGTTCAATCCGGCTATCCACGTCTTAAATCTCCCAAAAGATAGACGTGGGATGTCCGGCAAAACTGCCGGGCATGACCATCGAACGTTAGGAGCAAGAACAAATGTCCATTCGAGTCGGCATCAATGGTTTCGGGCGAATCGGCCGCAACGTCCTGCGCGCCATTATCGAAGGCAAGCGCAAGGACATCACCGTCGTCGCCATCAACGACCTCGGCCCGGTCGAAACCAATGCCCATCTGCTGCGCTTCGATAGCGTGCACGGCCGCTTCCCCGGCGAAGTGACGGTCAAGGGCGACACCATCGATTGCGGCACCGGTCCGATCAAGGTGCTGGCGGTGCGCGATCCGGCGCAACTGCCCTGGAAGGACCTCAACATCGACATCGCGCTGGAATGCACGGGTCTGTTCACCTCCAAGGAGAAGGCGTCCGCGCACCTGACCGCCGGCGCCAAGCGCGTGCTGGTGTCGGCGCCCGCCGACAACGTCGATCTCACGGTGGTCTACGGCGTCAACCACGACAAGCTCACCAAGGACCATCTGGTGGTGTCGAACGCGTCGTGCACCACCAACTGCCTGGCGCCGGTCGTGAAGGTGCTCAACGATGCCGTTGGCATCGACAAGGGCTTCATGACCACGATCCACTCGTACACCGGCGACCAGCCGACGCTCGACACCATGCACAAGGATCTCTATCGCGCGCGCGCCGCGGCGTTAAACATGATCCCGACCTCGACCGGCGCCGCCAAGGCGGTCGGTCTGGTGCTGCCGGAGCTCAACGGCAAGCTCGACGGCGTCGCGATCCGCGTGCCGACGCCGAACGTCTCGGTGGTCGACCTGAAATTCGTCGCCAGCCGCGCGACCACCAAGGACGAGATCAACGGCGCGATCAAACGCGCCGCCGAGCAGCAGCTCAAGGGCATCCTCGGCTTCACCGACCAGCCCAACGTGTCCGGCGACTTCAACCACGACCCGCACTCGTCGGTGTTCCACATGGACCAGACCAAGGTCATGGACGGCACGCTGGTGCGGGTCATGTCCTGGTACGACAACGAATGGGGCTTCTCCAACCGCATGGTCGATACGGCCGTGGCGATGGGGAAATTGATCTGATCCTGATCTGATCCCAAAAGCCGATCGATCGCATGACCTCGCAGTGGATCGCATTCGCAGTCGCCCTGCTGATCATCGGCGGCCTGCTGTATGCGTTCCTGAGCAAGGGCGTGAAGATCAAGGCCGACCCGGATAACAAGCCGCCCAGCGATCTGGGCGGGCCCGGCTAACTTTCTGAGGCCGCATGGCACGTTTCCGTACCCTCGACGACGCCGACGTGAAGAACAAGCGCGTGCTCGTGCGTGTTGACCTCAACGTTCCGACCGAGAACGGCAAGGTCACCGACGCCACGCGCATCGAGCGTCAGGCGCACACGATCAACGAGATCGCCGACAAGGGCGGCAAGGCGATCCTGCTCTCGCATTTCGGCCGGCCCAAGGGCGTCGACCCCTCGCAGTCGCTGCGCCCGGTGGCGCAGGAAGTCGCACGCGTGCTCGGCCGGCCGGTCGCATTCGCCGAGGACTGCATCGGCGAGAAGGCGGCCGAGGCGGTCGCGCGCATGCAGCCGGGCGATATCCTGTGCCTCGAGAACACCCGCTTCCACAAAGGCGAGGAAAAGAACGACGCGGCGTTCGTTGCGGAGCTGGCGAAGCTCGGGGACCTCTGGGTCAACGACGCCTTCTCCGCCGCGCATCGTGCGCACGCCTCGACCGAAGGCCTCGGCCATGTCCTGCCCGCTTATGCCGGGCGCAGCATGCAGGCTGAACTCGACGCGCTGGGCAAGGCGCTCGACGCGCCGCAGCGGCCGGTGGCCGCGATCGTCGGCGGCGCCAAGGTCTCGTCCAAGCTCGACCTGCTCGGCAACCTGATCGCCAAGGTGAACGTGCTGATCATCGGCGGCGGCATGGCCAACACGTTTTTGGTGGCGCAGGGCAAGAATGTCGGGAAGTCGCTCGCGGAGCGCGACCTTGCCGACACCGCGCGCGACATCCTCGCCAAGGCCAAAGCACAAGGCTGCGAGATCGTGCTGCCGACCGACGCCGTGGCCGCGAAGGAATTCAAGGCCAATGCGCCGTCGCGCGCCGTGTCGGTCGATGCGGTGGCCGGCGACGAGATGATCCTCGATATCGGCCCCACGAGCATCGAGCACGCGGTGTCGGTGCTGGCGCGGATCAAGACGCTGGTGTGGAACGGCCCGTTCGGCGCGTTCGAGATGGAACCCTTCGATACCGGAACCGTCGAGGTTGCCGAAGCCGCGGCGGAACTGACCGCCGCCGGCAAGCTTGTCTCCGTAGCGGGGGGCGGCGACACCGTGGCGGCCCTCAATGCTGCGGGTGTCACCGAGCGGTTCACCTACGTCTCGACCGCAGGTGGCGCATTTCTTGAATGGATGGAAGGCAAGGCCCTTCCCGGCGTCGAGGTGCTGCGGGTTTAGGCTATTTCCGCACTCCGCCCGGCGTCCCTGGCGCGGAGATCAGCATGGCTCGCATAACTCTCAGGCAGCTTCTCGACCACGCCGCCGAACGTGGCTACGGCGTTCCGGCGTTCAACATCAACAATATGGAACAGGGTCTGGCCGCCATGGCGGCCGCCGAGGCGGTCGACGCGCCGGCGATCATCCAGGCCAGCCGCGGCGCCCGCCAATACGCCAACGACATCATGCTGGCGAAGATGATCGACGCGCTGGTGGAGATCTACCCGCACATCCCGGTGTGCATGCATCTCGACCACGGCAACGGCGCCACCACCTGCCTCACCGCCATTCAGAGCGGCTTCACCTCCGTCATGATGGACGGGTCGCTCAAGAGCGACGGCAAGACGCCGGCGAGCTACGACTACAATGTCGACGTCACCCGCCAGGTCGCCGAGATGGCGCATCTCGGCGGCGTGTCGGTCGAGGGCGAACTCGGCGTGCTCGGCTCGCTCGAGCACGGCACCGGCGAGCAGGAGGACGGCCACGGCGCCGAGGGCGTGCTGTCGCACGACCAGTTGCTGACCGATCCCGACCAGGCGGTCGACTTCGTCGCCAAGACCAAAGTCGACGCGCTGGCGATCGCCATGGGCACCTCGCACGGCGCCTACAAGTTCTCGCGCAAGCCCGACGGCAACATCCTGGCCATGGGCGTGATCGAGGAGATCCACCAGCGGCTGCCGAATACCCATTTGGTCATGCACGGGTCGTCGTCGGTGCCGCAGGACCTCCAGGACATCATCAACCGCTACGGGGGCAAGATGCCGCAAACCTGGGGCGTCCCGGTGGAGGAAATCCAGCGCGGCATCCGCCACGGCGTGCGCAAGATCAACATCGACACCGACAACCGGATGGCGATGACCGGCGAAATCCGCCGCATCCTGACCGACAATCCGGGCGAATTCGACCCGCGCAAATACCTCAAGCCGGCAATGGAGGCGATGGTTAAGCTCTGCCGGGCGCGGTTCGAGGAGTTCGGGGCCGCCGGCCAGGCCTCGAAAATCAAGGTCGTGCCGCTGGCGACCATGGCGCAGCGTTACGCCCGCGGTGACCTTGACCCCAAATTCCACACCCAGCGCGACGCGGCGGAGTAGACGGGCCGCACACCGTCCGGCTAGAAAATGCCCCGAACCGGGGCCGTTCCGCCCCGCTGCCGATTAGCTGGGAGGAAACGATGAACCTTGAGGCCCTGAACAAGGTTGCACGCGCCATGGTAGCGCCGGGCCGCGGTATCCTGGCGGCCGACGAATCCTCGGGAACCATCAAGAAGCGCTTCGACGCGATCGGCGCGGAATGCACCGAGGACAGCCGCCGCGACTACCGCGAGATGCTGTTCCGCTCGGCCGACGCGATGTCGAAGTCGATCTCCGGCGTCATCCTTTATGACGAGACCATCCGCCAGAACGCCAAGGACGGCACCCCGCTGGTCAAGCTGATCGAGAACGCGGGCTCGATCCCCGGCATCAAGGTCGACAAGGGCGTGCAGCCGCTGCCGAACTGCCCGGGCGAGGTCATCACCGAAGGACTCGACGGCCTCGGCAAGCGCCTCGACGAGTACCACGCGCTCGGCGCGCGGTTCGCGAAGTGGCGCGCGGTGATCGACATTGGCGCCGGCATCCCGTCCTACGACTGCATCCGCACCAACACCCATGCGCTGGCGCGCTACGCCGCGCTCTGCCAGCAGCACAACATCGTGCCGATCGTCGAGCCGGAAGTGCTGATGGACGGCGACCACAGCATCGAGCGCTGCTACGAGGTCACCGAGTTCGTGCTCAAGGAGCAGTTCCAGGAACTCTACTATCAGCGCGTCGCGCTCGAAGGCATGGTGCTCAAGCCGAACATGGCGATCTCCGGCAAGAAGGCCGCCAAGCGCGCGGGCGTCGGGGAAGTCGCCGAGAAGACCGTGAAGCTGCTCAAGGCCTGCGTGCCGGGCGCGGTGCCGGGCATCGCGTTCCTCTCCGGCGGCCAGTCGGACGAAGAAGCCACCGCGCATCTCGACGCCATGAACAAGATCGGCAATCTGCCCTGGGCGCTGACCTTCTCCTACGGCCGCGCGCTGCAGGCGGCGCCGCAAAAGGCCTGGAGCGGCAAAGCTGAGAACGTCGCCGCCGCGCAACGCGCCTTCTCGCACCGCGCGACGATGAACTCGCTCGCCGCCAAGGGCCAGTGGAAGCAGGATTTGGAAAAGAAGGCGGCGTAACGCGCTTTCTCGCCAAATCCTTCAGTCGTCATGCGCGGGCTTGACCCGCGCATCCATCTTCTTGCGAGAGAAATGATGGATTGCCGGGTCTCGCCGCTTTGCGGCGGCCCGGCAATGACAGCGGAGAAATACCGATCACCCCGCGTTCGCCGGGATCGTCACCCGGAAGCAGCTTGGCTGCGACGGGCGCGGCACCACCACCGCGTCGCCGCCATGCAGGCGCGCGATCTGGCGCACCAGCGACAGCCCGAGGCCGGTGCCGGCGTTGTCCTCGCTCAGCCGGTGGAACGGCGAGAACACCCGCTCCCGTTCCGCTTCGGGAATGCCCGGGCCGGCATCGATCACGTCGAGCACAAAGTTATTGCCTTCCTGACGCAGCTCGATCCGGACCGGAGGCTTCCCATGCTTCCGCGCATTCTCCAGGAGATTGCGGACGAGCCGGCGCAACAGCCGCGCGTCGCCTTGAACGATCGCCGGCGTACCGTCGAGCGCGCATTCCCCGATGTGCGCGCATTCCTCCGCAGCGATCGCCAGCAAATCGACTTCCTCGACCGTCTGCGGGGCCGCGTACGCGCTCAGGCGGCTCGACAGCAGGATCTCGTCGACCAGCGCATCGAGCTCGACGATGTCGCGCTCGATCTGGTCCTTGTATTGCATCTGGCCGGTCTTGCCGTAGAGCTCGATGGCGAGCCGCAATCGCGACAGCGGTGTGCGCAGCTCGTGCGACGCATGCGCAAGCAACAAGCGATGCGCGTTCACCAATTCCTCGATGCGCGCCGCCGAGCGGTTGAACGCGTCCGCCAGCCGCGCAACCTCGTCGCGGCCTTCGACTTTGACGCGGGTCGCCAGATTGCCGGCACCGAGCGTCTCGACACCGGTTTGCAGGCGCTCGAGCCGGCGCGTCAGCCCGCGCACCACCGGATAGGCCGCCAGCGCGACCACCAATGCGATGCTGCCCAGCACCAGCAGCAATGCGGCCCACGGCGCACGGTGGCGCGGCGATACGCGCACGACGAACCAGCGGCCGTCCGGCAGTTGCAGGCTCCAGGCAGGCCCCTCCGCCGTGTAAACCCATCCGCTGCTGTCCCCGCGCGGTCGCGGCAACGCGATTCCCTTGGCGGCGACAAGTTCGCGCGCCGCATCGAACACCGCGACGTCGGCGCGCAGCCGCGATGCGATGCGCTCCACCGCCGCCTGCGTTGCCGCCGTGGGCGCATTCGCCGCCGGCAGCAGCGCGGCGATGAGCTCGCCGGCCATCTCGAACGCCTGCGCGGCCTGGGTGTTCTCGGCGCCGAGCCGCCAGAGCGCGCCGGCGACGAGCACGACCAGCACCAGGCTCGCGACGATCGTCAGATAGATTTTCTGGTAGAGCCGGCGCATGCGCTCAGATTTCCCGTTCGAGCATGATCTTTTCCGAAAACCGATGCCCACTTTTCGGGATCATGCTCAATCCTGCGCCTTGGCGAAGACATAGCCGGCGCCGCGCACGGTGATGACGCGCTTCGGGTTCTTCGGATCGTCCTCGATCGCGGCGCGGATGCGCGAGATGTGAACGTCGATCGAACGGTCGAACGCCTCCAGCCGCTCGTTCTTGAGCAGGTCCATGATCACGTCGCGCGACAGCACGCGCCCGGCGTGCTGCGCCAGCGCCAGCAGCAGCGCGAACTGGTGGCTGGTCAGCGCGCGGTCGTCGCCATCGAGGCGCACGGTGCGCGCGCCGGTGTCGATCTCGAGCCTCCCGAAGCGCAGCAATTCTTTCCGGTCGTCGCCCTTCGCACGCCGCAGGATCGCCCGCAGCCGCGCCAGGAGTTCTCTCGGCTCAAATGGCTTCGGCAGATAGTCGTCGGCGCCAAGTTCCAGGCCGATGATCCGGTCCATGGCATCGCCGCGCGCGGTCAGCATCAGGATTGGGATCGGCGCACGCGCCCGGATGCGGCGGCAGACTTCGAGCCCGTCCATGTCCGGCAGCATCAGGTCGAGGATGATCGAATCGAACGGCTCACGCGCCGACATCGTGATGCCGGCTTCGCCGCGCCCAGCGATGCTCACGCGGAATCCGGCCTCGCCGAGATAAGTCTTCACCATCTCGGCCAGGCCAGGATCGTCTTCGATCAGCAGGATGCGGTCGGTCACCACGGCATTGTACCGCCGATTCCAAAATTGATGGCACGCACGAACGGCTTTTCTGGATTTGAAAATCGCTCTCTCGCTCCCCTCCCCCCGCGCGCACTTGCGCGTGGCGGGGAGGGGTCGGGGGTGGGGGGCGGAAACTCCATCGGCGATCTCTCGAAAGCGCTCGTACCCCCCACCCCTGACCCCTCCCCGCCATTCGCCAAAGATGGCGAATGGGGGGAGGGGAACCGAGAGGCTCTGCTCACCTCACTGATCCGTAACGATGCAACACCGTACTGATCATAGAGATACACACCCGTTTGGCGTGACCCGCTCCCCGCTCACCCCCGATCGAAGTCGGATGTTTCCGACTTCGACGCTAATAGTGCCGAACTCCGGTAAACCCGAGTTCGCTTGGGCGGCGGGGATCCAGAAACCAGAAACGCGATCTGGACTCCCGCTGGCGCGGGAATGAGCGGGGGGTGCGAGGTCAATCGTCAGCCGCGATGCCAGCCGTGGTGGAACGAGCGGAAGCGGTCGATCCGCTCGGCGAGCTTCCGGCGCTGCTCCGGGTTCAGCACGCTCGCGGCATCGGCCAGCGCCTGGCTGAAGCGCCGCGTGGCCTGGTCCGCAAGCGCCATCTGGTCGGCGCGCAGGGTTTCGATCGCGGTGCGGTCGATGGTCGTCTGCGTCAGCAATTCACGGCCGCGCTGATGCGAACTCATCGCCTTCTCACGCAACGGCAGGAGATCGCGCACCGCCGAACGGACGATGCCGCGCAGACGCTCCTGCTGCTCCGCCGTCGCATCGACCTCGATCGCGAGATGGCGCACCATCCGGTCGGCGCGATCCTCGGCGGTGGCGGGATCGAACGGCTGAGCCCACGGCGCACCGGCGCGCCACGGCGGGCCAAAACCCTGGCTGAAGGCGCTGTTGGCGAACGCGCCGGTCAGGCCGGCGACGGCCGCGATCGCGGTGACGAACAGGGCGCGGCGCAGGCTGCGGGGCCGTTCCGGCGGCAGGATTTCAACGCGTGGATCGTGGTTTGACGGGTTGGGCGTCGACGGGTTGGGCGTCGTCATGGGGGCTGCTCCTTCAATTGCATCCGGGCGGCTCTGCCCGATGGCTGCAACATGAAGGAGCGCTGTTTCAGCGGCTTCTCTACCACGTAAAGTTATGTAAAGCCGCCGCATGGCGCGCGACCGCTTAGGCGGTATAATTTGGGCGGTATAGTAATGCGTCAACGAATGGCCGAGCAAAAACGGCCGATGGGGAGAGAACGCATGGGCCCGACACCAGCCAGGCTGGCGGCAAAAGTCGTGCTCGTATTGGCCGCGCTCGCACCATTCACGACCGCACAGGCGCAGCCCTATCCGTCGCGCCCGATCACCATCGTGGTCGCGCTCGCCGCCGGCACCGGCGCGGACATCGTCGTGCGCACCTATGCGGAGAAGCTGTCGCAGACGCTCGGCCGTCCGATCGTTGTCGAGAACCGTCCGGGCAGCGCCGGACTGGCGGCGGTCGACGCCGCGCTCAAGTCGCCGGCCGACGGCTACATGCTGCTCGCCGCGACGAGTTCGGCAATGGCGATCCGGCCGTCGATGTTCAGGAAGCCACCCTACGATCCGAACACCGACTTCGTGCCGCTGTCGCACTACCTGAAATCGCCGTTCGTGCTGGTGGTGAATCCGGACCTGCCGATCAAGTCGATCCCCGATCTGATCGCCTACGCGAAAGCGCGGCCGGGCAAGGTCGCGTTCAGTTCCACCTCGATCGGCGGCGCGCCGCATCTCTCCGGCGAGTACATCAACCAGCGCTTCGGCGTGCAGATGACGCACGTGCCCTACAAGATCAGTCCGCAGGCGATCCAGGACGTCGCCGCCGGCCATGTGCAGCTCACCTTCGCGGAATCGGCTGCGTCGCTGGAGTTGATCCGCGGTGGGAAGCTGCGCGCGCTCGCGGTGACCTCGACCACGCGGTTGAACACCCTGCCCGACGTGCCGTCGTTCGCGGAGGCTTCAGGCATCCCCGATTTCGAGGCGGTGTCCTGGCATATGCTGTTTGCGCGTTCAGGAACGCCCCAGGAGATCGTCGACCGGCTGCACACCGAGATGTCGCGCATCATCGCGACCCCCGAATTGCAGGACCGCATGACCAGCCTCGGGCTGATCCCCTACCCGACGCCGCCGATCGCGGAGTCGCAGCGCTACATCAAGTCCGAGATCGAGAAGTGGGGCGGGCTGGTGAAGAGCCTGGGGCTTGGCGGGAGCATCTAGGCCGCCGCCTGGCTGGATCCGGGCCGCCTTTACCCTCTCGTAGGGTTGCCGGGTTACAAACGCCCCCAAACCGCCTGATTGCGGGGGCAATCGACCTGCCATGGCGAACCGACCAAAATCTCCCGAACCGCGGCGACCAGCGCCGCGCCTCTACCTTGTGGTACCGCCGAGCGGCGATCCG
>Ga0075420_100001363_pt1 | contig 20724 bp, 32 predicted proteins | sample SoiMetdeltSBSDD4_FD_75296 | JGI IMG/M metagenome (GOLD analysis project Ga0075420, IMG submission 75296) | Bulk soil microbial communities from a Populus tree surrounding site in Tennessee, USA - Soil MetaG P. deltoides SBSDD4 | ecosystem: Environmental > Terrestrial > Soil > Tree plantation... | reverse complement strand
CCGCCCCAGGGGGGCAGGCTCTGATGCTGCAGCCCAAGCGCGTCAAGTGGCGCAAGGAGCACCGCGGCAGGCGCCGCGGCTACGCCAAGGGCGGCACGCACGTGGAGTACGGCGAGTACGGCCTGAAGGCGATCGAGCGCGGCTGGGTCACCAACCGTCAGATCGAGGCCGCCCGAATCGCGATGACGCGCAAGATCAAACGTGGCGGCAAGGTCTGGATCAACATCTTCCCGGACAAGCCCTACACGAAGAAGCCCGCCGAGACCCGCATGGGGTCCGGCAAGGGCTCGCCCGAGGGCTGGGTGGCCGTGGTCAAGCCCGGGCGCGTGATGTTCGAGCTCTCCGGTGTGCCGGAGCCGCTGGCGCGCGAGGCGATGCGCCTGGCCGGGCACAAGCTGCCGGTCAAGACGAAGTTCGTGCTCCGCGAGGGAGCGGGCCAGCAGTGAAGGGGATCGAGGTGCATAACCTGGAGGACTCCGAGCTCGTCTCGTTCACGGACACCGCGCGCAAGGAACTGTTCAACCTCCGCTTCCAGCACGCCACGGGACAGCTCGAGAACACGGCACGGCTGGGGCAGGCAAAGAGGGATCTCGCGCGCGCCCTGACCGTCGCGCAGCAGCGTGGGATCGACGTCGACACCGAAATTCGCAGGCAGAAGAAGCAATGATCGAGAACGAGACCGAAGAAAACGTGGCGCAGGAGGCTCCCGCCGAAGAGCAGGCCCCTGCCGCCGAGCAGCCGGAGGCCGCGGCCGTCCCGGCGGAGCCCGAGGAGCAGCTCTCACCCAAGGAGCGGCGCAAGCGCGAGCGCTCGCGGCACAGCGGCGAGGGTCGCCCGCAGCGCTCCGTCGAGGAGCGCGCGCAGGAGCGCGCCGACGCCCGCCGCCGCAAGGCGCAGCACCGGCGGGCCTACCGCCAGAAGATGCGCGAGCGGCGCACCTCCGAGCCGCGCGGCGAGACGCCGCCCGTGGAGGACAAGGGCTCGGGCGCGCTCAAGGTGCGCCAGGGCGTGGTGGTCTCCGACAAGGCCGACAAGACGATCACGGTGCGCATCGACGTGGTGCGCAGGCACCGCATGTACAAGAAGATCGTGCGCACCTCCTCGACCCTCCACGCCCACGACGAGCGCAACGACGCCCACGTCGGGGACACCGTCCGCGTGGTCGAGAGCAGGCCGCTCAGCCGCCACAAGCGCTGGCGCCTGGTCGAGGTGCTGGAGAGGGCTCGCTAGTCCAGTGATCCAGCAGGAGTCGAGGCTCAAGGTCGCGGACAACACGGGCGCCCGTGAGGTGCTCTGCATCCGCGTTCGCGGCGGCAGCCATCGCCGCTACGCCGGGGTGGGCGACATCATCGTCTGCACCGTCAAGCAGGCGATCCCGCACGGCTCCGTGAAGAAGGGCGAGGTCGTGACCGCCGTGGTGGTGCGCACCAAGAAGGGCTTCGGGCGCGACGACGGCACCTACATCGCCTTTGACGAGAACGCGGCGGTGCTTATCGACGCGCAGAACAACCCGCGCGGCACGCGCATCTTCGGGCCGGTCGCGCGCGAGCTGCGCGAGCGCAACTTCATGAAGATCGTCTCGCTGGCGCCGGAGGTGCTCTGACCATGGCCATGAGGATCCGCCGCGACGACACCGTCCGCATCATCGCCGGCAAGGACCGCGGCAAGACCGGCCGCGTGCTGCGCGTCGACCCCCGCCACGATCGCGTGGTGGTCGAGGGCGCGAACATCATCAAGCGCCACACGCGCCCGCGCACGCTGCGCGACACCCAGCGCTCCCAGGAGCTCGGCGGTATCGTCGAGATGGAGGGGCCGATCCACGTGTCCAACGTGATGCTGATCGACCCCGACTCGGGCGAGCCCACGCGCGTGGGCGTCAAGCGCGAGGGCGGCCGCCGCATGCGCATGTCCAAGCGCTCCGGCAAGGAGATCGACTGATGGAAGCCAGCGCCCAGGCGAATGTCCCGCCGCGCCTGAAGGAGCGGTACGAGAGCGAGATCAAGCCGAAGCTCCGGGAGCGCTTCGGCTACTCGTCCGTGATGCAGGTCCCGCGCGTCGAGAAGATCACGCTCAACATGGGCGTGGGCGAGGCCAAGCAGGACTCGAACATGCTGGAGGCGGCCCAGGAGCAGCTGGCCACGCTCGCCGGCCAGGCGCCGAACGTGCGCCGCGCGCGCAAGTCGATCGCGGCCTTCAAGCTGCGCGACGGCATGCCGGTCGGCGTGAGCGTCACGCTGCGCCACGCGCGCATGTACGAGTTCCTCGACCGGCTCGTGTCGATTTCGATCCCGCGCATCCGCGACTTCCGCGGTCTCAACGCGCGCTCGTTCGACGGCCGCGGCAACTACTCGATGGGCGTGCGCGAGCAGATCATCTTCCCGGAGATCGACTATGACGCGATCGACCAGGTGCGCGGCCTCGACGTGACGATCACCACGAGCGCCGCCACCGACGAGGAGGCCTACGTCCTCCTGCGAGAGTTGGGCATGCCGTTCGCACCCGACGGCGCGCCGGGGTCGGAGGACCAGGCCGAAGCCGCCGAGGCGGCGGAGGAGGAGGCGCGGCTCGAGGCGGCCCGCCAGCGGGCGGAGGCCGAGGAGCAGGCCTACGAGGAGCTCAAAGAGGAGAACCCCGAGGCGTACGAGCCTCCCGCCGAGGAGCCCGAGGAGGGCGAGGAGGGCGAAGGCGAAGGTGCAGCGCCAGCTGCCGAGGAGACCGAGGACTGATGGCCAAGACATCGCAGAGGGTTCGCCAGCAGCGCGGATCCAAGTACAAGACACGCAACTACAACCGATGCAAGCGATGCGGCCGGCCGCGCGCCTACCTGCGCAAGTTCGGCCTCTGCCGCATCTGCCTCCGGGAGGTGGCCCACGAGGGCATGATCCCGGGGCTCACGAAGTCGAGCTGGTGACTCAATGTCGATGACCGACCCAATCGCAGACCTCCTGACCCGCATCCGAAACGGGCTGCACGCGGACCGCGACGCGGTCGAGATGCCCGCATCCACCTTCAAGGCGGAGGTCGCCCGCATCCTGCGCGAGCAGGGCTACATCGAGGACTTCGCGGTGGAGCCGGCGCGAGTCGGCCGCACGCTGCGCGTGACGCTCAAGTACACCGAGGACCGCAAGCCGGTGATCCAGGGAATCGAGCGGATGTCGAGGCCGGGCCGCCGCCACTACGTCGAGGCGGGCCTGGTGCCTAAGGTCCAGGGCGGCATGGGCACGACGATCGTGTCCACCTCCCGGGGCGTGATGACGGGCCACGACGCGCGCCGCGCCGGCATCGGCGGCGAGCTCGTGGCGAGGGTCTGGTGAGCCCGTCCCGATGAGCCGCATCGGAAAGCAGCCGATCGCCGTCCCGGACGGGGTGGAGATCACGATCGAGCCCGAGCTCGTGAAGGTGAAGGGGCCGAAGGGCGAGCTCCAGGAGCGCGTGAGCCGCGCCATGGACGTGTCGCAGGAGAACGGCGAGATCCTCGTCAAGCGCCCCACCGACCGCGGCGAGCACCGGGCCCTGCACGGCCTCACGCGCAGTCTGATCGCCAACATGGTCGAGGGCGTGACGAACGGCTACGAGAAGTCGCTGGAGATCCAGGGCGTGGGCTACCGCGCTCAGCTCCAGGGCTCGAAGCTCGTGCTCGCGCTCGGCTACTCGCACCCGGTGGAGATCGAGGCCCCGTCCGGGATCGACTTCGAGGTGCCGCAGCCCACCCGCATCATCGTGCGCGGGATCTCCAAGCAGGTGGTGGGCGAGGTGGCCGCGATCATCCGCAAGCAGCGCCCGCCCGAGCCCTACAAGGGCAAGGGCATCCGCTACCAGGGCGAGTACGTGGCGCGGAAGGTGGGCAAGCGCGCATGAGCGCACAGACCAAGCCGAAGGCACGGCTCCGCCGCCGCCGCCGGGTGCGCGCCAAGGTGCGCGGCACCGCCGAGCGGCCGCGGCTGTCGGTGTTCCGCTCCAACCGCGGCATCGGCGCCCAGCTGATCGACGACGTGGCGGGCCACACGCTGGCCGCCGTGAACTGGACCGAGTCCGACCTGAAGTCGCTCGGCCGGCTCGAGCAGGCCAGCAAGGCCGGCGAGCTGCTGGCCGAGCGCGGCAAGTCGGCGGGCGTCCAGACCGTGGTGTTCGACCGCGGCGGCTACCGCTACCACGGCCGCGTGAAGGCGCTCGCCGACGGCGCGCGCGAGGGCGGCTTGAAGTTTTGAACGGCATCGCTCCGGTCCGGGCCGAGCCCGGACCCTCACGCACGACGATGATCGCTACGGTGAGTGACTCCAATGGCTAGTAGGGACAGGACACGCGGCGACAGACGTGGTGGGCGCGACGGCAGCTCAGACCTTCAAGAGCGCGTCGTCGAGATCAACCGCGTCGCGAAGGTCGTCAAGGGCGGCCGGCGCTTCTCGTTCACTGCGCTGGTCGTGGTCGGCGACGAGAAGTCGCAGGTCGGGGTCGGCTACGGCAAGGCCAACGAGGTCCCCGTGGCGATCCAGAAGGGCGTCGAGCGCGCCCGCAAGAACCTCTTCAAGGTGCCGATGCACGGTGCGACGATCACCCACGAGGTGGTCGGGGTGCACTCGGCGTCGCGCGTGCTGCTCAAGCCGGCCTCGCCGGGTACCGGCGTGATCGCCGGCGGCGGGGTACGCGCCGTACTCGAGCTGGCCGGCATCAAGGACGTGCTCTCGAAGTCGCTCGGATCGCAGAACCCGATCAACCTCGTGAAGGCCACCGTGGCCGGCCTCCAGGGCCTGCGCGACCCCAAGCAGGTGGCGGAGCTGCGCGGCCTGACCGTCGCCGAGGTGCTCGGCCTCGAGCGCAACGCCGAGGACGCCGCGGTCTGATGGCCACGCTCACCATCACCCAGGTGCGCTCGTCGAACGGCTCGAGCCGCAGGCAGACCGAGACGCTGAAGACGCTCGGGCTCGGCAAGATCGGGCGCACCGTGGAGCGCGAGGACCACCCGAGCGTGCGTGGCCTGATCCACGCCGTCGGGCACCTGGTGGAGGTGCGGGATGGCTGACGAGGAGCGCATCGGGCTGCACAGCCTGAAGCCGGCCCCCGGCTCGCGCCGACCGAAGAAGCGGGTCGGCCGCGGCGAGGGCTCCGGCACCGGCAAAACCTCCGGCCGCGGCCACAAGGGCTACGGCTCGCGCTCGGGCAGCAAGCGCCGCGTGCGCTTCGAGGGCGGCCAGACACCGATCCACATGCGGATGCGCAAGCTGCGAGGCCCGCACATGAAGAAGTCGATGCCGTTCGAGAAGTTCCGCACGCGCACGCAGCCGGTGAATCTGGACGACCTCGAGGCGCGCTTCGACGGCGGCGCCGAGGTCACTCCCGACGGACTGCGCGAGGTGGGTCTGGCCACCAAGCGCGAGGTGCCCGTCAAGGTGCTCGGCCGCGGCGAGCTCTCCAAGGCGCTCACCGTGCATGCCCACGGCTTCTCGAAGACCGCGCGCGAGAAGATCGAGGCCGCCGGCGGCACCTGTCAGCTCCTCGAGGGGTAGCGTGCTCCGGACCTTCCTGAACGCGTTCCGGGTCCCCGACATCCGGAAGAAGCTGGCCTTCACGGCCGCCATGTTGGCGCTCTACCGGCTCGGCGCCTACATCCCCGCGCCCGGGATCAACATCGACGTGGTCGAGGACCTCGCCTCGAACTTCGAGGGCCAGTCGAACGTGCTCGGCTTCCTCAACCTGTTCTCGGGCGGCTCGCTCCAGCGCTTCGCCGTCTTCGCGCTCGGGATCATGCCCTACATCACCGCGTCGATCATGCTGCAGCTGCTCACGGTGGTGCTGCCCTCGCTCGACAAGCTCCGCAAGGAGGGTGAGGTCGGCCAGCAGAAGATCACGCAGTACACGCGCTACCTCACAGTCGCCCTCGCGTTCGGCCAGTCGATCGGCTACGTCTTCCTGTTCCGCACCTTCGCCGGCAGCGAGGGCACCGAGGTGGTCGACAACTTCACCTTCGGCCGCGTCTTCGTGATCGTGATGACCCTCACGGCCGGCTGCGTGCTGCTGATGTGGCTCGGTGAGCTGATCACCCAGCGCGGCATCGGCAACGGCATCTCGCTGATGATCTTCGCCTCGATCGTCTCGGGCCTGCCGAGCGGGATCCAGGCCTGGTGGACGAACCCGGACCAGATCTTCGTGGTGATGATGCCGTTCCTCGCGCTCGCGATCATCGCCGGCATCGTGTTCATGCAGGAGGGGCAGCGGCGAATACCCGTGCAGTACGCCAAGCGCGTGGTGGGCCGGCGGATGGCCGGCGGCGGTTCCACCTACCTGCCGCTGCGGGTGAACATGGCGGGCGTGATTCCCGTGATCTTCGCGGCCTCGCTCATGGCCTTCCCGCCCACGGTGGGCGAGCTCACGCAGGCCAGCTGGGCACAGGACTTCTCGGCCTTCTTCAACCCGAACGACGCGCCCTACCTGATCGGCGAGTCGATCCTGATCATCCTGTTCACCTACTTCTACACGGCGGTGACCTTCAATCCGGTGGAGCAGGCGGACAACCTGAAGAAGTACGGTGGCTTCATCCCGGGGGTGAGGCCTGGAAGACCCACGGCCGAATACCTCGACCGCATCCTCGCGCGGCTCACGTTCCCCGGCGCGCTCTACCTCGCCGCCGTAGCGGCGCTGCCCACGATCCTCATCAACCAGACGAGCGCGAACTTCTTCTTCGGCGGGACCTCGATCCTGATCGTGGTCGGCGTGGCGCTCGACACCATGAAGCAGCTCGAGGCGCAGCTCATGATGCGCAACTACGAGGGCTTCCTGAAGTGAGCGAGCTGAACCTCGTCCTTCTCGGTCCGCCCGGGGCCGGGAAGGGCACCCAGGCCGAGCGCCTGGTCGAGGACTTCGGGCTTCCCTACTACTCCACCGGCATCATCCTGCGCGAGGCCGTGGAGAAGGGCAACGACCTCGGCCGCGAGGCCAAGGGGTACATGGACAAGGGCGAGCTGGTGCCGGACCTCCTCATCTGCAACGTGATCGCTGCCCGGTTCGACTCCGGCGAGGCCGACGACGGCTTCCTGCTCGACGGCTTCCCGCGCACGATCGGGCAGGCCGAAATGCTGGAGGACGCGCTCTCGACGCGCGGACGGGAGCTCGCCGGCGCGCTCCTGATCGACGCGCCCGACGACGAGGTCGTACGCCGGCTCTCAGGCCGGCGCACCTGCGTGAAGGCGGGTCACGTCTACCACGTCGAATTCGATCCGCCGAAGAACGAGGGCGTCTGCGACCAGGACGGCTCGCGGCTCGTCCAGCGCGACGACGACCGGCCGGAGACCGTGCGCAAGCGCCTGTCGGTGTACCACGAGCAGACCGAGCCGCTGATCGAGTGGTACGAGCGGCGCTCGGTGCTGCGCCGCTTCGACGGCACGCGCACGCCCGAGGAGGTGCACGACCGGATCCGTGCCACACTTGCCACGGTCCGACTCGAGGACGAGGTCTGAACGTGATCCAGCGAAAGACACCGGAGCAGCTCGACAAGATGGCTGCGGCGGGCCGCATCCTCGCCCGCTGCCACGAGATGCTGCGCTCGAAGGCGCGCCCGGGGGTCACCACCGCCGAGCTCGACGAGGCCGCCGAGCGCTTCATCCGCTCCCAGGGCGCCGAGCCGGCGTTCAAGGGCTACCGCGGCTTCCCCGGCTCGATCTGCGCGTCGCCGAACTCGATGGTGGTGCACGGAATCCCCGGCTCCTACCGGCTGAACCGCGGCGACGTGCTCTCGATCGACATCGGCGTGATCCTCGACGGCTGGGTGGCCGACGCCGCGATCACGCACCCGATCGGCCCGGTCACGCCGGTGGCCAAGCGCCTGCTCGCCACCACGCGCGCGGCGCTCTTCGACGCGGTCGACCAGTGCCTCGTGGGCAACCGGCTCGGCGACGTGTCGAGCGCGGTGCAGTCGCGCGTGGAGGCGGAGGGCTTCGGTGTGATCCGCTCGCTCGTGGGCCACGGGATCGGCCGCGACATGCACGAGGATCCGCAGATCCCCAACTACGGGGAGCCGGGCACCGGGCCGGAGCTCGAGGAGGGCATGGCGCTCGCCATCGAGCCGATGGTGAACGTGGGCGGCCCGCACGTGCGCATGGGCTCGGACGGCTGGGCCGTGTTCTCCCAGGACGGCTCGCTTGCCGCGCATTTCGAGCACACCGTGGCCATCACGGCCGACGGGCCGCGCATCCTCACCCCCTGGCACGAGCTGATGCCCGACGCGGCGGCTCCGGCGGCCGCTCCGGCAGGGTAGCTGCTGCTACTCTTGCGGGTCGGCGCGCAGCCGATTCATGGGCCGCGCGCTGGTCCTCGTTCGATACGTTTCCCGGCTCCCGGAGCTATGAAGGTCCGCGCATCAGTCAAGCCCATGTGCGAGAAGTGCAAGATCATCCGCCGCGGCGGTGCGGTTCTGGTGATCTGTCAGAACCCTCGGCATAAGCAGCGGCAGGGGTAGTAAATGGCACGCATCGCAGGCATCAACATCCCCCTCAACAAGAGGGTCGAGATTGGGCTGACCTACGTGTACGGCATCGGCCGGTCGACCTCGAACCAGGTACTCGTCCAGTCCGGTGTGGATCCGGACACCTACGTGAAGGACCTGACCGAGGACGAGGTCCGCAAGCTGCGTGAGAAGGTCGACGACCTGCTCGTGGAGGGCGACCTCCGGCGCGAGCGCTCGCAGAACGTCAAGCGGCTGATGGAGATCGGGACCTACAAGGGACTGCGCCACAGGCGCGGCCTGCCCGCCAACGGCCAGAGGACCAAGACCAACGCACGTACCCGCAAGGGGCCAAAGCGCGGCTCATCCGCCGGCGGCGGCAAGAAGAAGATCAGGAAGCACTAGATGCCCCAGCCACGACGGCCTCGTGGCCGACGGCGAGTTCGCAAGAACGTCCCGTTCGGCCAGGCACACATAAAGACGAGCTTCAACAACACGATCGTGTCGCTCACCGACAAGGAGGGCAACGTGATCGCGTGGGAGTCGGCCGGCGGGGCCGGCTTCAAGGGCTCGCGCAAGTCCACGCCGTTCGCCGCTCAGGTCACGGCCGACGCCGCCGCGCGCAAGGGCATGGAGCACGGCCTGCAGAAGGTCGAGGTCTTCGTCAAGGGCCCCGGCTCTGGCCGCGAGACCGCGATCCGCTCGCTCCAGGCGGCCGGGCTCGAGATCACCGGGATCCGCGACGTCACGCCGCAGGCCCACAACGGCTGTCGCCCGCGCAAGCGGAGGCGAGTCTGATGGCCCGTGACACCGGCGCCCAGTGCAAGCAGTGCCGCCGTGAGGGCATGAAGCTCTTCCTGAAGGGCGAGCGCTGCCTGACCGACAAGTGCGGCGTCGAGCGGCGCAGCTATCCGCCCGGCGACCATGGGCGCGGCCGCTCGCGCCAGTCCGAGTACCGCCTGCAGCTGCGCGAGAAGCAGAAGGCGCGCCGCTACTACGGCGTGCTCGAGAAGCAGTTCCGCAACTACTACGCCAAGGCGAGCCGCCAGACCGGCGTGACCGGTGAGAACCTGCTGCGGCTGCTCGAGTCGCGTTTCGACAACGTGCTCGTGCGGCTGGGGTTCGCGGCGTCGCGGCGGCAGGCCCGCCAGATGATCCGCCACGGCCACTGGAGCGTGAACGGCCGGCGCGTGGACATCCCCTCGTACCAGTTGCGGCCCGACGACGTGGTCACGATGAAGCCGAATGCTCCGGTGGAGCCGGTCATCCGCGATGCGACCGAGCTGACCTCCGCCGTGCCGGCGTGGCTCCAGGCGGACCACGACGGCCTCACCGCCAAGGTGCTGCGCCTCCCCGAGCGCGCAGAGATCACCACGCCGGTGCAGGAGCAGCTCATCGTCGAGCTGTACTCGAAGTAGCACCAGACACGCGCGCGTCCGGCCGGGCGCGTGCGGCCCGACCGAAGGAATCAGTCTCCCCAATGATCGAGTTTCAGACCCCCCAGATTTCGGCCGACAAGGTCGAGGACAACCGCGGAAGCTTCACGATCGAGCCGCTCGACCGCGGCTTCGGTTACACGTTCGGCAACTCGCTGCGTCGCGTGCTGCTGTCGTCCCTGGCCGGCGCGGCCGTTACGAGCGTCCGGATCGAGGGAGTCGCGCACGAGTTCTCCACGATCAACGGCGTGAAGGAGGACGTGACCGACATCGTCCTCAACCTCAAGGAAGTCGTCTGCCGTATGCATTCGGAAGCGGCGGAGATCGAGGCGCCGCTCGTGGTCACCGGCCCCGGTGAGATCACCGCGGGCGACATCGACCTGCCCTCCGGCGTCGAGATCCTGAACCCCGAGGCCCACCTCGCCACGCTCGAGAAGAAGACCAAGCTCGAGATGTACCTGACCGTGGGCCACGGCCGCGGCTACTCGCCGGCCGAGGACAACAAGACCCCCGACCAGCCCATCGGCGTAATCCCGATCGACTCGATCTTCTCGCCCGTCAAGCGCGTCGCGTACTCCGTCGACGCCGCCCGCGTGGGCCAGAAGACCGACTACGACAAGCTCACGCTCGACATCGAGACCGACGGCTCGCTCGACCCCGAGGCGGCGCTGCGCGAGGCCGCGGAGATCCTCATCAAGTACCTGGCGATCTTCACCGACGCCGACCGCGTCGAGGCCCTGCGCGACCAGGGCGCCGCCCTCGTGGCGGGTGCCGACGGGATGGGCGGCGACGGTGCGGGCCCGGGCGCCGGCGGGATGGACGACATCCTTATCGAGGAGCTCGAGCTGGGCGTCCGCTCCTACAACTGCCTGAAGCGCGCCGGCATCCAGACCGTCGGCGACCTCGTGCAGAAGTCGGAGTCGGAGCTGGCGGCGATCCCGAACTTCGGCCGCAAGTCGATCGAGGAGGTCAAGGAGACCCTCGACGCCCGCGGCCTCGGCCTCCGGGCCGGCTAGTTCCCGGGTAGGGTCTCGCTCCGCCATGCGCCATCGCAAGCAGAAGGGCAAGCTCTCGCGTGACGCGGCGCACCGCAAGGCGCTGTTCATGAATCTGTGCCGCGAGGTGATCGATCACGAGCGCATCCAGACGACCGAGGCCAAGGCCAAGGCCGTCAAGCCGGAGCTCGAGCGGCTGATCACGCTGGCGAAGAAGGGCGACCACCATTCCCGCCGCCTGGCGATGGCGCGCCTGGGGCAGGACAAGTTCGTGGTCTACAAGCTCTTCGAGGAGATAGCGCCGCGCTACGCGGAGCGCGAGGGCGGCTACACGCGCATCCTGAAGCTCGGTCCGAGGAAGTCCGACTCGACCGAGATGGTCTTCCTCGAGCTGGTCTAGCGACCTAGGCGGCGGCGAACGCCCGCAGCTGCTCGCGGGCGCCGCCCACGAGCGGCGTGCCGTGGGCGACCAGCAGGTTGTCGAACTCGAGCTTGTCCGCGAGGGCCGCGTAGGCCCCCCGCAGGCCGCGCTTGGTCTCCTCGGGCTCGTCCATGAGCTTGTCCGGCACGAAGCCGAGCTGCCCGCCGTAGCGGATCACCCCGTCGGCTACCGCCAGGGCGGAGACGGCCGGGATGTGGAGGGCGGCCTCGTCCGGGCAGATCGAACCGACCTCGTGGACCGTGATGGCGCCCCCGACAAGCGCGTCGCCGAAGTCGTACGGCTCCACCGGGGCGTCGTCGGCGAACTCGTGCAGCCCCACGCGCGGCACCCGCACGGGGGCGCCGAAGCGCTCGTGGGCCTCGAGGCTGCTGCGCTCGTGGTGGCGGTTGGTCAGGATGATCTCGTCGACCGAATCGACCTCGTCCGGCACCGCGAGCGGGTCGATCAGCACGGCCAGCTCCGGGAGCCAGTACGAGCTCACGTCGGTGCCGATCTTCGGATGGCGCGCCATCCAGTGCATGATGCCGGGGGCGATCTCCTCCATGCTGGGCGACCATAGCGGGTGCGTTTGTGGGCGGGCGCGGCGTTGCGAGCGGACGTTCTGCAAGAAAACTTGCAGCTTGCAGGACATTCGCCTGATACAACGACGCCTTCGCACGCCGAGTCATCGGCCCTCCGGGACCGGTGAGCGGGGGAACCAATGCGACCGCCCTGCGGTCGCGGGGGCGAATCGCTCGGGCCGGGTGCCCGGGAGTAGCGCGCAAGCGCGAGCCCGTCAGCTCACCTCGTAGGCGTCACACGAGATGCCGTTCAGACCGACGCCCAAGAGCCCCTTCCTCGCGAGCCTCCTCGCCTGCGCCCTGCTGGCCGGCGTGCCCGCCGCCGATCCGGTGGGCGCCGACCCGGCCGACGCGGCCACGGCCAGCGCCGTCAAGTCACGCGGGCCGGAGGTGCGTCGCCTCCAGCGGGCGATCGGCGTGGCGGCCGACGGCGTGTTCGGTCCGGCCACCCAGCGGGCGCTCAAGCGCTGGCAGCGCCGCCACGGGCTCACGGCCGACGGGATCGCCGGGCCGCAGACGCGTTCCGCCCTCGGTCTCGGCTCAGGGCCGGTGCTCAAGCGCGGACGGCTCCGGACCGGCGGCCGCCGGGCTTCGAGCGGCGAGCGGCGGGCGAGCCGCAGGCGCGGCGGCAGCGGCGTGCGCTCGCTCCAGCGTCGCATCGGCGTGACGGCCGACGGCGTGTTCGGCCCCGGCACCGAAGCAGCGTTGAAGCGCTGGCAGCGCCGGCACGGCCTGGTGGCCGACGGCGTGGCGGGGCCGCTGACGCGGCGCGCGCTCGGGCTCGGCCCCGGGCCGGTGCTGAAGCGGCGCGGGTCTGGCGGAGGCGGCGGTGGCGGCGGAGGAGGCGGCTCCGGCCGCAAGCGCGCCGTGATCCGACGCGTGATCGCGGCGGCCAACCAGATCGCCACCTCGCCGTACAAGTACGGCGGCGGCCACCGCTCCTTCAGCGACTCCGGCTACGACTGCTCCGGCTCGGTCTCCTACGCGCTGCACGGCGGCGGCCTTCTGTCCTCGCCGCTCGACTCGAGCTCCTTCATGAGCTGGGGCGAGCCCGGCCCGGGCCGCCACATCACGATCTACGCGCACCGCGGCCACGCCTACATGGTCGTCGACGGCCGCCGCTTCGACACGAGCGCCCGCTACGAGACCGGGTCGCGCTGGACGAGCACCCGCCGCTCGCCGTCGGGCTTCGTGGCCCGCCACCCCGCCGGGTACTGAGCGCGAGGCCGCCTGGTCCGGGCGCGCAGCGCCTTCGAGCGCTCGGATGCGCTGTTCCGGCGGTCGGCCCGTCACGAGCGGCAGGCCGTCGAGGCGATCAGGAACGTGGTGCCGGACTAGGCACGCTTGCGCCTACGCCGGCGGATCGCCCCTCGCGGTGAGCGCGTACCAGGTGCCGCCGAACTCGGCGATGTCGTTGCAGAGCACCTGGCCTCTCGGGTCGTCGACGTAGAAGTAGAGCGCCTGGCCCTTGTAGGTCACCTGCCGGCGCCCGTCGCGGCGCCTGATCGTCCCCAGGAGCCCGCCGTCGACCCCGCGGCCGGCGCGCGGGCGCGCTCGGGCGTAGAACGGCGGCCAGGCCGCGGCGCAGGCGCCGTAGCAGCGCGTGCGATCCTTCGGATCGCGGGTGAAGAGGTAGAGCGCGCGGTCGCGGCCGTCGAAGAGCACCGGGCCGAGCTGGGACTCGCGCAGCCGCACGAGCGGACCGCGGGGACCCGCGGACGGAGTCGTGGGCTCCGTGGCGGCGGGCTCGCTCTCCTCGGAGGGCGCCGAGGCCGGCGAGGTCCGATCCCGCTCCCCTGAGGCGTCGTCGGACCCGCAGGCCGTGAGCGCGGCGCCGGCAAGAAGCAGGAGGGTGACGAGCCGTTTCATCGGGATCCATGGCATCGGCATGTCCGAGCACAGTCCAGCCCGGGACGCATCCGTTACAACTCGGGTAATTTCCCACTAACCCAATGGACATTGTGCTAGTTTCAGCCGCCGGTAAAGTCGATTGGCAAGGTGGAGAATGACTCGTACGCACATCCGCCTGCCGCTCCTCATCTCGGTGACGCTCGCGGTCCTGGCGGCGCTCGCCTGGGCTGGTTGCGGTGGGACCTCCGACAGCAGCTCGGGAGACGGCGGCGGCAAGGCCGGCACGCTCACGCTGGTCGCCTACTCGACGCCCGAGGAGGCGTACAAGGAGCTGATCCCGGCATTCAACGAGACCCCTGAGGGCGAGGGTGTCGGCTTCAACCAGTCGTACGCGGCCTCGGGCGAGCAGTCGCGCGCGGTCGAGGGCGGGCTGGCGGCCGACGTCGTCGAGTTCTCGCTCGAGCCGGACATCACGCGGCTTGTGGACGCGGGCCTCGTGGATACCGACTGGAACAAGAACGAGTACAAGGGCATGGTCACCGAGTCGGTGGTGGTCTTCATGGTCCGCAAGGGCAACCCGGAGAACGTCAAGACCTGGGACGACCTCGTGACCGGCGACGTCGAGGTGCTCGAGCCGAACCCGTTCACCTCGGGCAGCGCCAAGTGGAACATCATGGCTGCCTACGGCGCGCAGCTCGAGCAGGGCAAGACGCCGGCTCAGGCCAGGGAGTACCTGTCCAAGCTGTTCGACAACGTGCCCGTGCTCGACAAGAGCGCGCGTGAGGCGCTGCAGACCTTCTCGAGCGGCAAGGGCGACGTGCTGCTCGGGTACGAGAACGAGGCGATCCTCGCCCAGCAGCAGGGCGAGGAGATCGACTACGTGATCCCCGACCAGACGCTCCTGATCGAGAACCCGATCGCGGTGGTCAACGAGTCGAAGGAGCCGGAGCTCGCGCAGTCGTTCGTGGACTTCCTGTACACGAAGGAGGCCCAGGAGATCTTCGCCAGCAAGGGCTACCGGCCGGTGGTCGACGGCGTCGCAGCCGCCGACGACTTCACCACCCCGCAGACGCTGTTCGAGATCACGAAGTTCGGCGGCTGGGGCAAGGTCAACGACGAGTTCTTCGACCCCGAGGGCAGCGTCGTGGCCGACATCTTCCAATCCCAGGGGAAGAGCACTGCCTCCGACTAGCGAGCTCGCAGCAGCGCCGCCGAGGACGTCCCCCATCCCGGGGGACGTCCTTGGTCGTGGCATCGCGATGGCGTACCTCAGCGTCGTCGCGCTGATTCCCCTTGCCGCCGTGGTGTTCAAGTCGTTCGACGGCGGGCTGGACAGCTTCTGGAACTCGGTGACCAGCCCGCAGGCCGTGGCCGCGCTCAAGCTCACGCTGATCTGCTCGCTGATCGTCGTGGTGATCAACGCGCTTGCGGGCACGCTGATCGCGTGGGTGCTCGTGCGCGACGACTTCCCTGGGCGCGGCATCGTGAACTCGCTGATCGACCTGCCCTTCGCGCTGCCCACGATCGTGGCCAGCCTCACGCTGCTGGCGTTCTACGGGCCCGACAGCCCGGTGGGCGTCAACGTGGCCTACACCAAGGTCTCGGTGGTGCTCGCGCTGCTGTTCGTGACCCTGCCGTTCGTGGTCAGGGCCGTGCAGCCGGTGCTGCTCGAGCTCGACCGCGAGATGGAGCAGGCCGCCGAGTCCCTGGGGGCGAGCCGGTTCACCGTCTTCCGGCGCATCGTGCTGCCCAACCTGCTGCCGGCCATCATCGCCGGCGGCGGGCTCGCGTTCGCCCGCGCGGTCGGTGAGTTCGGCTCGCTCGTGCTGCTCACCGCCAACATCCCGTTCGACACTCAGGCGGCCTCGTACTTCATCTTCTCCCAGGTCGAGAGCGACAACATCATCGGCGCCGCGGCGGTGTCGGTGGTGCTGTTGCTCGCGGCTCTCCTGCTGCTCCTGTTCTTCGGGTGGCTGTCCAAGAAGGCGCTCCGGCATGAGCAGTAGAGGGTCCAGGTACCTGCTCCGCTTCCTGGCGCTCGGCTACCTGGCGCTGCTGCTCGGGATCCCGGTGGCGCTCGTGTTCGTCAACGCCTTCCAGGACGGCATCGCGGCCGCCTGGGACGCCGTGACCACGCCCGAGGCCCAGCACGCCTTCTACCTCACGATGGTGATGGTGGCGGTGGCGGTGCCGCTCAACACGATCTTCGGCGTGCTGTGCGCCCTCGCGATCGTGCGCCAGCGCTTCCGCGGCCGGGCGCTCCTCAACGTGCTGGTGGACCTGCCGTTCGCGGTCTCGCCGGTGGTGGTGGGCCTGGCGCTGCTGCTCGTCTACGGCCGCCGCGACGGCTGGGTGGGCGGCTGGCTCGCCGAGCAGGGCATCCAGGTGATCTTCTCCGTTCCCGGGATGATCCTGGCCACGATGTTCGTCTCGCTGCCCTTCGTGGTGCGCGAGGTGATCCCCGTGCTGCGCGAGATCGGCACCGAGCAGGAGCAGGCGGCCGCCACGCTCGGCGCGGGCTCGCTGCAGACCTTCTTCCGCATCACGCTGCCGGCGATCCGCTGGGGCGTGGCGTACGGGGTGGTGCTCACCACCGCCCGCGCGCTCGGCGAGTTCGGGGCGGTGAGCGTTGTGTCCGGCAAGCTCTCCGGGCAGACCGAGACGGCCACGTTGTTCGTGGAGAACCGCTTCCAGCGCTTCGACGAGACCGGTGCGTACGCCGCCTCAGTGGTGCTGGCGCTGCTCGCGCTCGTCACACTGCTCGCGATGAACGTGATCAAGCCCAAGGAGGCCCAATGAAGCAGCCGGTGCGCACCCGGCCGAGCCGGGTGCTTCCGCTATGAGCATCGTGGTCGACTCGGTCTCCAAGAAGTTCGGCGACTTCACCGCCCTCGACGACGTGTCCCTCGAGGTGCGCGACGGCTCGCTCACGGCGCTGCTCGGCCCGAGCGGGGGCGGCAAGTCCACGCTGCTGCGAGTGATCGCCGGCCTCGAGGCCCCTGACGCCGGCCGTGTGATGATCGGCGGGCACGACGCCACCACCACGCCGCCCCAGCGCCGCGAGGTGGGGTTCGTCTTCCAGCACTACGCCGCCTTCAAGCACATGACGGTGGCGAAGAACGTGGCCTTTGGCCTCACGATCCGCAAGAAGCCGAAGGAGGAGATCGAATCCCGCGTTGACGAGCTGCTGCGCCTGGTCCACCTCCAGGGCTTCGCCGACCGTTACCCCTCACAGCTCTCCGGCGGCCAGCGCCAGCGCATGGCCCTGGCTCGCGCGCTCGCGGTCCAGCCGCGCGTGCTGCTGCTCGACGAGCCGTTCGGCGCGCTCGACGCCACGGTGCGCAAGGAGCTGCGCGCCTGGCTGCGTCGCCTCCACGACGAAGTGCACGTGACCACCGTGTTCGTCACGCACGACCAAGAGGAGGCGATGGAGGTGGCCGAGCAGATCGTGGTGCTGAACGACGGCCGCATCGAGCAGACCGGCTCGCCGCGCGAGCTCTACGAGCGTCCGGCCAACGATTTCGTGATGAGCTTCGTCGGGCCCGTGAGCGAGCTGTCCGGCCGCTGGATCCGCCCCCACGACGTGGAGATCCTGCGCGAGCCCGAGAGCGGCGCGAGCGAGGCGATGATCGACCGGATCGCCCATCTCGGCTTCGAGGTCCGGGTCGAGCTGACGCTCGGCGACGGCGAGCGCACCTGGGTGCAGACCACGCGCGGTCGCGCGCAGGAGCTCGAGCTCGGCGAGGGCGAGATCGTGTGGCTGCGCCCCTCCGAGCCGGCGGCGCTCAGCGACGAGACCACGCGTCCGGCGCCTCGGTCAGTCGCCTGACCGAGTCGGGCAGGCGCCCGCTGACCACGTCGTCGAGCGTCGTCTCGTCGACCACCGCGCGCATGCTCGCGCGCACCGCGATCCACACGGTCTGCAGGTTCTCGGCGGCACCGGGATAGGCCACGTCCTCGGGCGCCTCTCCGCGCACGCTCGCGAGCGGGCCGTCCACGGCCCGGATCACCTCCCCGAGCCTCACGTCCGCCGGCGCGCGGGCGAGCCAGTAGCCGCCCTCGGCGCCGCGCTGGGCGCGCACGATCCCGGCGTGCCGCAGGTCCGTGAGGATGTTCTCGAGGAACTTGAGCGGTATCGACTGGGCCTGAGCCAGGCGCTCTCCCTTCACCGGGCCGTCGCCGGCCACAGCGAGCTCGAGCAGCGCTCGCACGGCGTAGTCGGTCTTTGCGGATACGCGCACGGGCCGCGAATGATGCCGATACTCTCGGCGCATGGACGACCGCTGGGCGCTGGACTGGATCGACGACTACGCCGAGGCGTGGCGGAGCGGCGACGACGAGGCGGTCGGGGAGCTGTTCACCGAGCAGGCCGTGTACCTGTCCTCGCCGTTCCGGGAGCCCACCGTCGGCCGCGAGGCGATCCGCGACTACTGGCGCACCGCGACCGGCACGCAGGATGGCCTCGAGCTGCGCTTCGGGCGGCCGCTCGTGCAGGGAAACCGGGTGGTTGTGGAGTGGTGGGCGGTGATGCAGGACGAGGGCAGCGAGGTCACCCTGCCGGGCTGCCTGCTGCTGCGCTTCGCCGCAGGCGGGCGCTGCCAGGAACTGCGGGAGTACTGGCACCTCCAGGAGGGGCGCCGCGAGCCGCCGGAGGGCTGGGGCGAGTAGATGGACGTCGAGGAGATCAAGCGGCGCGGCGCCGCCTTCTGGGGGGAGGGCGACTACGCGCGGATCTCGGAGCTGGTGCGGCCGGCCGCCGGGGAGCTGTGCGACGCCTGCGCCGTCTCGGCGGGCCAGGAGGTGCTGGACGCCGCCGCGGGCGACGGGAACTTCGCGCTCGCGTGCGCCGGCGAAGGCGCCCGTGTGGTGGCGTCGGACTACTCGCCGGGCCAGGTCGAGCGCGGACGTCGGCGGACCGCCGCCGAGGGGTACGACGTGGAGTGGCGGCTGGCCGACGTCGAGGATCTCCCGTTCGCCGACGCGAGCTTCGACTGCGTCGGTTCGGTGTTCGGTGCGATGATCGCCCCGCGCCCGCGTGTCGTCGCCGAGGAGCTCTTCCGGGTGGTGCGGCCCGGCGGCACCGTGGGCATGACGGCCTGGACGCCCGACAGCTTTTTCACCAAGGTCATCTCGCTCTCGCGCGAGTACGTTCCGCCGGCCCCGGATCAGCCCTCGTCGCAGGAGTGGGCGGCGGCGGAGATCGTGCGGGAGCGCTTCGACGGCCTCGCCGCGCGATTCGAGGTCGAGCGCCGCACGCTTCCCTGGACGGGCGAGTCGCCTGAGGCGATCGTCAGCGCGATGGCGGCCACGTCACCCGACGCGGTGGTGCTCCGCAGGACGCTCCCGCCCGAGCGCTTCGAGGAGCATCAGGCGCGCGTCGTCGAGCTGTTTCGTGAGCGCGGCGGCGACGGCCCGATCGCGATCGACGTCGAGTACGCCGTGATCGTCGCGCGCAAGCGCGGGTAGCCCGCTGACCGCACGGCTCCTGCTCGAATACGACGGCTCAGGCTTCGCCGGCTGGGCCCGGCAACCCGGCCGCCGCACGGTGCAGGGCGAGCTCGAACTGGCGCTGGCCACCGTGCTCCGCCGCGAGGTCGGGCTCACGGTGGCGGGCCGCACCGATCGCGGCGTGCATGCGCGCGGGCAGGTGGCGAGCCACCCCGGCGCGCCGGCCCCGCAGCGCAACCTGAACGCGCTCCTGCCGGACGACGTGGCGGTGCTCGCCAGCGAGCCGGCGCCCGATGGCTTCGACGCGCGCCGGGACGCGCGCAGCCGCACCTACCGCTACCGCCTGCTGGTCCGCCCCGAGCCGAGCGCCCTCGAGCACGGGCGCGCGCTCTGGTGGCCGCGCCCGCTCGACCGCGAGCGCCTCGACGCCTGCGCCGCCGAGCTGCGCGGCACGCATGACTTCACCGCCTTCACTCCCACGGAGACCGACCACGTGCGCTTCGAGCGCCACGTGCTGCTCGCCGAATGGCGCGAGGAGCGGGAGGGCGGGCTCGCGTTCTGGATCGAGGCCGACACCTTCATGCGCCACATGGTCCGGGTGCTGGTGGGCACGATGCTCGAGGGCGTCAGCCCTGCCGCCTTCCGGCGACTACTCGAGGGACGCCCGCGCAACGAGGCAGGGGCGACAGCGCCGCCGCACGGCCTCTACCTGGAGTCCGTGCGCTACTGAGTATCGTGAATCCGCCCCTTCGATGAAGGTACTTCTCACCAACGACGACGGCATCGCCGCCACCGGCCTGCACGTGATGCGCCGGGCGCTGCTCGAGGTGCCGGACATCGAGCTGGCCGTGATCGCGCCGGACTCGAACCGCTCGGCCACCGCTCGCAGCATCACGATCCATCACCCGCTGTGGGTGGAGGAGGTCGAGTTCGAGGACGGCACCAGCGGCTTCGCCACGGACGGCACGCCCGTCGACTGCGTGCGCTTCGCCGCGCTCGGCCTGGTGGAGGTGCCGCCGGAGATCATCGTCTCGGGTATCAACCACGGCTCGAACCTCGGGGACGACATCACCTATTCCGGCACCGTTGCCGCGGCGCTCGAGGGGATCATGCTCGGCATCCCCGCGATCGCGGTCTCCCAGCAGGCCGAGCGCGGCGAGCTCGACTTCCGCTCGCGCAAGGCCTGGCAGCGCGACGACTTCGAGCAGGTGGCCGCCTTCGTTGCCCGCATGGTCGAGGAGCTGACCGACGTGCCGATGCCCGACGGCACCCTCCTGAACGTGAACTCGCCGGCCGGCCAGGCCGGCGGCGTGTCGGCGTGCCGGCTCGGCAAGCGGATCTACCACGACCGGATGGAGCTCACCGAGGAGCGCGACGGCCGGCGCCGCTACCGCATGTACGGCGACTCCCCGACCTACGAGCACGAGGACGGCACCGATTTCGCCGCCGTGGCGCAGGGTCGTATCGCCGTCACGCCGCTCCACTTCGACCTCACCTACGCCCAGGGGATCGAGCAGCTCTCCGGGTTCGACCTCGACCGGCTGCTGGCGCCGGCGGC